>Ga0105229_100162_pt1 | contig 27248 bp, 22 predicted proteins | sample Virmet3747_4435_FD_89711 | JGI IMG/M metagenome (GOLD analysis project Ga0105229, IMG submission 89711) | Marine viral communities from the Southern Atlantic ocean transect to study dissolved organic matter and carbon cycling - metaG 3747_4435 | ecosystem: Environmental > Aquatic > Marine >... | reverse complement strand
TGTCAACCCGATGTGGTGATGCCCGAAGGCGGTAAAGACCCGGCTTGTGCCAACCTGTCCGATCAGGGGCAGGCTGTCGCTGGGGGCAGGTCGGTGCCCCAGCCATTCGATTTCGCGCGTGGCCTCAAGCTGTGGAAAGGCCGCCTTGGCCTGTCGCCGCAGCAGCGCCAGCGGTGCCTTGGACGGGGCTGCGTCAAGCCCGCCGAATTCCAGAATACCCGCGCAGCGTAGGCCCTGCGCCATGGGGGTGGCAACGAATTTCCCGCTGGCGATCATCACGGGGCGCGCAGGCCCGCCCGTCGCCCCCTCGAATATCACATGATAGCCGCGTTCGCTTTCCAGCGGGACGTTCAGCCCCAGCTTGGCCATCAGCGGTTTCGACCAGACGCCGGTGGCCAGCACGATATCGTCACAGGCCACGCGGCCTTGGGTCGTCTCTACCCCGGAAATCGCGCCGCCGGACAGGTCGAAATCCTTGACCTCGGCCTGCAGGATCGTGCCGCCGCCCTGTTCGAACGCCCGCGCCAGGGCGCCGACATAGCCGCCGGGGTCGCGGATAAAGCCGTGGTCCCTCATGGTGGCAAGCAGGTGGATGTCCGGCCCGAGCGTCGGTTCATACTCGTGTATCTGCGGCCCCTCGATCAGCTCTGGCGCGAACCCCGCCTCCGCCCGCAGCGCCCAGGTGTAGGCTTCGGCGTCAAACGCGGCGCGGTTTCGATAAGCGAAAACATAATCGCTGTCCCTCACCCAGTCGGACAGGCCCAAATCAGCGGTCAGGCTTTTGTGTTGGTCCACACTGTCGCTGACAATAGGCGCGAGCCCCTGCGCAATCCGGCGGGTGTCGCGGTCGTTCGCGACCCGCAGATACTTTGCCAGCCACGGCAGCAGACGCGGCAGATAGGGCAGGCGCAGGTAAAGCGGCACATCCGGGTTCAGCAGCATCGCGGGGGCTTTGGCGATCAGGCCGGGGGCGGTGACAGGTGCCACGGCGCAGGCTGCCAGCACGCCCGCGTTCCCATGCGACGTGCCTGTCCCCGGTGCCGCGCGGTCAATGATCGTGACCTGCGCGCCTGCGCGTTGCAGCCAGATCGCCGAAGACACACCGACAATACCCGCCCCCACGACGACCACATGGCGCGTCATGGGCGACCCTTGGGATGAAAGCAAAGACGGTTCGACATGGTTCTTGATTCCTTTCCGCTCACTTTGGCAGGGAAAAGCAATACGTCAACAAAATGTTTACAAATTGTCATCGTTGTTGCCTGCGCAGACATGTGCCGCCAATTCGTTCATCGAAACGGGGTGGGTTAGCGAAGCCAGCCGTCTTCGAAGGCGATCTGACTGACGCCTGCCAGACGGATGATGCGGGCCAGCTCTGCCTCGAAGGCGGCTTGTTTGCCTTTGCCCCAACGGCTGCCCGGCTCAGGCCAGAGGGCGCGTACTACCAGCGTATCGCGGTCACGGTGTGCTTTCATATCCACCCGCGCGATGATGCTGTCGCCCTGCAGGATCGGAAAAACATAATAGCCATAGACCCGTTTGGGCGCGGGCACGAACATCTCTATCCGGTAGCGGAAGCCGAACAGACGTTCGGCGCGTTTGCGATCGCGCAAGGCCGGGTCAAAGGGGCTAAGCACGCGCAGCCGTGCGGTCGGAGCCATGTCTATCGCTGGGTCGCTTGCCAGACTGGGACGGGCAAAGCTGCGATGGACTGTGCCGTCGGCGCCCGCGATCTGCACCTGCTCGACACGTCCGGCGGCCTGTTCACGCTGGACCCATGCCTTCGCCTCTGCCGGAGAGATATGCGCCCAGAATGCCGCCAGCTCCCCCGGTGTGGCAAAGCCCAGACGATCCAGCGCGCCGTTGCAGCACCAATCAATGGTCTGCGCCTCATCCGGTGCCTGCGACGGGTCGCATAGCGCCGCGTCAATCACCCGCTCTGTCAGGTCATAGCGTTTCTGGAAGCCGTCCCGCCCTACGACGCAAAGCGCACCGGCGCGCCACAGATATTCCAGCGCGGTTTTGGAGGGATGCCAATCCCACCACCCGCCGTTCGAGCGCGGTTCATCCTGCCCGACATCAGACGACGACACCGGCCCCTGTGCGCGGATCTGGTCCAGCACACTCTGGAACCGCCCCTCGAAATCATGTTGGTGCCAGTTCTTGTACCGCTGGCGCAGCATCTGCGCGTCCCGCTGGCGGCGCAATTCCCAATGGGGGTAGTATCCCATCGGGATCACCGCGGCGTCATGGGTCCAGTGCTCAAACAGCGCCCCATCGCGTTCATACAGCGTCTTCAACGCTTGCGGGCGATAGCGTTGGCGGCGCGAGAACAGGATCAGGTCATGCGCCCGCGCCACGGTATTGATGCTGTCCAACTGCACAAAGCCCAGGCCCTGGATCAGCTGCAACAGGTCGTTCCCGCTGGCGGGCCCCTGGGGCGCATCGCTTAGTAGATGGCGATGCAGAAAGATGCGACGGGCGTCGCGGTTGCCGATCAGCGGCAGCGTCATACCTTGCGGTTGCGGCGCAGCGTGTCCCCCAGCGACAGGGTCGGTGTCAGGGTAATCTGCGTTTGCAGGTCGGGGTCCGGTTCATCCAGTGTATCGTTCAGAATGATACGCGCCGCGGCCTGTCCGATCTCGAGCCGACAGGCGTCCATCGTGGCAAGCTGACGGGGCAAGCCCTGTAGCAGCTCGACGTTGTTGAAACCGGCAAGTCCGATCTGGCCCGGAATATCGATGCCCTGATCGATCAGATACAGCAATCCGCCCGCGCCGATCATGTCGTTTGAATAATACAGGAAATCCAGCTCGGGCGACCGCTCAAGCATGTCTTGCGTCATCTCGCGCCCCTTGGCCAGCGCAGAGCCGCCAGAGTAGAACGCGCGGTCCTCGATCTCTATCCCGGCTTTGGCGAGCCCTTCGGTAAACCCTTCGAACCGTTTGCGGGCGCGGTGGTCAAGCGGCATCTTGGTGCCCATGAAACCGATGTGCTCATAGCCTTCCTTTAGGATCGCCTTGGCCATCTCCTGCCCCGCACGGCGGTGCGAGATGCCGACCATCGCATCGATCGGGCGTCCGTCAACATCCATGATCTCGACCACGGGGATGCCGGCGTTTTTGAGCATGGCACGTGTCGCATCGCTATGTTCCAGCCCCGCGATGATCACACCCGAGGGCCGCCACGACAGCATTTCATAGAGAACACGTTCTTCTTTTTCGGGCATATAGTCGGTGACGCCCACGACCGGCTGCAGCGGCGTGTCTTCAAGCACCTGATTGACGCCGTTCAGCACCTCGGGAAAGACCATGTTCGACAGCGACGGGATAATCACCGCGACAAGGTTCACCCGTTGGGACGCCAGCGATCCGGCAATCTGGTTGGGCACATACCCCAGCTCTTTCGCCGCAGCCAGCACCCGCCGGCGCGTCGCTTCGGACACGTCACCGCGTTTTCGCAGAACCCGGCTGACCGTCATTTCCGACACGCCGCAGGCATCGGATACATCACGAAGGGTCAACGGGCGTTTCGGAGGCTGTGTCAAAGGCGCTTGTCCTGCTTGAAAGTGGTATTCTATCAACAGCGTAGTGCGTCGGTCGGGCGCAGGCAATCACCATATCAAGCCCCCCACCACAGCGCCGCTATACCACCGTGCAGTGTGGCTGGATCACCACCCCGTTTTGCGCTAAGCAAAAACCCGTGGCCCCGTGGCTCAACTGGATAGAGCAGCCCCCTCCTAATCCGACGCTCCTCGCCCCCAGTTGTCGGCCATTGTCGAGCTTCATCCTACATAACCCATTAATAGTACGTGCTTAATGCGGAGCTATCAGGAATACTGCTATCTGATAGTCGCCGGATGTCTTCCGTTGTGGATAGACGAAAAGGCCCACAGAAGGCCCGTAGGAGCCATAGCCGATGCCCAGCAAGAACCTCACTCCTAACATGATAGACAAGCTAACCAGACCCGCACGAGGCACCAAGGAAGTGTCGGATCTGACCAATGGGCTATTCCTCTATGTGACTTCGACAGGGACCAAGAACTGGTTCGCAGTCTACCGGGTCGCAGGACAGGGTGCAGGAGGGCTAGCAGGCAGGCGCGTGAAGCTAAAGATAGGTGTGTGGCCAGTAATGTCGGTCGCAGAAGCTAGAGCAGAGGCGACCCGCATCACGGCATTAGCAGCGTCGGGCATCGACCCCAAAGAGGACGCACGGCGTCAGCTGGAGGTCGAGGAACTGGACCGCCTAGGCACCGTGGGCGCAGTAGCAGGTGCATGGCTGCAAGCGATGGAAGCTGGCCAGATAACGGGGACGCGCAAGCGACCAGTGTCGCGTAACACTTACCGCAACCGAGAGACTGTGCTCAGACTTCACATCACCCCCTGGCTTGGCGACTTGGCGATAAACGCGGTCACGCCAGCCGTGCTGGGTCGAATGCTTCAGGATATTGAGCGCTCAGGTGGGCCAGTCGATGGTGCGCTGAAGACCATCAAGGCGCTATGGACCTTCGCCAAGTCACGCGGCCTAGCGCACGGGGAGGCACCCAGCGCAGACCTCAAGCCACGACAAGCCAAGCAGCATGAACCACGCGCCCTGTCTGACGATGAGTTGCGGTCCATATGGTGGGCGGCGGAGCAGCTTGGGTATCCATTCGGGCCAGCCATCCAACTTCTGATGCTGACGGGTCAACGCAAGAGCGAGATAGCTGACGCGCAGTGGTCATGGTTCAACGCAGACCGGGGCACGCTGACCGTCCCTCAAGCCATGGTGAAGAACCGCAAGGGCGCACACGAAGTCGTATTGGCGCAAAAGAGCATCGCCCTGCTGGCGGATGCGGCACGGTATCACGAGGCACTGCACCCCAACTCGCCCTTTATCTTCACTTCTGCGGCGGGCAAGACGGCGATCAGCGGATGGTCCAAGGTGCTGCTCCGGCTTGAGCGCATTCGGCAGGGCCGAGGCGACACCCCCCAGCCATGGCGGCTGCACGAGTTGCGACACACCTTCATCACCCGCGCCCGTAGCGGCGACCAGAATGCTGACGGAGAGGTTGTCTGGGCACCTGCGCTGGATGTCATTCAGGCGACGGTTAACCACTCGCTAAGCGTTGGCGTCACCGGGTTATACGATCACTCCGACATGGCGCTACGTTATCGAGTGCAGAGGCGCGAACTTGCGGAATGGTGGGCAGGGAAGTTGGCTGAGGTCGTGAACAATGACAAGCATTGACCAAAGGAAGTAACCCGAATGACTAACAGTTTTCGCCGCATCTTCGAACCCGAAGACCCTCGCCTCCGCGCTCGGTCAAAATTCCTTTCTAGATTGTTTGGAATATTCTCTGAACAGATCGTATCGATCTGAGCAAATGACGAGAGATCAAAGTACAAGAACCTTGGAAGACCGACAATCCGATCAGCCATAGCGGACAGGGGTAGTACCCCAGACTTTACTCTCGTGGATCGAACGACTGGTTTGGCCTATGTTTCTGAAATGAAGTGCGAGATTGAGTATCAGAGCTTCAAGTTCTTCGTCTTAGATGGCGTCGATAAAATTGCGCACCATCGAAAGCCAGCATTTGAGGCCTTTCTCACAGCTGCCAATTCACCTGATGCTCAAGACGCCTACGTCGCAAAATCCAAGATTAAATGCAGTGGTGCCGTTCTGATCTGGGGAGCAATGACAAGTGTTGGAAGGGAAGAAGTCATCGCGGCTACTGGCTTACATGATGTCCTGTCCATTGAGGATATTTGCGATGAATTGGTCCAGTGGCAAAACGCAGAGTACCTTGAGTTATTGCAAACGCGTCGGGGTTGGTGGGACCGATTGTTTGATGGGCTAGAAAGCAGGTCGCGGTGACCCGCCTCTGGTCGAGAGGCAGGGCTCTCTCGCGATAGGCCCGCAGGTGTGAGCTAAGGATATTGTAGGTAGGTCGGATGAGGGCTTTTCGCAGTACGTATCTCCGTGCGTCTGCTCCCTTAGATCTTGATCAAGCATCGGCTCGCAGAGTCGGGGGCTATTCGAGGGTAAAGGCATCAACCGCCATGCCCGACCTTTAGCCAACCTTGAGCGTGGTCGTTAAATGGTGCGTACGCAGCCCGCAACACAATCCATCGCTGTAAGCACTAAGGCCGCAAACGTCCCAAGGATCTACTGCCACTTATTGGAACAGATGCTATTGCTAAATTAGGCCATAATGGCCAAAAGTGTGCAACGCCAATAGCGGGAAGTCAGATGCAGACCCTAAACGCGAAGGACGCGAAATACGGCTTCGGGCGTTTGATCGATCTCGCACGAGCCGAGCCGGTCGCGGTGGCCAAGCATGGGCGGCCGGTCGTAGTGGTCATGGCAATTGAGGAGTACGAGCGATTGAAGAGCATAGAATTGGGTCACCTTGATGGCGACCCAAGCACGGGCGGGATAGCAAAATAATGGACCAAACAATTGGCAATCAGATTTCATTCCAAAACCGAAACACAGAAATTCACCTCGGCTCATGTTCTGATTTCACGCGGTGCAATCCGACCCTCATAAAATATGCGAAAAACCAATGAGTCCCTCGATGGCAGTGAACAGACCCGAACGCGATCTTGAAGAGGCCCTCGTCGCGAAGCTGCAAGACCTCAAGTACGAGTATCGCCCTGACATACGTGATCGAGCCACTCTGGAAGCGAACTTCCGGAAAAAATTCGAAGCCCTGAATCGGGTTGCACTCACGGATGGCGAATATCAGCGTCTCTTAGATGAGATAGTCACGCCCGATGTCTTCACCGCTGCCCGTGTAATTCGTGAGCGCAACAGCTTCACTCGCGATGACGGCACGCCGCTCGACTACACGCTGGTCAACATCAAGGACTGGTGCAAGAACACCTTCGAGGTGGTCAATCAGCTTCGTATCAATACGGACAATAGCCATCATCGCTATGACGTCATACTTCTAATCAATGGTGTTCCCAGCGTTCAAATCGAACTGAAAACCCTCGGCATTAGCCCCCGACGGGCGATGGAACAGATCGTCGACTACAAGAACGATCCGGGCAACGGCTATACCAAGACGCTTCTCTGCTTTCTCCAACTTTTCATTGTCAGCAACCGCGACCGCACCTTCTATTTTGCGAACAACAACACCCGGCACTTCGCTTTCAATGCCGAAGAGCGCTTCTTGCCAGTCTATGAGTTCGCCGACGTGGATAACAAGAAAGTCACTCACCTCGACAGTTTCGCCGAAACTTTCCTAGTCAAATGCAACCTTGGCCAGACCATCAGCCGCTACATGGTGCTCGTTGCCAGCGAGCAAAAGCTCCTAATGATGCGCCCGTATCAAATCTATGCGGTGAAGGCGATTGTGGACAGCATCGCCCAGAACTGTGGCAACGGCTATGTCTGGCACACCACCGGCAGCGGCAAGACGCTCACCTCCTTCAAGGCCTCAACGCTGCTCAAAGACAATCCCGATATCGAGAAATGCCTCTTCGTGGTGGACCGCAAGGACCTAGACCGGCAGACGCGCGAGGAGTTCAATAAGTTTCAAGAAGGCTGCGTCGAGGAAAACACCAACACCGCTTCCCTTGTTCGTCGTCTTGTTTCAGACGACTACACCGACAAGGTCATTGTTTGCACGATTCAGAAGCTGGGACTCGCACTGGATGCAAACAGCAAGCGCAATAAACAGCAGAAAAAGGACGGCAAGAAGAGCTTCAAGGAACAGCTGGAACCACTGCGTGACAAGCGCGTCGCCTTGATTTTCGACGAATGCCATCGATCGCAGTTTGGTGAAAACCACAAAGCTATCAAAGAGTTCTTCCCACGAGCCCAGCTCTTCGGTTTTACCGGTACGCCGATCTTTAACAAGAATTCCGCCCATCATAAGATCGAAGATAATCAGGCCAGCATGAGGACGACCGAAGACCTGTTCCAACAGCGACTTCATACATACACGATCACGCATGCAATCGAGGATGGAAATGTTCTTCGGTTTCATGTTGATTATTTCAAGCCTCAGGGCAAAACCTTTCCCAAGCCGGGCGAACCGTTGGCCAAGCGGGCCGTCATCGAGGCGATCCTTTCGAAGCATGACCAAGCCACTGGTCAGCGCAGATTTAACGCGCTGCTCGCCACATCGTCGATCAATGATGCCATCGAGTATCATTCGCTGTTCAAGACCATGCAGGCCGAAAGGTTGGCCGCCGATCCCAGCTTCCTGCCGCTGAACATCGCATGCGTCTTCTCACCGCCAGCCGAAGGCGATGCTGACGTGAAGCAAATCCAAGAGGATTTACCGCAGGAAAAGGAAGACAACGCGGTCGAGCCAGAGAAAAAGAAGGAAGCCCTGAAGGCCATTTTGGCGGACTACAACGCCCACTATGGAACCAATCACAAGATTGGTGAATTTGACCTGTATTATCAGGACGTGCAGAAGCGCGTCAAAGACCAACAGTGGCCGGAAGCTGATCTAAAGCAGGCTTACCCCAAACAACCGCACCACAAGATTGACATCACGATTGTCGTCGACATGCTGCTGACAGGCTTTGACTCCAAGTTCCTGAACACCCTCTACGTCGACAAGAACGTTAAGCATCACGGGCTGATCCAGGCATTTTCGCGCACCAATAGAGTGCTGAACGCGACTAAGCCCTATGGCAACATCCTTGACTTCCGCCAGCAGCAGGGCGCAGTCGATGAAGCCATTGCCATGTTCTCGGGGGGGGCATCGGAAGAAAAGGCACGAGAGATATGGCTGGTCGACAAGGCCCCCGTGGTCATCCAGAAACTGGAAAACGCCGTGCAGAAGCTCGACACATTCATGAAATCGCAGGGCCTCGATTCCGCTCCGGACGCGGTGCCCAGCCTCAAGGGCGACGCGGCCCGCGCGGCGTTCATCGAGCATTTCAAAGAGGTCCAGCGTCTCAAGACCCAGCTTGACCAGTATACAGACCTGACCCCGGGAAACGCCGCGACGATCGAACAGGTCCTGCCGCGCGATAATCTTCTGGGCTTTCGTGGTGCCTATCTGGAAACGGCCCAGCGCCTTCGGACTCAGCAAGGCAAGGGCGCGGACAAGCCCAGCGAGGACGCCGACCAACTGGACTTTGAATTCGTCCTCTTTGCCTCGGCTGTCATCGATTATGACTACATCATGGGCCTGATCGCCCGCTATTCTGATGCAACGCCGGGCAAGCAGAAGATGAGCCGTGAGGAGCTGATTGGCCTGATCCAGTCCGACGCCAAGTTTATGGATGAGCGCGAGGACATAGCTGCCTATATCAACACCCTCAAGGCGGGTGAGGGCCTAAGCGAAAAGGCCATCCGCGACGGCTACAGCCAATTTAAGGCTGAAAAGAACGCGATGGAGCTGGCGGGCATTGCGGGCAAGCACGGGCTGGCAATCGAGGCGCTGCAAGACTTTGTTGGCACCATCCTGCAACGCATGATCTTTGATGGCGAGACGCTGACCGACCTGATGGAACCCCTTGGCCTGAACTGGAAGGCGCGGCGGGTGAAGGAACTGGATTTGATGGCCGACCTGATGCCGCTGCTGCTCAAGCGCGCCAGTGGGCGCGAGATTTCTGGGTTGAGCGCTTATGAGCAGTAAGGGGAAATCGTCGTCACTGGCGGGCGAAGGTAATGTATTGGTGCCCAAGCTGCGGTTTCCGGAGTTTTCCGGTCACCCAATTCATGATCTGGAGCTGGCGGACGCTACGGCTGCAAGCACAGAGCGAAATGGAGGTGGTCAAGCAGCGTTGCAAATCATGGGGGTGTCCAAGGTCGCAGGCATCGTGCCCATGGAGGAACGCATCGTCGCGGCTGACACTGCACGTTACAAATTCGTTCGGAAAGACTGGTTTGCCTACAATCCGATGCGGCTTAACATCGGCTCAATTGCTCGTTGGCAAGGCGACAAAGACATTCTTGTCAGCCCTGACTATGTTGTTTTCAAATGCAAGAGCAGTGGCCCGCACAGGCTCGACCCAGCCTATCTCGATCACTTTCGGCGCTCCGACGCGTGGGAGGAGTTTGTCTCGGAAAAAGGCGATGGAAGCGTCCGTGTCCGCATCTATTACAAGGACCTAGCGCGTCTTCAACTGCCGCTGCCTTCCTATCCCGAACAACGAAAGATCGCCGAATGTCTAGACGCGGTGGATGCGCTGATTGCCGCGCAAGGGCGGAAGGTGGAGGCGCTGAAGGCCCATAAGAAGGGCTTGATGCAGCAGCTTTTCCCCCAGGAAGGCGAAACCCAACCCCGCCTTCGCTTTCCCGAGTTCGAGGGGGCGGGGGAGTGGGGGAGTACAATACTGGGAAGTCTGTCGGAAGTTGTGCGAGGTGGGTCTCCGAGGCCAATCGATGGCTTTCTTACAAATGCCGCAGATGGACTTAATTGGCTCAAGATTGGAGATGTAGATAAGGATTCTAAGTACGTCACTAAGACTGCGGACAAGGTGCGACGCGAAGCGCTGACTAAGACAAGGATTGTAAACTCGGGCGACTTAATTCTATCCAACTCGATGAGCTTCGGACGACCCTTTATACTGCAGATATCGACCTGCATTCACGATGGCTGGATTGCGGTCAGAAAGATTGACGAGAATATCATCCGCGATTTTCTGTACTATTTTATTTTGTCGCAAGGCAGCCAAGACTACTTTGTGGGAAATGCCGCCGGAAGTGGGGTTCAGAACTTGAACGCCGGTATCATTAAATCCCTTCCTGTCCAACTCCCTCGCCGTGCTGAGCAGGAAAGAATTGCTGGCGCTCTGGACACCCTCGACGACCTCATCGTCGCCGAGACCCGAAAGCTCGACACGCTCAAGACCCACAAGAAGGGCCTGATGCAGCAGCTCTTCCCCCAGGTCGGAGAGGCTGACGCATGAGCACCTACAAAAATCTGAAGACTTTGGTGGCCCGGCTTCGTGACGATCTGAACAACCCCACAGGACCAGCCTCGCTGCTCTTGATCTACGCTTACAACCGCACTGGCAAGACGCGCCTTTCGATGGAGTTCAAGGATGCGGGCAAGCGCAAGAACGGAAGGAACCCCACCGGTACGCCCGACACGCTCTATTTCAACGCCTTTACCGAGGATCTGTTCGTCTGGGAAAACGACCTTGACGGTGACAGCCTACGCCGCCTGCAATTGAACGAAAAGTCAACCTTCTTCAACGCGATGACGGAACTCGCGCTGGACGAAACGATTGCTCAGTATCTTGCCCGCTACGCCGACTTCGAGTTTGACTTCACCTACAAAGATGTTCAGCAGGGGAAGGATACCATCTCCAAGCCGGATTTCGTCAGCTTCCGCAAGGGCGATGAGGCAAACATCAAGGTGTCGCGCGGCGAACAAAACATCTTCATTTGGTGCATCTTCATGGCGATCTGCGAACGGATGCTGGATGGGCATGAATCCTATCAAGGAAAGAAGTACCTTTACATCGACGACCCTGTCTCGTCGCTGGACGACAACAACGCAATATCGGTGGCCTGTGACCTCGCCAAGCTGCTGCGCCGGGCAGCAACGCGAAGGAATGCCGATGGTGCGCCCGCCCCGATCAAGGTAATCTTCTCTTCGCACCACGCACTTTTCTTCAACGTCATGTGCAACGAAGTCGGCCGTAGGATTGATGATGCGCCTTCGATCGACCACCGGCGCTATTTCCTGCACCGCCCGAGCGGCGGCGGTAGCTACATGCTTCAGGCGACGGAAGACACGCCCTTCTTTCACCATGTGGCGACGCTGGCCGAATTGCAGCGTGCGGCAGATCCTAAGAAGGGGAAGCTCTACACCTTCCACTTCAACGCCCTGCGCAGTGTTATGGAGAAAACGGCGTCTTTCTTTGGACATCCGAGCATCGCCTTTTGCATTAAGGCGCTCGACAATGACGAAGATCGCGCACTGTTTAACCGTGCCCTGAACCTTCTGAGCCACGGAGCATATGCCATCCATGAACCCACAGAGATGGGCGAGGACAACAAGAAGCTGTTCCGGCGCATCTTGTCCCAGTTCATCACCCGCTTTGAATTTGCAGTACCTAATACTGCTCCGACCGCCACATCGGCACCGGCAAATGCGCCAATCCCCCAAGAGGCCCCTGCACAATGAATGACGAAACTCAGAAAGCGCTCGGCGACACGCTCTGGAGCATTGCCAACAAACTGCGTGGGTCGATGAACGCGGATGACTTCCGTGATTACATGCTATCGTTCCTGTTCCTTCGTTACCTGTCAGACAACTATGAGACTGCAGCAAAGCGGGAACTGGGATCGGATCTGCTTGATCTGCCAGATGTCCTCGCTCGCACAGACGCCAGCACTCCGCTTCAAGCTTGGTATGAGGACAACCCTGAAGACGTGGCTGAGTTTGAAAAACAAATGCGCCGCAAGGTGCATTATGTGATGCAGCCGCGCTATCTATGGAACAATATCGCCGATCTTGCCCGCAAGCAGAGCGACGAGCTGCTGCTCACACTTTATGACGGCTTCAAGTACATCGAGAACGAGTCTTTCCAAAGTACGTTCGGCGGCCTGTTCTCGGAAATCAACCTTTACTCGGAAAAGCTTGGGAAAACCCAAGTGGATAAGAACAAAAAGCTATGTTCGATTATCGCCGAGGTCGCCAGGGGATTGGCAGAGTTCTCGTCCGAGGTGGACCATCTGGGCGATGCCTACGAATACCTTATCGGCCAGTTTGCGGCCGGATCGGGCAAGAAGGCTGGCGAGTTCTACACGCCGCAGCAGATTTCAGATATTCTGTCGGCGATCATAACGCTGGACAGCCAAGAGCCCGCGACGGGACAGAAAGATCGCCTCACAAGCGTACTGGACTTTGCCTGCGGATCGGGTTCGCTGTTGCTGAATGTCCGCAAACGGATGGGCGCGCACGGCATCGGCAAGATTTTCGGTCAAGAGAGCAACATCACGACCTATAACCTCGCCCGAATGAACATGCTGCTGCATGGTGTGAAGGACACTGAGTTCGAGATATTCCATGGCGACACCTTGGCGAACGACTGGGACATGCTGAAGGAGATGAACCCCGCCAAGAAGCCATCGTTCGACGCCGTTGTAGCCAACCCTCCTTTCAGTCTCCGCTGGGAGCCTACGGATGCTATGGGCGACGACGTGCGGTTTAAAAACTACGGGCTAGCGCCGAAGTCAGCCGCAGATTTCGCCTTCCTATTGCACGGGTTCCACTTCCTAAAAGATGAGGGTGTGATGGCCATCATCCTGCCCCACGGAGTGCTGTTCAGGGGAGGTGCCGAAGAGCGCATCCGCACCAAGCTGCTGAAGGACGGCTACATCGACACGGTCATCGGCCTGCCCGCAAATTTGTTCTACTCCACTGGTATCCCGGTCTGCATTCTTGTCCTCAAGAAGTGTAAGAAACCCGATGACGTGCTCTTCATCAATGCAGCGGAACACTTCTCGAGGGGCAAGCGTCAAAACCAATTGGGAGATGGCAGGAATGGGACTCCGGATCATATCGGTAAAATCGTCTCGACCTACCAATACCGCAAGGAAGAAGACCGCTATTCCAAACGTGTGAGCATGGAGCGCATCGCTGAAGAAGGCTACAATCTCAACATCTCACGCTACATCAGTACCGCAGTGGCTGAGGAGGAGATAAAATTGGACGCCACACACGAGGAATTGCTCGAAATCGAAGCGGAGATCCGGGCATCCACAGAGAAGCACAACGCGTTCTTAAAGGAACTTGGGCTTTCCCTATTGCCAAGGGCGGAATGAACTAAGCCTTGTGGAATAAGATGAGATTCCTAGAATTCCCCCTCCCGCCCGAAATTGCCAGTCACACGGAAGAGCCTCATCTTTGCGGAGTCTTCCGAACTGCACAGTGCTGCGCGATGGGCCGAGGTCTGCTGTATGGCGGAGAGCGAAATGTCTACTCACCAGCGTAGTAGGTAAAAAGGCGACCTTCTGGTGGTTTCTATTATCGCGGCTGAAGCAGCCAAAAAATCTGAAAGGATCTCTACTGTGCCAAAGACAAATCTCTCCCAAAAACCGGTAACTTCACGTCCACCTGAGATATTGAGGGCTTTCTTCTCAAAGAGCGATTACCTCGACTACATGGTCTTGCGCCCTCTGAGTCACATTACATTCAGCTGGGAAGCTACATGGGGTACCGATCGATACGAACTTGAAGCGGATAGCTTTGCGGGTGACCTGAACGAAATCATCGACCAGATCGCCATATCACCGCGGCCAGACCGGTATCACGATAACGAGGACCGCTTGGCCGAACGGGTCGTCACCGAACTCAAATGGCCTATCCAAAAGAAAGGCGGCCGTTGGTTGGGAGCGGACTATCAGTCAATATTAGAGCAGGGTGGGTTCCGAGATTTTGGGCAAAGAGATCTGGCCATCGCAGCGGCTGGCAGGGTTCACATGGCTTTGGACTATGGACAGACCCATTTCGACGAGATGGATGACGCCCACATGACCATGCTGGCGGCCGTGATGACCATTATGATCTACCACCGCGATTGCGACGGGTCTTCTCTAAGAGTGCCTGAGGAAGAGGGCGGTGAGACGCAGACGCCTTAGATTTGGTGAGTAGCCTCTATCGTAGAGGATGCTTACCGTCCCAAAACATCAGGGACTGTGGCGACTGGCTGAAGGATTGCCCTATAAGGCGTCTTTCTGCGGGACTTTACTGACCGCCCCCACCCTGAGAGGAAATGGCACAGCTGGATTGAGGAGGTTTCTCTACGTTCCCTCGACCTCGCGCAAGCGGTCAGTCACATCCTCGACGCCCGGCGCATTCCAAATGTCATCCCGCAGCAAGAACCTGTGGCTGTTTGTATGCTCGGTGTAGTTTGAGTGCTCGCTGACAACGGAGGCGTTGATCAATGCTGCCCGCTTTATGCGGTAATCGTCATCGAACAGTACAGCGGCAAGGATGTCGAACCCCTCGAGGTCACGGATTGCGGATAGTTGCCGTGAACCGTTGCGGCGGTGAATGCGTCTACCCTTGATCTGATAGCGTGTCCCGTCGTTGTCCATGGCGTCGAAAGCCTTCGCAGAGTTACTTTCCTGCGCCCAGCCAAACGCGGCACAAAAGAGATACTCGGCAAGGTCTCCGGTTGGATTATTGGCAGATCGCAGGACATCGCGCCCGCGAAGCTCCTCCATTATCGCCACATGCAAGGAGAGCAACTCGGCAATTGACTTGGTGCGAAGGTCATTCATAGCTTTGTTATCACCCAGTTTTCAATCTATGGCCATCAGCCCATAATTAGTTTGATAAAGAACACCATACCAAGGTGCCTGCGGACATCTATTCAATTGCACCTGCTATTTATTTTCGAAGCGCACCAAACACCTGTGCACCTAGCGTTCTGGTCGTATTGTTCGCCTTATCAGGAAGCCCCATACGGTCGCGCAAATCCATAAGTAGTTGCCGGGCGGGCTGTTGTTTGCCATCGACAATTGCCGTGTACGAACCACTGGAATGTTTCCGAAATGTCACTTTTCCATCAAAATGGACGTCGACAACATCTCCAACGTCAAACACCCCCTCTGCTTCTAACTCTTGCTTCGCCATTACCGATCCGCCTTCCAGACGATGCCAGGCTTCGCGGTATTGCGGCTGATCGTACATACGTGGCGAGAGCCAATATGCTGCGGTGCCAGTCTTGCTATTGCTGGCATCACTCTGCACGCAATAAGCTTTGACCTCTTCCAATGTCAGAATGAAACAGATTGGTGTCTCGCTCTTTGCGTTGATAGTTATGATCCACCAATCGGAGCGTAGATTGTCGAGATTTGTGCCGCATGGAAGTGACGTGCGCTTTGACAGTCCTTTGCTTTGAACGCCGAACATCACCGACTCATCGTCATTTGCGCAAAATAAGTCGCTGCCTTTGGCGTTGCGTGCAGTTGGCATGACGTTCCAACCTTTGCGAGAGAGTTGCCAAGCGGCATAATGCATCGCTGCATTGCCCGTAGCCTGTGAGGATTTGACGTCCATTTTTGCGTCCGCTGGTATCGATTGAACCAATTATGCCTGACGCTGCATCAGAAGGCATGCAGTTTCTTCAAACGCTTTGCGCTAGATGACCCGCCTCTACCCCAGAGGACGCTCACGCCACCAACAGCTCACGCCTGATGGGGTGCAAGGGCAGAACGGTCAGCGCAACGGTACTTTCCGCAGGACATTCGCATTCCGATCCCCCCAGCCATGGCTTTGGCCCACCTCACGACGCAAGAAGCCACGCTCTGGTGCGGCTTGCCTGGGAGCGGGGCGCGCGCCAGCGGGCAGCGTGGCCGGAGCGCCCAAGATTTTGGCCAAAGAACCGCCATGGCGGGCGCTGGGCTGGAGAGGGTGCCGGGAGCGGGACGGGCCGCTCCTCTGGCCATTTCTTTGGGTGGCGGTCATGCGACACTCTTGAGCCGGTCAGGGAAGGTGCCAAACATTTCGTTACGCAATGCCGCCAGTTCGTTGACGGCTATCATAAAGTCTCTGAGGCCACCGTTGCGGTTGTGGTTGCGCAGTGATGTGAGGTCCTCGTCGCGGATATGTTCCGAAAGACCCATGTAGAAGACGTAGGCGCGCATGTGCTCGTGCAGTGCGTCTTCGCTTTCGAAATACTTAAGTTCAGCCTTTGAATAGTTCATGGTTTCTCCTTGGTGAGTTGTGTGCCGGGTGGCGCGTTGTGCGAGACATCCCGCACCTCTGACACTATCCCCCGGAGCAGGCTGACGGAAGTGGAATATAGTTTTAGATCAAAGAGTTGATCTCTTATGATGCTCAATACGAAAGACGTCTGTGAGGCGAAGTTAAGCGTCCCGGAGTGCAGTTGGTTGGCACGAATTCGACGAGAGAGACGAGTTTCGCGTCGGAGGCCATGCGGAATGTTACAAGTTGCAAAGTGTGTGGCGAACAGGTTTGCGAAGGACGCGTATTTAAGCAGAAGACTGGTGGCCGGGTGGTCAAAAGAATCATTGGATGCGTGCGGGCGAGAGGCTCAACTTGATGGTGTGGCTGCGCCTTGCGCCGGAGAAGCAGCAGACCCCCCGCATGGGCTAGCGTGTGAACGAACGCTGGGCAGAGGGGACAGAGGGTCAAAAAAGGCTAAAAGGGACGCGGGTGGAAAAAGCTATCCCTAATGGTGTTTAAAACCGACTTTTGACACCTTATTCCACCAATTCTCTTTTTTAGGAAATTTGACCCTCTGTCCCCTCTGGATTGGGTATTTGTCCATGAAATGTGGGCCCATTGGGCAGGGGGTCGCCATCGTTTTGACCCTCTGCTCCGACCCTCTGCCCCTCTGCCGCTGCGGAAGACGGTTAGCCATTCCGACCCTCTGCCCCTCTGTCCGACCCTCTGCCCGCCCCTCTGTCTGAACTTGGGGTATTTTGGCCCCCCATCCTTGTGTGTGGGGGGAACCGAACCATGCACCACAAACAAGAATGCCCTGTCCGTCTTCACGAACAGGGCACCATGCAGCCAGTTCAACGCGGCGGGTCACATAGGTTCGTTGTCGCTGCCGGAAGCATCCTTGTAAGTTTGACCGCTCGCGGACAGCCCGAAGTATACAGCCTTCGACTTGTCACCCTTGTAGTAGCCAGCGCATTGACGACCTTTGATGCTGAGGCGAGGATCATGCGTCCAACCTTCATCCAGCATCAGCTGCTTGAGCTCTGCCCCGACCTGATTCTTTCCTGCGTCGTTGACGGCCAAGTGGTCTATGATTTCCATAGCCTTCAGCTTGACCGCAGGCTCGTCCTCGAAGCTCATCAGAACGTCTTTCAAACGAGTTATCCATGGCGGTGTTTGTACGCGTTCAGAGGTCAACATTGCCGCAGCTTCCCGTAGCTCAACAGGCAGCACGAGCAGTCGTTCGGCTTCCTCCTGACATTCGATGCCCTTCAGCTTTGCGGCCACCTCTGCCCATATCTGCTCTACATCGCGTTTGAAGCCTTGGAGGTTGATCCCTGTGTTCGAAACAGCCACAGGCCAATATCTCCGGTTCACTCCGTCTCGAGGGAGGTAGCCATTCTCAGGGTTGACCGTGCCAAACAGTACAAACTTGCGGAGAGCCTCTGTCATCATGCGCCCATAAGCCAGACGGGCGGCGTCAGTCTTGCTGCTGAGAAAATGCTTCAGCTTGCTTGCCTGTTTGCCTTTGATACCCTCAAGCTCAGCGAGTTCGACCATCCACTTGCCCTGCGTCTGTTCTATGACGTGCTTAGGATCGGACCCGATGGTCAGCTGGTCTGAATACCATTGCTCCTCCATGGCGAGCAGCCGCACAAGCGTAGACTTCCCTACGCCTTGTGGACCTTCAAACACGATCATTGCGTCATGTTTGGCTCCGGGGAACTTCAACCGCAGGTAGCCGGCAGACAGAGCAATCTCTCCTACAACCCGGTTGAGGGGGGTGTCCTCTGCTCCCGCATAGTCGATCATCCAAGTTGCCAGACGCGGTTTACCGTCCCACTTAAGATCGTCCAACTTTTCGAGAAGGGGATTGACTTCGAACTCTTCGGCAAAAGACATAACGCAGTGCGCCGTTCGCTCTACACCTGAGTGTAGGCCAAGCTTCTCGAGCTTGTTCTGCAGCTCCCGCATAACAGCATCGTCCACTCGCGACCATGGCCCTCCGTCCACGCGGAAGTCCGGCATCAAGGTCATCAAGTTTCCACGAAACTCATACCCGAGATACCGCGCACCGGACTTGAAGTTGACGTAGGTCTTCGCAGGCACCGGGCTACGGGAGGCTGTCCACTCGAACGTTTTAGGCACCGCACGGCGCACGACCTCAGCGAGTTTGTCCATGATGGCCCGCTTGTTCACGAGACCATTCTTACGGAATGCCTCTTCCTCCTCAGCCTCGACCCAGTCAGACAGATCGTTGCCTGTTTCACCATCTGCCGCGTGGCCGGGCAACATTCCTAGGCGCAGTTCCTTGGCGTGTCCGCGTATGCTGTTCAGTACCTTCTTGGCGTGCTCGCGACCCGTGGTGTCTTCGTCGGGGATGGCCACCACTCGTGCGCCGATGAGGCACTCGTTGTGAACCGACATCCAGCGGCCTTCGCCGAAAGGGTTGCAGGTTGCGGTGAAGCCAAGGTCGAAGGCTAGGTCAACGTCCTTCTCGCCACCGAGACTCAGGACGGTTTCCCCCCGTGCGATGGCGGCTTTGACCTCGCGGATGCGGTAGAGCGGTACGAAGTCAGGACGCTTATCTGACAACCACGTATACCCGTCAGTCGGCCGGTGGCGGGGGGTCACAACTTCTTCGAGGCTACCCTTCAGCTTGCCCTTTGGGTGCGCCTTGATGCCCCAGCGGGACTTCTTGGTGCCGTCTGGTGCGCGCCACATCAGGTGGCTGGCCACGTAGAACCCTTCCTCGTCAAAGTACTCGTGCTCACGTATAAACACATCGTCTTCGTTGAGCGGGCTCTGGTCGATATAGTCGTCTACGGCCTTCTTAACGGCCAATTGCGCTAGGGTTTCTGGATCTTGATCTTGGCTCTCTGGTTCATCGCTATGGATGTCGTCAGTCATTGTCTTATCTCACAGATCAGCCAACGCACTTTGTGCGCTGGTCAAGTGACCTGGAGAAGCAATGTCTGGAGGGGTGTCCGAGACGTCGCTTCACCAGCTTGAGCTTCACTGCCTCATGCAGTTCAGCCGATGGGTGAGTTGCTTCGACGTTTTCTGCGAATCCCCGCAGCGGGAGTGTCTTCGAAACTCTGTTAGGGCCGCACTGCGGTCCTCGACAGCCATTATTTCCCGGATGGCCACGGGAAGCACGAGAATAGAGACTAACTCTCTGATCTTCCCGCAGAATTTTGACTATAATTGGCAAGGTTCTTACGATTTCTGATGCCAGCCGATCAATTCCGGTCAATAAAGGGATGGGTGTCCGAGGCATCGCTTAAATGTTTCGACTTTCTGGGCCGGGTTCCTTCTCACCGGGTTCCCGACCCAGATCATTCTTAGGGTTCACTCAGCGGCCATCAGGGGGGCATCAGCAGCGGCCTTCGCAGCCACGTAGTCCGACCACTTCTGCCCGGTCTGGCGCAGAGCGATGAACTGCTGAACCTCCTCACGCAGGTAACAAACGTTCTTATGGCTGATTGGGATGCGCTTGGGGAACTCGCCTTGCTCTTCAAGCTCATAGAAAACGCGCCGGGTCATGTCCATGCGCTTCTCGAGGTCACGGACGCTGATCAGTGATAGCTTGTCCGTCTCGATGTCGGTGAAAGTATTGCCGTCCATTGTGTCGATCCTTATCGAACGCGCCGACGCACAAGGCCTGAGGCTCAAGGTGCTGGCGCAGAGTTTGGTATGATGGGTTCGACAGCGAGCTACGTATTAGGGCCACGTCTGGCGGGGTTTGAAGCTGCTGCTGCGTACGGATTATAGAGGGTGGACGCGATCCTCTGGAGATCATTATCGTCGATCATTTCTGAGAAGACACGAAAAATCGTCCTTTGCGTCAATCTTTTACACAAGTGACCGTAATCGCAGGATAATCCTGTCGCACAATTGTACGATTGTTCGCACACCTATCGTCAATTCAGCGCGCTTAAACATTCAAAGCAGGGCATCATTCAAGCGTGCTGGCCAGCTCTCTGCACGCGTCTGATCCATGCATCTGCACTGAGCCCCACAGATCCCTGCCATTAGCTCAACGCTTGTCGTCTCCTGCTCAAGGTAGGGGCCACCCCCTTCACCGGATGCAGTTCTGCACCTGACGCAAGATTCCCAGCCTACATCTGGTGCGCCTTCAACTTTCGGACAACGGTCCGAGCGTCGGCTATGCGCAGATAATGAACTTTGCAAAGTCGGCAGCCATAGCCGGGCACTCGACGTTCCCCGGCCCTAACCTGCCGTTAACGGGTCGACTCGTCGCTGCGGTGCAGCTACCCGGAAACGGTCATCGGTGGCATCGTGCGGCACGATCTGACCGGCCGCGGTCAGCAGTGCGGGAAACGTTCTCCCGTCCGCTGCAAATAATTCGATTTGGTGCATCAGTGAGGTTTCTGGAAGGAAGATCGGTGGGCCGACCTGCGCTACGGATCGTACGCTACCGCCGTCGTCGAGGGTAACTGAGGGAAGCCCTGGCCTTGATCCGTCGCTGGCGGCAGAAAAGGCTGCGCAAGCGACGGAAACTCCTACCCGTTCTTTCTTCATCGCTGTATCAACCTTTGAACCGCAAAATCATGCTTATTTCTATGAAAGGCTTTAGACTTGGAGTGGAATGAACTTTTTAAGGTAGTTGGAGCCCTTGGTGGCATTGCCTCAGTTTCAGCAGGCGTCGCCGCCTTTGTGGGAAACTTGATATCCTCCCGCGCAATAGAATCACACAAGGCGAAACTGGTTTTGCAACTTGAGACCCACAAGAGCGAGCTAAATAGCGTCGCGGACAGGCAACGACTACTTTTGAAGCGTCAAGAGCTCATGTTTGAAAGAGAGTATATCGCAGCATCTGAGTTCTACAGAATATTCACGGAGGTGATGCCTGATCCATGGGCTCCTGATTTGGATTGGGGCGATGCTCAAGCCAGAATAGCCGAGAACTTTCATAAGCATGAGGCGACGTTGAAGGCATTTTTACTTTCGCATTCTGCCTCCCTCAGCCAGACTGTGCGACAGACTGTGGAAAGAGCGAAGCAAGTGGCAAATGAAGGTGTGTTTGAGGTTGGTTATGACACGAGAGGGGAGGACTACGAAAATAACCAACTCCCTCATGAAAACGTTCAGAAACTCGTCGATGAATTTTATGAATTGGTTAAAGAAGCCAATACGCAGATCAGATTGGATCTCGAGAGTGGATCGTTCTCACGGAGTAAGGATACTGCGTGCACCTAATTGAACCAACTACTGGACCCGCGCAAGCCAGACATTCAAAGCTGAGCACTTGTGGTGCAGGGCCAAGTATGCTTCCGACCCTCGGGTTCCCGGTGGGCCGCGACGAAGGCCCAGGCGAAGCGACTGTTTCGGCATCGGAGCGTATGTGCTCTGCGGGCGCCAGGAGCATTCGTTGTGAGGCGGTTGCAGCGTACCCGCCTGTGTTGCAACTGCCAAGGCTTCCACTGACAACTCGGTTATTATTGGCTCGAAGCGGAGTTGCGGCGACGCGGCGATGGCCCCAGAGGAATGTCGGCTGCCGTCGCTCCCTGCCCTCACCTGTCGTTCGTTCGGTGTCCATCGCCGCAAAGCGGCTTCCCCGAACCGGACATTTGTAAGTTGCGCTTTGGCCGGTTTGAACGATAATCTTAATAATATGGAGCTGATTTATGGACGGTCGAATAGCGAACTTCATGCTCTTGGCAGCTAAGTTTGAGTTCTTTTTGATCAATGAGAATAAGGATTTCGCGCATATTGACGGGATCACAGGCGCTGTGCATGGCGTAAACTGGGACCGTGTGGGTAACTCCCTGGAAAGGACAAATCCATTTGATGGATTTGATTTCAAAGGTTGCGGATTTGAAGTTTTTAAGCAAACAGTACCTATGTTTTTGAAATACGATAAAGATGGCCATTTAAAATGGGACAGTGAGGAGATCGAAATAAACTCTTGGGCAACATTGCTCGGTCGAAGTTATGCTCAGCTGAGAAACAACGTTGCCCACGGAAACAAAGCCCAACTTGCTGCTCCTTTTCGAAAAGATAAAACAGAAGATTTTTTTAGTTGCCGGGGAAAATCTAATCCACTTTGTGGCAAACATTTTTGGCGTCGAATACATTTTAACAAATGAAGTGTATTTCCATTGAGAATTGGATATTCAGAAAAGTATATTAACCTCAACGTTTCGGCCCATCACCCCCCATTTGAAGGGCGAAATCTATGAAATCACCAATAGTGGGCCTGCCAACCGGTTACGAGGGACTGTTGGTTATATCTCCGCCTGGTTCTGAGCCCTACTATTGCTCGCCAATGAACGAGTATATCAACCCTACTGCAGTGCACGACGGTGACAAGAATCCGTCAATATGGTGTTTTGTTTGGCCAGTTGATAGCGATCATAATTGCTGTGGGTGGTTCATCTTCACCCATTATTCTGATAAGATCGTTCCCGATAACGTGGATGTGCATGAAGACCATCGGAGTCAAGGCATAGCATCTTCTGTGTATCTATTCGTAAGGAAAAGCACTGGAACCAAACTTGTGCCCGCCGAAGATCAAACAGACGCGGCTCGCAGGCTGTGGAAAAAATTGGCTCCAGGTGTAGGATACCTTTAGCCCAACATAGTCATCTGTGGATCCTACCTCCCCGCAATAGTCTCAGGCGCATCAATTGGCACCCGCCCCCGAACCACATACGGCTATGCGGACGTTCGTATTCACGACTAAAAAGCAGCTTCCGGTTAACGCTTCCGAAATATCTTCTTCCGATGAAAAGGTCACCACTTCTGCACTCGCAGCGAAGGTCCTGAATCCGCCCGACCTGCTGGTGCCGCGCTAGCTAAGCGTGCGGCTTATTAGGTCAGCAAAAGGCTGCCTGCAGTAATTTGTCGTTTTCACTCGCACTACTGGCTTCATAATCTTACGCCTGCATTCACGCGGGTATCTTGCGTCAAGTGCCTTCGAGCTTGTTGTTGAAGATGTTAGCTAGAGCCTCCGAGGACTTGGCCACTGTCGGCCGGAACTGGTGCGGGCCACGAGTGCGCCAACAGCAGGGAACGGGCGGTATTGAGCAGCTCGTCGAACATGGCCAGCAGGCCTTCGTCATCGACATTGCAGCCAAACATTTCAATGACCCCCCGCAGCATGGGGGGCATCAACGTTCTGGCCCTTCAGGCGAGGTACGAACTTGCGGCGACGCGCCACAATGGCTCCGAACTTCTCGGGCATGCCCTTGTCTGCGTCGTACCGGGTGCACCAGTCGCTAGCGAAGTCGCAGTCGTCAGGGTGGATGGTCATGGGGACGTCCTCTACGGCCACCCGCTTGAGGCGGGTAGGCTCATAGTTGTAGAGCAGCCAGCTGAGCTCATCTTCGTTGTGCACCACAGCGTAGTGCGGGCAGTCCAGCTCACCAGTAGGCGTGAGCAACGCGAAGGCGGCAGGGAACTTCATGGGCTTGTCTGCGAAGGGCATAGGCTCGTAGTGGGCAGGCGACATGGACGGCGGCATCGCCATCACCAGTTCCGGCTTGCCTTCGAGAGTGGTGGCCACGCTCTGCGCCTCCATAACGTAGAACTCCTTGCCGGGGTAGCGTTCGGCGAGGCGCAACGCCTGTTCCTCGGCGTCAACGCGCGTCATGTGTCGTGCGACGGTCGGGCCGGACCCGGCGACCATCCAAAACTTCATAGGGAACGTCATTAGTTTGATCCTTTAAGTTAGATACCTGCCCTGTGTGCTGGCGCAGGCTGTGGTGGGGGGCGACTCAACAGAAGTCAGACACCCCCGCATGGTCTCAGTCTCGTGCCACGTATGGGCCAACCCACTGTGTGCCAACGTCAAGCTGCTCCTGCGAGTACATGGGTGGCTCCTTGCCTGCAGCGAACCAGCTGTCTAGGTCTTCCGGGGTCGCGTCCGGGTGCATCTGGTTGGCGATACGGCTGTCGTCGATGGTGTCCTTGTCGGCTTCATCGCTACCTGAATGCTGAACCTTGAGCCTGTCGCCAAGTTCAAGGTCACGGATCATCAGTGCAGCGTGCGCTGTGCCTGCCGATGCAGCAGTGAACTTCACATCAAAGATGATCTGACTGACTGCTGTCATGACCGGGAGGAGGTCTGCACGGTGCTCGTTCGCCTCAGGGTCTGCCCAACGCTGCCAAGTCCGCTGCGCAATACCGAGGTAAGCATAGAGGCCATCGAATGTAGGCATTCTCAGGCGAGGCTCATTGGCCACTCGGGCCACGCCATCGTTAGTGAACATCTTGGGTGCATGGATCGGGTTGTCAGCCAAGTAACGGAAATACTCTAGACACTCATCCCAAAGTTCATCGGCAGCCTGGAACTTTGCGTCAGACCTTATCCGACGGGTTTTGATGCGCTTATCTATTGCATCCCATAGAGTCATGCTGGTCCCTGTCGCTGGTGCGGGCGACGACGGGACTACTTCTTCGGCCATGGGGGCTTCTCCTTAGGTTTCTGACGCAGAAGGGGGCTCCCGCGTGGCGATGGTGATTGACGGTGGCCGTATCCGGTGCTGGCGATGGCCAGAGGGACCGTCTTTTGACTGGCCGGGACGCCCACAGAGGGCCACAGAGGATGGCGGCTGGCTCGTCGGCATGGCTACCTCCTCCGGCGACGGGGCTGGCCACCGCTTCTGCGGCGGCTGTCGCAGGGTACCATCGTCTCAGCCTCGGTGCGGCATCTGCTTCGGGTTCAGGCGACTGGGCGTATTTGAGGATGGGGCCAGCCAGCTCAGGGTACATCGCCCCAGTGAGAATGTTGCTGGTCAGCTTGGACATCGACACGCCGCTCTCAGCGGCCAACTTGTCGAGACGCTTGCGGACAACAGGCGGAACCCAGCTGCACACCTACCTGCGTCTTCTCTGCGGACAGATCGTTGATGTTCGGGACATCGTTCATGGTTTGCTCTCCGACTGGTGGTTGTCACCCGGTGGACGGGCCCCTCTCCGGGCCATTATTTCCCGTCTTGGGGAGGAAGGCACGGATTATAGTCATTCTGCGTCGGATTATTTACTTAACTACAAAGGGTTACGTGGAAATATGCGCTACTACTTGTCCGCGCACATTGGTCAAGCTATCAAGTGACATTGGTCAAGGGACGTGCCGCCAATTAGGCCCGCAGAAAGTCCCGTGGTCATCCGCAGAGGACGGCAGGAGAAGCGCTAAGTCACTGTAATAAATGGTAAGGTCCCGTGGCTCAACTGGATAGAGCAGCCCCCTCCTAAGGGGCAGGTTGCAGGTTCGAATCCTGCCGGGGTCACCATTCCTGCCTGAGAACGTGACTTATTTGCGGGGACAGCCGAACGCGTGGGGGTAAGGGGGCGGCCTAACGTCATCGGCCAGCAGGACGTATTCGACACGGCGTGCAGCGATTGCGCATTTAATGATGGCAGAATGCGAGACGTTCTCACGGTCTGCGCGAAACCGGACCTTCACGCCATCAGCGGCGAAGGTCCGGAGCGATGCTTGTGAGCAGGCTGTGCCTTATGCAGGCTGTAACCTGTGCCTCGTGAATGTCAGTCTGCGATTGTCACGCCGATTTTACCCATGTGCGACTTTTCCAGAAATGCCTTCTGCGCCGCGTGCAAGTCAGCCAAGGGATAGGTTTCGGCGACCACGGGCTTGATCTCGCCTGCTTCGATGTAGCTGACCAAATCAGTGAATACGCTTGGGGCTTGCCGGGTGCTCCCGATGAGGGTCAGATCCTTGAGGTAGAGCGTCCTCAGATCAAGTTCGACGATCGGACCGGCAATCGCGCCCGACGTGACGTAGCGCCCCCGTGGCACCAAAGCATCAAGCAGTTCGGGCCAGCGCGGCCCCCCTACAAGGTCGAGCACGACGTCGAAGGCATCATCCGGATAAGGCTCATTGCGGTCGATCACCGCATCCGCGCCGAGGGCTTTCAGCGCCTCCATTTTCGCCGGGCTGGTAGAGGCCGTGACATGCGCGCCGCGCCGCTTGGCCAGCTGCACCGCCGCCGAGCCGACGCCGCCTGATGCGCCTGTGATCAGCACACGTTCGACGCCTAGTCCGGCGCGTTGGATCATGCCTTCGGCGGTGGAGAATGCACAAGGGAAGGACGCGAGCTCGATATCCGAAAGCGGGCTTTCGATCCGTAGTGCGTTTTCCTCGCCCACGGTGGTGTATTCCGCAAAGCCGCCATTGCGCTCCGAGCCGAAGGTCACAAGCGCATCTGGTCCGGCACCGGTCGGGCGATACATCGGCCGCACCAGCACGCGCTGACCGATCCGCGCAGCGTCCACACCGTCACCAACCGCAACGATCTCACCGCAGCAGTCCGCACCTTGGATGCGCGGAAAGCTGAGCGCACCGGACCATGCGCCGTCGGCATCAGAGGCACCTGCATTGCCCTCTGTCGCGGCCGAACCCGTGTCGCCCCGCACCGCTTTCGAATACCAGCCGGTTCGGGTGTTGACGTCGGTGTTGTTCACCGCCGAGGCGCCCACACGGATCAAGACCTCGCCAGCGTCGGGTTGCGGCACCGGCACGTCGTCACACCACTCAAGCTTGTCCAGCCCGCCATGGCCGGTGAGGCGTACAGCTTTCATCGTTTCAGGAAGCGTCATAGGGAAATCTCCGATGTAGAATGATTGCTCTACTTGCGTAGGTAGAGGGATCGCTCTA
>Ga0105229_100152_pt1 | contig 27993 bp, 20 predicted proteins | sample Virmet3747_4435_FD_89711 | JGI IMG/M metagenome (GOLD analysis project Ga0105229, IMG submission 89711) | Marine viral communities from the Southern Atlantic ocean transect to study dissolved organic matter and carbon cycling - metaG 3747_4435 | ecosystem: Environmental > Aquatic > Marine >... | reverse complement strand
ATTCTAAGCGGTAACTTGTGGTACCGGTATGTGTTTTTCCATATCTGTCTGTAGCACGTACCTCTACAGTATGTGATCCTTTTTCCAGTTTTGCAGGAACACTGCCGCGCCATAAATGGGTGCTCTTGATAGGATTACTAGATCGGCGCCCTGGCATCAACTGCTCTGCAGTATCCCACTCATACACGCTAAGTTCGTATGCCGGGTCTTGCTCTTCCACGTATTGCATAGGCTTCCATTCGCCCTGATCTACGCGATACTCCACAGTATCTGTAGCGCTTCCCATAAAAAAATTGGTATAAATCCCTGCTTTGGTATTACGCCCTTGTGCAACCACTTTAGGAGCGAATATTTCCATCTGAAAGTCTTCCGGTTTACCCGCTACTTTATAATCTACGGTGTACTGATTGCCTTCAAAATGAATAAATGCATAGCCTTTAGGCGTACCGTCTCGCATCGTAGAAACAGGAATCCCTGCTGCATTTAATTTTCCGGAATACCAATCTCCTGAGGTTGTCCCTACATTATACTCGTGGTGTGGTTTCTCGCGCAGCCAACCATCTTCTTTGGTGAAAAAATCCTGACGTTGAATATGCGTATGCGCCGAAAGACTTAAGGTATTTTCAAAAGGAGCCAGAGCTTTAAATAAGCGCTCACGATCTGCATCTCTAAAAGGATCTCCCTCGGGCTCGCTTAGTGGAATATGAAATGCTAAAAGAATCAATTGATCTTTGGCTACGTGTTTCAAGTCGTTTTCAACAAAACGCAACTGATCTTCTCTAAATCCGCCCCAGTAGCCCTTACCATCTCGTGGATCGGGGTAAAGAATATCATCAAGCACGATCACATGAACCTTACCGTAGTTGAAGGCGTAATTCGCCGGGCCAAAATGCGCCTCATACGTCTCATCAGACAAGGCATCTTGCTCTGCATCAAAATTCATATCGTGGTTCCCCATCAGGTTAAACCACGGAATACCCACACGCTTGATCGCATCAATATAGGGGTTGAACAAGTCTAGATCGTTACCAACAAGGTCTCCCAGACTTAGCCCGAACACTACATCTTGAATCCCTTCTACCTCAGCGACTACCCCTTGCGCAAAATAATCTACTTCCTGCTGTGTATAGGGTTGTGGATCCCCAAAGATCAATGCGGTAAACGATTGTTGCTCGTCTGTGGGAGTCAGTGCAAAGTCTAAGCTACGTGGTAATTCCCCTGTTGGAGCAATCCCTTTAAAATCTGATTGTGGAGAACCTTGCGGACGGTAACTGTAGTAAAACTGAGGTAGGTTATTGGCATCCACCGGCAAGGCATAACCCGCAGGTTTGATCACTGAAATGGCATCCCCATCAGCAACAGGCAAGGTATACCTTCCTTTAGCATCCGTAAGCACGACCGCTTCACCATTAGTCACCGCCACATTAGGGATACCTTTTTCTTTACGTTCTTTTTTACCGTTAGCATTAAGGTCCTCAAAAACATAACCTTTAGCTTGTTCCTGTGCCGTTAAGCCGGCGGTAAGTAAGCCGGCTAATAGCGTTAGTTTTAATGTGTTTATCATCTGTATTGGATTGGCGTTTAGTTATTGTCCCACCAAACTTTGGTGTTGATATTATCAGGTCCTCCAAGCAGCTCTAAGGCTTGCTGGTAATTGGCCTGATTACTGATCTGTACATCTGACGGATAGAAGAAGCGCGACGGCATCATCGCATCGTTCAGCATAGCTTCAGTGGTAGGTAATTCTGGCAATCCCGTACGACGGAATTCAAACCACTGCTGATAATCTACAAAGTACAGCGCATAGTATTTCTGCAGTAAAATCTGCTCGAGCGAACCATCATATGCAGCTACCGGATTATCAAAGTAGGTTTCGGTGGTTGTTGCACCCAGCTGAGTAATCGCTGCGGTCACCCCGGCCTCATAATGTTCCTGAGCATTGGTGGTATAGCCGCGTTGCGCCATTTCGGCCTTGATGAATTCAACCTCAGCATAGGTCATTAAAAAGATCTGCATTGGGTTTTCAACCTGTGCCCGGTTTAAGGTGCTAGCATTAAACTCAAATTGAGATTCAGGTCCGGCATAGGCACTAGGAATCCCTTTATATCCAATGGGATTATTATCTAGATCTTGGGCTCCCGTTTGAATAATGGGACGGCGCGGATCTTCAAGCGCATTCAGATTATCAACAAAAAAGGCTGCCATTTTCACTCCTAACGGAAAGTCCTGCGGACGCCCCCAAGGAGAGATATTAGGCGTTACTCCGGTTACCTGAAGCACTGCAGATTCTTCAACCGTTTCAAATACCGGATAGGTTTCAGGATCGTTGATCATTGCGATAAGCTTTTGAAACGCGTTGGTTTCTGTACGGTTTGAGATACGCAGCAACAGACGCATGTGCAGTGAATTAGTAAACTTCTGCCATAGACTTACGTCGTTAGCAAAAAGGATATCTTCGGCATATACCATATCAAGATCTTGATCATAAAGCGTATTTGCCCGTTCTAGATCGGCTAAAATAGTCTCGTAGATCAATTGCTGACTATCAAAAGCCGGATACAAATTACCTGCTTCTCCGTTTACTGCTTCGGTCATAGGTACAGGACCAAAAAGATCAGTAAGGTTTGCATAAACCCAAGCTTTAAGCGTAAGCGCTACTGCCTCATAATTAGGATCTTCAGCGGCTACTGAAGCGGTTTCCATCTCTTTGATGTTATTCAACCATCGGTAATAATTGTACCAAGAAGAGTTCCCTATATTCTGACTCACATCATACCTGTGCAATCCACCGGAAACGCTGGGGAATGGTAAGGTAACCTGCATTAAGTCAAAAGTGATCGCGTGCGCTCTGCCGGCGTTATGACTTGCCAGCCCATAGATAATAGGATTGATCAAGGTACCCGGACTGATCTCTGCAATGCGGTTAGGGTCTTCGTTAACCTCCTCAAAATTGCCGGTACACGCGCTTAGTAACCATAATACGCTAAGACCGGTAAATAGTGTTTTTAAATTTTTCATCGTAGTGAATTATAAATTTACTCTTAGATTAAAACCATAGGTTGCCGGCGAAGGCATTTGCCCCATCTCGATTCCCGGTAAGATGGTATCTCCGTTAAGCGCAGCGGTTTCAGGATCATAGATCGGGAAGTCTGAAATGGTCGCAAGATTACGCCCAAATACCGATAGGTTAAGTGCTGTGATACCACTGTTGCCCAACCAGCGTTTAGGAAACGCATATTGCAAGCTCACCTCACGCAACTTCAAGAAAGAAGCATCAAACGAGTTTGATTCTACATTGGCTCTACGGTAGTAGCGGTTGTACCAGTCAGGTGTAATAGCTTCGGTAGTGTTAGGGCTGTAGGTGCCATCTTCATTGAGTACCACACCGTCACCTACTATGAAACCTTCTTCACGCCCCATAAACGTACTGCGCAGTTTACCCTGTTGTGTAAGTTTATGATGAGATTGAGAATAGATGATTCCGCCGTATTGCCCGTCTAGCATTACATTAAGGGTTACGGGACCTAAACTAAAACTATTGTACAGTCCGGCTTTCCAGTCTGGGCTGGCATCGCCTATGTACTGAATTTCATCAGGGTATGCCGGGAGTCCCCCGTTATCGTATACGATCTCACCTTCCGGAGAACGCACAAAACCATAACCATAGATCGCTGTGGTGGTCCCGCCTACTTTGGCTAATAAAGTAGCATTACCTCCTGAGCCAATTTCTTGTTGCCCATCAATACCGTCTGCCAACTCAAGTACTTTATTCCAGTTGCGAGAAAATGTAAGCGTGCTGCTCCACTTAAAGCTATCGGTGTCAAAAATCTTTCCGGTTAGGGTAAGTTCGACTCCACGGTTACGCACCTCACCAGAATTTAAAACACCAGAACTATAGCCTGTGGTAATGTCTAAGGGTACCGAAATGATCTGGTTCTTGGTAAGGGTCTCATACACGGTAGCATCCAGAATCAAACGGCTTTTGAGCAAACGCGCTTCAACACCCGTCTCATAACTCGTGGTGATCTCCGGTTTAAAGTTGGCATTGTATAAATTAGTAGGAACCGTCGCCGAGCTCGCAAATGCGCTTTGACTGTAATATTTACTCGTTTTATACGGATCTGTATCGTTACCCACTTCAGCAAATGAAAAACGGTATTTTAAATAATCTACCGCTTTAGGCAGGCTAAACAATTCTGAAAGGATCACACTGGCATTCGCCGAAGGATAAAAGAACGAATTGTTAGCGGTAGGCAAAGTACTTGACCAGTCGTTTCTTCCGGTAAGGTCCAGAAATAAAGAGTTATCAAGCGAAAGCGAAACCAAACCATAGAGGCTGTTCACCTTTTTATTGCGATCGTAGGTTTGCACAATAGGATTGTTGATTCCGTTAGCGAGTTTATACACTCCCGGAACTACCAAACCGTTTACCGAAGCATCTGTTCTGCGGTATTTATAGTCCATCGCATTACCCCCGATCGATGCATTTAAACCAATTTTCTGAGTCAGTTGATTCTTATAGCTTAATAAGAAATCAGTATTCACCTCCTGCTTCCAGATATCCTGAGTTTCATAAAAACCTTGATTGTAGCGGTTGATGCTATACGGGCGCTGTTGCTCACGATCCTGATTGTAGGTGTTTAACGAGGCGCGTAACATTAAATCAAGATTAGGGGCGAGGTCAATATTTGTAAATACATTCCCTACGATCTGGCTGCTGGCAAGCGGATTTGTAGCTTCATAAGCGATCAAAAACGGGTTATCAATATAGGAGCTGAAAGGCTGAATCTGCTGTATTTGATTTTGTCCTTCTTGCCAGATGGGGCGCAACCAGTCTAAGTCTACGTTAGGATTCTGAAAAATCATAAAGTAAGCGATAGAACCGTTATTGTATCCTGTACTCGGCAGGTTATCGCTACTGCGGTTGTTGTAGTTGATCACAGAACCTATTTTAATGTGTTCTGAAACCTGATAATTAGAATTCACAGAAGCAGTGATGCGCTCGTAACCGGTATTGGGCATAATCCATTCATTTTTAGAATGCCCCACAGAAAGACGCATCGAACCTTTGTCGTTTCCGCCCTGAAGCGAAAGATTATTAGTAAACGTCACCCCGGTTCTCCAGAAATCTTTACGATTGTCTTTATAAGCACGCCACGGCTGACGTTCTAAGGATTGCCCCTCTACAGTAGGATCGTATTGAAAGTATTCCTGACCGTCAAAACGTGGTCCCCACGCACTACTGGTGCTTCCGGTATTGTTACCATCTTCAGAACCCCCATAGGAATAATAAGGCTCACCGGCGTCATTAAAACTTTTTCCGGTCCCCTGACCGTATTCATATTGCCAGTCTGGCCAACGCTGAATTACATCAAGGTTGACACTAGACGTGTAGGTAAGTCCTAAGCCACTTGTTTTTTTACCCGACTTGGTAGTGATGATCAATGCACCGTTTGCTGCACGGCTTCCGTAAAGGGCCGTGGCACCCGGACCTTTTAATACCGTTACACTTTCGATATCATCAAGATTGAGATCAGAAATAGCATTCCCATAATCAATAGGAGAATCTTCTCCTATATAACTCGCAGAAGATCCCGAAGTGGTCATCTCATTATTAACCGGAACGCCGTCAACCACAATTAGCGCATTGTTTCCGTTAGGATTTAAAGAGTTATTTCCGCGTAGCGTAATTTGCTGAGAATTTAAAGGTCCGCTTCCTGAGGAAACAATATTTAACCCCGCTACTTTCCCTTTTAATCCTGAAGACCAGTTTAAAGGTACCGCCTGCGCAAGATTATCTGATTGAATAGTCGCTTGCGAGAATCCTAAGCGCTTTTCTTCACGCTTGATCCCTAAAGCCGTCACAACGACTTCATTAAGCGCGTTTACATTTTCTTGTAAAACAATGCGGATTGCTGTCCCCGGATTTGCAGCAACGGTTTGGGTTTCAAAACCCACAAAGGACACCTCAAGCGTCGCATTTGCACCAACCGCCAAGCTAAACTCACCATCAAAATTAGTAGTAACTCCGTTTGAAGTTCCTTGTTCCATTACCGTAGCTCCAGGCAGCGGTACGCCTTCTTGATCAGTTACCGTACCGTTTACTTGTTGTTGCTGTGATGTTTTTACTACGGTAATCGTATTATTGATCTGGGTGAAGGATAGGCCTGTTTGTGTGGTGATCTGTTGCAGCACTGTGCTCAATCTGGCATCATTAACAATGAGGGTCACTGCTGCGGTTTCTTTAAGCAAGGCACTGTCAAATACGAAAGTAAAATCGGTTTGTGCCTCAATCGCAGCAAAGGTTTCTTTTAGTGACGCATCTTGTAACCGGGTGGTCACAAAAACTTCGTCTATAGCTTGGTTTTTAGTTTTGGCGCTGGTAGCCATACTGACAAACAGCAGTAAAAACGCCAAAAAGTGTACTTTATGAAAGGTAGACTTTCTTAAAATTTGTAGTTTAGTTTTCATTTTTATTATGGCTATAATTTTGGATTTGTAGTCTTTTTAAAATTCGACCCATTGCTGTTGCAGCAGCGATGGGTTTTTTTATGGTGTAGTGTTGTTTTTTCGAATAACAAAGTGTTTTTGAGTTAGGGTATCTATTTTAAGATTATTGATCAGTGCGATACTTTGCAGCACCGTCTCTAGTGGCTCTTCTTTAAATTTACCTGTGATCTTCAGCTCCTCGATAGTGGCATCTTCAAAATCAATCTCAACGTCGTACCAATTCTCTAGTATTCCGGCGGTTTTGGCTAGTGAGGTGTTATTGAGTGCAATGATATTACGCGTCCAAGCGCGTTGATCTTCACTGTTGGCAGCAGTAGCTACCGGTGCAGCTGCTCCTTTAAAGAGTACTTGCTGATCTTTTTTGAGAAGTACTTTTTGCTTGGTTTGCCTATTTTCAACAGCTACCTCCCCGCTGTTGACGCTCACACTGACTTCATCTGGCTGGTATGCATTGATATTAAAAGTGGTTCCCAAAACTTGGGTTTGTATGGCTCCTGTGGTGATGGTAAAGGGATGTGCAGTATCACGCTGCACCTCAAAATAGGCTTCCCCGGTTAAGTGTACCTGACGCGATGAGGTAAAGTCTTTAGCATATTGTACCGAAGAATTAGCATTGAGGATTATCACAGAACCATCGGCTAGGGTAAGACTGCGTTTTTCTCCTTTTCCGGTTTGTTTAGTCACCCATTGAGACTCAAACAGCGACGTGCTAAAAGCTGCCATACTGATGATCCCGACAAATACCGCAGCATACGCCAGTATTTTTTTATAGTTGAGTACAGGTTTTGTTGTGGTTGCGATTTTAGCTTCTATACCTTTTACAATACGCAAGCGGTTTTGAGCAGAAGGCTTAAACTGTTTTTTAGGCTGTTGTTGTAGCGTATCTACAAACTGGTGCAGTAGCTGTTCTTCTGCTTTGGTAGTGGTCCCCAGACGGTGTTTCTCGGCTAAGGTTTTTAATTCGTTTTGCGTCAAAATATCTTGCTTTTACAAGAGAGTCCCATTTTGACCCTAACACACGTAGTACTAAAAACGCATTTAATGGTTTGTTTAAATTGCCTGTAACCTCTTTACATTACTGAAACATTAAGGTAACGATTAGCGAAAGCTCTTGTACGGGAAGATTTGATTTTAAATGCTTTAGCGCATCACTGATGTGTTTCTCAACAGTACGGATAGAAATATTAAGCTTTTGAGCGATTTCTGCATTAGAAACCTCTTCAAACCTACTCAGCATAAATACCGTTTTACATTTTGGCGGAAGCTTATCAATTTCCCGGTGCACCAAATTTTCAAAATCATCATAATCTAAATTTGCCTCTGCACGTGCGGGCATCGCGATCTGCTCCAACACCTCCTGATGCTCCTGAGTGAATTTTAAATCACGTAAATGGTTGAAGACTTTATATTTTACCGCTCTAAAAAGATAGCCTTCCAGATTGATAATACTGGTATGTTTAAGCTTTTCCCAAAGGCTTACAAACACTTCTTGAACGATATCTTCACAAATGCTTTCGTCTGCATAAATCTGATAGGCATAGCTAAACAACCGCTGCCAATAGGTTTCAAAAACACGGTCAAAACCCAGCTTAGGCTGCGTTCTAAGCAGTTGCTGTAGTTCTTGATCGTTGCTTTGTAAAACCTGATGTTGCATTTAAAATGTGCTTGTAACAAAAGAAACAAAATCTAAGTACTCCCGTCGCTCCTTCAGTTTAACATTGCGTTAAGAAACCTTAGCATTCCAATTTACCGCAATTTAAAACGGGTTTACCGCAAGCTTTAGTTGCACACCGCTTTTCTTAGTAGCTTTACGTGTTACTTGAAAAGCGCTCATTTAATTTAGAATTAATGCTTCTCAAGTGTGAACCAAACTATTAAGTCTTGAAACTACGTACGCCACTTGCACAGGTTTTTATCGGGATCGTGCTGCTGAGCATTCCTTTTATCACTTCACCTGATCTACAATCAGGGATCAAGCTGTTGCAGATCAAACCTTTTCAGTACAATTTTATAGGGTATTTATTGCTGCTGGTATTTTTCTACGTCAATTATTATGTCTTTATCCCGCACTATTACATTCCTAAAAAATACTGGATGTTTACGGGTTTTTTGATGATCTCCTATGTGATCATCACCTATGTTCCTGGTCTGTTTTTTGATATTCCTAAACCTACGGGTCCCGGTGCCGGCGGGCCACCACCTCAAGGAATGCGCCCTCCTGACGGGATGCAACCGCCGGGTGGAATGCCGCCTGCGGGAGTTCCAAATCCTAATGAGCCTTCCACATTATTTAGCTTTCGCGAAAGCTATATCATTCAGTTTTTGATTGTGGCGGGACTTTCGTTATTGATGCGACTTAATGCCCACTTAAAGCAAATACAGCAAGAAAAACTCATCGCAGAAGTCTCGTATTTAAAGGCACAGATCAATCCGCACTTTTTATTCAATACACTAAACAGTTTGTATGCTTTAGCGCTTCGGAAGTCTGACGAAGCTCCTGAAGCTATCCTGAAGTTATCAGGAATGATGCGCTATGTGGTGACCGAAAGCAAGCATACTAAAGTTCCGCTAAAGAAAGAATTTGCCTATTTAAAAGACTACGTTGCCCTGCAAAAATTGCGCTTGGCTCAAGATGTAAAACTGACCTTTACCATCACGGGAGACCCAAAACATCTGGAGATTGCGCCACTCATTCTAATTACTTACATAGAAAATGCGTTCAAATACGGCATCAACCCCGATGAAGATTCAGAGATCATAATCGACGTTGAAGCCAAAGAAAAAGGAATAGCGCTACACGTAAGTAACCGCATTGTGGTAGATAAAGCGCTGCTTCCTGAAATTTCTGAAGAAGGCCATAAAAACACCCGAAAACGTCTGGATCATTTATATCCTTCTAAATACAAATTATCTATTGATGAAGATGGGGAGATGTATCGCGTAAAGCTGTATATTGAATTACTATGATCAAAGCAGTTGCCATAGACGATGAGCCTCTCGCGCTCCAGATTCTGGAAGCCTTGTGCGCGCGTATTGAGTACGTCAAGCTCCTAAAAACTTTTACCAGTCAGGCAGAAGCGCAACGCTATCTCAATAAATTTGAAGTCGATCTGCTTTTTCTAGATATACAAATGCCGCGACAAAATGGGATAGATCTTTATAAATCGCTTAAGCAAGAAACCAAAGTTATTTTCACCACCGCGTATAGCGAGTATGCCGTAGAAGGTTTTAATGTAAGTGCCAGCGATTATATTTTAAAACCTATTGCTTTTGACCGGTTTGAAGAAGCAGTGGCCAAAGTAAAGCGCACGCTAGATCTAGAACAACAGAACACCTCAGCAAATACGCATCTAACCATAAGAGCAGATTATAAACTGTATAATATTCCGCTAGATGAGATCGTGTTTATTGAGGCGATGGATGATTATGTCAAGATCAATCGTGTAGATAAATCTACGGTGGTCGCACGTTCTACGATGAAAGGCATTCTTAAGAAACTTCCCGAAACCCTGTTTACCCGTATTCATAAATCTTTTATTGTCAACACTGCTAAAGTGGAAGCCGTACAAGCCGGAAGCATTGAAATTGCAGGCAAAGAATTTCCTATTGGCACAACGTATAAAGATCAGGTAAATAAGAATTTCTAAGCACAACTTTCTGTTTACCGCAAACTTTACCTGCTTTACCGCATCTTTTTTCTCGTCCCAACCTACTCAGTTACATTTGATCTGTAATAAAATGTTTTATGGATCGTAAAGAATTTTTAAAAGGAATCGGACTAATGGGCCTTGCGGCTACCGGTGCAGGTTTATTTGCATGTTCGTCAGATAATGATGCTCTTACAACCACCGATAGTAATACCGGCTCTTCTGGAGCTACAGATGTGACCTCGACCAGTTCTGAATGTGCGGTCACCAATTCTGAAACTGCGGGACCTTTTCCTACCAACGACCCCGAAGATCTGGAGCGTGTTGATATCACAGGAGATCGCACCGGCGTTGCTCTTGCCATCAACCTCGTAATTCGGGATGTGAATAATGCGTGTGCCGTCCTGCAAAATGCCATCGTAGATATCTGGCATTGTGATGCCGATGGGAATTATTCTGAATATGGCGGTAGTGGAATGCAAAGCACCAATTATCAAAACTATCATTTTTTAAGAGGAAGACAAATAAGCGATGCCGATGGTTTGGTGAAGTTTCAATCTATATTCCCGGGCTGGTATAATGGTCGGGCGACTCATATACACGTGCACATCTATAATACTACCGGCACTTCACTATTAGTAACTCAAATCGCATTTCCTGAGGGAGATGATAGTGCTGTGGTTGCCGTAAACGCAGCTTCAGATTATGGATATACCAAAGGAATGTCTGGCTATACCTATAATGCTAATGATAATGTATTTAGTGATGGCGTCGCTAATGAACTCGCAACGCTAAGTGGTTCGGTGAGTGAAGGCTATACTCTGGATCATATAATAAATGTAAAAGCTTAACAATAGTTTTTTGATTGATAGTAATCTGTAGGGGATACATTCTTTTCTCCTAAAACCTCAAGTGTATCCCTGCAGATTCATCTTAAAACACCTAAAATCAGTTCTGCAATGATTCCCACAGCTCAAGCACTCGCTCAATTTTATAGAAAACGCCAAGCAGACGATCGCGGTCGTGAGATTCGTGCGATTGGTAATCCCAAAACTGCAACAGCTTTTGAGCTTTTTGCTGATGTTTTCATTCCGCCGGGGACTATGCACAACAAATGGATCACCACCACAGGAACCTTATTTATTGTACCGCTTTTTGGCGCAATAGAATGTAATGTAAATACTGATGAAACCTTTATTCACATCAATCAGGTGGCTCAGGTTTCGGTAAAAGCAGGTACTAAACTTCGGTTTAAAAATGTGTATCCTGATCATAGTGTACGCTTCTTACTGTTTTTGATCAAAAGCGATTCCGAAGCGTCTTTCCAAATTCAAGACTATACGCTTAAGGCTATAAATAAACTGCACAACCTTGACGTACAAGCTTCTTTAGCAGTACATTTAGGACAGTTTGAAGGTCGTGAAGAAACCGTTTACCATTATAAAAAGGAGAACACCTCGGTATTTGCATACATTTTACAGGGCGCTTTTGAATTTCAAAACCGACTCGTAGAAACTGGAGAAGGAATTTGCCTCTGGGATCAGCAAGCGATAGCTTTAGAAGCACTGGCCAACAATGCCTACTTAGTGCTTATTGAATTTTAGTAAGATCGCTTAAGAAATATTAAGCTGTTTTAATACCTCTTCTTTATAGGTTTCCCCGATGGGAATGCGAATATCTCCTATTAAAATCTTGCTTTTCTGCACCGCTCTTATGGCGTTTATATTCACCACATAACTGCGATGTACACGTAGAAAATGACTTCCGGGCAATTTGTCTAAAAGCTCTTTAAAACTACTGAGCGTAAGAATGGCCTTATCGCCCTGATTGGTATAGATTTTTATATAATCTTTTAAGCCTTGTAGGTATTTAATATCTGCCGTATTGATCTTGATATTCTCATATTCAGATTTTACAAAAATAAAATCTGGTAGATTTTCCTGCGGAACCGCAAGCGTAGCATTTGCCTTAATTTCTGTAGGTTTTTGCCCGGCTTCGTGCTTTTCTTTTGCACGGGCTATTGCCTTAAGAAATCGCGGAAATGGTACCGGTTTCACCAAATAATCTGTGGCATTTAGATCGAAGCCTTCCAGAGCATATTGCGGATAAGCCGTAGTAAAAATAAACTGTGGTAAACGGTCTAGGGATTTCACCAGGTCAATGCCCGAAAGATTAGGCATCTCTATATCTAGAAATACGAGGTCTACCGCTTCTTCACTCAAAATGCGTATCGCCTCAAGCGGATTAGTACATCGCGCTACCAGCTGCACCCCTTCTACTTTTTCTAAGTATGAAGAAAGCACATCTAGTGCTAAAGGCTCATCATCTACCAGTATGCAACGCATTAATCTAAATTTAGTTTCAAATGTACCACAAATTTTGAGTCTTCTTCATACACCTTCAGGTGGTGCTTCTCTGCGTAAAGCAATTCGAGTCGGTCTGTGGTATTTTTCAATCCAATCCCAGAGTTATGTTGGTCGCGTTTTCTAGCGCCAATGAGGTTTCGGCATTCAAATTCTAGGGTTTGCTCTTTAACGGTGATCACGATGCGTACTTCGGTATTTCCTTTATAATCGGTGCCGTATTTAAACGCGTTTTCTATAAAAGAAATCAGCAGCAGCGGTCTGATTTTCTGGTGCGTTACCGCCCCGTGAATATTGAGGGTGACATTCTCATTATTCGCGATACGCAAGCGCTGCAGGCGTACATAATTTTGAGTATAGGCCAGTTCGTCAGCTAATGCTACAAATTCACTATCTGCCTGATACAACATATAGCGCATAAGTTCAGAAAGCATAATCACAGCTTCTGAAGCTTCTTCAGATTTTGCATTGATCAGCGAATAAATACTGTTTAAGGAATTGAATAAAAAATGCGGACTCAATTGATTTTTGAGGTAGTGCAGTTCGGTACGGGTTTTAAAAGCTTCGATCTCTTTTTCTTCAACCAAACTTCGGCTCCACTCCTCATAGACTTTTACTGCAGTGCCGATCACCACAAAACTCAAGGAAATAAAAAAAGGAAAAAGGAATTTTAAAATATTGAAAAATGGCGGTTCGGGACCTAGAGGTCTTAAAGGTTTACGCATTCCTTCCGGCGGCTGATCTACAATTACAAACTCGCGGAAACACAGCGTTATCGCCAGTGCTAAAACGATACTAAGGATATAAGTTTTGGTTTTTTTTCGCAATAAAAACCGAGGCACTAATACCGAATAGTTCAAATAAAACAACAGCATATTAAGTACTAATGCCGAAGCTGCAAACATAGGAAAGCGCTCTGCGTTCCAATAAATCTCAACGGTGAGCAGACTTAAAAATATAAGCCAGACTCCTGCGTGAAGTAGTACTTTTCTAGACATAAGCGCTGCTTGATTAAATTCTGTGGGTTTTCAAGAGTAACTACGAGCTAAAATCAAGCCTGTTACAAGCAATTGTTAATCATCAGATATCCGAGCATTCAATCTCGTCTATCGTCTAAGCTATTGGTTGCAATCTATAAGTACACCCAACTCTTGAAGTTCTTGCCGGGTGATTGCCGGATTCAGCTTCCGGTTGATCTTTTGAAGTACCAAATCTCCTACTCGTTCTGCATCGGTTGCTGAGCAAAAGCCTTGTTCTTTAGCAATTGCAGGAATATGCTCTTGTCGTATGAGAATCTGACCGTGATCTATGATGGCGTAACCAAAGCCACTTTCGGTCTCAAAAACGTGCGTGTACATGGTTTGCTCTTCATTAATAAACCACAACACACCTGCTATAAGCACAATGCATAAGGTTATCCCGGTATAAAGTAATCCTGCTCGTAAACGCATCTTATTAGTGTATATAAAAAACCCGGGGTGCTAAAACTTCTCTGTACATTATAAAAAACACCCCGGGGAAACAAAAAAACTCAATTATCAATCTTCATCATCGTATTCTTCCTGCGGAAACAACTCATAGGCATCATCGAGGTACAAACTACCTGATCTTCCCAGAGCCACAAAGCCACGCGTTCCGGTAGTAAAGCTTACCGCATCTTGTCTCGCGGTGGCTTCAAGCGCAGTTATATTTTCCCATTCATCACTTAGCGGGTCATACTCCCAAGTACTGGCAATAGCACCACCGCTGTAACCGGCCACGATATAACCTAAACCATCTATGCTAAAGCTCACTGCATTAGATCTGGTGATGGCATAATCATCCTCTTCATCCAAGTCGGTAAGACGCGTCCAGGTATCTGCTGAAGTATCAAAACTCCAGAAATCAGTTAAATAAAGTCCGTTGCTTACTCCCGTCCCAAAGTAGATCAAACCGTTAAGTTCAAAAGCAGTTGCATCGCGGCGTTTATCGCCACCAAAACCTACTAACTCTTCCCAGCTGTCTGTTGCTGGATCATATTTCCAGAAATCCTTTTTATCGTTATCTCCGTCATAGCCTGTACCTAAATATCCATAACCAGACCCGCTAAACGCGGTTGCTGCACGACGTACTCCTCCGCCAAAATCTGCTTTCTGCGTCCAAACATTACTGTCAGGATTGTACTCCCAGAAATCAGCGAGTTCAAAATCACCATCATATCCTGTGCCTACATAGCCTAAACCGTCAAGTTCAAAACCCTTTGCACTACTACGCGCAGTACCCGGAAAATCTGCCTTTTGCACCCAATAGTCATTTTCAATATCATATTGCCAAAAATCGGTTAGGTAATCGTCTCCATCGTAACCAGTACCCATATAACCGTAGCTTCCTATGGTAAATGCAGCCACATTACTGCGAGGAACACCGTCAAAAACAGAACGTTGTTTCCAGTTTCCGCGATCTCCAGAATCATCACTGCTACAGCTTCCCAGAGCCAGAGCACAAAGTGCGGTAAGCGTTAATACTATTCGATTGTTAGTCATGCGTTTCATGTTTATTGTTTTGAAAAATTGAATTTAATTCCGGTAGAAAAAACAGGCCCGGCGCCCATATTTAAGGTGTTTACTGCGTGCTGATCACTATCGTAAAACTTCAACTCGTTTTGAAATAAATACCCGGCGCTTAAAGAAAAAGACCACATAGCGTCTATGTTATATGCATAGTCAAACGCTAGTTTTTGACGGGCGATCCCTACTTGATTTGCAGTTTGCCCAGCAAAATCAACAGTTTGCGGCACATAGAAATAATCACCCTCAAAATCAAAATGCGTACTTAAGGTGCTGCTTTCGCTTAAAGCATAGCTGATACGACTCTCCGGGAAACCCAAAACTGTATGAAATCTATACGTGGCGAAGGCTAATTCTACCAAGGGTAAGAGTTCTCGATCTCCCAGAGGGGTATCATATTGTACACCCAGCCTCAAATGTGCCGGAAATGTTTTAAAAGTATATTGAAGCGCTGCCGCTCCTGTTAACACGGTTTCATCAGCGTTGATCCCCGAAGCCCAAGACGCTTCTCCCCAGGCATCAAGTTGCCATTGCTCATCAAGTGTATGGGTTGCATCAACACCCGCAAAAAAATTGTTTACATTATCAACCGGGTGAGTATTAAAAGTCATGCTCTCCCAGAATTCAAAATCATAATTGCGCAAACCTATAGTGGGTTGCAATTGCACAGTACCAAAATCTAAGGGCACCTTCAGAGCGGCTTCAACCTGTTGTGCTGAAACGCGCTGATTGCTCGCCGGTATAAGCGCATAATCAAGTTCAGCTTGTAGTATGCTGTCCTGACCGTAGCCTATCGTATGTGCAATCAAAAAGATCATAATGAAATACCTGTGCATTTTTAAATTCTAATTTTGACCAAAACTACCGGCGGAATTTCAGTCTAAAAAAAATAGTAGATGAGCCCAGCAAATGCCTCTACCCACCCCAGTATTTTACCGATTAACCCCACGCCTCCTTGTTTGTAGTGTAAAACTTGGCGTTGAGGGTAGCTTTTTACCGATTGGTCTATTGTATTTGAGCAGCCCAAACCTGCCTGCTAGGTTTGCCCAAAATTCAACAGCCTATGTTTACTAAATGCATACAAATGCTTTGCCCGCTGGGCGTCTTGCTCTTGTTATTGACCTCTTGTGCGCAAGACGACTCGAGCTTTCCTGTAGGGGAAGATTGGGTAGAAAGCGATACACGTGTACTTTATATAGACACGATGACGGTAAGCAGTAGCACTTTTAAATTTGATTCGGTGCAGGTTTCTTCTACAGATCGCCTTCTGCTAGGTTCGTATACCGATCCTATTTTTGGCAAAACCACCAGTAAGATTTTCACTCAATTGTCTAACAGCACGTATACTTTAGATAGTGATGCAGTCTTTGATTCTATAGCGCTAATTCTTAATTATGATGATTATTTTTATAATGACACTACTCAAGTGCAGCGCTTAAAGATCCACGAAGTGCTTCAGGATATTAAAGCCACAGAGGATGGTTATTTTTACAATACCACTTCTTTTAATTATGATGAAAATACGGTAGGAGATGTACAGTTTGTACCGCGCCCTATTGATGAAGATTCGCTGCATCTGCGGCTTGATGATGACTATGGCCAACTTTTGTTTTCAGAAATCCAAGAGAATGAGATCAACAATTCCGATGAATTTTTGCGCTATCATCGCGGACTCCTTTTAGATCCGGGAAGCGACAATACGACCATTCTAGGCATATTACCTACGAGTACTTTGCGCATTTATTACTCTCTTCCTAACGAAGTTGAAGTTGACGAAAGTGAGTCTTTTGATATGACCTTTAACAGTAGTTATACTTTTCACAACATCAGTAGCGAGCGTGATGACACCTATTTTTCAACATTAGAAGAACAGGAAGATGAGGTTGCCTCTAGCGCTACCAATATGATGAGTTACGTGCAAGGAGGCGTAGGCCTGGCCACACGTATAGATATTCCTAACCTTGCCGGTCTGGATTATATAGAAGGTAAAGGCACCTTACTAAGTGCTAACCTTGTGATCTCGCTCAATACCGCTACTGAAAGCACTTCGTTACCGGCACAGGAAACCTTGTCCTCTTATATCATAGATCAAAAAAATGTAGCGCTGGGAACCCTTTATGATTACGAAGGAAGTGAGGCTACCGCCAGCATTGCAGCAGAGTCTGATGAATTTTCGCAACGTACATACGCGCTTCCTATTCATTCTTTCTTAGATGAAAAACGCACCGATTCTAATGGTGACAACTGGTATTTAGCCCTCGTTGATCCCGAAAACAACCAGTCGGTTAACCGCTATGCGTTCTTTGGAGAGCACGCGGCAGACGACGATCTCAAACTTCAAATCATACTTATATATGCGGTTTATGACGATGAATAAATGCTTTACAATCGCTTTTTTGATACTGGCAACAAGCAGTCTTTTGGCACAGACCAACGCACTTTCTAATTCCCCTTACTCCGTTTTTGGTATTGGTATCCCTAATACCTTTACCACCGGAAAAACAAATGCGTTGGGAGGTGCCGGGATTGCTTTAAAATCAGACAATTCGCTTAACAACCTCAACCCGGCCTCACTGGGTGCAATGCCTTTAAAACACTTCTATTTTGATATAGGTTATAAGACACAACTGTATAGTTTGAGTCAAGGTGCGGGGAGTTCTAAACAAAGCAATTCAACTTTTTCTAATCTGGCGATGGCGTTTCCGGTGACTAAGAAGTCGGCTGTGAGTGTGGTTTTATCGCCTTATACAAATGTGGGTTACGACATCACCGGAATTTCTAGAAGTATTGAAGGCTCCACTTCATTTTATACCTCAGACGTCACTGCAAATGGTTCGGTTAATAGTCTTGATCTTAATTACGGGTACAACTTTTTTAATCGGTTGCGCCTAGGGTTGACAGGCTCTTATTTCTTCGGAAAAACAGAACAAACCGAGTACAACAGCATCGTAGGCTATGCGCTAGACATTCAGCGTGAAAATAGGTATAATGGTTTCCGTTTAGGAGCAGGTTTGCAATATGATGTAACCGAAAGTATTTCGATAGGATCAACTGTAAAATTACCCACTGCTTTAGAAGCGACACAAAACAGCATCATCACTCAAGATTATGATGATGCAATCACCGAAGAAACTTCGGTTAAAGATTTTGAATTACCGCTAGAAATGGGTTTTGGTACCGAATTTAAATTTGATAAAAGCTATGCCGTATATGCTGATTATACCAGAAAATTATGGTCGCAAACCGAACAAGAATCTTCGCTCAATACCTACAAAGATCAGGACAGTTTTAAAGCCGGACTAAATTTTACACCGCGTCCCGGTGGTTTATATTATTGGCAAAATGTAGAATATCGTGCCGGTGTTAATTACGACACAGGCTACCTGAACATAGCCGGTAGCGATGTCTCAAGTTATGCGGTAAGCGTAGGTCTGGGATTGCCGGTGAGCCGCAGCGGATCTAAACTAAACCTGATGTATTCCTACGGAAGAAATGGAGAAATCGCAAACGGACTCATTCGAGAGAATATTCATTCTTTATCGCTCAATTTTAGCCTGGACGGTATTTGGTTTATGAAACCTAAATACAATTAGTCTAACTCCACTTGATGAATATTTGCAGTACCGCCGTGTGCTTCATTTGAAATAAACAAAGTACCATCAGGACTAAAAGTAATGCCTTCTGGTTGCGCAAAATTGTCTTTATCCAGTTCGTACACTTTTTTAATCGCATACGTCTTGTCCAAAATAATGAGTTTTGGGTTGACTCCCTCTAGTATATAAATTTCACCGGTTTTAGGATGAATCGCTAAATCTGAAGGTCTGAAAGTTCGGTAGGCTTTATTCTTTTCAAATTTCTTAAACGCCTTGTCTTTCATATCTATTCTCGCTACCAGATCAGGCAACATTAAATGCTGTTTGAGATCAAAAACATAAATCCCCTTTATATCTTCATCATTAGGGTCCAGATCTTTGGGAGCGGTCAACAAGCGTTGGTTTTTTGCATCATACGATAACGTCTCTACATTGTTTTTATGTGACATCGCAGATTGATAGGTTTTGGTCACGGGCTGCGCCGTTGCATAATTCTGAACTTCAAACAGCAAGCCGTCGCTGCGCATCACATAAGCATCCTCACCGGTAACAGCGATGCCCTCATAATCGCCATCGTCTGCAAACTCGATGGTTTTATCAATTTTATTTTTTGCCAAATCATAGATGTAGATCAACCCATCTTCATCTTCAACAGCGGCAATCTTAGCATCACTTACCCAAGCAATCCCCGAAACTTCTTCTAAAGCATCAGGAAGCTCCCAGGTTTTTACAATCTCTAGCGCATTTACTTTTTTCTTTTTGGGTTTGGGCGTTTCAAAGGTTCCAAAAGTGAGTAGCGCGATTAATAATGCCGAAGTATAGGATATAAAATTCATTGTATGATAGTTTAAAGAAGCCTGCAAAATTCAAGGCTGTAAACCAAAAGCGCATTGCAGCTTCTCATAGGCTTACAAGAACAAAGTTCGCAAGCACCGTTTTCAATTTTCTTAAAAGGGTGCAAATGTTATGCCTTGCCGTACTAAATTCGTAAAAAGCCTGATTTTAAATACAATTGCTATAAAGTCTTTGAAAGATCGCGCTTTAAATTTCAGATTATATAAAAATGAAAAGCTGAACGCAAGTTTGACTCGTAACCTGTATGCGTTTTATAATTTTGTCATTACCAAGATGTAAATTCCATCGCGGTAGAAAACCTTTATCGACACCAAAAAAGCAGCATTGTGAAAAGCCTGGCTTATTTTCTGAGAACTAATTTTAAGACAGTAAGTTTTGGTTGGGTATTGACCTTTCTCTCCAGTTTTGGTCAAACTTTTTTGATCTCACTGTATGTTCCCGAACTCATCAAAACCTTTGCTATTTCAGAAGGAACTTTTGGTAGTATTTACGCGCTGGGTACCGTGATCGCTTCGGTGGTGCTCATAACCGTTGGGCATACCATAGATCATAAACCGGTTAAAAAAGTGGTATTTCTCAACTTTATCGGTCTTATCCTAAGTTGTTTATTGTTGAGTTTTTCTGCGTATCACATCACACTTTTAATTATCGCTATGATAGGTTTGCGTCTTACGGGGCAAGGTATGCTCAGTCACATCAGTCAGACGGTTATGTCTCGGTTCTATGGAGCGAATCGCGGAAAAGCGCTTAGTATTGCAGCTTTGGGATTCCCGATGGGCGAGGCCATTTTCCCAATTTGTATCACCACTTTAATAGTAACATTTGGGTTTGAGGTTGCAGCGCAGGCGAGTGCCGCTTTTTTGATTTTATACTTGTTTCTGCTTTCCTTTAGAGATCTCAGTTATTTTGATACTGAACAAAGCATCGCGCAAAAACCTTCTTTAAAATTATTGGCAAAAGACTTTAGCGGAATCATCAAAGACCGGCGGTTTGCTATTATGATGCCCTCTACATTTATGCTCAGCTTTACATCTACCGCAGTATTTTTATATCAATATACCTTTGTAGAAGAAAAAGGCTGGTCGGTATCGCTATACGCTGCATTTTTTACCGGTTATGCCATCACCCGCTTTGTGATGTCGATCGTTGGCGGGTTGTGGGTTGACAAATTCACTGCAAAAAAACTCTATCGATTTTTTCTGATACCGCAGGCTTTAGGCCTCTTGCCGTTTGCTTTTATGGACAGTATTATTGGCGCACTTCTATTTTTGATCGCTACCGGTATTACTACTGGAGTAGCAGGTACGGTAAAATCTGCTGTTTTAGCCGAAGTGTACGGCACTCAAAAATTGGGTGCCGTGAACAGCTTGTTCTCGATGTCTATGATTTTAAGTACGGCTGCAGCACCACTGCTTATAGGCTTTTTAATTGATCAAGGAGTCGCTTTCCCATATTTGATGCTCACGCTCTTCGGCCTGCTGGTTTTAGCTATTTTGAACTCGCAACGCCTGGGTAGCGTTCCGCCGGCTAGTTTGTAGTCTTATAAAGTAGCGCCAAAAAGTGTAACAGGTTTTGGGGTTTTAATAATTTTGCCAAAACCGTATAGGAATTCCGTAATACCATTTAGAATTCAATCGATATCGTAATTGTTCATTTTCAAGAATGTTTTTAAAACTCCATCATAGATTCGTATTTATAGCGCTTGGTTTGCTTCTAAGCCTTTGCGCTTCTGCACAAAATTTTCTTCCGCCGGTTACCAACTACAACAGCACCACGTATAATGCTGCCAGCCAGAACTGGGGATTAAGCACCGATAGTGACGGAACGCTTTATGCCGCAAATAATGATGGCTTATTGCGTTTTGATGGGGAACGCTGGGAAGTATTTACCTTGCCTAACAAGACTGCGATTCGATCTGTATTTTGCATCAAAGACCGCATTTACACCGGCTCTTATGAAGAGTTTGGCTATTGGACCGAAGATGCCTACGGCAGCCTGCAGTACACATCGCTTTCTAAACTCATCTCGACCACATTTGCCAATGAAGAATTTTGGCAAATCACCGCTTGGCAAGGCGCGATCGTATTTAGATCTTTTGGTAATTTATACGTTTACAATGGCCAGACCATTACTACGCAAAGACCACAAACCATCATTACCGCGATGCAGGTGCATAATGATAAGCTGCTGTTAGGTTCTAATTACGGGGAAATTTTTGAATTTGATCAAGACCGTTTTCAGTCTTATGCCGAGAACAGCATAAGCGCGAGTTCTATCATTGAGTTGAGCACCTATGATAATCAGCTCTTAGCAGGCACGCGACGCCAAGGTATTTATAGCTTAAAAAATGGTGTGTTCTCACCTTGGGGCTCCGAAGCCTTAAAGGCATTTCTGGCAGTCAACGAACTTAATAAAATTCAGCCGGTAGATCAAGATCTTGTCATTCTGGGTACCGTTAAAGGCGGTATTCTTTATTACAACCCAAAGACCGGAGCCTTAAAAAATCATTTCAGACAAAATGGTTTGCAAAACAACACCGTACTCTCTTTGCATAAAGACCGCTCCAAGATTTGGATTGGTCTTGACAATGGTATTGACGTGGTCGTTCCTAACACGGCGATTCAATATTTACTGGACAATACCGGCCAGCTGGGTGCTGTTTATGACATTGCTTCGCTTGACGGAAGTTTATATGTTGGCAGCAATACCGGAGTACATAAAATAACCGAACAAGGTATTTTCTTTATTCCCGGGTCGCAAGGTCAGGTATGGAGTTTAACCAAGATTGAAGGGCGTTTGTTTGTAAATCACAATCTCGGTTTATTTGAACTGAAAAACGATGCTCTAAAATTGGTTTCAGGAGTATCCGGAAGCTTTGGGCTTACCGCGATTCCACAATCGTCATCCTACTTTAATACTACCTATAATGGGTTGCGTAAATACACGTTGACCGAAGGTACACTCCTAAACCAACCCCTAGCCGAAGGTGGTGGAGCGCCGGTAGAACACGTGATTTTTGAGGATCAAAACTACTTTTGGGCAGCGCATCCTTATAAAGGTTTTTACAGAGCACAGTTGAATAATAAGCAGCAACGTATTGAAAACAAAGAGTCTTACATAGACCATGAAGCCCTAGCAGCTTACAAAACCGAAATACATAAGCTAGAAGGTGAAATCGCTTTTTATAATGCCGGTTCGTGGTACCGCTATAATAGTATAAGCGATACTCTCGAGGAATTTGAAGATCTCAAAGCCTATACTTCTTATGCCCTATTGAGCAATCAAGACAACAGTTATTGGTTTAAAAACCGAAACGGAGCCGGACTTATTTATACCAATTTTAGTTCAGACAGTATTTTTATCGAAGAACCGCTGCTGGAATCTCGTATCATTAAGAATTATGAAAAAATCGTAAAGCGCAACGATAGTATCTATTACATTACCTTAAACGAAGGCTTTGCCCGACTCAATCTGGCTCAACTTCAGCGCGACAACGCAAACCAGAATCTTAGTACACCGCTTCTCAACGGCATCAAGACCAACAATAAAGCTTTGGCCCTTGATCAAAGTATTGAAATTCCGTTTAAAGAAGCAGGACAGATAGAAATAGCAATCGCAGCACCTCAACTGCACAACCCCAAATTCTTTTACAGCTTATCAAATGGATTATCAGGTCAATCTAATGGAACTCTGAATTTTCAAAATTTACAAGCCGGAAGCTACACCTTAAAGATCTGGCCTGAACTTAACGGACAACGCGGGGATCAGCCGTTAAACGTAACCTTTTTGATCAAAAGACCGTGGTACTTGTCTAATTTAATGATCGTGGTGTATGTGCTCTTGTTGTTTGGTGTGATCTTCTTGGTGGCTTACATCAATAAACAAAAACTGAATAAACACCGAAGAGAACTAGAAGAGCGACTGGTAAAAGAACAAGAGCGTAAAAATCAACTCGCTGAGCGCAATAGCCTTCTTGAAGAAATCAACGCTAAACGCAAAGAATTGGCCAACACTACTTATCTAGCAGCTAAACGCAATAGCAGTCTAATCGATATTAAAAATGATCTGGAAGCCGTTAAAGATAAAGGTGACAATCAAAAGAAGGTAAATTCTATTCAGAATAAGATCAATCACATTATTGACGCAAAAGACAACTGGAAGGTTTTTGAGACAACGTTTAAAGAAATCAATAATGATTTTTTCCAGCAATTATTAGAAAATCACCCTACGCTTAGCTCGAAGGATTTAAAGTTATGTGCCTATTTAAAAATGAATTTAAGTACTAAAGAAATTGCTCCGTTAATGGCAATTTCGGTTCGCGGAGTTGAAATTCATCGGTACCGTTTACGTAAAAAACTGGACTTGAAGAGCGGTAAGAATTTATCAAAATATCTTATTAAAAATTATTAAATTCTCATACTTCAATTGCTTATTTCAAGCAATTATACTTTCTCATTACTACATCAAACGCTTTTACGAAAACGTTATAACTCAAAATTTAAATTTATAATTTATTGTTTATCAATTATTTAATTCATTTTAACAGGTTGATGTATTTATTATGTACCAATATTAACTTATAACTCTGCTATATTGACCCAAATTTCACATAAAACAAACTCAAACTTTAGTGTATGAAACTTAAAATAACCCTTCTGTTTCTTTTGTCGCTGATCACATTTAGTATTAGCGCACAGGAGACAAAAACAGTTACCGGTACAATACGCGATACGCGCGATGTACCTCTTCCGGGAGCAGAACTTAAAGTCGTTGACAAAAACGAATATGCTGTTACCGATTTTGACGGAAACTACTCCTTAGAAGTTGCTGTTGGAGATCAAGTACGCATCACGTATTTAGGCTTCCAAACGCAAACGTTTTCTATTACTAATGACGATGTTTATGACATCGCGTTGCAAGATGAGTCTAGCGAACTAGACGAAGTTGTTGTAGTAGGTTATGGTAATCAAAAGAAATCTGATATTACAGGAGCAATTGTTTCTGTTGATAGTGAAGAGATTACTAAGCAACCTGCAACTTCAGCATTGACCTCAGTGCAAGGTAAAGTTGCCGGTGTTAATATTATCGCAAACGATGCACCCGGTTCTACTCCTACCGTTTTAATGCGTGGGTTAGGTACTGCAGAAGGTGGTAGATCGCCATTATATATTGTAGATGGTCAGCCTTTGTCAGACATCACAAGTATTAACCCTAACGATATTGAATCAATCGATTTCTTAAAAGGGGCCTCGTATGCTAACATTTACGGTATACGTGCAGCTAACGGGGTTATTTTGATCACCACAAAAAGAGGTAAACAAGGAAAAACCATCTTTAACTTTGAATCATATTATGGTGCTAAAACCATTTTGAACCCTGTTAAGATGGCTAATGCTGACCAGTACATTCAGTACTTCAATGAAGAAAGTGCTGCAAACGGAGGTTTCTTACTTCAGCAAAATCAGCGTTACAACACAGATTGGTATGACGAATTGCTACAAACCGGTACCATCAACAACAATAGCTTTTCGGTATCAGGAGCTGGTGAAAATATTGACTACTTCTTAAGCTACAACCTGTATCAAGAGAAAGGTATCCTTGAAGATCAGAAATATAATCGTGGTACCATTCGTAGTAATAATACCTACCATTTATTTAACGACCGTTTACGTTTTGTACAAAACTTAAACGTGGCCTACACCAATGAAACTCCAAAACCTTTTGGGGCTTTTAGTACAGCATATCGCCAGTCACCGTTAGTACCGGTACGTTATGACAACGGACGTTTTGGTCAATCTTTTGTAAATCAATCTACAGGAGTTGTAGGATTTACTACGCAACCAGGAGAAACACTTGGCCGCTTAAATTCTCACGGAAACCCTGTTTCTCAGGTTTATTACCAAGATCAGCAAATCAATACCACTAGCCTGCAAGGGCAGATTGCTGCTGAATTAGATATTACTGATGATTTGATGTTGACCACCCGTTTTGGTGCGACCAAATACTATGCTACCAGCAAATCATTTACAGACATCAGAGATCAGTGGTTAAATGCAGATCCTAACCGTACCGAAGCATTTTTTGATGCACAGCGTGTTCCTGATGAAGATGGTGTGGTGTCTACAGAGTATGCAAACAACTCATACACCATAAGACGTACAGAATCTTATCGTTGGAATATTGAAAGCTTCCTTACCTACGACAAGACTTTTGACAAGCATAACTTGAGCGCAACTGTAGGTATCAGCCGCGAGAACTATCAAGGTGGAGAATTCACTGAATCTCAGGCTTACGATGTGGAAGCTGATCCTAACCTGCGTAACTTCAATTTAAGAACAAGTCAGTTATTTAATGACAATGTAACTGGAGATACTTATCAGAGCACTAACCTACAGTCTTATTTTGGTCGTGTAGAGTATAACTACGATCAGCGGTATTATGTACGTGCGGTATTAAGACGTGATGGAACCAGTGATTTTGCTACCGGTGAAAACAATTTCTTCGGTTATTTCCCGGCGGTAAGTTTAGGTTGGACGATGACCAACGAAGCGTTTATGGAAGACAACGGCGTGTTAGACAACTTAAAGTTCTTTGCAGGTTGGGGTAAATTGGGTAACCAAGCGATTCCATTCAACGTACAGTCGATCAACAGAGGTGACGGAAGCCGAAATACCAACTATGTTTTTGGTCCTACCCAGAGCTTAATCGTAGGTTCTGCATTAGGAACCCCGGCAGTGCCGCTTTCTTGGGAGGTGACGGAAGAATTTGAAGCAGGTTTTGACTTTGCATTATTCAATAGAAAACTTTCGGGTACTATTGATTACTACAACCGTCTGAATACCAATGCCATTTTAAATGTACGTCCGCTTTTAAATTCAGAATATGCTAACAACTATTTTGATGAAGCGGCAGAGATCTCAAACTCTGGTTTTGAATTCTTACTGAACTGGAGAGATCAGATAGGTTCTGACTTTACCTATAATATTGGAGTAAACCTTTCTACTAACAAAAACCGCGTTCAGAACGTGAAGCCTGCTTATGACGGTGCTATTGGTGGTAGTTTAGGTAATGGTCGTATCACCAAACGTCTTTCTGAAGGCGAGCCTATTTTTGCGTGGTGGATGTATGAAGCAGATGGCGTATGGCAAACACAAGAGGAGATTGATAACAATACTTCTATTGCCGGTGCAGCACCTGGACATTTACGCTATGTAGATCAAAACGAAGATGGAATCATTGATGACCGTGATAAAAAGCACTTTGGGTCTTATATCCCAACCTACAATTACGGTATCAATATTGGAGCGAATTACAAAAACTTTGACTTAAGTGTTTCTGGTTTTGGTGTAGGTGGAAACAAAGTTTATAACGGTCTTTACAACACCAGAATTGGTGGTGAAAATATTTCAGAAGAGATCTTTAACAACAGATGGACAGGACCGGGATCTACCAATGTACACCCTGGAGCAGACCGTGATGTAGAAGCATCTTCATACTACCTAGAAGATGGTTCGTACTTTAGAATCAACAACATCACCGTAGGATATACAGTGCCAGAGATCACTAATTTTATCAATAGTGCTCGCCTGTATGTAACGCTTCAGAATCCATTTATGTTCACTAAATACTCAGGATTCACTCCAGAGTTGAATCAAAATGGAGATCCTACAAATACAACGGGTATTGAGCTTTCTGCTTATCCTAACACCCGCTCATTCATTGTAGGAGCAAACTTCAAATTATAAAAACAAAGCACTATGAAATTTATATATAAAACACTCTTATTAAGTCTGTTTAGCGGACTTGTCTTTAGCAGTTGTGATGACTTTGTTGAAGACGTAGATATCGTTGATCCTACCGCCGAAAATAGCGATGACTATTTACCTGTTGAATTTTTGACAAGCGTTTACGGGATGCACACTGATTTCTCTTATGCATTCTCTTACTTAGGCATCACCGATATGATTTCTGATAACTCAGATAAAGGTAGTTCGCCTACTGATACCGGTACAGACAAAAGAGCTTTAGATAATCTAGATTTTACCTCTTCTTCTGTATCAGTGACCGCAATGTGGACCCAGTGGTACAAAACTGTAGGTCGCGCTTCTCAGGCTATTGAGATCGCACAAAACTATGAAGGCCAGACCGAGGTGCCTAACGCACGTGTAATTGGTGAGGCTAAGTTTTTACGAGCGCTTAACTACTTCTGGTTAGTACGTTCATTTGGAGCTATACCGATTCAAGAAATTGACTTGGTAGAGCGCGCTCCGGTTGACGAAGTGTACGCTTACATCGAGCAAGATTTATTAGATGCAATTGATGCGCTTCCTCTTAAGAGTGACTATTCTAGCACAGACCTAGGTCGTGCTACTAAAGGTGCTGCTCAAGGTTTATTAGCTAAGGTTTATTTATACCAAGAGCGTTGGCAAGATGCTGCAGATATGGCAAATAATGTGATCACTTCTAACCAATACAGTCT
>Ga0105229_100107_pt1 | contig 35692 bp, 30 predicted proteins | sample Virmet3747_4435_FD_89711 | JGI IMG/M metagenome (GOLD analysis project Ga0105229, IMG submission 89711) | Marine viral communities from the Southern Atlantic ocean transect to study dissolved organic matter and carbon cycling - metaG 3747_4435 | ecosystem: Environmental > Aquatic > Marine >... | reverse complement strand
TGATACCTGACGATGACCATGACAGATGAAGTTAGGAGGTTTAGCTTAGGGAGTTGGACTGACTGCTAGCGCAGCCAGCGAATAACTATTACCTATTGACAGGAGTTGGGCTCATATGTGTTAAGTTTTGGGTGCCTTGGGGCTGACAAAAGCCAACCCCAAGGGCTTTAGTTGAAGCTTTGGTAAATGACGTAAATTGTAAAAATAAACCCTGATAGGGCTGTAATTACGCTTGCTACATTTACCTTAACCTCAATTGCGATATGCATTTTCATGGCAATACACCAAAAAATTTGCGGTCTCGCAGCGCTGCTCGACTACATAAAACATGTGGCCGTGCTTTGGTGGTTACTGATTTACTGGTCGGAAGAGCTGGTTGCGAACTCCAGTATTCTCCGGACTCAGGTCATTGGCCACCTAACGGAGTGCTTGCCAACACTCCGGGGAGGTATTCAGGGACAGAGTCCACTCTCGCAAAGTGAGTATTCTGTGCCTGAGCCTCCCAAACCTGAGGAAACTTAACGCCCGCCACACAGGCGAGCAACTTGTTGCGAGTCCAGCGCCGCAGGCGCGTTGTGCTGGCGATTGTTAGAGATCACAGCTTGATTACTGCCAACATATCTTCACCATCTTCATCCAGACCCACTTCCTGAAAGCCAAAACTTGAGTAAAAACCTTTGGCAACTGGGTTTTCAGGGTCATAGCAAATTTCTATTTCTTTTACTTTGTCACTGGTTTTGATTTCATTCAGCGCCAAATTTAGTGCGGCTCTACCAATACCCGATTTTTGATAACGTTGATCCACCATAAAGCGCCAGATAGAAACTTTTTCAGGTGTTTCAGATACCCACATGAAAAAGCCAACAGGTTTATCATTTTGATAAATTGCCTTACAGGTATGCCCTTGGCAGTAATGTGACTCAACCAAAGACCACATATTGCTCGCAACATACTCCTGCTGCTCATCCGTGACATCTAAGTCACACACGGCTTCATAATTTAAACTTGTTACTGCTTCCAGTCTGATACTCATCGCGTCCTGCATATTTTATTTATTGGTAATCACAAATTCATGAAAGCCTTCGGTCTCAGGTGGTTCAACTTTCAATACATTCTCAATAGGTAATTTCGCAAAAAGCCTGTCCCAAAACTTTAATGCTTCGCGGTCTTTTTCATAAACGGCTACATGCCAATTTGATGAGCCATTTAACATTAACTGGCGAACAGCATGCTCAGCGATACCTTTTGAACGGTACTTAGGTAGGATAAAAATATCAGACAGCTCAGGCATTTCACGCTCTAATATTTCTGTTGGCTCCACAGTCACGAAACCAGCCAGATTGTTCTCAACAACAATTAAGTAAGCGTCACAGTCTTCGTCACCCACAGCGACATCTCTGAGGTATTCTTCATCAATATCAAATCTGCCTGAACTATCAATATCTTCGTTATCAAAAGTACTTTGGTGGTATTGATAGAATTGCCAAAGCATTGAAAATGCTGGCAAATCTTTTTTAGTTAATTTTCGGAGTGCTATGTTCATTTTTATCTCTAACAACTTATTATGAAGACTTCATTGAAACAACAGTCTATTGCCATTTCTCGAACGCGTCATAGTTAATTCTTTTCAATAGCTTAACCTGTTTCTAATTATTATTTCTAGGAAATTTAGTGTTGTTACTATGCATGCATAGTAACGCCGCATACTTATTTTATGTTTATCTATATAAAACAATTATCTAGCGATATCAGTACGCTCAAGGTCTGTTATTACCTTGCACGCTTAGTAATAACACTATCTTTTGTGACTTGTAGTTCATGATTAATCTGCTCTGTAGGTCGGCTGGCCCTCCGTAAAATGCGATTGACTGGATATTCTCAGTCATCACACTTAATAACAAAGGAAGTACAGATGGCCAACTCACCGTTTTTAGAAAGCATTCGTCATGTAATGAGAACGAAGCACTACTCAATACAAACGGAAAAAACCTACCTATTGTGGATAAAACGATTCATTTTATTTAATCAAAAGCGTCATCCTAAAGACTTAGGCGAGCAAGAGGTAACACAATTCCTGACTCACCTCGCAGTAAACAGAAAAGTCACATCATCCACACAGAACCTAGCGCTGTGTACAATTGTTTTTATGTACAAACATATCTTCGAACGGGAATTGACGCTCCTGCCAGATGCAATTAGGGCAAGAGCACCTACTCGAGTTCCTACTGTGCTCTCGCACAAAGAAGCGTTATCGATTATTGGACTCATGAAGCCCAAATATAAACTGATGTTTTCAGTGTTATATGGCAGCGGTTTACGAAAAGCAGAATTACTTAAACTACGTATTAAAGATATCGATTTTGATGCTAAGAATTTATTTGTATTTCGCGGCAAAGGCGGTAAAGACCGCACTACGATGTTACCCAACAAGTTACTTAAGCCATTACAAACACAAGTAGAAAAAGTACGTGCAATTCATACCAAGGATATTGCTGAGGAAAGTGGAATGACGAGTTTGCCTCCCAGTTTAGCGAGAAAGTACCCACATGCCGTTAGGGAGTTTAAGTGGCAATACTTATTCCCCTCAACGACTCGTTGCGAGCATCCTTATGACGGATATTTCTGTCGGCATCATCTTCATAGCACCGCATTGGCGAGGGAGTTAAAGGTAGCAGTTAAAAGCTCTGGCGTGGCAAAGCATGTAACCGCACATACATTCAGGCACTCCTTTGCTACTCAGCTGCTGATGGCAGGAGCAGATATTCGCACTGTTCAGGAATTACTAGGGCATAACGATTTAAGGACAACGCAAATATACACACATGTGATTGGTCAGCACTCGTCAGGCGTAATCAGTCCATTTGATATTGATTAAATCACGCGGACGAGGGTCCGCTTTCCAGCAGCTTAAACCCATTAAGCACTGAAAACGAATATCACTTACGTAGCACAAAAGGGATACTTGTTAAGCTCCATTGTGAACGACCGTTCATTGTCTATTGATGCCCTTCAACTATTCTTGTGGGGCGGCAACGTACGTATTGCAGCCGTTGAGTAATATATAACTCTTGATTAAAAATGACTGAATACCAGTAGCACGTTTAATTGTTGCGAGCACCCAGATTGGCGCTTTCTTAATCGCAAGCATTCCCTTCCTGCTACCACGAAGAGAAAAGTAGTGGCGATCGCTTTATTAAAAGTGTTTGCATTTTGCGATGGGTTTGTATCGCGTATTCAGCCAGTATTATCAATTTGTCTGGAATACATATCTGTGCAATACTTTTGTACGAAAAATAACCAGGAGGGTTGTGGTATGAAGGTATTGTTTGTTGTGCTTTGCTTTTTTTTACTGTTCATCGTCGACGTTAATGCTTCTTCAAAGTTAACGAAGTTTTCTTATCCTGCATCAGAGCAAATAATTGTTGTCGATGAAATACATGGGCATAAGATTCCGGATCCTTTTCGGTGGTTGGAAGACGACGAATCAATTAAGACGCGCAACTGGATCAAAGATCAGCAAGCATTTGCTGATGCACAGTTGTCTAACCTTAAAGCTCTCCCTATGTTTGAGAAAGTTCTGGCTCGTATGAAAAAGGCGGAGCTTCATGGCTCTCCAACTGTTGCAGGCGACTTTACCTTTGTATGGAAGCATCCCGTCAATAGTAATTTCTGGCAATATATCGTTATCGATGAGAAGGGAATGGAGCGAGTCTTACTTGATCCCTCAGAGTTTAGTGAAGATGGAACTGCAAATATCTCAATTCTCGATATAAACAAAGATGGGACTTTAATAGCCTACGGGGTCACGCTCACTGGCGCGGATGAAATGGAAATACGATTTAGAGACACAGTAACAGGAAAAGATCTCCGTGAGGTCTTGCCCTACGGTCTCTACGATCAGGTGAAGTTTAAAACCGATGGAAAAGGATATTATTATACAAAGCGTACTCGCGGTGAATCGGTACTGATCTATTCTCATCAATATGGCACTGACGTTAGCGATGATGAAGTTTTATTCGGACAAGGGCAGCCGCTTGAAAACTGGATTAGCATTGATGAATCTGATTCGGGCCGATACCTGCTATTTTCCGTTTGGCATGGCTGGACAAGATCTGATCTTTACTTACGAGATACAAGAAGTGATAGAGAAACAAAAACCATAGTTGAAGGGTTAGATGGTTTGTTTATGCCCTGGTTTATTGGAGAAAAGCTCTATACTTACAGCAACCTAACTGCTAACAATGGCGAAGTCTATGAGGTTGATCTATCGAAGCTCAATATGGCCAATTGGAAGTTAATTATCCCAGAAGACGCCGAACGCGTTATCGAGGATATAAATGTAGCGGATAATAAGAATGTCATCACTTATCTACAAAATGTACAACATAAGTTGCATGTATTTTCACCTGAAGGAGAGTTTCTTTATCAAATACCTGTCCCTGCTCACTCACAAGTAACTAGACTATCGAGCCATAAAAATTCTGAGGTACTTTATTTTGGAACTGACACATTTTTAGCTGGAAGAAAAACCTTTGAGTTTAATGTTAAGGAGAAAAAATCTAGTCTTTACACCGAATCCAAGGTTCCTTTTGACAGTGATAAATTTGAGGTAAAGCAATACTGGGTAACTTCTAAAGATGGTACTCGCTTTCCAATATCAATATTAGGTGCCAAAGGGTTTCATAAGATGGGGCCTCGACCAACTATATTATATGGTTATGGAGGTTTTGCTCAAAGTATAATGCCTCGGTTTTCAGATGCACAGGCCGCATGGATAGAAGCGGGTGGAAACTACGTTATCGCCAACATTCGAGGCGGAAGCGAATTTGGTAAAGAATGGCATCGTCAAGGACAGCTCCAAAACAAACAGAATGTTTTTGATGATTTTATAGCCGCTGCAAACTGGCTTAAAGAGGAGGGTTTTACAACCAAGAAGCAATTGGCAATTCAAGGGGGGAGTAACGGTGGTTTGTTGGTCGGTGCAGTTACAACTCAAAAGCCAGACTTAGCGAATGTAGTTCTATGCCATTACCCTGATCTTGATATGATTGGGTATTATCGTTTTAAAAATAATAATGCGCCTGCTCTAAAAGAATATGGCGATGCATCAATCAAAGCCCACTTTGATTTTCTCATTAAATACTCTCCATATCAGAACGTAAAGCAAGGCGTATCATATCCAGCAATGTATATTAGTAGCGGAGATTTTGATACTCGAGTTCCGCCTTTACAAGCCAGAAAAATGACAGCTAAGCTTCAACAATATAGTTCTGGAGTATCTCCAATAATATTGAAGTATGACGAACAAAGTGGTCATACAGCTGGCGGCTCAAATACTCAAATGGCGATTAAGAAGACAGCTGAATACCTTGCTTTTGCGGCCAAATACACAGGGCTCAGTATGTAAGAGTACTATCTCTAAAAAATCGATCTTTGCGACAAGTAAGAAATGCTTTGGAAAATCTACACGATTGAATATTGGCAGGTCAAAGGTGCCTGGCTTGGAAGATTTGCTTTCCTACAAACCATAACTCTCCCAAGGCCTAAGTGATTTGCGTTTTGATTATTCGTAGGCTTAAATATCGTCCAGATTGAGCGTCCGCTTTTTGTCTAAAGCGGCCCACAGCAGCGCGATTGATTACGCTTATAGCTGTCTCCCAGATGAAGGTAAAATCGAATCGCCGAAGCGGTAAAATCAGATATTTACTACTGCCACTTAAAAGAAAAAGCTCGCTATAAAGATAGCGAGCTTTTTTGTATTTCAGGTGTACTTTTACTTCGCTTCTTAGAAGCTAGCGTTGCCCGGAGTGCGTGGGAACGGAATAACATCACGTACGTTTTGCATGCCAGTGACGTAAGCAACAAGGCGCTCAAAACCAAGACCAAAGCCTGAGTGAGGGACGGTGCCGTAACGACGCAGATCGCGATACCACGCATAGTCTTCTTTAGATAAGCCCATTTCATCTAGGCGCGCATCAAACACATCTAGGCGCTCTTCACGCTGTGAACCGCCAATGATTTCACCAATGCCGGGTGCCAATACGTCCATTGCAGCCACGGTTTTACCGTCGTCATTAATGCGCATATAGAAGGCTTTAATGTCTTTGGGGTAGTTCTGCATGATGATTGGCGCGCCAACGTGCTCTTCGGCTAGGTAACGCTCGTGTTCAGATGAAAGGTCGATGCCCCATTCAACCGGGAATTCAAATTCTTTTCCGCAGTTTTGAAGGATTTCGATAGCATCGGTGTAATCCATACGAACAAAGTCTGAATTTACCAGTTTCTCTAAACGCTCTACGGCGTCTTTCTTAATACGCTGGGCAAAGAATGCCATGTCGTCAGGCAGTTCTTCAAGTACGGCTTTACATACATATTTCAGCATGTCTTCAGCAAGTTGCGCCACATCTTTTAGTTCAGCGAACGCCACTTCAGGCTCAATCATCCAGAACTCAGCTAAGTGACGAGAAGTATTTGAATTTTCTGCACGGAACGTTGGCCCAAAGGTATACACCTTAGACATCGCAGTACAGTAGGTTTCAACGTTAAGCTGACCTGATACTGTTAGGTAGGTTTCTTTACCGAAAAAGTCTTCGGAATAATCAACATTACCTTTGTCATCAAGGGGAAGGTTCATCATGTCGAGTGTCGATACTCGGAACATTTCACCGGCGCCCTCTGTGTCGCTCGCCGTTAAAATAGGCGTAGAGATCCAGTAGTAACCTTTTTCGTGGAAGAAACGGTGAATGGCCTGCGACAAACAGTTGCGTACACGAGTAACCGCGCCAATCACATTGGTACGAGGGCGCAGGTGTGCGTATTCACGCAGATATTCAATACTGTGGCGCTTAGCGGCCATAGGGTAGGTGTCTGGGTTCTCTACCCAACCCACAATCTCAACGTCGGTAGCATCAATTTCAAGGGCTTGGCCTTGTCCTTGAGACTCTTTTACCGTGCCTGTTACCGTTAATGAGCAGCCCGCAGTCAGGCGCTGAATATCGGCGTAATTAGACAGAGAATTCAGTGCTATGACTTGAACAGGATCAAAGCAGCTACCATCGTGAAGTGCTACAAATGATAACCCCGCTTTAGAGTCACGGCGTGTTCTTACCCAACCTTTTACGGTTACCGATTCGCCAACGGCGTACTTGCCTTTAAGTACGTCAACTACGGGCGCATGCGTCATGTTATTTTCTCCGTCTTACTGATTTTATGCTGTTATCTGTCATAGTGACATATCCAACAACAATGTGCCTAGGCACAAATTCTTCACTAAATAATCAATGTTTTAGATTTCTTTGCCGATAACTCGGCATAGCATAGTAATTAACTCGTCTGAACATGCGTTTTTGCAGTTAATATGATTAAGGTATGACCCCATACCCAGCTAACTGCATACAAACAACAATGTAACAGCACGCTAGTATACTCAACCTAACAACGGATGCCAGAGAACAGAGTGACAAATGGGAAATAAAAATACACCGCCAGGCTTTGTGGAAAGGCGTTCTACCCCTCGTACGCAAACCCCGCTTTTTAAAGTTATGCTAACACTGAATGTGATTGGTTGGGTTTCTCTGGTTGTGGCACTGATACTTTTTCATTTCGCCCGACCCGACTTTATCAGCGGCGTGCAAAGCTATTGGGGTGTGGAAGGGAAGAATAGTTGGTCGCCAGAATATGTAAGAGCCATGCTGGGCGTATTGCAACTTGGCTTAGGCGTTAGCTTGGTGAGCATTGTTATCCGCGCTCGCCGCAGCAGGCGGCGAGGGGATACGTTCGGTAGTAATCTTATCGTGCTGGCGGTGATTGCTGCGGTAAGCTTAATTACCATAGTCACCACCTTCGATGTGTTTAAATAAAGGCAGCGGTAATTAACCAATACGTGTAGCCGGTGTAAGCGGCTACTAACACACCACCTTCCAGTCGATTCAGTCGCCCTTGGCGCTTAATACCAATACAAAACACAAACAGCGCCACTGTGGCGGCTAACATCACAATGACATCGCGATATAAAAAGTCTGCGCTAACGGCCATGGGCTGAATAGTGCCTGCAATACCCACCACAGCAAGAGTATTAAACATATTCGACCCTATTACATTGCCAAGCGCTAAGTCATGCTCACCTTTTTTCACTGCGATAAGTGATGACGCGAGTTCAGGTAACGAGGTGCCAATGGCAATGACTGTTAGCCCAATAATAGTGTCGCTCACACCGAAGAAACCGGCAACTTCCACCGCGCCCCATACCAACATACGCGAGCTCGCCACCAGTAAAAGCAACCCCGCAATAAGCCAGATTACATGGGTTTTTACTGTCCCTTCAGTGGTGTTTAACTCTTCGCTGTACTCATCGGCCAGTGCATCTTTACTGCCTTGCATACCGTGCCAAATGCTCCACGATATTAGCAGTACAAATAACCCTAATAGAGAGAACGCATCGTCTTTGGAAACCTGTTGATCAAGTAACTGCCATGCGGCGAAAAAAGTAATACCCAATAGTACAGGCAGTTCTTTTTTGATGATTTCTGAACGTACCGCTATGGGGCTAATTAACGCGGTTAAGCCAAGAATTAACATAATATTGGCGATGTTCGACCCATAGGCATTTCCAAGTGCAATTCCTGAGTTACCCTGAATAGCAGCAAAAATGGAAACAATGATTTCTGGGGCAGAGGTACCAAAACCGATAATCAGCATCCCGATTAAAAGAGGGGAAACGCCGAAATGATTGGCGACAGCCGCTGCACCACCTACAAATTTACTGGCACTCCACAGCAACACCGGAAGGCCAATTAGAATGGCAAAACTCGCTAATAACATACGTTCTCCTACGTCTACAGCGTTATTACTTTCTGATGATATTTTGTTGTCATTACGATGAAAAAAAGCCGTGCTGAATCCACTTTGCAAAACTTAATTTCGGCGTAAACTTCGCGCCATTCATATGTGATGAATCGTCGTTCGCGTGTTCTATGACATCAGCCAACGATTGTAACTCAACTGGTCTCTTTTAGAAGCGAAATACATGCACAACACCCTGATAGTGGCCGAAGATACAGCGCCATTTCGCCATAGCCCGTTAACGGTACTCACCTTTAATGACTATTTAGCCGACTTTCCTAAATTGAATGAACCTAAGACGCGAGTGATTAACTTATGCGATACCAGTCGCTACTTAGGGGAAGGCTATTACTGTTCATTGTTGGCGCAAGCTCGTCAACATTCGGTTTTACCTGCGGTCAATACGATCAATGATTTACGCCTTGCCGAGGCGCGACGGGTAGATAAAATTCCGTTTTCAGCTCCGTTAGTAAACGGTGACTTCAGCCTCCCTTCGGCACCTTTATTGGTACTTTTTGGTGAAGTTAAAGATCAGCGTTTTAAGCGACTAGCTCGGCAAGCGTTTGAAAAGTATCCATGCCCTATTTTGTTGCTCACCCTGAACGTGTCTCCTCTAGAGCAAGCAGGCATCGCGGGGAAACAAAGCCTTGTGGGTGTGGCTGATGTAGAGGCTTGCGCATTTGCAAAACTAAATGAAGCACAGCAACACGCATGCATTGCTGATATAGAAGCTTATACAAAAAAACAGTGGAAAGCGTCAAAGTCGAGCAAGCGTCCGCGCTGGGACATGGCGATATTAGTCAACCCAGAAGAGCCAACGCCGCCAAGTGACAATAAAGCCATTCGCCAATTTGTAAAGGCTGCTGAAAAACTAGGGTTTCAAGCTAACGTAGTCAGTGGATTATCACCTGAAGAATTAGGCCAGTACGATGCCTTGTTTATTCGCGAAACCACTGCCATCGACCACCATACGTATCGGCTAGCGCGAGCAGCAGAACGGGAAGGTGTGGTGGTCATGGATGATACTCAATCCATATTACGTTGTTGTAATAAAGTGTTTTTGCAAGACGCATTTACGTATCAAAAAGTGCCTGCCCCTAAAGCAACGTTCGTGTCAAAAGTAACGGATGAAGTGTGTGAAAGCCTGATTGAAAGTTTTGGCTTACCTTTGGTGTTAAAACTGCCAGAAAGCGCGTTTTCTCGTGGCGTTTATAAAGCGCAAAATATTGACGAGCTCAAAACGCGGTTGGGTAGCATGCTGAATGAGTCAGCGTTGGTTTTGGTTCAAGAGTACATTTATACCGAGTTTGACTGGCGTATCGGTGTGTTAAATGGGAAAGCGATTTATGCGTGCCAGTACTTTATGGCCCGAAATCATTGGCAAATTTATCATCACCAAGGCGAACGTTTCTCGTCTGGCGGTTTTACCACTATGCCAACGTTTGAAGTACCAAAACCTGTGATTAATGCAGCACTAAAAGCGGCCAAAGTGGTAGGTAACGGCTTGTATGGCGTCGATATTAAACAAACAGGCAACCAGGTTTACGTGATTGAAGTTAACGATAACCCAAGTATTGACGCGGGTATCGAAGATAAATATTTAGGAAGCGCACTGTATGAAATCATCATGCAGGCATTTGCGGATAGATTAGAGTTACGGGGCCGATGATTCCATTAAGCGAAAAGAACGGGCTAAAAAGCGCATCTACGACCTTAACGCCGTCTTTGAAAAGTGCGCCTGTAGGTGTTCGGCAAGCAACGCTTGCCGATGTGCCAGCGTTAGTGTTGCTGGAGCAGCAATGTTTCTCTACCGATAGATTAACGGCAAGACGGTTTAAGCACTATGTGACAAGCCAACAGGCGGTGCTCCTTGTAGCAACATCAGCGCCGCCGAGCATGTTAGTGGGCTATGCGCTACTTCTGTTGCGCCGGGGCACACAACTTACACGTTTGTATTCTATCGCCGTGTCGCCAGAAGCACGGGGGAGTGGTGTAGCGGCGCGCTTAATAACCGCATTAGAGGAGCAGGCGTTACAGCGGGGAAAGCCCTTTATGCGCCTTGAAGTGTCTATAGACAATAAGGGCGCCATTGCTCTGTATGACAGGCTGGGATTTAGTCCATTTGGTATGTATGAAGATTATTATGGTGACCATAGCGACGCGTTACGTATGCAAAAACGCTTAACGTCTGACATAAAAATTCGCCAAGATATTTACCCTTGGTATCAGCAAACCACGCCTTTTACCTGTGGGCCAGCATCTTTGATGATGGCGCTAAAACAGTTGCGTAAAAGCACAGAAATGAATCAGCGTATGGAACTTGATATATGGCGGGTTGCTACCACCATATACATGACCTCGGGTCATGGCGGTTGCCATCCTATCGGTTTAGGGTTAGCGGCGATACATCAGGGGTTTAACGCGAGAGTACTGATTAGCCACGCTTTGCCGTTGTTTGTCGACGGTGTACGAAGCGCGCACAAAAAAGCCGTTATCGCCCATGTAGAAGAAGACTTCTACCGCCAAGCACAGGATAAATCAATGCCGGTTGATATAGGGGCATGGCATCTTGATGACATTGATCATGCACTTACAGCGAACCGGGCAGTACTTTGTTTAATTAGTACCTATGCTTTCGATAAGAAAAAAGCACCACATTGGGTGGTTATTACAGGCGCTGATAGCCTCTGTTTCTACCTTCACGACCCAGACGCAGACACTCACAATAAAATGGAGTTTCAGCATATTCCTATTGCTAAAGAGGACTTTTTACGCCTTGCGACCTATGGCAGTAAAAAAATCAGTGCACTGGTTATCATTGATGCTAAACCATTTTAACCCTTGCTTACGCAATACTGATAATTATGCATCATGCACTGGCGCTTAGTGCGAAATTTGGGACACTGTCACTTCTTTATTTAATGAGTCTAAGCGCTTAACGAGGGTAGACAACTCTTTAATTGAGCCCGAGTAATCAATATGCTTGCTAAACCCTTTCCCTTTTACTGCATTTTCAAACATTGCTTCAGAATTAAAGCAGGCAGTTTGTTCATCAAGGGCGTGCCATTCGCTTTGCAGATCGCTGGGGATACAGTGGCGCTTAGCAGTAATTTTGTCTTTAATTTGCAACATTTTTCCAATGAGTAATTGTGCATCTGTAGGCATTGTTTCACCTTCCTTCTTTTCTTTTTTCAATTAAGTGTATGAAAAATAATAAAATTAAAACCTGGCGTTCGTGTTTCCCTAATAGGCCACAGTCAATGTGCTGAGGAAACTCGGTTTACCTACAATAGAAATTGCATTAACAGTGCCAATTAGGCCAACTCAGGAATTTTTACCGATAGCTATGGTGAGCGTGTTTTACTTTTTTGACTTGGCAGTAGCAAAAATAGGGGCTCCACAACAAGAGGTTTAATAAGATAGCCGTCACTAAGCTAAATGCCAGACTTGATGGGGATAAGGGAATAGAGGGGGAATAGTTAGTTAACACTTTACCCAAGGTAGGGGTTTTCGACGGGGTAGCCATGTACCAAAGCTTTTCGAAGTAATGGCCGTGAGCCAAAATTCGAATACCATCTTCAATATCAGTAAGCTTGCTGAACATTACTGCTTTTCTTTGCGCATCCTCACGTACAACGGCTTCTGGATTTTGCTTTAAGGCCTCTAGCATGGCGTTAGCAGAGGGGTAGCCATGCTTTTTGGCGAGAGTTGAAAGTGCGGTCACTTCTTCACGGGTGGCGTCATAGTAACCGCTTAAATATTGGCGATAATGGTCGGCTAATATGGGCACCTGAAGCGCCAGAATAAAAAGAATAGCAAAAATAAGCTTATCGAAAACCCGAACTAACATGAAAAATTATGCCTTAAACAAACCTAACAAGCGCACGCATCTTGATGTGCTTAGCGCCCCCTGATTGGGCGCATATCACTGTGTTTTATTATCGGCTAAGGTACGAATATATTGCGTCTGTTAACCGAGATAGCTGAGATGCATTGATAACGTAAGGAGGCATAATGTATACCAGCTTACCGAAAGGGCGGATCCACACGCCGCTTTTTACAAAATGCCTTTGTATTTCAGCCACATTCACCGGTGTATAGGTCTCAACTACTCCGATAGCGCCCAAAACGCGAACATCGGCCACCGAAGGTAGGTCGGCACATTTTGCAAGCTCTGTCTGTAATTGTTTCTCAATCGCGGGGACTTGGGTTTGCCATTGGTTTTGATTAATTAAGGATAAGCTGGCGTTGGCCACTGCACAAGCTAGCGGGTTACCCATATAGGTAGGGCCGTGCATAAACACTCCTGGCTCTCCCTGACACACACCTTGTGCAATATCCTCAGTACATAAGGTGGCTGCTAACGTCATGTAGCCACCTGTAATGGCTTTCCCCAAACACATAATGTCTGGTGAAATACCAGCGTGTTCGCAGGCAAACAGTTTGCCCGTTCGACCAAATCCGGTTGCAATTTCATCGCATATCAATAGTACATCATAGGTATTACACAATTGCCGACAACGCTTTAAGTATTCTGGGTGGTACATTCTCATACCACCTGCCCCTTGAACAATGGGCTCGAGAATTAAAGCGGCAATTTCATGGTGGTGATTTTCAAATAGCTCTTCTAAAGGCAGAATATCATCTTCGCTAAAGGTGTGATCAAACCGTGTTTGCGGCGCCGGCGCAAACAGTTGCTTGCTAAGTACGTTTTCAAACAAGCTGTGCATACCATTAACCGGATCGCACACCGACATGGCAGCAAAGGTGTCGCCATGATAGCCATTTCGCGGCGAGACAATGCGACACTTTTCACTTCTACCCTGACATGCCCAATACTGTATGGCCATTTTTATGGCGACTTCTACTGATACCGAACCTGAGTCAGCCAAAAAGACACGGGCGAGACCATCGGGCACCATATCAAGCAGCGTTTTACATACATCAATAGCGGGTTGATGGGTAATGCCACCAAACATAACATGAGAAAAAGCCTCAATTTGCTGATGCGCAGCCGCATTAATGGTTGGGTGATTGTAACCATGTATGGCTGCCCACCAACTGGACATCCCGTCCACTAGTACTTCACCGCTGGCTAATGTGAGCTCAACCCCTTTTGCTCCTGTCACTTCATAGCAGGGAAGTGGCTGGGTAGCCGAGGTGTAAGGGTGCCAAATATGTTGCTTATCAAATTCTATATTGTTCAAAATATAACCGTTAGTAAACTTTATTAAATGGTCAGAGTTGACAACTTTGCTAGGGCGCATAGACTAAGCCAGCATTCTTAATTAGTAAAGGACAGTCAATGAGTCTGGCTTCAGCGCCAACCGCGCAATCACACACTATTCGTCAAGATTGGACAAAAGCCGAAGTAGAGGCGCTATACGCCCTTCCGTTTAACGACTTGCTTTTTCAGGCGCAGGTAGTCCATCGCCAACACTTTGATCCTAATGAAGTTCAAGTCAGCACCTTATTGTCGATTAAAACCGGTGCGTGTCCAGAAGACTGTAAATATTGCCCGCAAAGTGCACGTTATGACACTGGGCTAGAAAAAGAGCGTCTGCTTGAAATTGAAAAAGTAATAGAGCGAGCGAAAGAAGCGAAGCAAGTTGGGTCTACCCGTTTCTGTATGGGCGCCGCGTGGCGTAATCCTAGAGACAGAGACATGCCCTATATTGTCAAAATGGTAGAAGAGGTGAAGGCACTTGGCCTCGAAACCTGTATGACACTTGGCATGTTAACCCGCGATCAAGCCGTGGCACTAAAGCAAGCTGGGCTGGATTATTACAATCATAACCTTGATACCTCGCCAGAATACTACGGCGATATCATTACTACCCGTACTTATCAAGATAGGCTAAATACCCTTGAAAACGTGCGCGCCGCGGGCATGAATGTATGTTCAGGCGGCATTGTAGGTATGGGAGAAACGCTCGGAGATAGGGCAAGCATGCTAGTGCAATTGGCTAATTTGCCTGAGCAGCCACAAAGCGTACCGATTAATATGTTGGTAAAAGTAAAAGGCACGCCGCTAGATAATGTGGAAGATTTAGATTATTTCGAGTTTATTCGTACTATTGCTGTGGCACGTATCATGATGCCGAAGTCTCATGTTCGCTTATCTGCCGGGCGAGAGGCCATGAACGAACAAATGCAAGCACTATGCTTTATGGCAGGAGCGAATTCCATTTTCTATGGTTGTAAGCTATTAACCACCTCGAATCCAGACACCCATGAAGACGTTTTACTGTTTAAAAAGCTAGGCATTAACACTGAACGAACCCGAGATTTTTCTGACGAAGCTCACCAGCAGGTGTTAGAAGAAGAAATTGCTCAGCAAAATGAGTCGGACAAGAGTGAGTTGTTTTACGATGCCACCGCGGCCAAGCCGCAACCGGCTGTAGCGGAGGCATAATGGCCTTTGATTGGCTTGAGCCTGCGCTTCAAGCGCGGGCAGAGCAAGGGTATTTACGGCAACGTCATTGTCAGCAATACGAGAAAGACAATATTGTTTGCATAAACAACAAGCATTATTTGAATTTTGCCAGCAATGACTACCTTGGCATGCGACATCACGACGGGGTGTTGCAAAACTGGGTGGAAGGGCTAGCACAGTTTGGTGCTGGCAGTGGGGCTTCTGCGCTGGTTACCGGGCATAGTCAGGCCCACTTGGCCCTTGAAGCCTACCTGGCAGAAGGGCTAAATCGTGAGGCAGCGTTGCTGTTCAATTCGGGCTATGCGGCTAATCAAGCGTTATGTTTTGCACTTGCTAATGCGTCTACAGAAGGCGTATCAATATTTGCTGACCGTCTAATGCATGCATCATTTTTAGAAGCGGCCAATGAAAGTAAGGCCATGCTTAGGCGATTTGCTCACAATGATAAAACCCATTTACAAACGCTGCTAAAAAAGCCTGTATCAGGCGATAAGCTCATTGTGACTGAAGGCATCTTCAGTATGGATGGAGACAGCGCGCCTACACACGATTTGGTGGCGATAGCGAAGGCCCATGACGCCTGGCTTATGCTTGATGATGCCCATGGCATGGGCGTATTGGGTGAGCGAGGTTTAGGCACCGTTGAAGCTGCAGGGCTTACTCAAGACCAGGTGCCCATAGTGATGGGCACATTTGGCAAAGCAATAGGCACCGCGGGCGCCTTTATTGCAGGTAGCCAAGCGCTTATCGATTTTTTGGTCAATTTTGCAAAACATTACATTTACTCTACCGCCATGCCGTCGGGGCAAGCAGTAGCAACCCTTGCTTCATTAACCTATATTGCCTCTGATTCATCTAGACGCGATACGCTTTACGACAACATTTCCCACTTTAGAAAAGGCATTGAGCGCGCCTTTGGCCAGAATGCAGGCGTAGATGAAGGTAGCGGGCTTATGACGCAGTCTACCTCTATTACCCTGAGAGCCAGCAACAGCGCCATTCAGCCGTTAATCGTGGGAAGCCCGCAAAAAGCGCTAGCGCTCAGTGAAGGCCTTAAAGCTCGGGGAATTTGGGTGCCTGCTATTCGGTATCCTACGGTTCCGAAAGGCGAAGACCGATTACGAATTACCTTAAGTGCGACGCATACCAAACAAGATATTGATGTGCTTATAGATGCCCTTTCGTTAGCTATCGAGGACAGGTCATGAACCTAATACCGCCACAATCGGTCGCGATTTCTAACGATAAAATCGGCACTGAACCCACAACCAAAACACCATCCGCTCATACCTACACGATAGCAGATAAGTTTAGTCGCGCAGCAACTCAGTATGACAAAAAAGCCAATATCCAGCAGTGTATCGCAACCGCCGCGCTTAACAATTTGCCGGCAAGTATTGCGCACAAGGTTTTAGACGTAGGCTGTGGCACTGGGCGTCACACTCAGTCGCTGTTTGAAAAGGGGGCAGAGGTGACGGGTGTAGATATTGCTGAAGGTATGTTGGCGTTTGCCCGTCAATCCTACCCCCATCTGCATTTCGCCCAAGGCTCTGCGGAACAACTTCCTGTGCTTTCTAGTACCTTCGACTGGGTGTTTTCTTCTATGGCGCTTCAGTGGTGCCCTGCGCCAGAGCAAGTTGCACAAGAGTTTTATCGGGTGTTGAATAAAGGCGGGCAAGCAGAGCTAGCAATCATGCTGGACGGTTCGTTTGCCGAACTCCATAAAGCAAGAGCACTGGCTCGCCTGCATCCCGTCAATATTGCTATGCCCTCAGCGGCCCAGTGGCTCACTGCATTTTTGCACGCGGGATTTCGGGTAAGCCGTTTAATTACAAAAGTTTATGTGGATAAGCACAAGGGCATTATGCCGTTATTAGGGTCGATTAAACATGTGGGGGCGGGCGGCACAGCTAGCCCAGCACAGTCATTGACCAAGCGAGATATTACAAAATTAGATCTTGCGTATCGAAACTTACCGCACGAAGAACAGCAAGAGAATGCCCTTCATCTGTCTTACCATGTCAGTCATTTTAGGTTAGAAAAGTTATGAAGCAGTATTTTGTCACCGGAACCGATACCGAAGTAGGAAAAACCTACGTAACCTGCCAGCTACTGCGCGCTACCCAAGCAATAAGCAAAAGCAGTGTCGGTTACAAGCCTATTGCAGCGGGTTGTGACAAGGTAAACGGTGAGTGGGTAAATGAAGACGCTTTAGCGATACAGCAGGCCAGCAGCCTTAAGTTACCTCTATCTATTATTAACCCCATCTCCCTTGTACCGCCTATTGCCCCGCATATTGCAGCGGCAGAAGCCGGCGTGAGTTTAAGCGAACACACAATTAGCCAAGGTTTGTCGCAACTTCAACAATACAAACCTGACGTACTTTTGATGGAAGGCGCTGGCGGCTGGCGACTCCCTCTGAGTGAAAGCACCTATTTACCGGACGTTGTGGCTAAACTAAATATGGAAGTGATTTTAGTGGTAGGCATGAAACTAGGGTGTCTCAATCATGCTCTTTTAACGGCGGAGGCCATTACCCATGATGGATTTAATATAAAAGGATGGGTTGCCAACGATATTACCGGCGAGATGCCAAGGTATAAAGAAAACCTGGCTACATTAAAGCATGCGCTACCCGCGCCCTTGTTACTCGAGGTGCCTTATCAGGTAGCGCCAAATAGCCAAGAGTTAATCAGCGCGGTTCAACAACTCTGTTAAATCTTGTTCCGGTTGAACAGGCGTTTTATTGTTGCCCTGAAAGATAAACCCGCTTTTTTCTCCAACCAGGGTGAGGGTGCTGCCGGATAACAGCAGCGCTGAACCCTCTCGAATACCCACCACAGGTATCTCTGGGTTTAATGTGGTGAATTCCGCCAGTCGCTGATCCCGCGTTTCACCGTTATGCCCAGGCGGGTGATAATCTGTGTAGTGGGGGTTAATTTGAAACGGCACCACTTCTAATGCGTCAAAACTTGGCGGCTCAATAATTGGCATATCATTGGTCGTACGAATACTTTGACCACAAATATTTGAGCCAGCACTCCAGCCTACGTAGGGCACGCCATTACAAATCGCGTGCTTCAGCGGTACCATCAAGGCAAAGCGGTACAAAGAATGTAAGAGATGAAAGGTATTCCCACCGCCCACAACAATTGCGTGTCCATTTTCTGACGCATTGTGAATGGCGGCCACAGGATCGTCAAAGGTGTGTAAACCCACCACATTGCATTCAGGCAATGCAGAAGCCACAGCGTCTACATAGCTGTCGTAGCTTTGAGTTACCGCGGCATAAGGAATAAACACAAGGTCGCGAATGTCTCCCAAGTGTGCAAGAATACGCGCCTTGGCGTGCGTGAGGTAGGCTTCGTCGCCTTCACGCGAACTACTTAACATGAGTACATGTGCGGTCATATAAGCTCCACATTTTTCAGGACGGCATATCATACGCGAACTTTTATATAAAGTTTAGTCATGGGGCGGCCACACCATTAAAAGGATGTCATTAATGAGCGATAAAATAGCAGTCTTGTTTGTCTGTTTGGGGAACATTTGTCGTTCGCCTACTGCAGAAGCGGTATTTAAGAAAAAAGCCCACGATGCAGGCCTTGATTTGATCATAGATTCTGCTGGCACACATGGCTACCACATTGGTAGCCCGCCTGATAAGCGTTCACAATCGGCAGGCACAGACCGAGGGTACAGCTTTAGCGGCTTGAAGTGCCGCCGAGTCGATGACGACGACTTTGAAAAGTTTGATTACATTTTGGCTATGGATAATAGCAATTTGAAAAACCTGCATGGGATGTCGCCAAGTGAGCATCACCATAAAATTCATCTATTTCTTAGTTTCTGCGATAGCACTGAAGAAGAAGTGCCCGATCCCTATTATGGGGGGAAAGGGGGCTTCGAATTGGTGTTGGATTTGATTGAACACGCCTCAGATGGCTTAATTTCTCATATAAAGGCGCAAAGTTAAGATAACTTTCTATAATTTCAAGTTGAGGTTTTTATTGCAGCCACCATTTTATGGTAAAATGACCCTCTAAAGTGAATAAACACCTTTGCCCTAATATCAGGAGAAACTCATTGAGCAATTGGCAAGTAGATAGCTGGAGACAAAAGCCCATTCTTCAGCAACCTGAATACGATGATAAAGCGCGGTTGAAAGAAGTAGAACACACGCTTAGTACCTACCCGCCATTGGTTTTTGCTGCTGAAGCGCGAGAACTAAGACGCCAACTAGGTGAAGTAAGCTTAGGTAAAGGGTTCTTGTTACAAGGTGGCGATTGCGCTGAGTCGTTCGATGAGTTCAATGCGCCTAAAATTCGCGATACCTTTAAAGTTATCCTGCAAATGGCCATTGTTCTAACGTTCGCAGGACGTTGCCCTGTGACAAAAGTTGCACGTATGGCTGGCCAATATGCGAAGCCTCGTTCGTCAGATTTTGAAACAGTGAATGGGGTAACATTACCGAGCTATCGCGGTGATATTATTAATAACTTTGAGTTTACTGAAGCGGCAAGAAGACCTGATCCAGATAGGCTTTTAGAAGCTTACCATCGAAGCGCTTCTACCCTGAATTTATTACGTGCTTTTGCTCAAGGCGGTTTGGCTGACTTACATGAAGTTAATCGGTGGAATATGGCGTTCGTGGAGAATAACCCACTAAAAGAACGCTACCACGACATGGCTATGCGTATTCAAGACTCGTTAGAGTTTATGGATGTCATTGGGATAAATTCGCAAACCAGTAGCACACTTCATGAAACGTCATTGTTTACGTCTCATGAAGCCTTATTGCTTAACTATGAGCAGGCGTTGACACGTGTAGATACCCTAACAGGTAAGCCTTACGATTGTTCTGCTCACATGGTATGGATTGGTGAGCGTACACGTCAGTTAGATCACGCTCACGTAGAGTTCTTCCGTGGCATACATAACCCTATTGGCGTCAAAGTGGGGCCAAGTATGCAAGAAGATGAACTTATTCGCCTGATTGACGCGTTGAACCCGAATAATGACCCCGGCCGGTTAACCCTTATTACCCGTATGGGCGCAGACAACCTTGCTGACAACTTACCTCGTCTATTACGTAAGGTGAAATCAGAAGGCCGTCATGTGGTATGGAGTTCTGACCCTATGCACGGCAATACGTTTAGTGCCTCTAGCGGTTATAAAACCCGTAACTTCGATGCTATCTTGAAAGAAATAAAGCAATTCTTCCAAGCCCATAGCGACGAAGGTACACATGCGGGTGGAATTCATTTAGAAATGACAGGCCAGCACGTTACAGAATGTACGGGTGGTGCTTACGAAATTGGCGACGAAGATTTAGCCCAAGCGTATAAAACCCAGTGCGATCCGCGTTTAAATGCGGATCAGGTATTGGAAATGGCGTTCCTCGTTGCAGACCATTTACGCCATGCATAAGCCGGTTTAGTGGTCTAACGTAAAAAGCTGCGTAAAACGCAGCTTTTTTTTAGCTTTCTTCCAGAAACAGCTGCTGAATACGCTTGTGATGAACCCTATTGGTGCGTGCTAAAAGCAGACGAACAAAGTCGATGGCAGCCACAGGTTTTCCTTTGCTTTTTTGCCGTTCAAACAACGCGCGAATGGTATCCGTAATGGGTTTGTCGCCAACGAGTTGCCTAAGCTCTGCAAATACCAGCGTAGCTCGAGAATAAACATCTGCTGTCTCAGTCCCATTGATGAAAGCCACAGGTGGCGTGGTATTGCCTTGTTGGTAATGGGCATAACGGCGCGCTTCATACTCAACTAGCTTATTCATTGTGCCCCGCGGCTCAAGCATGACTAATTCAACGTATTTGGCTAATGACTCGACTAAGAAAGCACTGTCTGCGGGTAACCCAAAGCCAATCTGATGACCAAACCATTGGTGAGCCACTTCATGTACTGCTCTTCTGTAGCGCTGATCAAAACCATCTTCCATGGGGGTAGTTCGCATCGCGAGCAAATGATCGAAGATAAGTACCTGAGGCAGCGCATAACCACTTGGACCTAAGTCAGGTGCAAATACGAAAGTAAGCTGGGCATAAGGGTAGGGCGCTATGTGCTGTTCAAACCAAGCCAAAGTTTGGGTGGCGGCACGCAGATGAACATCTTTTACCTCCTCATTATCCGCGGCAATCAAGTTTACCTCGACGCTCTTGTCTGCAAGGACAGCCGGCTCGTGAGCGTGGGTAAATTCGGTGGCTATCCACGCTGGAATGGCTCTTATTGGTTCGCGAGTCGCATAAAGCGTAGTCATGGTGTGCTCGTCGCCGTCTTGCTCAGTCCATTGCTTACGCTTTTCGCCAGGAGCAAGAGTGAAATAGCCGACTGGAGCAGTGAGTTGAGACGTTACCATTACGGTTTGCGCTTCTGCGCTGATCTCTGCGTTAGAGGCCGTCAAGGCACTCGCAATGGGATATTGCAAAGCCGGTAGCCCTGCCTCTTCACGAAGTGAACTATCCGTCAATGTGAAATAGCGATTAAAGCCAATGCTGGGAATAAGGGGTACACCACGTAAATAGCTAAAAGGCTTGCGGATAACGTGGTGAGTGGGTGACGTCCACAAGTTTTTATTCGCCACCTGTAAAGCAACATTCAGCTGTTTTGATTGTCCGGGGAGCAATGGGTTAACAAGGTCAAATTCACGTTGCTGTGTATAAACGTCGTAATGGTTTAGGGTTGCCCCTTCAACGTCGATGTTCTCTGGTGTGAAATCCGGATGAGCACCCACCAATATTTTATCGATACGGCTGTTACTATGGTTGGTTAAGGTAAGAGAAAGTGCAATATCAGCGATGCCGCGTAGGGGGTAAAATCGCACATTCGCCTGAATATGGGTGACCACGGGTTGCGCCTTGTCTTTCCAGTGAAGGTAACGTTTTTCATAGGCCGCTTTTACGTGGTGGCGCTCACTGGGCATCATTAATGCGCGCTCGTCTTTTAGAGCGCTATGCAATATAAAAGTGCCGCTAAAAAGCATCGCGCAAACAGCCACCTTTAATGGGAAGTGACCGCGGCTAAACAAATGCGTATAACCGGTGCCCCTATGGCTTTTTCGTATGGCAAGAAACAGCAGTAAGGTGGTAAGTAAAGCCCAGTAGCTGAAAAAAGGTAAAAAGGCAGACTGACTCATTTGAAAGCCAACGGGAAGTTTGGCTACTTGAAGAGGCGTGCCTGCAATATCCCATAACGGGTGTGGTATTCCCACCATGCTCATAATGGGTGAAAACTTTATGACAATCATTAACCCACAAATAAGCCCGCCAATGAGAGGGTTTGGTGAAAGATGATGCACAACAAGACAGAGCAAGCCGAATAACAATAGGGGTAAACCGGTTAACAATAGGGTTTCAGCGTATGTCTCGTAAGACAGGGGGCTGTTGCACCATAATTGCGCCGTCATAGTCGCTATGGCGGTTACGCCTAAAAAAACTCCCCACATTAAGGTAAGCGAAAAACACTGTGCGGTGATTAAATGACGACTTCCGGTTGGCGTTGCTGCGACCAGCTCTACCATGTGATATCGCTTATCTTTCCAGCATAGTATCCATGCCCAAATACTCATGAGAATGAAACCGACAAACGGCATAAGATTCCATACCACCCTCGCCAGAGCATCCATACTGGTGATGGTTTTTAGCTGAGAAAAAGGCTCGGCATAACCTATACCTGACAGCACTTCAGAAAATACCATACAGGCATAAATGACATACACCAGGGTAAGCGTCGTGGACAAGGTTAATGAGCGCAAAGTTTGCGGGAAAAGCGCTAAACCGATGTCGCGGCGAGAGAATAAGTGACGTAACACTGAATTTTTTCTGACGCACCCCGATAAAAAAGTGACTGTCCAATTTAGGCGTTTAACGGTTTTGGACTTGAGTAAAACACGTGTTGGATTACGTGATTCAGCATCAAAGGCACTTCTGGCGATGTAAAAAATACCAGCAGCAACTGCCAGCCACAACCCTCTATTTAAAAGGATTTTAAACGTCAGCGACCAGTCAGTATTTTGTTCTAATTGCTGGTACACGGCCGTGAATCCGTAGGGGTCTAGCCACGACATGAGCGCATACCATTGAGGAGAAAGTACACGACTTCCCGCTAAAAGTGGCGACCCATTAATCGATGCTAGCATGACATAACCCGCCCACATGGCACACATGACAACATAGCTCGGTAAGGCGTTATTGAAATAGCGGGCACAGGCGAGCGCCAATGCAGTGAATAACACTAAAATGGGGCAATATAAAAAAAGGGTACTTTTAAGGGCACTTTGCAATAAGCTAGAGCTTTGTGAGGCGGAGGGAGAAATCATTAAAATTTGCCCGACAATACAAAGAAGTGTTAGCAGGCAAAGTAGGGAGAAAAAAGCTCCTCCACGTAATATAAACTGTTGTTTTGCAGAGGTTGGTGTGACGGCTATCAGTGGGTGCATGTGAGAAAGGGGATCGCGCTGCAACAATGCCGGCGTTAACAGCCCCACAATAATTGGCAAGGTAAGCATCATTGCTGCATTGTTTAGCAGGACTAACCGCTTAGTTAACACGTCGCCGTCAACCGATAACCCTTGTGCTAACAAAATGCCAAAGCCAGCATAAATAATAAAGCTTAACCAAACGCTGGGGTGACGGAGATAAAGACGCCATTCGTTTATCCATCCTGAAAAAAATAGAAGCATTAGTATTGCTCCTTATTTAATTCGTAGAAGTATCTGTCCTCAAGGGTGGCGTCTCGGCTTATTGCCTCGCTGCAAGGAGCCTCGTGATGATAAACACGCCATACGTCTTTCCCGAAATGATAGCTCTCAGACACCAGCATTCCACAAGGTGGTTGCAAAGAGGATTCCCAAATTTTTCCTTGTAGAGGCGCAATCAAATTGGGGATTTCGCCGCTATCGACTATTTCACCATGCATGATAATAGCAGCGTGACCACACAGGTTTTCGATATCTTCCACAATGTGAGTAGACAGTAATACAAGTGTTTGCTTGCTGATTTTTACCAGTAAACTATGTAAACGCTGACGTTCAAGCGGGTCGAGACCTGCCGTTGGCTCGTCCAGAATAATTAATTTCGGGTTACCTAACAGTGCCTGTGCAATACCGAAGCGTTGACGCATGCCGCCTGAGAATTGAGTTACCGCTTTATTCGCGACTGCGGTTAAATTTGTTAATGATAGTAGTGAAGATATTTGCGCATCTACTTTATTTTTATCCACCTTTTTTAGCGAGGCTATGTGTTTTAAAAGTTGTCGGCAACTAAGGTGTGGGTATACACCAAAGGATTGAGGTAAGTAGCCTAATTGGGATCTTAGGGCATTGGGGTGGGCAACAATATCGATGCCATCGAATAACACTGTGCCTGAGTCGGGTGGCTGTAAGCAGGCTAGGGTTCGCATAAGTGTGGATTTTCCTGCACCATTTGGACCAAGCAGCCCTACCATACCTGTAGGGAATGTGAGGGTAATGTTCTTTAGTGCATGTGTGCCGTCTGCATAGGTTTTATTGAGATTTTTTACAGTAAGCATGTGAGCCTTCATCAGTAAAGGTGAATGATATGTTTGCACTATAAATACAAAATAGCGTTGTGAAACTACAGCGTGACTAAAGGGGATGATGGCGTGACGAGAGGCCAAATAAGGGGGCTTTTTTACTTTCATCAGTAAAAAGCGTATTTTCATCACTTTCTGTGTGCAAATATCTGTTTTTGTTGACAGTCTAGAAGCGAAAACTGAAAGAGAGTGACATGACTATTGCCCTAAAAATGGATAGAGGTTTACTGGCCAGTTTGCTGCCATTAGTTGCCGCTATATTGCTGGCGGCTAACTTATCCTTTGTTAACGAGCAGGCGCAGCATGGCTCACGCTTTATTGTATTGCATTTAAAAGCAATACTTCTATCAGTGCCTTACTTAACGTCAGTGGGGTTGTTGTCATGTTTGCATCGTCCCTGGGGCGCGCTGGTATGGTTTAGCGTATGCCTGCTTTATTCATTGTTTCTCTTTTCAGCGAATCTTCCCAGCGAATTACTTTTGCCTTTTTCCGCGCAGCCACCACAACCAACTGCCGCTTCTATAGTCTCCTCAGCCGACAGCCTTACCAAATTGGACAGTCATACCAAATTGGACAGTCAAATCGTTTGGTTTTTTATAGTGGGCGCCTTACTTGGAGGGCTACATCATTTTCATAAAACACCGTCGAGCGGCAATGTAAAATCGGCATTGTGGGTTCAACGTGTGTTTTCACTCGATGCAATGGTTGCGGCCACGCTTTTTATTTGGGTAATTGGTTGCACCGGCATATTTTTGTATACCCCCGATCCTATGAACAACCAGCCGCTGGCAATGAAAGTAGATCTCAATCAAGTGGTGGGTGAATTTGATCGCTTTGTGGCGTACTTTTTTCAGTTTTTGTGGCTGGCCGCAATACTTTTTTTTATATACTGGGTTAACCGATACTGGTTAATCCGTAGGGTATTATCTTCACAAGGCTTAATCCCTTATGCAGCCACTGCTCTTGTATTTATTCTGCTAGCTACACCTGTGTTGAGTGCAAGTGCACTGCTGTTGCCATTAAATACGCAGTCGTCGTTGACATTACTTCCCTCGGAAAACAGCAATGCGTTTGATTTGGATAATTTCCGTTTTATGTTTGCTTTTTTAGCGGTCACTATGCCCGTTATTTTGGCGTTCGAGCGTAAGTCGTTTGATGCAACACTCGCCCGTGTAGAAAAGGATAAAGTTCGTACTGAATTGCAATTGTTACAGCAACAGATTAACCCGCATTTTCTCTTTAACACGCTAAATAACCTGTATGCACTAACATTAGAAAAGTCGGATAGGGCACCAACAAGCATAGAGCATCTATCTAATTTATTGCGTTATACGGTGTATAAAGGCCAGCAAGAGTGGGTCGCGTTAGAGGATGAACTGGCGTATGTAAATGATTATTTAGCCCTGCAAGGCCTAAGATATCAAAGCGATTGCGAAATTAATGTAAGCTGGCCTACCTGCAATAAAGGGTATCAAATACCCCCTCTTTTATTGATAGTATTGCTGGAAAATGCGTTCAAACATGGCATAGAAAAAGCGGAAAAGCCGAGTGTATTAAATGTGTCGATACGTATTGATGAGTGCGGTGTGCTTCACTTCTCATGCCAAAGCCCATACCTTGCTGAAGGCGCACTGTCTCAACCTGAACACGCCATTTGGTCTGGTTCTCAACAAGCGAGTCAGACAGGTTTGGGGTTAACGAATGTTGCCCGAAGGCTTTCACTGTTGCCAGGTGAACATAATACCCTCGATAATGACGTCATAGAGGGTACCTGGGTAGCGAGTTTAACGTTGGATTTACAGCCATGCTAAAAGCACTGATTGTTGACGATGAACCCTTAGCACACACCGTATTGTTGCATCACTTAAAGCAACATCCGGATATCGCTATAGTGGGGCGGTGTTTTAGTGCTACAGAAACACTGCAGCACTTGGCAAAACACCACGTGGATCTTCTTTTTCTTGATATTAATATGCCGGCACTAAGCGGCATTGATATGCTTAAAGTCATCGCTCATCCGCCGCAAGTGATTATTGTGAGCGCGTATTCAGAATTTGCCATTGACGGATTTGACCTCGACGTTGCAGATTATTTACTGAAACCGGTGAACAGCCAACGGCTGTCAAAAGCATTAGATAAAGTTCGAGAACGATGCCAAGGGCACAACCATGCCTCAAAAATACAAGTAAAAGTAGGACGTGAGATACACAGGTTAGACATCGACAGTATTGTGTATCTTGAAGCGTATGGAAACTACGTAAAAGTGTGGACAACACAAACCATGTTGCTGGCAAATAGTACGTTGAAACAACTTCTTGAAGGTTTGCCTAAGGTCGATTTTTTACAAATACACAAATCCTATGTGGTTAATAAAAAGACACTGATGTGTCTGAATACCGACACTGTCACCCTCAGTGGGGGCGTAAATTTAAAGGTGGGGAAATCTTTCAAGCTAGCGTTAAAAAGGCACTTTAGCACATTGTGACGGCATGGATTCCTGATGCCGTTGTTATGTTTCAGGCTAGACTACGTCAGCTCACTTCCATGATTTCGCTGGCTTAGTCATCATTGAGTAGGGGCTCAACAACCGATTCCAAACCGTTGAGTTTTATTTCATACATCAATGCCAATTGTTCGCCTAGCTTGCCTTTAGGAAAGCCTTGTTTGTGAAACCATACAAGGTAAGGTTCGGGTAAATGGAAAAGGCGACGCCCTGCATATTTACCAAAGGGCATAATCTGATTGACGGTGGTTTTTATCAGTTCGGGATCCATAACCTGTGCTTTTTTATAACGATTTATTGGCCGAGAAAAACGCCTAAATATTAGCGCTTTCGAGTTGATTGCTGCGTGTGCCATAGTTTGGCATATACACCTTGCTTTTGCAGTAGTTGGCTATGTGTGCCTTGTTCGGTAATCATACCTTTGTTCATCACCAGTATATTGTCAGCATCAATAATTGTAGAGAGCCGGTGGGCAATCACTAAACTGGTATGGCCTTTTGCGGCATCCCGTAGCGCAGCTAAAATGGCCTGCTCCGATTCGCTATCTAATGACGATGTGGCTTCATCAAATATCATAATGGGCGCGCCTTTTAGCAGTGCTCTTGCAATTGCTACGCGCTGTTTTTCTCCCCCGGATAACTTAAGGCCACGTTCACCCACTTTTGTGTTTATGCCATCAGGAAGTTGAGCAATGAAGTGGTTTAAATGGGCAAGTGATGCTGCATGCATAATTTCTTCGTCAGTGGCGTTAGGGTTTCCATAGGCGATGTTGTCTTTCAATGTGGTGTTAAAGAGAACGGTGTCTTGGGGCACAATAGCAATATGACTTCGCAAACTGTTTTGGGTGACTTGGCTTATATCCTGACCATTCACGCATACGGTGCCCCTCGTGGGTTCATAAAAGCGAAAAAGTAGCTTCATGATGGTGGACTTGCCTGCGCCACTTTCGCCGACAATGGCCACCTTCTTGCCCGCTTCAACCTGAAAGGTAATGCCATTTAAAATAGGCCGCGCGTCATGATAGCTAAAATGTACATTCTCAAATTGGACAGTCGCATTTTCAACACCGCCTTTTAATGTGAGCGCCAGTGAATCAGGTTTATCAGAAATGGCCGGGCGCTGAGCGAGTAGTGAAAATAAATTATCAATGTTAGCCAGTGAACCCCTTATTTCTCGGTATACAAAGCCTAAAAAATTAAGCGGCATAAAAATTTGCATGGTGAAGGCGTTAATGAGCACAAAATCACCAATCGTCATATCGCCGTTCATTACGCCGAATGCGGCATTGGCCATCATTGCTGTCATGGCAGTGGCAATAATACTGGCTTGGCCTGCATTAAGAGCGAAGAGAGATAATCGATTTTTGCGCCTTGCCACTTCCCATTGGGCTAAATCGTTGTCGTATCGGTTCGCCTCAAAGGCTTCATTGTTGAAATATTTTACTGTTTCGAAATTAAGTAGGCTGTCGACTGCACGGGAATTAGTGGTGGAATCGGCTTCGTTCATTTGCTGAACAAATCGAGTGCGCCAGTCGGTGGCTTTCATTGAGAAGGCCACATAGCAAATTACACTGGAAATGATGATAAACGCAAATGACCAACCAAATTGAAACAGAAGCAAGCCTACCACAAGCCCAATTTCGAGCAGGGTAGGCACAATGTTAAACACCATAAACCGCATTAAGAAACTAATTCCCGATGTGCCTCGCTCAATGTCTCTTGATAAACCGCCGGTACGCCTGTCGAGATGAAAACCCAAATCGAGGTTATGTAGATGTTTAAATACGTTTAGGCCAATGCGACGCATAGCTCGCTCGGTGACTCTACCAAACAAGGTATCTCTCACTTCCCCTAACAGCACATTGAGTAACCTCAAGGTGCCGTACGCCACAATAAGGCTGATGGGTACTGCCAGGGCAAGGGTGGTTAAATCGCCATTTAAGCTGTCTACCGTGTACTTCAACACATAAGGTAACCCAATGCTGGCGAGTTTTGCGGCCACCAGGCAAAGCAGGGCAAGTACAACTCGCCGTTTAAACTCCAATAAATAAGGGCGCAGTTGTTTCAGCACATGCCACTTTACCGGGGCATTATCGTACACTGTGTTATGGCGTCTTGGCATGAATTGAAATGACTCTTTGTTAAACGGCAAGTAGAAGCGTTAATGTTAACAGGATAGAACCCATTAAGCTGTTACGCCGTAATGAGAGAATGCGTTTAAAATATACATAATTTTCGTATGTACAGGCGTAAAGAGGGCTCAGTGCCCCGAACCCCTTAATTAACAAGCGTGTCATGTCCGTACTTGAAAGCCTGGTGGAGAGTTAAAAATAGAAAGAGAACAATTCATTCTTAAATATACATTGCAGATCATTTCAATCTGATGCGCGCACAAGTACACTACAGGGTGTGCGTGAATGAAAACAGACGCGCATAACGCTGAGTGTAGGAGAAAATTTGTTAGAAGATAGCTTTGGAAGACAATTTCATTATTTACGTTTGTCGATAACGGAAGCGTGTAATTTCCGGTGTCAGTATTGTCTGCCTGATGGCTATCAAGGCCCTTCTAGTGATAGCTTTTTATCCGTAAATGAAATTCAAACCTTATTATCTGCCTTTGCGCAATTAGGCACGTCTAAAGTGCGAATTACCGGTGGAGAGCCTACCCTTCGTCGTGACTTTTTAGATGTATTGCATTTGACGGCGCAAACTCCGGGTATTGAACGTATCGCCATGACAACCCATGGTGCACGAATGTCTGCTCATGCCAAACAGTGGAAAGACGCTGGCTTACATCAAGTTAATGTGAGCATAGACAGCTTAGATCCTCGTCAATTCGCTGCTATTACAGGGCAAGATAAATTAAAAGAGGTACTCGCAGGGCTTGATGCAGCTGCAAATGCGGGCCTTGATGTCAAAGTTAATACGGTATTGCTGAACGACTTCTCTGACGCTCGCCTTCACCGTTTTTTGGCATGGTTAAAAGAGATGCCAGTGACCCTTAGGTTCATAGAGCTGATGGAGACGGGGGACCTTCCACAGTTTTTCAATCAGCAGCATCAAAGTGGCGGGCCTATTAAGCAAACGCTGCTAGCACAAGGTTGGCAACCCATAGTAAAACGAAAAGACGCCGGGCCAGCGCAAGAGTTTTTTCATCCTGATTACGCGGGAAAGATAGGTCTTATCATGCCTTACAGTAAAGATTTCTGTAAAAGCTGTAATCGACTTAGGGTTGCAGCAAATGGCAAACTGCATTTGTGTCTATTCAGTGAGCATGGCATTGATATGCGCCATCTGTTGGCAGATGGCGACGTGGCAGGCCTTAAGCAATTTCTCATAGAATGTTTAGGTCAGAAGCACGAAACCCATTATCTACATGATGGTAATACAGGTGCAACCACGCACCTTGCTATGTTAGGGGGCTAACGGGCTAAAGACGCAACAAAAATAAAGGTTAGGCGCTAACCTTAAATGGCGATCTATAAGGCGTTCGCCACGCCGACAAAAACAACAATAAAAGCTAAATTTGCGATAAAAGGAAGTATATGCATATAGGACATAGTGCGCGGTTATCTTATCACTACGTTACCGAAAAGGATGTTGAGTTCTTGTGGGAGCTTGACCAAGACGAAGCGGTTATGCGCTACATCAATGGTGGTAAACCTTCCAGCAGAGAAGATATACGCCATATTTTTATACCCCGGGTTCAAGCTTTCTCTAACCCAGCGCTAGGTTGGGGATTATGGCGAGTAGAAGTCACAGAATCTCGGGATAGTATTGGCTGGATTTTAGTTCGTCCGTTTGGCTTTTTCACCCACTCACCAGAAACAGATAATATTGAATTAGGCTGGCGTTTTAAGCGTTCGAGTTGGGGGCAGGGTTTTGCGACAGAAGCCGCGAAAACAGTGAAAGACAGTTTATATTTAACTGGCATCGATAAATTTTCCGCCATTGCTAACCCAGCGAACAAAGCGTCAATCAAAGTTATGAAAAATTTAGGTATGACGTTTAGCCACGAACTAGAATATAAAGACAACCTGTTCCACGAAAACGTCGTGGTTTACGCAACCTGATTAAGGACGGTTTTCATATTGTTATAGCGCTGTGTTTGCTCTTCTGTTAATTCTGAACTTTCAATCGTTGTGCGACAGCGCTTAACCAAACTGACCACTTTGTTTATTCGTGGCTGACCTTGCTTTGCGCGCATCGTTATTGCCTGCAATAAATTTAAGGCGATGGCCGGATTTTTAGGCATCACTTGGTAGGCTTGTAAAAAGGTATTGAATGACTTGGCTAAATCGCCTTGTTGATAATGCAGCACGGCGGCATTGTTCAGGCTTTTGGGGCTTAAGGGTATAGACGCCTTCTCACGTTTTTCTTGTTTTATATAGAATGAAACAAGATTAGGCTCGTCACTGTCACTTAGCTTTTGTTCTAATACTTCAAGTATCTTTAGGGCATTTCCTTGCAGCCCCACTTCGTGAAAGGCTTTTGCTGAATCGATAAGGGCTTCCGTGGGCTTGTCTTCCCAATGCCTGAAATCTAAGGATTCCATCATCGTTTTGGCTTTTTCACTGTCATTTTGTAAATAGCAAATTCTGGCATTAATAACATGAACTTGTTGCGCCACATCTTCTTTGGGGTAGGCGGTTTTCAATTCTCGCAAATAGTCGTTGGTTTGCTGAACAATATGAGAAACCTCTGAAGGGGATGACGTCATGGCAAAATCTACCCCCGCACGGGCAGCAGTTAAATAGTGCTCTGCGCACTCATGAATGGATTGCTTAGCGTACCGGACAATTTTCCTCGCACTATCAAATTGCTCTTGATAATCATGAGTAATACGAGAGAGTTCCATAGCGGTTTGATGCCGTTTCACGTTTCTTGGCGAAACCTCTCGAGCAATATTGATACACTCAAGGGCATCATCAAATGCTTCCTCTCGAATTTTTAATTCTGCAAGTAAATCATAGGAGGCAAGGTTACTTTCTAAGTTTAGCGCTAGGCTTAATATAGCCCGCTCGGCGTCCTCAAACTCTTTTAAGTTGACCAATGATTTACAGAGCCCGTATTTTGCCCAGGCAAATTCTTGTACATTAATGATGCCTTGGAAAAATGACTTTGCTTCATCATATCGCTTGCTCAAAAGTAATAGATCGCCTTTTACCTTTAGCGCTAAAGGAAAATACTCGGCATATTTAGGTTCTAAAATAAATGCTTCTACGGCCATCAGAGCACCCTCTAGGTTACCTTCATCCATATACTGATAGATAGGGTTCAACACCATTTTGCGCGCAATAACTTTTGATAGCTGTTTTTCAAGCTGGTTTACTGAAAAAGGTTTCGCAAGAAACTCATCGGGCTGCAGTTCTACAATGGCATGTACTGCTTCTGGGCTGGTGTCAGCGCTTGTGAAAATAAACCCAGTGGTGAGGGGAACTAGGTGCTGCGCCTTTAGGGTTTCGAACAGGCAATAACCGCCATGATCTTCGCGCAAGTCGTAGGCACAAATTACAGCGTCATAATGTTGCTGACTTAACGCATTGAGTGCTTGCGTAGGCTTAACAACATAATCCACATGCTCAAACCCAAGCTCATCAAGGGCATATTTCATATGGCTTTTCGCTAAAGCTTGGTCTTCAGCAACTAGTACCCGTGCTCGTTTCGCAATGTTCGGTTTCATAACCTTTCCGTAGTGGAAAATAGAGCGTATTCGATATAATAAGTTTAGTCGCAGAAGCCGAGCGTTACCAAAAACGATGACATTAAATTGGCGTTTAACATTTTGAGGAATTTTAATAAGACAGAAGAATGGTGGACGCTACTGGGCTTGAACCAGTGACCCTCGCCTTGTAAGGGCGATGCTCTCCCAACTGAGCTAAGCGTCCATAAAAGAATTGTACTTGAAAACTGTATGAAATGGTGGACGCTACTGGGCTTGAACCAGTGACCCTCGCCTTGTAAGGGCGATGCTCTCCCAACTGAGCTAAGCGTCCATAAAATTTTCAAGTCAAACAAGAATCCGCTCTAGAAGAGTGGTGGACGCTACTGGGCTTGAACCAGTGACCCTCGCCTTGTAAGGGCGATGCTCTCCCAACTGAGCTAAGCGTCCATCTTGTTTGTTTACTTGCCTGGGCAAGTGGGGCGGTATTATAGAGTTGCTTCCGATAGTGTCAACAATAAAATTAAAGAAAAATTACCGTATGCATGAAAAATAATCATTTTGTTGCCATTTTGATTAAATTGATGAAAAGAGCATCATTTTTAGTAACGGTTAAAGCAATAAGGGGTTTTTCTTTTTGCGCGGCAGTAAACAAGGACTCCAATTTATGGCCCGAATATAGGTGTTTGTTAAAGCATCTGGTGGCTCATAAGCGATGTTACTTTTCAAAGATATCAGAATGCCAGTGGCGGAATAATTAGTTGCAACAAGTCAATGATGTGGCTTTTGTCGCAACCGTTACGCTGGTAGAATGCGCCCCACTTAGACTTAAATTAAAGATAGAGAGTGATCATGTCGGTTGTAACACGATTTGCACCAAGCCCAACGGGCTATCTACATGTAGGCGGCGCACGTACCGCACTATATTCTTGGCTTTACGCAAAAAGCAAAGGTGGTGAATTTGTTTTGCGTATAGAAGATACAGATATAGAGCGTTCTACAGAAGAAGCAAAACAAGCCATTTTAGATGGCATGTTGTGGCTAGGGTTAACGTGGGACACAGGCCCTATTTATCAGACGGACCGATTCGACCGTTATAAAGAACTCATTCAAACATTGCTTGATGAAGGTAAAGCGTACAAGTGCTTCATGAGCGCAGAAGAATTAGATGCCATTCGTGAAGGGCAAAAAGAGCGTGGCGAGAAGCCCCGCTACCCAGGTACATGGCGCGATAGAACGGATCACCCAGAAGGGCAGCCTTTTGTCATTCGCTTCAAAAACCCGTTAGACGGTAAAGTGGTTATCAACGACCATGTACGTGGCAAAATCGAAATCAGCAATACTGAACTAGACGACTTGATCATTCAACGTACAGATGGCACGCCTACCTATAATTTCTGTGTGGTTGTTGATGATTGGGATATGGGCATTACTCATGTGGTACGTGGTGAAGATCACATCAACAATACCCCGCGCCAAATTAATATTCTTGAAGCATTAGGTGCTCCTGTACCAGAGTATGCTCACGTTTCAATGATTTTGGGTGACGATGGTAAAAAGCTGTCGAAACGTCATGGTGCTGTCAGTGTTATGCAATATCGTGATGACGGTTTTTTACCTCAAGCCGTACTTAATTACCTTGTGCGACTAGGTTGGTCACATGGCGATCAAGAAGTGTTTACGCTTGATGAGATGATTGAGCACTTTAGTTTGGATGGCATAGGGCAATCAGCATCAGCCTTTAATACAGAAAAACTGATTTGGCTAAACCAGCACTATATAAAGACATTGCCAGCGAGTGAAGTGGCAGCACATGCGAAATGGCATTTTGAAACGTTAAATGTAGATTTAACCGCAGGGCCAGCGCTTGAGTCTGTCATTGCTATTCAAGCGGACAGGGTGAAGACATTAAAAGAGCTTGCAGAGATTTCTACCTACTTTTATCAAGATTACGAAGCGTTTGATGCGAACGCGGCGAAAAAGCACCTTCGACCTGTGGCACGGGGTCCGTTAGAGCGCGTTAAAGATAAACTAATGGCGCTGGAAGAATGGAACCCTGAAAGTATCCAGTCGGCGATAAATGCAACCGCTGAAGAACTTGAAGTGGGTATGGGAAAAGTAGGCATGCCGCTACGTGTAGCTGCTACGGGTGGAGGTAACTCGCCTTCTTTAGATGTTACCCTTAATTTGCTTTCAAAAGAGAAAGTTGGCGAGAGAATCGACAAAGCGCTTACTTTTATAGCAAACAGAGAAAATTCATAAAAAAACCGTTGACATGACAGGGGCGGATGCCTAGAATGCGCCCCGCTGTCACGGAACAGTCACACAAAACTGACTGAGACATGATGGGGCCATAGCTCAGCTGGGAGAGCGCCTGCATGGCATGCAGGAGGTCGGCGGTTCGATCCCGCCTGGCTCCACCAATTTTTAAATTGGAGCAAATTTAGGCTGGAGTTGCTAACACAACTTCTGACTGAAAATTTAGTAAGAAAAAGAGCAATTAATTTGTTTGCTTAATCCAACTTTCTAAATACCTCGAATGCAATGTGTTCGAAGAACTATTTTCAGTCCCCTTCGTCTAGAGGCCTAGGACACCGCCCTTTCACGGCGGTAACAGGGGTTCGAATCCCCTAGGGGACGCCATATTTATCGCGTCACAGTCGATTAATACTGTGAAATAGGCTGAAGTT
>Ga0105229_100092_pt1 | contig 39025 bp, 31 predicted proteins | sample Virmet3747_4435_FD_89711 | JGI IMG/M metagenome (GOLD analysis project Ga0105229, IMG submission 89711) | Marine viral communities from the Southern Atlantic ocean transect to study dissolved organic matter and carbon cycling - metaG 3747_4435 | ecosystem: Environmental > Aquatic > Marine >... | reverse complement strand
TTCCTTTAACACCCCAATGATCTGAGATTCTGTATAGCGTGATTTTTTCATAGTCGTCTCCTGCGTTAATCATTGCAGAAAACTCCAATTATGTCTGTCTCAGTTTAGGGGAAGTGGACAACCCGTCTTTTCCGACAGGTACATTAAAATGGCATTGGAGTCGAATACACGCTGACCGTTGTCTTCGATAGCCGGCGTTTTGCCATTCGGATTAATCAAACGAAATTCTGGGGTATGTTGGTCGCCCTTTAGGGTGTCAACGGGCACCAATTGGAAATCGAGCCCCGTTTCTTCAAGAAACAAGGCCACTTTCATGGGGTTAGGCGTATGGTGAAAGAAAAATTTAAGCATAGTGACATTCCTATTTAAGTGAATAGGCATTCAACCACGCAGTGAACGATCGTTCAAGGTATATTTAATCGCATTCCCATGCACAAAAAGTGACTATTATGTTGTAAAAAACAGTCACCAGACTTAAAGCGAATAAATTTTCACCTCCCTGTCAGTTTCAGATTAGCTTTAGCGCTTTTTTATCACCGAAATACAATCTAGGGATTTTACTCCCCAATCGATAACCAATTGCTCTTCAATGATAAAGCCACTCTTTTGGCAGATGTGCGCCATATCTTGAGCGTTAAATTCACTACGCCAATGTGGGTTTTTTCTCCAGTTTTTGTCAGCTTCAAAACTGCTATGCCCTTTTGCATTTGAGTGATGTATGACAGCCTGTCCACCATTTTTCAATATGCGGCTAAACTCAGTTAATATGTAATCGATACTTCTATAATCAAAATGTACCATGGCATCCCAGCTATAGATAAAGCTCATACTGCCACTTTCAATAGGGATACTTTCAGGCTCACTGACTTTACAAACTACGTTATCTTTCTCAGCAAAGCGTTCCGAGCAATACGCGATGGCTTCGTCATTTGTATCCACACAAGTTAACGAACCTGAAGAAGTACTTAAAAGCTCTGCAATCCGGCCTTTCCCACAGGCGAAATCTAAAACATTCGAAAAGTCGAAGTGGTATTTATTCATTAAGGGTTCTAGATACGTATGGAAATGGACTTCGTTATGCCCTTCGGCATTGTTATAGTATTCATTCCAGTTGTAGGAATGAGGCTCTACCAGGCTCTCTTGAAGCGCATAGCTACTATCAATAGTGACTATTCTATCTTGGCTTATACCTTGGCTAACTAAACTCTGACTTATTTCGTCACCAAATTTGACTGAAGCAACAACGATAGGGTACTTGGGCAAACTCCCCACTTCCTCTGCGGGGACATAACGAATGTTTTCTATTGTTTGTGGCGAAGCAATTTTTTTATCTGCCATGTATATGATTGGAAATAGGTTTAACACGTTTAATTGCCGTACAAATGACTGACCGACTTCGCCTGCTCCGTAAATAATGATGCCATCTGCAGTAGCTACACGCCCAAATGGAAAAAGATAAAACATAAAATCCCTTAATTTAAAAATATCGATGGTCTATAGTGGAATATAAAGCGCATCCTTCCAAGTTTATAGACTTTATTCAAGCTATTTAATCGCTTAAACAAGAAGCCGTATAAAGGAATTAGAGTCTGAAATGGAAAATTTAAAAATACTCGAAATAAAGCCCTTTGTGCCTGCAAACGACTTTAAATGCTCCAAGCGCTTCTATCAGTTGGTTGGCTTTGAACTGGTATCCGAATTTGGGGATATCGCTTATTTTAAATTAGGTGATTACTCGTTTTTACTTCAGGGTGTTTAGGAACCCATCCATAGTAACAACTTTATGATGCATCGCCCTTGCACACTTGGTTCACGGGATGCGTGCTCGCTGGACGTATTATTTAGAAGTTATATCACATCGTTAAATTAAGGAATGTTTACAATGAAAATTAAATCTCTACTCATCTCAATACTCCTAGCGACTTCGTTTTACTCATATGCCGACAGTGAGTCAAAGCAAGTAAAACTAAATGAGTTAGTAAACGTAATGGATATGGATTCCATGATTGAGCAAATGTATTCACAAATGGAAGCTATGATGCAAAACATGTCCATGCAAATGGAAGTTCAGCCATCTGAGCAAGCGATTTTTGATGAATATTACAGTCAGATGGTTCTCATAATGAATGAAGAAATGAGTTGGGCCAAAATGGAGCCGCTCATTGTCAATATCTACGATACAAATTTCACAGAGAAGGAAATTACGGATATTTTGGCATTTTACAAAACAGAAACAGGTCAGTCTCTATTGTTAAAGATGCCAGCAGTGATGCAAGAATCAATGCAAATATCTCAGACTTTAATGCAAGCTTCTATTCCAAAAATTCAAGAAATTGCCAAAAATCTAAGCGAAGATTTAGCAAAATCACGAAGCAGCCAATAAACAGTAAAAAGAGATAATCAATCACTCAGGTTGCTAGCATTCCTACCGAAGCACGAATAAGTAGGCTGACACACTTCGTTGTCATTTTAGCCCGCATACTCGTGCCCTTAACTTAACGTTTGAAGCTCAAGTGGAGAGGATCTATAAGTATCAAACACTTCGCGCATCGACAATACTACGCAACCCTATACCTCGCATCCAATGCACTTAATCCTACCCCGTTGCGTTTAATGACTTTAAGTTGCGTGGGGATGCGCTCTTTCATCGCTTCAATATGACTGATTACACCAATCATTTTGCCGCTGGCATTCAGGTTGTCTAACGCGTCGAGCGCAACATCTAAGGTTTCAGCATCTAAGGTACCAAAACCTTCATCTAGGAAGAGCGAATCGATACTGGTTTTGTGGCTCACTAAGTCTGACAGAGCTAGCGCTAACGCTAAACTCACTAAAAAACTTTCTCCGCCTGACAAAGTTTTGGTGTCACGCTCTACATCGCCCTGCCAAGTATCCAACACGCTTAAGCCCAGCCCTTCATTTTGTTTACGACTTAACTGATACCTACCGTGCAATTTGTCTAGCTGTTGGTTGGCCAATTGAACAAGATTATCTAGCGTTAACCCCTGTGCGAAACGCCTGAATTTATCACCACTAGCCGAACCTATAAGCGAATGCAAATAGGTAATATCGTCGTAATAGGCTTCAAACGTCGCCATTTCTTCCACGAGTTTTTGCTGCTTTTCACGGGCTTGACGATTCGCGTGAAGTTGCTGCTCAAGTTGCCCTAACGCCGATAAAAGCCCATCTCTTTGCTGCGCAATTTCCGTAATTTGCTGCCCTACCCACTCTGCACCGTGGTGTTCTAGCGCCTGCGCCCATCGTTCGGCATGGGGTTGGGTTGAAAGTGCCTTTTGGGTATCTAATGCGTTTTCTACTAACAAGTCTGCCTGCTGCTTTTTATGAGTTAGGCTTTTTTGAAGTTCAACGTAGCCCATTCGAGTTTCTTCATCGAGTAACGCATTGCTGAAAGCTTGTTCGTTGGAAAAGGGGCTGCCTGCCAGTTTGGCGTTAAAAGCCTCAGTGGCGTCATTGAGCGCCTGTTGCTTTTCAGCCATTTGCCCATTGAGCTGCGCAATTTCAGCCTCTAAACGGGATAACGCGTTATCTGTATTTTGCAGCTCTGCTTTGGTGTCACTCAGTTGCTGCTCTGCATCATCGACTTTTTTTCGTGCTTTGCTTCGGGCTTCATCAATATCAGCTTCCGGGAAAATGTTTAGGCGGATATTCCGCAGCGCAACCAATTTCTCTTCGTGCTGTGTTAATTGGGTTAACACTTCCTTAAGTTGCGCCTGCGCACTTTCGATATCGCGGTCTATTAGCAGTAATGTTTCATTAACACTTTGCAACTCGTCTTTAAGTGCGTCGCGCTGCTGTTGCTTTTGCTTATAGGTTTTAAGCGCGTCGGCTTTGTCATTTAACCAGTGAAGAATATGGCCCATGACCGGTGCTTGGCTTTCGGTAGCGTCACTTTCGCTCGCTGAAAAAGAATCATGATGGGCACTAATATCTTGCCTCAATGCAGCCACTTTCTCGTTAACCGCCTTGGTTTTGTGCGTCAATTCATTTTGGCGTTCGCGCATTTGCTTTGCCAATGTCTCCCTCTGTTGCTGATTCATCGCATGGGCAGACTGTTCAGCTTGCAAAGTAGCGTGAGCTTGGCTCGCTCGTTGCGTTGCAGTATTGAGCGCCTGTTCACATTGCTCAATATGCTTTACCTGCACATTTATTTCATCTAAACGGGTTTTAAACTGCTGAGTAAACTTCTCCACACTTTGGGCAGTGTCTACTTTCACCTCTTTAAAACGAGGAATATCGGTGCACAGTTGGTTTGAGATCCTGTGCCATTTAACAAGTAGCGCCTCACTTTGTGAGTGAGCCTGAGTAAGTTGCTTTTCCACTTGGGCAAGCGTCAGCTCGGTTTGCGTGACACTGTCTTTTGCCTTGGCCCCTTTTTGCTCTATGTCATCAAGCTGCTGCTTCGTGATGTCTCGCTTAGCAATGGTGTCTGGCACATCTATGCTCACGCTAGACGTGGTGTGATCATTAGCCCCGCATACCGGGCAAGGTTCTCCACTTTTTAATTGCGCACGCAAGTGAGCCACTTCTGCATCAAGGGCTATAAGCGCCTCAATATCTTTTAAGTTACTGCGGGTTGCTTTATACGCCTGAACTAAGCTGTTTCGCTCTGCTTGTTGCTGTAAAAGCGTGATAGCGAGTGCATCTTGTTGAGCGGTAAGAGACGCTTTATCCTCTTCACACACAAGATATTGCTGTTGAACATGGGCTAGCTGCACCAAATTGTCCCAATGGTTTAGCTTTATATCGCGCTCTTGCTGCAAACTGGCTTTGCTAGTGTTACTAAGTACTGCGTGTAACGCCTGTTCACAGTGGGCTACCCTCGTTTTTTCAGCGTTGTAATTATCCGTCAGTACGCTCAATGCTTGCTGACTTTCTTCTATTGAGCCATCGAGTGTGGCTAGCACTTCCCTTTCTTTACTTAAGGCTTCCGTTAGCGCTTTTAGTTGCTGTTGCTCGTTGTCTATGTAGCGAGCGGTTTCACCCCATCCACTCATAAATTCAGCTATACCGAGTAATGCGCTGTGTTCGCTTAGGAAGGTCTCTAATGTCGCCAGCGTTGATTTATTCTCCGCCGAAGCGCTTTCGGTATCCGCACGGTGCGTTTTTAGCTGTTCTAGCGTTTGCGTTAAACGCTGTGATGCTTCCTTGGCTTTTTGCTGCGCGTTGATATGTTGCGCTATGTCACTATCAAGGGGAATGACGTGTTCATGTATACGCTTTTCAAGGGCCGCAGTTTGCGCTTTGGCTTCTTTGAGTTCAGATTCAGCATAACTAGCGGCTGCAATTAACTGCCCTTTTTTGCTTTGCAATTCCGGTAGTTGAGCTGCTTTGTGGTTCACACTATTTTGGTAGCGGGTAACATCCTGTTGAAGTGAATTGCGCTGTAAGTAGGGCATGCGAAGTTTTTCTGCCGGTTCGCTTTGTGCTAAACGCGCAAGCGTTTGCTCTGCCCCATTAATGGCATCATTCGCTGAATTTTGAGCTTGTTTCGCGTCATAAAGCGCCTGTTCGTTGCTTTTTACTGCAAGTTGCCATTGTTGCTGTTGTTGCAATTCGGCTAGTTGCTTATTAAATGCTTCTATCCGCTGCTGGGTACTGGCTTGCTCTTGTTTTAACTGTGCAACGTGCTCATCACTGAGTAAGGTGACCCCTTCGAGCTTCAATTCATATTCTTTTTTCTTTTGTTTGGCATCGCTAAATTGTTGATGCACTGCTTGAGAAATTTGCCCGTAAATTTCTGTTCCCGTCAGCTCTTCTAAAAGCTCGGCTCTGTCACCTTCATTAGCATTTAAAAAGGCGGCAAAGTCACCCTGCGATAACATCATCGATTTTGTAAAGCGCGCAAAATTAAGGCCGGTCAGTTTTTCTATTTCTTCATTTTTAGGTCTCACTTGCGTGGCTAAAACATCGCCGCTTTCAACTTCTGCCAGCTCTACATCAGCACTTTGCAAGTTACCGTCAACCTTTCCTCGCGCTCGGCGCATACTCCAAAATGCTCGATAGGCTTTGCCTTTAATATCAAATTCTACTTCGGCCAAACACTCGGCTGTGCCCCGAGTCATAATGTCATTGTTCGATGTAGAAATAGCACCAAGACGAGGAGTTTGGTGATATAACGCCAAGCAGATGGCATCTAGCAACGTGGTCTTGCCTGCCCCCGTGGGGCCGGTAATTGCGAACAAACCATTGTCGATAAAAGGCGATTGAGTGAAATCAATTTTCCACTCTCCTTTCAGGGCATTGAGATTTTTAAGGCGTAAAGTCAGTATTCTCATTTATGCTTCGCCTTGTGTTGCTTGGTTTTGCTCAGAAGCCGACGCACTGCCGCTCAACGTGCTTAGCGGTTCTGTCTCTTCTTTGTTTGCTAAGTCTTCTTTGTTTGTATGCACAAGCTCTACGGCATCAGAAAACAAATGCCTAATGCGATCAATACGCGACAGCGGTGTACTTTTTGACTGTGGTTCTATCGCTTCAGTTACGGTGTCCGCAGGTGTTTCGTCTAAAGACGCCAAGGCCAGACGCGCTTCAAATACATCTTTAACCGACAACTCACTAAGCTGAACATTTTGCGTTTCGCTCAAGCTTTTCGCTGTGCGCTGACGTACCCGTTTAAGCTGCAGAATCTCAGCGTTTTTGCCCTCTAAAAATTGCTGAACCCGTTGCTGTAAATCAGAAAGGTAGTCTTGTGTTTCCACTTCAATGCAAAGCCACACCGTACTTTTATTGCTATCAGTATCTGCGCCATTGATTGAATCAATCTTTGATGCCTGGGCAATTGCCTCGCTTGCGTTGATGGCTTTTTCAATAGCTTGTAAGTCTCCTTTAATCACCTCCATGGGTTGGAAGCGAGGCACAGGGAGTGTAGAGATGCACGGGGATGTACTTTGCGACGTAAATTCCACCAATACCACTTGTTTTTGCGTATTGAGCTCATCAAAGCTTAACGGTATCGGCGAGCCTGAATAACGAATATGTTCGGTTTTTGCCACTTTTTGCGGCCTGTGTATGTGCCCAAGCGCAATGTAATCAGCGGGCGGAAAACCTCTAGCGTCAAAGCCCTCAAGAGTACCTATGTAAATGTCACGCACACTTTCTGACTGGCTGACACCTAACGCGGTTAAGTGTCCAGTAGCGACGATTGGAATCCCGTTATTCTGCTCGTCGTTGGCCCCTTTTGCTTTTTCGATCAAAGCCGCCCGTTGTGCTACCGCTTGATGGTACAGTGCCGCATAATGCTGTTTGATTGCATCGCCCAGTGCCTGGCGCTTATCAGTGGCGCTTTGTCCTGCTTCACTCACCAGCACATCACGAGGTCGAATAAAAGGCACAGCACACAACACAGCACTTGGCTGCCCTTCACGGTTATTTAAGGTAATTACCTGATCAGCTGCCTCGCCATAAGTACTGGCAATCACATGGCTATTTAGGTACTTAAGTAGCGCCTTGCTTTCATTTAAAACCGACACAGAATCATGATTTCCACCCAGTACCACAAGCGTACATTGCAACCCTTGTAATTCTCCGATAAACCCGTGGTAAAGCTCTCTGGCATAACTTGGCGGCGTCCCTGTATCAAAGACATCACCAGCGACAATTACGGCATCAATTTCATGTTTTTTTACTACGTTTAAAAGCCATTTTAAGAATGCTTGGTGTTCGTGTTTTCGGCTTTTTGTAAAAAAGCTTTGCCCTAAATGCCAATCAGACGTGTGCAGTATTTTCATGTAAGTGAAACGCCAACAAAGAAAAACAAAAATGAATTGGGCTCATTCTAATATGAATGAGGTATGCATCAACAGCGCATAAGACAGAAAAAGACCGAATCGTCAGTATCTATGAAAAGAAGCACACATTTATGGAAAATAATCAAAGTGAGAAAACCTTTTAAGTTTACAAAAAAACATTATTCTTTCGACGAGTTTTTCATGCCCTCTTACACCAAATTGTCACGTCAGTGCAGTAAAAATAGATATATTGTCTAAGCGCTTTTTCGAAAAACTTTGCTTACTATATTCAATATAATTTTTATAAAAACTTAAAAAACACTTAATCAGTAATTATTCGCTTGCCGGAGTTGATATGTTTGTAACAAGTTCAAGATATACTAACGACATAGCTTCTCTCACGGACGAGAACACCAATCTCTTAGTAACGCTGGATGCGTTGAAGAACAATTTAGCCTATGCCATTTATGACGGTTCAGGAAATTGCACCTATGCTTCTGACAGCCTTATGGCAACCTTAGGTTACCCTAAAGGATCTCCGCCTGCATTTAGCCACCGTCAATTGCGCGTTGAGGCTGTACAAACAGACAGCCAATACAACTACTTCTGGCAATCATTACTTAACGGTGAAAGTGTAAGCGACACAGTAGCCCGTAAATCGGCAACGGGTACCACCTTATGGTTAACGGCTAGTTACGTCTCCGTAAAGGTTGCCAACGGCACAGAAGTTCACGCTGTTTACCACGATGTCACCGAACAGCAGCGTGCTTATTACGAAGGGAAAGCGGTTTCTGATTCTCTAGATAAATCGATGGCAGTTATCGAGTTTGAGCCTGATGGCACCATTATAACCGCAAATGAAAACTTTACGGCTACCGTTAAATACAATTTAAGTGAAATCCAAGGCAAGCATCACAGGATGTTTTGTAAGGATAAATTCTACCAGGAAAACCCGACGTTTTGGGAGTCACTGGCACAAGGTAACTTCTCGTCAGGCACCTTTGAGCGCGTTGATGCGAATAGTAACCCTTTGTGGTTAGAAGCTACCTACAATCCTGTTTTTTGATGCATCGGGAAAAGTCATTAAAGTGATTAAGTTTGCCTCTAACGTTACTGACCAAGTCACTGAAAAACACAACATTTCTCAGGCAGCCGAATTAGCCGTGTCCACGGCGGAAGAAACCTCGCAAATCGCCTCAGAAGGCGCTTCCTCACTACATCGTAGTATTGACGTGTTTCAAACAACCCTTGATGAAGTTGATCAAACCAACTTGCTCATGCATGAGTTAAGCGAACAATCACTAAAAATTGAAACCATTGTAACCACCATCAGTGGCATTGCAGACCAAACCAACTTACTGGCGCTTAACGCTGCAATTGAAGCTGCACGGGCCGGTGAACAAGGTCGCGGCTTCGCCGTTGTTGCCGATGAAGTTAGACAACTTGCGCAGCGCACCAGCGACTCCACTGTAGAAATTGAAACGGTGGTAGCAGAAAACCGCAAACTCGCCGACAAGTCCACCAAGAAAATGGCCGCCGTTAAAGATAACGTTGATTTGAACAGCCAGCAAATTACTCAAGTTCAATCGGTCATGGATGAGATTCAAAAAGGTGCGGTGAACGTCTCAGAAACTGTCTCGGGTATTCTGCGGTAGCAATAGGCCGCACTAAAGCGACCTATATACCGTCTAAGGGTAATGTCACGCATACGGGACAAACTGACTCATATCTTCCATTAGCCACAGCGGCTAATGGAAGATATACTTCTCGAATGACGTATCCTGTGCCTGCAGTACAGCATGAAATCCTGTACGAAATTAAAAAAAGTAAGTTTATCGCCTTTGCCACTTTTGCTGATAGTAGAGAGGCAGCCATGGAGCAACTTGCTGAAATAAAAATAAAATACCCAGACGCCCGCCATCATTGTTGGGCATATTTAATTGGGTCTCCCGATCAACCTCGTTCACTTGCTATGGCCGATGATGGCGAGCCTAGCGGTACCGCGGGTAAACCTATTCTCAATGTTTTACAGCATAAAAACGTGGGCGATGTTGTGGTTGTTGTTACCCGCTATTTCGGGGGCATTAAGCTAGGGGCTGGCGGCCTTGTACGCGCCTATTCTGCGGCTGCTCAGCAAGTAATGGAACAACTCGAAACCAAACAAGAAGTTAGCCTGCATGAATTAAGTCTAAATGTAGACTTCAAACACGAACAGTTTGTTCGGCATTTAACCCAACAATTCCAGGGTAAAATTCAGTCTTGCAACTATGCGCATTGCGTCACTATGACACTGGCACTTCCTGAGCAAAGGATGGGAGAGTTTGAAGCTCATGTCGCTGCAATTCGGTTATCCACGTAAACAGGCTATGACGCGTAAACCGCCAGGCTACACGTCATAGTTTTACAGGTATTAGTATGCGCGCGTTCCGCGAACAGGGTAGCTATTTTCTGGGTCGCGAATAAATGCTAAACCCGACACGAGTTGTTCAAGGTCTGGACGAACGAATGGTGCATTGGCAATTTCACAAATTTGAATACGTCCTTCACCATTGATGATGAACAATGCAGGTTCAGCGAAATTATGATCGGTCTCTTTTTCTGATCGCGGCTCAGAGATATATAAACCGAGCGCTTTCATATCGTCTTCCGTTAACCCATAAGCGATAGGGAAACTAATAGAAAGGTCGTCTAAGTGGGCGTCTAACTGAGACTTACTGTCTGCACTGACGGCAATTAAGTCTATATTTTGTTCCAATAAACGCCCTTTAAAGTCCTCTAGCGCGTTTAAATATTTTGTGCAAATTGGGCAATGCTTACCGCGATAGACCACGACCATTTTCCAATCGCATTCTTCACGCTTACTGCTTAGCGATACTTCCTCTCCTGACGTTAATGTTGCTTTAATGTCAGGAAATTTAGCGCCGGCATGTAGCTTTTGTGTGTACATAAAAACTCCTTCATCACGTACCATAAAATGTTAAATCAGTGATTAATGACACCGATTCACCTAACACACTTAGGCTAAAGTGGTTACATACAGCTACGTGTGAAAGAGGGTTAAGATCGTTTTCAGTCAATGTAGAAAACGTGAACGGGATCCGTATTCAGATAATAAGTGCGCCACTCACTAGAGCGGCGCCTACAACCGTCAGACTAGGGAAATTTCTACTTCAATGTTGCCGCGAGTCGCATTTGAATAGGGGCACACCTGGTGCGCTTTTTCCACTAAGCTACGAGCTTGCTCTTTATCCATGCTGCCTAAATCTACGCTGAGTTTCGCTGCAATGGCAAACCCCACTTCAATAGGCCCAATGCTCACATCGCCAGTCACCTTAATATCATTTTCTAGCTTAACCCCTTCGGCTGCCGCGACATGCTTTAATGCGCCGATGAAGCACGCAGAGTAGCCAGCTGCGAACATTTGTTCTGGGTTTGTGCCCTCTCCTCCTGCTCCCCCCAACGCTTTTGGCGTTGAAAGTGTAACCGACAAGTTGCCGTCGCTAGAGGTGGCGGTACCTTCACGTCCACCGGTTGCCGTGGCCGTACCTGTATAAATCACTTGCTGTAGTTTATGCATGCTGTTCTCCAATCATTTAGTTTGCATGCAAACTAAAATACCACCATCTTTATTTGCAGATCAAGTTATTTGTATGCAAAATATTATTCAGACCTTTTTCTTCCGTGTTAGTACCCATGACTGAACGCCTTAAATTAGAAAATCAGCTATGCCATCGCTTTTACACCTTGTCTAATGCCTTCACTCGGGCCTATCGCCCGTTGTTAAAAGCGTTAGATATCACCTATCCGCAATATGTCACCTTGATGGCGCTATGGGAAACAAGTGGTGTGACAGTGGCATCCTTGGTACAAAAGACCATGATTGATGGTGGTGCCATGTCACTTATATTGAAAAAGCTGGAGGCAAAAGGGTTCATCACCATTGAAAAAGACCACACTGACAAACGAGTAAAGCACGTTCATCTCACGTCGTTTGGCAACACGGCGAAAGTGAAAGCTGGAGACATCCCCGTACAAATGCTGTGTAAACTTGATGGGCTGAGCAAAGAAGAAGCGAGCCAACTGGCGACGTTAATTGATAAATTACATGGCTGCTTTATGCCTATTGAAGATGAATAAGTCACTTAAGGTGTAAAGCTTAATAAACTATTTCACCTTTTTGTCATCACATTATTCTAGGGAGTTTGCTATTATTGCCTATTGAGCGTACATGTGTACGCCAGATTTCATAAGGAGTGTTTATGGCCTCAATTCCAACTAAAGCCTATTCTGTTATAGAAGAATGGCTTAATAGCGTAAGTCACGGCGTTGGCTTTGTCGCGGCTATTGTTGGTTTAGTATTTATGCTTTTTAGAGCTGAAGATGCGCTTACTATTACGGTTGCGGCAATTTACGGCTCTACTCTTATTCTCATGTTCTTAAGTTCAACCTTGTACCATGCGATTAGCCACCAAAAAACTAAGGGCTGGCTTAAACTTTTCGACCACAGTGCAATTTACATATTGATAGCAGGGACTTACACCCCATTACTTTTAGTGTCTATTGGTGGTGCGTTAGGTATTACGATGACCGCAATTATCTGGTGTCTTGCTGTGGGTGGTGTAGCCTTTAAACTTGTGGCGCAGCACAGATTCCCTAAAGTGTCTGTGATGACCTATTTGCTCATGGGCTGGATTGCTTTGGGGCTTATTTATCCGTTATACGTTGCGTTGCCAGGCACGGGATTATGGTTGTTAGTTGCTGGTGGTTTGTGCTTCAGTATTGGCGTGTGCTTTTACGTGGCGAAGAAAGTAAAATATACCCATGCAATCTGGCATTTGTTTGTTATTGGCGGATGTGCCTGCCACTACTTTTCCATTTATTATTTCGTAGTATGACAACACAATCGCAATACCTTTCTTCTAACCCTAAAGCCATTGCCGATGACAATGGCGGATTTCCGTGGTTTTCACTGTACGGCGGCAAAATTTGCTTTGGAAATCGTCCAGACACCGCTAGTTGGGCGCCATTATTGTCAGAAAAAGTTAGCCATATTGCCACAGTGCAAACCCGCGATGAAAATGCCGCGGATATTAGACATCAATGTCTCACGTCGGGACTAAAATGGATGTGGGTCCCTTTTGAGACCACCTCAATATCTGCATCGATTGAAGAAGCCTTTTTACATCAATATTTGCGGGAAATAACAACCGTACTTAAAGACGGCGCACATCTCTATTTACATTGCGATTCAACGCTAAGTAGATGCAGTTTGTTGTTTTATGCCCTTTGTCACTATAACAGGCTCCCTTCAGACAGTGCATATTGCGCCCTCCACAGCATTAACCCGCAAGCCAATGCCCTTTCTCGCCGCGAACTCAAATGGGCAGCAGCGTTAGGCCACGCAGCCCTCAAGGGCTAATAAAACCCATTCCAACATTATCTACGACGGACTATCACGGACAAAAGACGTTAAAAACTATTTTAACGTCGGAACCGGTAATAAAGGCGCAATGATCTCGCCAATACGTCGAAATAATTGCATCCGAGTTGTTCCTGAACGCCACACTAGACCTATTTCTCGATACCCCTGCTCTTCCGCCGCAAAGCTTTTAAGTTGGGTATTTTTGATAATCGACTGATTTAATGCAAGCTCGGGTAAAAATGTGTAACCCATTTTACTGTTAGCCAATTGCACCAGCGTATAAAGGCTGCTAGCGGCAACACTGCTAATTTGGTCGCTGTGCTGCAAGTTACACGCGCTAACGGCGTGACCGGTCATACAGTGCTCTTGTTGCAATAAGAAAATGCTTTTCTTAGGTAAATTAGAGATATCTACGGGATCAGGAAGTTGAGAAGCCACATCTTCATGGGCGATAAGATGAAATGGATCATGGCCTAACACCATTTGCTTACATCCTGGCGTTTCCATCGGCAAGGCTAAAATCAGTAAATCTAATCTGCCGTCGGTGAGCTGCTGAAGCAGTTTCTCGGTGGTGTCTTCCTGCATTTCTAAATTAATCTCAGGAAGCGATGTAGAAAACGCACTTAGCATACCTTCAAACAAGAAAGGCGCTATAGTAGGAATAACCCCTAACTTTAACGTGCCCCGTTCCCAGTTGCCTGCATTTTTAGCATACTCAACCAGTTCCCCAGCCTCTTGTAGTAACACTTTACTACGTTCAACGATATCAAGCCCTAGAGAAGTAAACACAAAGGTTTTGTGTTCACGTTCGAGCAACTGACTGCCAAAACGCTCTTCGAGGTTTTGAATTGCCGTACTTAAGGTTGACTGGCTGACATTACATCGTTGGGCTGCACGATGAAAATGCTGCTCCTGATACAAGGTAACGAGATAGTGAAGGTGCTTTAAGTTTGGCCATTTCATAACGTATAGAATCTGATTGAAAATGATGTTCTTAATCTAACATAAAGATTATTAGTAAACACACTTTTATTACGGTTTTAAGGCCTCCGCGAAAGAAAGAGATATTTTTCATTGTGCGCTTGATTTATTGCAACTTTCGCCCGTGTTTCTGTTGAATTTCGGTAGTCAGGGCGCACTTCAAGGGTTAGGATATTATTAGAGTTTTACCCTACCTTACTATCTTGCTAGGAGCATTCATGAAAGGCCATTATAGCAATATATTGTGTGTGCTAAGTGATACCCATCGACAAGATGATGTTATCGCACAAGCTGTGCATATCGCCAAAAGCCATCAAGCCACACTCACCATTATGCTCTCGCTAGAGTCGCTTCCCCCGAATGCCAATATGGTGATGGAGTCCTTCTCATATATAGATTCCCAATCATCAATGGAAACCCAAGCACAAGACTGGCTGCGCAATCAGGCAGAAAAATGGGAAGAAAAATACCCTACACAAACCAAGGTAAGTATTGGAAGCCCGCTTATCGATATCATTACCAATGTCATTAAATATCAATACGACTTGGTGATAAAACGCGCTGAAGAGAGCTTTTTAGATCGTTTGTTTGGCAGTTTAGATATGCGCTTATTGCGAAAATGTCCTTGTCCTGTTTGGGTGCTGCACCAAAAATGTACAAGCCAATATAAAAACGTGGTTGCGGCGTTAGATTTAAATTATCACTACCCCAAACATGAAATTTCGGTTCGCAAAAAACTGAATGCCGATATTCTTCGCCACGCTATTCAAATATCATTGCTGGAATTTTCCCAATTGCACATTGTCCACGTGTTTGATGCCGTGCCGGAAAATATTGTACGCGATGGCTTTATCACCGTTGATAACGACCAGATGGAAACCGATTTAGCAAAGATACATGCCGAGCGCGAGCAAGCGCTTGAAGATCTATTGCAAGCGTTAGAAGGCGAACTCGCGCCAGACACCATGGATTATTTGAAACCGCAAAAACATATTGTCCACGGTTATCCAAGACGAGAAATTGCTGTCACAACGAAATCACTAGATACCGATGTGATAGTCATGGGAACGGTGGCGCGATTAGGCGTGCCTGGCTTTATTATGGGAGGAACGGCGGAAGAGACCATGAATCAATTAAACTGCGCCGTGGTAGGTATCAAACCGGCTGGATTTACCTCGCCTATTACCTTGGCGGATGCCAACGACTAAACCGCCTAGTTTTCTATCGCCCGAAATCAAAACACCCCCTCATTGAGGGGGTGTTTTAGTTTTGGTACTGCATATTCTATTTGCTTTAACCCATTATCTGTATGGGCAAGGCCTGCGGCATCTAGGCAACACCAAATGCGGCCTTTAATAGGTAGAAGAAGATAATGGACAGCAAAGCACCCGCTGGCAAGGTAACAATCCACGACACCACAATGTTTCTGACTATACCTAAATTAAGTGCTGACACGCCCCGCGCTAATCCAACACCTAATACGGCACCCACCAATGTTTGTGTGGTTGATATAGGTAAGCCGGTGCCTGAAGCAATAACCACGGTCGTGGCGGCAGCTAGTTCAGCGGCAAAACCGCGACTTGGTGTTAAATGCGTAATACCTTGCCCGATAGTTTTAATCACTCGATGACCAAATAATGCTAAACCTAGCACTATCCCTACGCCACCTAAGGGCAAAATCCACGGCGCTAGTTTTGCACTAGAGGTTATTTCACCGCCACTACTCACAACGCTCACTACTGCCGCAAGAGGACCAATAGCATTAGCCACATCATTAGAACCATGCGCAAATGCCATACAACAGGCAGTCACCACCATAAGTAAGGCAAACACTTTCTCTACATTGGCAGCCTGTAAATCTTTATCTTCAGAGCCACTGAATGTCATTCTACCGATAAACCACTTTCCAAAAAGGCCCAACGCAATAGCAATGGCAATGGCTAACAAAAAATCATTTGGCGAGCCAATTTCTAGACCAACGTGCTTCAAACCCTTCTTGATGGTAACCAGCGACATGACAAACCCTGCTAGCGCCATATAGAAAGGCACATAACGTTTCGCGTTTTGAAAAGGGGAGCTGGTTTGAAAAATGAGTTTGTGTGCACTCATAAAAATAAGGTAGGCAATAATGCCTGATATGGCAGGGGTAACAACCCAGCTTCCCACGATGCCACCGACTTTGTTCCAAGCCACGGCATCCATACTAACGCCTGTTGCAGTGAAACCAATAATGGCACCAATGATTGAGTGTGTGGTAGAAACCGGCCAACCCAACCATGAAGCTACTGCTAGCCAAATGCCAGCCGCAAATAGGGAGGAAATCATGCCCAATACTAGGTATTCGGGCACCGCAGAGAAATAATCGGGATCGATAATGCCTTTGCGAATAGTTGATGTCACTTCACCACCAGCGAGATAAGCGCCGGCAAACTCGAAGATCATCGCAATGATTATAGCTTGCTTAATAGTTAATGCTTTTGAACCTACAGACGTTCCCATTGCATTGGCAACGTCATTTGCACCAATACCCCATGCCATTACAAAACCAACACCGGCGGCAAGCAGTATGAGAATTAGGCCATAACTTTCGAAAAATTCCACGGATAATCGCTCCTGATCTTATACGCGATTTAAGCTGGACACTACTACACGAGATAGCAGCAACTCTTGCCAATGAAGGCAACAGGATGAAGTTGAGGACAAATTGTGTCTACGCATAGGTTTAGAGTATTTTTTGCACGATCTGTTCTTGGCTGCGGCGCATAATAACGTAATCATCTGCGAAGCCATAGAGAAAATCACCGAAAAATTATAAATTGACATGGATATTTTGCGATACGGTGATTATTAGAACAATTATTTCAGTTTTGTGACAATTCACTCCCCTCTTACGAGAGATCTTCTAATTTTTGCTGCATGTTTTCCAAAGGCATATGTCGAACATCTGTGCCCCGGGTTAAATACACCACGTATTCGCATACATTTTTACACCTATCACCAATACGTTCTAAAGAGCGAAGCGCCCAAAGCACATCTAACCAATCTTGCATGTCTTCTGTGGTTTTTTCCATTTCCAATGTGGTGTAGGTTAAAAGACGCTTATATTCACTGTCGATGCGGTTATCTTGATCGTATACGGCAAGAGCCGCACTTTCATCTTGTCGTGCAAATGCATCAAACGTACCTCGCATCATAGCGGCGACACGCTCTCCAATGAGCAACATACTGGTTTTGATTGTGTCTGAGCTTGGTAGCTTGTTACGGGTGACCAGTTTAGCTATACGCTCTATTTCATCCCCCATTCTCTCTATATCTGTAATGGCTTTTGAAATCGTCATAATTAAGCGAAGGTCGCTCGCGGTAGGATGACGCTTTGCAATAATACGTAGACACTCTTCGTCAATCTGCACTTCCATAGAATTAATCTTCAGGTCGTTTAGCACCACCTTTTCGGCTAATGAAGCATGATTGAGCTTTATCGCTTTTAACGTGTCTACCAATTGCTGCTCTACTTCTCCCCCCATGGTGAGTACTGAGTTTCGTAAGTTTTCCAACTCAATATTGAAGGTGCCAGAAATGTGGGTATTAAGGGCTACTTGACGCATAGGTGCATTCTCCTACAGTAAAAACCATTAACCATAACGACCGGTAATATAGTCTTCTGTTTGTTTTTTTTCTGGCATGGTAAAGAGTGTATCGCTGTCGGCATATTCAATGAGTCGTCCTTGATGAAAAAACGCGGTGTAGTCCGATACCCGCGCGGCTTGTTGCATATTGTGAGTCACGATAACGATGGTACACCGCTTTTTGAGGCTAGCCATTAACTCTTCAATAAAAAGGGTGGTGAGCGGGTCTAGCGCTGATGTGGGCTCGTCCAACAATAGAATATCGGGCTTTAGCGCTAATGCTCGCGCTATCACTAAACGCTGTTGTTGCCCTCCGGAGAGCAGGTGCGCAGGTTCAAATAACCGGTCTTTTACCTCTTCCCATAGCGCGGCTTCTTTTAACGTACTTTCCACTGCATCGTCTAGCTTGCGTCGCGTTTTCACACCTTGTAGTCGCAATCCATAACATACATTGTCATAAATACTCATGGGAAACGGGTTAGGTCGCTGGAAAACCATGCCCACTCGGGTGCGCAATCTAGACACGTTTATTTTTTTACTATTAATATTGCGACCATCAATGAGAATTTCGCCAGAATATTTGCACCCATTGTACAAGTCATTTAAGCGGTTAAAGCTACTCACCAAGGTAGATTTACCACAGCCACTTTGACCAATCAGTGCCGTCACTTTATTTTTCGGGATACGCATAGATATGTCATGCAGTACCTGTTTACCGCCAAACCATAGATTAAACTGCCTAACATCAATTGCCGTACTGGCTTCGTCTATCTCATCAACATTTAGCGTGTTATGTTCAAACAACTTCAGCATGAAATTCCATTACCCCTGTAAGTAACGTTTGCGCAATCGCGTACGCAGTATAACGGCCAGTACATTTAACACAAACACTACCACCAGTAACAATAGGCATGCCGCAAACATCATTGACGCGCTTTTGGCGTCTGTTTGGCTATGAAAGGCACCGTCATAAATAAGTACGCCCAAATGCATAAATTGGCGATCGAGGTGAAGATACGGAAATTCGCCATCAAAGGGTAAGTTGGGGGCAAATTTCACCGCGCCTACTAACATAAGAGGAGCAACCTCTCCTGCTGCTCTCGCTATCGCCAGTATAACCCCTGTCATTATTCCCGGTGAAGCGATGGGCAAAATGGTTTTCATGATGGTCTCAATCTTTGTTGCCCCTAAAGCATAACTGCCTGCTTTTAACCCTTCGGGTACGCGACGCAGTCCTTCTTCAGTTGCCACGATAACCACCGGCAACGTCAGTATTGCCATGGTGAGTGCTGCCCAGAAAACCCCTGGCGTTCCCATGGTTGGTGCGGGCAATGAATCGCTAAAAAATAGTGCATCAATGCTGCCTCCAACTGAGTAAACGAAAAAGCCCAAACCGAACACACCATAAACAATCGAAGGTACGCCAGCCATGTTACTGACACTGATTCGAATGGCAGTCGTAAACCCGTTATCTGGTGCATATTCGCTTAAGTAAATAGCCGCTAACACACCAAAGGGTGTCACTATTATGGTCATTAAAAACACCATTAGAATAGTGCCGAAGAGAGCCGGAAACACGCCACCTGAGGTATTAGCCTGCTTGGGGGACTCTGTTAAAAAGGTAATGAGGTTTTGAACAACCACCTGCCATTTTTCAACATAGTTTAGCTGACTCACGTAGGTGACAGTGGCTATATCAGACACTTTAATAAATAGCGTTTGGCTACCTGAAAAAGTCAGCGCGAGTAAATACTCAGACAATTGCCCTTCGAGCTCAATAACCTTTTCCTGAACGCGATGAAACTGCGCCACCAATTTTTCTCGCGCTGGCGCATCTATCGCCACGTCTTTAGCATCGAGTGCAGCTAGGGCATTGTGAATATCAGCAAGTTGTTCACTGCTGATACGATAGATTTCATTATTTATTTGGTTCACCGTGCGCTTTACATCGGCATACTCATCTAACGATTCTTTGTCTCCTGCCGGGGTGCGAAGAAACATAGGCGTTGCCAACAAGTTACGTCCATCAGTCAGCTTAATTTGAGCACTTTCTACGGCGAGTGACTCAGCAACGATGTCACTTTCTTTTACCAAAGCCTGCGTTCCATAGGGGTGGTGAAAGTCACTATAATTGAGTTGAAAAACGCGTTCAGTCTCGTCGCTTAAGTATCGCTGAGCTAATACTTTGTGGGTTATTCCGCCTTGTGAATAAGAAACCGCATAAATTGGCTGAGGCCAAAAATAAGCGCCGCCCCGAATCGAAATTAGCGCCAACACGGAAATGAGTGCAATGACCAGCAACCCGGTAAAAAAGGCCGTGAGACTGATAACTAAAGATTGTCGCTGTACTGGATTTAAACCCAGTTGCTTAATGCTCGCCATATTAACCCTTAAGCCTCATACGCTTTCGAACAAGCTCTGCTACTGTGTTCACTATAAAGGTGAAGGCGAACAAAATGGCGGCGGTTAAAAATAGTATTTGGTAATGCGCAGAAGACACATCAGCTTCAGGCAGCTCGATGGCTAGATTTGCCGTTAATGCACGTAACCCTTCTATAAGGCCCCAACTTGATATCGGGGTGTTGCCTGTGACCATTAACACAATCATGGTTTCACCAAATGCGCGACCAAAACCAAGCATAATGGCAGCCACCACGCCAGGAAAGGCCACTTTCAAAACCACGTACATCAGCGTTTGTAGCCGTGTTGCCCCTAAGGCAAAAGAAGCAAACTTTAATTCATCTGGCACACCGCTGATGGCATCTTCAGCCAACGAATAAATACTGGGTGAGATGGCCACTCCAAGGGCAATGGCCACAACAATGGTGGTTTTTCCTATAGGGCTATCAGATTCAGCCGCGAGTATTTCATAGCCATTTAATCCAAACAGCGACTCTAGCCAAAATGGCGCCCACTCAACACTCACAAAGCCAAGAACAAACACCCCAACAATGGCAAAGCCTAACTCTGCGCCATGGCGTATTTTACTCGGAAGGTAGCCGGCGACTTCCCGCTGAACAAGTGCAATTCCCACTAAAACAAACGGCACGACCATGAGGAAAAAGGCAAAGGAAAACAAAAACTGCTCAGCTTTAGGCGACAACCAAATAGCAGCAATGAAACCAATAAGGACACTGGGAACCGCTTCTAGCATTTCTACTGCTGGCTTTATAATATGCCTTAATCGGCTTTTGGCGAAAAAAGCCGTATAAATGGCCGCGCCAATGGCTAAAGGAATAGCCAAAATAAGTGCCAGTAACGAGGCTTTAATACTGCCAATTAAGAGAGGCGTTAAACTAAACTTTGCTTCCGTAAAATCGGAGGCACTGGTGGTTTGCCAAACGGTATCAGGTTCAGAATATCCTTCATAGTGCTGAGGCGAGAATAACGCGCGCCACGTAGTGATGCCGCTTAAATTATCGGCTCTCCAGACATATAGCTGATTATTTTTGTAACCGAAAATTCGGTTTCCGTACCAAGTAATGCGGCTAATTTGATGCGCTAAACTCTGTTGGCTAACGACTTCACCAGAGACGCGATTCACAAACAAAAGGCGAGATTGATTCGTTAATAGGGTTAAAACATTACCACTTGCATGCTCCCCTACATCCAAAACCCTCTCCTGCTTATTGAGGACTATATTATACGTTTTTTTGAAGATTAGCCCTCTCTCACCACGCTGTAATACCCAACGAGACACACTGTTTTCATCGTCAACAAGTAAAAATGTCCTGTCTTTTTCCAATGGAAAAATGCGTTTAAACAACGGGGCAGTAGTAGCCGAATCTGCTACTGCGCTGAGAGGTTGTGACGCGCCATCAAGAGGTGCTAGGGTTAACGCATTGTTTTGCTCTACAATCATCATTTCAGCCCCAGGAAGCAGCACCACATCCTTAGCATCTTCGAAGTATTTATCTATTCGTAATGTGGGGTCTTTTCTATTCACCCAGCGCACTAAAACGGCCTCGTCGGTTATCACCTTCGCCACAGCCCAGCGAGAAGAAAGTTCTACATGCCAATGTTTACGGTTCTGCCACATCCGCATCGGCAAAGAAAATGACACGCTAGAGGGCGGCGGCGTAGACAGGTGTAAAGCAGATTCATATTGCCGTTCTGTCAATGCATTCGTTTGAACATGTGTGCCATACGCTAAATCTCGGGCAAAAATAATTCTCACCTGCCCCCCGCTGGAAACATCCACGAGGGCATTCTCCCCCATTAAAGAAGTGACGGCTAATTCGTGATCACAAGGGCGAGTAAAGTTGTGAAGGCTAACAAAAATTTCTCTTTCATCAACGTTCATTAACGTTAAGCGACACGGCCCGTTTTTCACTATCATTGGTTGACCGCTAAAAATATCACCGCTGGCAATAACAGTGTGTTTATCCGAAAGCCCGTAGGTCTTCTCCAGCTGGATGTGAGGCGAAAAAGCTAATGGTAGTGATTGCGATAAGAGGTGAGATATAAGCACAACCAGAGTAATTAAAACCAAACCACCGAATGCAGTTACAGTATAACGGCTCCACTTGTCGTAGCGCTGGCGTTTTTTATCTATACTATCGCTTTCGTAGGTCATGCGTAATTTATTAAATATTCAGGCGAAATTTGCACTGGTGAGCAGTGTAAGTTTTGTTATGCTAATAGCAAGCGAAAGTTTCGGGTACTGCTTTAGCACCAAATTTATTCGACTCATGGTATTACCCTCACCACCTACTGGCAAATGCATTTCTTTACAATGTGAATAGGAGTTTTTATGCAATCCCTGGTAATCAGCATTTTAGGTAAAGATAAACCCGGTATCGTTGACGCATTAGCAAAGTGTATTTATCAACATGATGGTAATTGGCTAGGTTCTCGCTTTGCACATATGGCAGGCATGTTCACGGGCTTTGTTGAAGTCCACGTAGACGACGCACAAAAAGACAGTTTAGTCTCCGCCTTAAATGAACTTACTGATGTCACCGTGCAAACCGTGGTGAGCAGTTTATCAAAAAGTGAAAAACTCACGGAATTATCCGTTGACGTGATGGGCAATGACAAACCCGGCATAGTACAAGAACTTACCAGTATACTGAATCAGTTTCATGTCAATATTGTTAGCTTTTCTTCTCACTGCGAAAGTGCACCTAACTGGGGAAGCCTGATTTTTAAAGCCACCGCCGTGATTGCCGTTCCAGCATCTTTTGACCGAGATGCACTGCAAGATGCATTAGAAGCGCTCTCCAATGATTTAGTTGTTGAAATAGAAGATAACGAATAAACATCTCAACCTTATTAAGGTAATGGATTTACCCAACGACTCTGTATTGCAGGGTTGTCACAGTAGTGTCACCGACTAATGGCAGTCTTTGACCATTTTAATAGTGAATATGAACATTTATGGATAACGAAGATTTATATTATCCCAAAGAGCTTAGTTGGCTCGCTTTTAATGAGCGTGTATTACAAGAAGCCGCGGACAAAAATAACCCAGCGGTAGAACGTATACGCTTTCTTGGTATTTATTCAAATAACTTGGATGAGTTTTACCGTGTTCGTGCGGCAGACGTTAAGCGGCAAATTACCATTGCTCAAAACGACGGCAACGAAGAAGAAGCGTTGCGTCAAACTGAGTTAATGGAGCGCATTCAAAAGAAAGTTGTGCAGTTGTCAGACAAATTTGACGAAATTCATAAAGACGTATTGAAGTCGTTAGCGCGCTATAACATCCACATTTTGCGTAAAAATGATCTTAACGACTACCAAAAGCAATGGGTTCGCAATTTCTTTGTCAATAAAGTCCTTCGCCATATTGCCCCTATTCTTATCGATAAGAAAGTTGACCTGCTTAGCCGACTTAACGGCACCTCAGTATACTTGTATGTGGCGTTGAGAAGAAAAGAGCGTAACACCCGCTTCGCGGTTATTCAGGTTCCTACCTCTGAAATGTCACGCTTTAAGCTGATCCCTCCGGAAAAAAGCCGTAAGAAGAAACACATTATTATGTTGGACGACATGATACAGCTTTGTATAGAAGACATTTTCCGAGGCTTTGTGAAGTTCGATGAAATTGAATCCTTTTCATTTAAAATGACACGAGATGCTGAATACTCGATTAATGACGAAATTGACGAAAGCTACGTTGAAAAAATGTCTGAGAGTATGAAGCAGCGTCTTATCGCAGAGCCAGTTCGGGTAATTTACGATAACGACATGCCCGATGACATGGTCAATGATTTGCGCAAGCGTTTACGGATCACTAAGCTTGATACCATGCATGCAGCCGGTCACTACCGCAACTTTAAGGACTTCATCGGCTTCCCCAATGTGGGCCGAGAATACTTAGAGCACGCTGCGCTGCCCGCTATCGATACCAGTGCATTTTCAAAATACAACACGGTATTCGATGCCATTACGGCCCACGACATACTACTCTACTACCCATACCATCGCTTTTTACACTTCACTGAATTTGTGCGTCAAGCTGCCTTCGACCCCAGCGTCAAAGCCATTCGCATTAATATTTATCGGGTAGCCAGCAATTCTCGTATCATTAACTCACTGATTGATGCGGTTGATAACGGAAAGAAAGTAACCGTGGTGGTAGAGCTTCGCGCGCGTTTCGACGAAGAAGCCAATATTGAATGGTCGAAACGCATGACCGACGCGGGTATTCGCGTTGTGTTAGGTGTGCCAACCCTTAAAATACACTCTAAATTATGTATTGTGAGCCGTGAAGAGCGTGGCTCGTTGGTGAACTATGCCCACTTTGGTACAGGTAACTTCAACGAAAAAACGGCAAAAATTTATACCGACTTCAGCTTGTTTACCCGCAATCAGGAGTTGGCGAATGAAGGGGTGGCTGTATTCGACCTTATCAATTACCCCTATCGTCGTTACAAGTTCCAGCATTTACAAATTTCCCCGTTAAATGCCCGCACTAAAATTCAGTCGCTTATTCGTCAAGAAATCCAACACTTGAAAGAAGGGGCGAACGCTAAAATAACATTTAAAATTAACAATTTAGTTGATAAAGAGCTGATTGATGATTTGTATCGAGCCAGCCAAGCAGGCGTACAAATTCGCGGTATTGTTCGAGGTATGTGCTCGTTGAACCCCGGAGTAAAAGGGCTAAGTGAAAATATAGAAATTATTTCCATCGTAGATAGGTTTTTAGAGCACCCCAGAGTGATGATTTTTGAAGGCGGCGGCGATAGAAAAGTGTTTATCAGCTCAGCAGACTGGATGACCCGTAATATGGACAACCGCATTGAAGTTGGCTGCCCTATATACGATAAATCCCTTCAACAGCGTGTGGTGGATATCATGGAAATGCAATTCCGTGACACTTTGAAGGCAAGAGTCATTGACAGAGATCAGAGCAACAAGTACGTTCGCAGAGGAAATCGCAAAAAATTACGCTCACAAATAGAGATTTACGACTATTTGAAGCAACAAGAAGACATTTAAGCAGGAAATGAAGAAACTACATGACCCAGCATGAAACCGTATTAAGCTCAGTAGAAAGTCGTGAAACCAATAAAGTGGCTGCGTTAGATATTGGTTCTAATAGCTTTCATCTCGTGGTAGCGCGTATTGTGGCTGGGTCAGTTCAAATTCTTCACCGTGTGAAACAAAAAGTTCGACTGGCTGAAGGTCTTGATGAAAACAATGTGTTATCGCAAGAAGCCATGGAACGAGGCTTAAATATGTTACGGGTTATTGCCGAAAGCCTACGCGGCTTCGAGCCAGACTCGGTGCGTATTGTTGCCACACATACACTGCGTAAAGCGGTAAATGCCCGAGACTTTATCAATCAAGCCAAAGAGATCCTTCCCTATCCTGTCGAAGTCATTTCTGGGGTAGAAGAAGCCCGCCTCATATACTCTGGCGTGGCCCATACCAATCATGCGGATGGGCAGCAATTAGTGGTTGACATTGGCGGAGGCTCAACCGAATTCGTTATTGGTAAAGGGTTTAAACCTTTGCTTTGTAGAAGCTTGCAAATGGGCTGTGTAAGCTACACTAAACGCTTCTTCCCTGATGGCGAACTAAAAGGCAAAGCGTTTGAGCGTGCTATCACCGCTGCGGCGCAAGAATTGGAAATGATAGACGGTAAATACCGTCGTCTCGGCTGGGTTCAGTGTATTGGTACCTCTGGCACTATTCGTTCACTATTCAACCTGTGCCAGCAAGACAACACCATTGGTCATGATATTCCTGTTACCCTCAAAAGCTTACGCAATTTAATGAAGGAATTCATTAATGCGGGCCACGTGGATAAGCTTAGTTATCCTAACTTAAGTGATGATAGACGGGTGGTGATTGCTGGAGGGTTAGCCATTTTAATTGCGGTTTTTAAAGCATTAGATATAGACGGCTTAACCTATTCACCGGCCGCGCTGCGAGAAGGCGTACTCTATCAAATGGAAGACGAACTGCATCATGCCGACATTAGAGGCAGGACCGCAAGCAGCTTAGCAACTCGATACGACGTAGACACAGCACAAGCCACCATGGTGCTAAATACCTCACTCTCATTGTTTGATCAAGTGGCAAAAGAGTGGCGATTAAAGGGTGAAGATTTTCGAAGCATGCTAGGTTGGGCAGCACTGCTGCACGAGGTGGGTATGCAAATTAACACCCGAGGTATTCAAAAACACAGTGCGTACATTTTAGCAAATGTAGACATGCCCGGGTTTACGCAAGAGCAGCAATTACTGTTGGCCACCTTAGTGCGTTTTCATCGCAAGAAGATACGCACCAATGAGTTACCTGCATTTAACTTATACGATGAAAGTACGGTAAAACGACTAATTGGGCTGCTGCGTTTGGGGGCGCTGTTAAACATTAAGCGCCAAGACGGGTTTGTGCCCGACTTACAGGTTGATGTCGATAAGAGTACACTTACCATCACGTTTCCCGATGGGTGGCTGGACGAGAAACCCATTATCTCCGCAGATTTAGTGAGGGAGAGTCACTATTGGAGGGCATTGGATTTGAAACTCAGTATTTTTCCAAACATTGAAAAAATTCACCCTACTTCTGAGTAATCGAAACAAAAGGAGGGTAAATACCCTCCTTAAATTATGACTAGTGCCAGCCTCCGCCCAAGGCTTGATACAATTCGACCCGGGCAGCCATTTGCTGCTGTCTCGTCTCGATATACTCAGTGCGAGCCTCTAGCGCTTCTCGCTGTGCAAGCAACACCTCTAGGTATTCTCCATGGGCTGAAGAAAACAGGCGATTAGCAATATCGACAGACGCTTCAAGTGAGGCGATTTGTGCCTTTTTCGCTTCTGCACTTTTCTCAAGGTTATCGAGTTTAGAGAGGCTATTCGATACCTCAGCCACCGCAGTGATAATGGTTAGTTCATATTCGTACGCCGCCTGAATTTGCTCTGCACTGGCATTTCTATACACCGCCTCAATAGCGCGACGGTTTATTAGCGGTGCAAAAATATCTCCGGATAGAGAATAAGCTAAAGACTCAGGTACGTCGAACAGATAACGGCTATCAAAAGCAGCAAGCCCTACCCCTGCTTTTAATTCAAAAGAAGGGTAAAAGTTAGCTTTGGCGACATCAATATTAAGATTAGCAGCCTCTAATGCTAACGCAGCTTCTTTGATATCAGGGCGATTTTCTAACAGCGCTGACGGTATACCTATACTGGGGCGAACCATGTCAGTATAAAGTAGTGCACCGCTGTTTCTCTCGATGGTTTGAGGTCGGCGACCTAATAGCAGGTTTATCTTGTTTTCCTTTTCAACAATCTCCTGCGCAATAAGAAAGCGTTCACTCTCATTTTTATTTATTTCCGCTTTAAATCGAGCAACCGGTAAAGACGATGCGCGCCCATACTCTTTTAGAGCCTCAATAGTGCGAATGACATCTTTTTGAATAGCAATGGTTGCGTCGATATTCGCCAGTTTGTTGTCCAACGCGAGCAACTCATAGTAGCTACGAGATACTTCAGAGACCAACTGGGTTACGAAAAAGTTTTTGCTTTCTACCGACGCTAAATATTCAAGTGACGCCACTTTTGAGGCATTTCGTAACTTATGCCAAATATCGACTTCCCAAGACGCTGTTAGGCCTAACTGTAGATTGGTTAAGGGCTCGGGAAACGCTTTACCTTCTTTAATGTCCAGTTGTTCTTCAATCGCCCCTTCACGGGTGTACTCACCAACTTTCTCTGTTTCTACCCCAAGACCGCCAGAGACACTAGGCAAATACTCTCCTTCACGCGCATAAACCTCATTAGAGGCCATGTTAATGCGTTGGAGCAGTACCGCCACCTCCTTGTTATTAGCAACAGCACTTTCGACTAACTTAGTAAGGTACGGATCATCAAACCACGTGTCCCACTGTATTCTAGCCGCTTTCTCCAGAGAGTCATCTGCCATCATTGATTCAGCCTTGTCGGTATACTGCGCTGGCAAGTTAACACTAGGGTCTCGCGTTTCTATTGTCGGGATTGCACAAGCCTGCACTAGCAACACACTACTCAATGCTACCCAAAGCGGCTTCTTTAAAAATCGCTTCTTATTTTTCATCGCTTAGTACCTCGTCGTTGTAGTGGTAGGTTTCTGTTAGTGGAACGTGGTCTTCATTTTTAATGAAGGACTTGCCCTCTTCTAGCTTGGCAAACAGATAGTACAAGCCTGGGATCACCACAATGCCAAAGACAGTGCCGCATAACGTACCACCCAGTGCCGAAGCGCCAATCGTTCTGTTACCTACAGCCCCCGCACCGGTGGCAATAACCAAAGGGATAAGCCCCGCCACAAACGAAAAAGATGTCATTAAGATAGGGCGGAAACGCTGTTTAGCCGCCTCAACTGCAGCATCGGCAATGGATAAGCCTTGTTGATTTTTCTGTACGGCATATTCAACAATTAACACGGCGTTTTTGCCCAATAACCCAACAAGCATTACCAGCCCTAACTGGGCATATACGTCATTGGCTAATCCCATGACATCAAGCAGAATAAAAGAACCAATTAAGCCACTTGGCAATGATAATATAACCGCCAGTGGTAACAGTAAGCTTTCGTACTGCGACGCCAATACGATGTATACAAACAATAAAACGACACCAAAGATTACAATCGCTTCGCTGCCTCGTTTAGCCTCGTCAAAGGATAATCCCTCCCAACCAATGTCATAGCCTTTAGGCAAGGTGGATGCTGCAACCTCTTCAACGGCTTTAATTGCTTCAGCAGAGGTGTAACCTTTCGCCGGTTCTGCGCGTATGGCGGCCGAAGTATAAAGGTTGTAACGCGTGATTTCGTTGGGACCTTGCGTTTTTATGAGTTTCATAAATGCTGAATAAGGCACCATTTCCCCTTCCTCATTCTTAACGTAGTAGTCCATCAAATCACTGGGATATCGACGATATTCCGGCGCACTTTGCGTATACACTTTGTAGAAATTGTTGAAGCGTGTGAAACCTTGCTCATACGTACTACCTATCAAGATATTCAGGTTTTCCATTGCTGCACCAATAGATACCCCTTTTTGCATGGCTGCTTGGTTGTCTATCTCGATCTTATATTGAGGGTAATCTGCTGCGTAAAACGTAAACAGCCCTTTCAGTTCTTTGCGCTTACTCAACTCGGCCATAAAGGATTGGTTGATTTCGTCGAACTCTTGGTAATCGGTAGTGTTTGTTTTATCAAGCAAGCGGAAAGCGAGCCCAGAGGATGCGCCGTAGCCAGGCACAACGGGGGGTTCAAAGTACTCCACAACCGCACCTAGGTGATGTGTTTTGGCTTCTAGCTCTTCAATAATTTCCTGAACAGTCTGCTCTCTGTTGGCCCAATCTTCCAGATTAATCAAACACGTCCCCGCATTGGAACCTCGACCTTCAGTGAGTATTTCATATCCTGCCAAAGAAGAAACTGATGACACCCCTTCCACGCCTAACGCTAAGTCTTGTAGCTCACGTGCAACCGCATTAGTTGCCTCCAGCGTACTGCCCGGCGGGGTTTGTATAATGGCGTAGATTTGCCCTTGGTCTTCTCCAGGAATAAACCCGGTAGGAAGAATGTGGTTAAAGCCAACCGTTCCCGCCATAAAGGCAATAAGTGAAATAACCGTCACTACACGGCGGGTGACGAGCGCCTTTATAATACGAGTATATCGACCAGTTAGCTTTTCAAACCAATAGTTAAACACATCAATCAACTTGCTTATTGGCGTGACTTTTTTGGTATAGGTATGCGGATTTTTGAGTAACATCGCACACAACACCGGCGTTAATGACAGCGCCACAATACACGATATGATAATGGACGATGCCATAGTAATTGAGAATTGGCGATAGAACACACCTACCGGCCCAGTCATAAAGACTAAGGGGACGAATACCGCAGTCATTACAAGGGTGATGGCAATGATAGCCCCCCCCATTTCACCCAATACCTGCTGTGTGGCCATATAAGGTGTTAGGCGCTTGCTTTCTTCCATTTTGGCATGGACAGCTTCAACGATGACAATGGCATTGTCCACCACGATACCAATTGCTAATACCAAGGCAAAAAGGGTAATGAGATTAATATTTACCCCAGTGGCTTGCATGCAGAAAAATGTCCCCACCAAGGATACAGGAACTGCCAGTAATGGAATTAGAGTAGAGCGCCAGTCCCCTAAAAAGATGAAGACCACTAACGATACCAAGATAAAAGCTTCAAATAAGGTATGGAGTACTTGCTCTATAGAAGCATCAAGAAACTTAGACACATCGTAATTGATTTCGTACTGCATGCCTTCAGGAAAGGTTTCCTCTAATTCGGCCATTTTCGCCTTTACTTGCGCTATGACCTCATTTGCACTGCTACCATAATTTTGCTTCAACACAATGGCAGCAGAGGGATACCCATCTTTGTTGGAGTAGATATCAAAGAATTCACTACTTAGTTCAACGTCCGCAATATCGCTTAACTTGAGTAATTTACCGTCGCTATCAGCGCGAATAATGATGTCTTTGTACTCGTCTGGCTCGTCGTAACGTCCTTCGTAAACAAGTACATATTCTTTAGATTGCGCAGTGATCCCCGAGCTTCTGCCCAGTCGACCGGGACGGCCAATTAAGCTTTGCTCATCAATCGACTCCATCACTTCATCAACCGATACATTATACGCTCGCATACGGTCTGGCTTTAACCAAATACGCATGGCGTACTGCCGACTACCTAATATTTTGGCGCTTGCTATACCGTTCACACGCTGTATTTCGGGTATGACATTAATATTCGAATAGTTATATAAAAACTTCTCGTCGGCATCTTCATCGGTACTGAACACATTGATATACATCAGCATGCTCGGCTGTACCCGCTGAAGCACCACCCCTTCTAACTGCACCAATTGGGGAAGCCGATTCATTATTTGATCAAGCCGAGTTTTTACGTTTATTAAGGCTTGATTCGGATCGACATCAAGGTCAAAGATAACTTGGATCGTTGCCTCTCCTGCGCTAGTAGCATCAGAGACGATATATTTCATCCCCGGCACACCATTAATCGAACGTTCTATCGTAACAAGTGACGACTTCACGAGCACGTCGGCGCTGGACCCAGGATACGCGAGTGATATTAGCACCCGAGGTGGCGCAATATCAGGAAACTGAGACGTGGGCAAATTGAAAACAGAGAGTATGCCTAAAAAGATAATCATGAGTGAAAGCATTATTGCCATCACTGGCCGCTTTATAAATACACCAAACATTCTGCGCTCCTTATTCAGCTTGAAGTGCTAGTTCGGCTAAAGTGTCGTCTGATGAAATCAGATTAGGCGCAATTTCATCGCCGTTACTCACACGTCGTAAGCCTTCTAAAAGAATAGTGTCATCTTCCTTTAAGCCTTCTGAAACCAAAAATATATGTGGCAACTCAGCGGCAATCTTGATGTGACGGGTAGTGAGTTTGTTATTGGCATCTAGAACATATACGTAGTTTTGATCCAATATTTGAAATGTGGCTTTTTGGGGAATAACAAGGGCCCCTGGGTAAGCAACATCAACGAGAATATTGCCTGTTTGTCCATGGCGTAGCATCTCATCAGGGTTTGGAAAGGAGGCACGCATTTCAATGGTGCCCGTATGGTTATCGAAGTCTGCTTCGATAGTATCAATAACGCCTTCATAGGGGTAAATCGTGCCATTGGCGAGTTTTAACCTGACGCTTGTCCCCTCGCTAGCTTTGCCACTTTGAACATAATCCAAATACTCTGATTCAGGCACATTAAAATACACCCACATCTGGCTCAAATCGGACATCGTTGTCAGTAATTCGCCCTCATCAAGCAAGCTTCCCGTTCTTGCTTCCAGATGATCCATTTTGCCTGTAAATGGCGCTTTAATATCAGTAAACGCTAAATGGGCTTCGGCTAACTCCACTTCAGCTTGTGCTCTTTGATATTCCGCTTCTACTACGGCAAGTTCGTTGGGCGACACTATATTTTGCTGTACCAGAGATTTGGTATTTTTGTACTCCATGTGTACTGCTTTTGCCTCAGCCTGCGCTCGATGCAATTCTGCTTCGTAAATGGTCGGTACTATTTTGAACATCGGCTTTCCTTTCTCTACGGTCTGCCCCTCATCAACAAACGTTGATGCTAAGTACCCTCTTTCCATCGCCCGCAATTCAATATGCTGAATGGCGCGAATTTGGCTGACATACTCTTTGACAAGCACGGCGTCTTGTTTAATCGGGTGGGAAACATTGAATTCGAGTGGCCCAGTATGGTGTGCTTCATGCTCTTGATGCCCACACCCGGCTAATATAGTGGTAAGAATACTTGCTGCTAATAGCGTTTTTTTGCTCATCATAGTTAAATATCGTTCTTGTCGGTGTCGCCTTTTACCAGGCAACAGCTGCCAGTACGACATGACCAATGGCGTAACCACTGCGTCATGCGCGCACAACTATAACCAGCTCTTTAACGAGCTGACATTCATGAAAAATTTGAAATGAAAGAGGCTTTATCCGCGCACTTAAATGCGAAAATAAAAAAGCTTAAACAGCAGGTGGCGCTCTGGTCAGCGGGGTAATGTAGCTTCTTAATGACCAAGAGCCTGAATAAGGAGGCGTTTCTTCACTTTTAGAAGTAGCGAATGCGACGCCACTAAATGTGCCGATAACGGAGGGAAATAAATCATCCTGTGCGTTTTCTTCTGCACTAGACTCAAAGGAATACGGAGATACTGAAGCGTCAAGCTGGTGCTTAAACGATAAAGGCTTAACATCTTGTTTTATGGTAAGCAAACACGTAAACAATAACAGCGCTAGGATATAGGTAAAGCGTTGTGTATTTATGTGATGGAGGGTCACCGTTCTACTTCCGATGTGATACTTCGTGCATAGTAAGCACTGTCAATGTGCGCGAAATGCTACACAGTCCCCCTATTTTTGACAACTGGCTTTGAATCGAATACGTCAACTTAAACAAAAAGAGCGCCGAATAGCGCTCTTTGTAATGTAAATGTTAAGAAAACATTTATGATTTAGAGGCTTGGAAGATGCCTTCAATCGCTGTATCTAGTGTTGCTTCAAACTCTTCTTGGCTTTGCTTAGCCGAAACACCTTCGGTAAGTGCTCTTGAGAAGCTAGCAATAATACCTTGGTTTTCAGCCAATTTCGCATTCGCATCATCACGGCTATATCCACCAGAAAGTGCGACCACTTTCAGTACCCGCGGATGATCCACAAGCTCTTTGTAGAAATTCGCTTCCGTAGGCAAAGTCAGTTTCAGCATAACTTCTTGGCCTTCATTCAGTAAATTTAGCTGAGTGAGGATTTCAAGTTTCAGTAGTGCTTCCGCTTCTGCTTTTTGAGGGCTGTTGATGTCAACCTCAGGTTCAATAATAGGTACTAAACCTGCGGCGAGAATTTCCTTACCCACTTCAAACTGCTGAGCAACCACATCTTTGATACCCTGATGGTTGGCGAGTTTTACCACGCTACGCATTTTTGTACCAAATACGTCTTGCGCAACCGCTTTTGCTAGCAGAGCATCTAGGCCGGCAATAGGCTTCATTACCTGCACACCGTTGCTTTCAGCCTCTAACCCTTTGTCCACTTTTAAGAAAGGGATTACACGCTTTTTCTGCCACAAAAAATGCGCAGTCGACATGCCTTCAATTTCTCTATCAAGTGTGTTTTCAAACAGGATTGCGCCTAATACGCGCTCACCGCTAAAAGGGGTGCTGGTAATAATGCGGGTACGCATTTCATGAACGAGGTTGAACATTTCTTCGTCTGAACTGTATTCAGACTCTTCAATGCCATAAAGACGCAATGCTTTAGGTGTACTGCCGCCACTTTGATCTAGGGCTGCAATAAAACCCGTTTGCGTATTGAGTTTATCCAGCATAGCTTGCTGAGCTTGTGATGCCATTGCAACACTCCTTTTTATATTCCTGTCCTTTGGACAGCTGTAGGGTTTATAGTTATAAGCCGGTGTACGTCACTGTAGCACCGGCAAAATCGTTTCCGATTATTGTAACCTGTTAAGTATTATTTATTTTTTTCTTCTAACATGGCTACTGCAGGTAGTGTTTTGCCTTCTAAAAACTCAAGGAATGCACCACCACCTGTTGAGATATAAGATATCTTATCAGCGATTTCATATTTATCGACTGCAGCTAGTGTATCACCACCACCTGCAATTGAGAACGCATCACTGTCGGCAATTGCTTGAGAAAGCGCTTTCGTTCCCGCACTAAATTGTTCAAACTCAAACACACCTACCGGCCCATTCCATACAATGGTGCCGGCATTTTTAATAATTGACTCTAGCGCTTTTGAAGAATCAGGGCCGATATCAAAAATCATATCATCATCAGCGACATCCGATACCGCTTTCAGGGTGGCTTGTGTATTTTCATCAAACGCTTGACCAACCACAACATCAGTAGGCACTGGAATGTTACCGCCGTTAGCCTGTGCTTCGTTCATGAGCTGAGTGGCTTGTTCGGTTAAATCCATTTCCACAAGAGATTTACCAACATTGTGACCCTGTGCTGCAATAAAGGTATTGGCAATACCGCCACCAACAATTAACTGGTCAACTTTTTCGGCCAACATTTTTAATACCGTAAGTTTTGTAGAAACTTTAGAGCCACCCACAATGGCTACCATAGGGCGCTTAGGGTTATCTAAAGCTTTGCCTAGCGCGTCAAGTTCAGCCGCAAGTAGAGGGCCTGCACACGCTTTAGGAGCAAACTTAGCGACGCCATGAGTAGAGGCTTGTGCACGGTGTGCAGTACCAAATGCATCCATCACAAAGATGTCGCACAGGGCTGCGTATTGCTTCGCTAGGGTTTCGTCGTCTTTCTTTTCGCCTTGGTTAAAACGAACATTTTCCAAAATAACCAATTCACCGTCGGCAAGTTCCACGCCATCTAGGTAGTCTTTGACAAGCTTGACGGGAACATCGAGCGCGTCGTTAAGGTAATCGACAACAGGTTGTAGTGAAAACTCATCGGCAGGCTCCCCTTCAGTGGGGCGGCCAAGATGAGACATCACCATTACCGCTGCGCCGGCTTCTAAGGCCGCTTTAATCGTGGGAATAGATGCTTTAATACGCGCATCAGAAGTCACTTTGCCGTCTTTTACCGGCACGTTTAAATCTTGTCTGATTAGAACACGCTGACCGTTAAGGGCCATATCGCTCATACTTGGAATTGCCATTGTCTTTCCTATGTTAATTTAAATTTACCGCCCCTGTGAATCAACAACATGATTAACAAGGGCATATTAACTTATGAAAGCTGCGCGGGTTGTGCTACCAACCCTGGCAGCATTAATGCATTATTTTGCGTCGAACATCGCTTTGGCGGTGTCGAGCATTCGGTTAGCAAAACCCCATTCGTTGTCACACCATACCAGGGTTTTAACCAGCTGCTTATGGCTTACTCGCGTTTGTGTGCCATCTACAATACACGAGTGTGGGTCATGATTAAAATCTACCGACACCAAAGGCTCTTCGGTGTAATCCAAAATTCCCTGTAATCGCCCCGCCTTTGCACTACGAAGCGCCTGATTTACCTGTTCAATAGTGACTTTAGCATTAAGGCTGACACTTAAGTCCATAGCAGTGACGTTTATCGTGGGCACACGCACAGCGATTGCTTCAAACTTCCCTGCAAACTTAGGCAGAATACGCTCTATACCTGCCGCTAAGCGCGTATCAACGGGAATAATTGACTGGCTTGCTGCGCGGGTTCTGCGCAAATCTTCATGGTAAGCATCAATCACTTGTTGGTCGTGCATAGACGCGTGAATAGTCGTAATTGTTCCACTTTCTACGCCAAAAGCCGCATCAAGCGCTTGGATGACAGGCACAATACAATTCGTGGTACAGGACCCGTTAGAGACCAACTTTTGTTCACTGGTTAACGTATCTTCATTGGTACCAAAAATAACGGTATTGTCTAAATCTGTGGCACCCGGTGAAGAAAAAAGCACCTTGCCTGCCCCAGCATTGATATGCGCCAGGCCTGAGGTTCTATCATCGAATTTACCGGTGCACTCAAGCACAATATCCACGCCTAAGGCTTGCCACGGCAGGTGATTAATGTCAGGTTCGGCTAACAGCTGGATAGGGCTCCCCGCCACCTTAAGGGTATTATTTTCTAAGGCCACATCAAAACGGAACCGCCCGTGGGCGGTATCGTATTTAAGCAAATGTGCGATGCCTTCGGGCTTAGCAATGTCGTTGATGGCCACAACGTTAAACTCGTTATTGCGTCCACTTTCATAAAGTGCACGCAACACGTTGCGACCAATACGACCAAACCCATTTATGGCAATATTTACCATAGGCTTATTTATTTACCTCTTATAGAGACAGTGCCGCCTCTACTACCGCGTCAGTAGTAATGTTGAAGTGCTTAAACAACTCGCCAGCAGGCGCAGATTCACCGAAGGTGTCCATACCGACAATCGCGCCATTAAAGCCAACGTATTTGTACCAGCTGTCTTTAGATAAGGCTTCAACTGCAACGCGCTTAACCACACTTGATGGCAATACGCTTTCGCGGTATTCCGCTGACTGACGATCAAATACATCAGTAGATGGCATAGACACAACGCGAACTGCTTTACCTTGTTCAGTCAGCTTATCTGCGGCTTCCACTGCCAACTGTACTTCTGAGCCTGTACCAATCAGAATTAACTCTGGCGTACCGTCGCAATCTTTCAGTACGTAACCGCCTTTTGCAATATCGGCTACCTGTTCAGGCGTTCTGTCTTGCTGCGCCAAACCTTGGCGAGTAAAAATCAGCGTGGTTGGGCCATCAGTGCGTTCGATAGCCGACTTCCACGATACCGCAGACTCTACTTGGTCACATGGACGCCAGTTGTCTAGGTTTGGCGTTGCACGTAGTGCAACCACCTGCTCTACCGGCTGGTGAGTAGGACCATCTTCACCCAACCCAATTGAGTCGTGGGTGTAGACAAAAATAGCTGGCTGCTTCATAAGCGCTGCCATGCGTACCGCGTTACGCGCATATTCCATAAACATAAGGAAGGTTGCGCCATAAGCTTTAAAGCCACCGTGAAGGGTAATACCGTTCATCATGGCAGACATACCAAACTCACGCACACCGTAGTAAATGTAGTTACCTGATGCGTCGTTTGCTTCAACCCCTTTGCTGCCATCCCAAATGGTCAAGTTTGAACCTGCTAGGTCGGCAGAACCACCTAGAAGCTCAGGAAGCAGCGGGCCGAAAGCATTTAGCGCGTTTTGCGACGCTTTACGTGATGCAATGTTTTGTGGATTAGCTTGAAGCTCGGCAATAATGGCATCAGCTTTTTCGCTGAAATCAGCCGGTAGCTCACCATTTACCCGGCGCTTAAACTCAGCAGCAAGCTCTGGGTAAGCCGCTTCATAGGCTGCGAAAGCCTCATTCCACGCGCTTTCGGCTTTAGCGCCCTTCGCTATACCATCCCAGCCAGCATAAATGTCGTCAGGAATTTCAAAGGCGCCATGACTCCAGCCCAGTTTTTCACGCGTAGCAACAATTTCATCGTCGCCCAATGGTGCACCGTGGCAAGACTCTGTACCTTCTTTATTTGGCGAACCAAAACCAATGGTAGTTTTACAGCAAATAAGGGTCGGTTGAGCGGTATTTGCTTGGCCTTTTTCAATAGCTGCTTTCACTTGCTCAGCATCGTGACCATCAACGCCTTCAATCACTTCCCAGCCGTAGCTCTTGAAGCGCGCAGGCGTATCGTCGGTAAACCAACCTTCCACTTCACCGTCGATGGAAATGCCATTGTCATCCCAAAACGCAATCAGTTTGCCCAAACCTAGCGTGCCTGCTAGTGAACAGGTTTCGTGTGAGATACCTTCCATCAAGCAACCGTCACCTAAAAAGGCGTAAGTATGATGATCAACAATGTCGTGACCGTCACGGTTAAACTGTGCAGCTAGCACTTTTTCAGCTAGCGCCATTCCCACTGCATTGCTAATGCCCTGACCTAACGGCCCTGTGGTGGTTTCTACACCAGGCGCATAACCGTATTCTGGGTGACCTGGCGTTTTAGAGTGAAGTTGACGGAAATTCTTCAACTCTTCAATAGGCAATTCATAGCCAGAAAGGTGAAGCAATGAGTACAACAACATAGAGCCGTGGCCGTTAGAAAGCACGAAGCGATCGCGGTTTGCCCATGAGGGGTTGGCAGGGTTGTGTGCTAGGAAATCTCCCCACAATACCTGTGCAATATCGGCCATCCCCATTGGGGCGCCCGGGTGACCAGATTTAGCTTGTTGAACAGCATCCATGCTTAATGCACGGATAGCATTGGCGAGTTCACGACGAGAGGGCATGTTGTCTCCTGATTTTATTTGTATCTTTCGTATTCAAGTGAGCGTGGAGGTAAGGCTTTTGCTCAACTTCTTTATACGCTTGAATGTGGCGTTATTCTTACCTATGCCACCTTACAGTTCAATGGGTTTTCATTGCCAATAACGAAAGTCATAGTAAAAAATGGTCTATAGCGTGACCTATACGTATTCGATAAACAATAAAAATAACCATCTTTATTTCTTCCTTAAACTTCGCGTCTTGTATTGTCGTTCGGGTCAGGCCCTGTATAACCCTATAAATGATCGGGTAATGTCAACTATACGTGACGAAAGACTTTTAGACGTCTAGAAGTAAAGACTGGTATTTATAACTTGTTTTAGTACAATATACGACTATTTTGATAATTTAACGCTTACGGAGCATTTATGGCCACGCATTTATTCACATCCGAGT
>Ga0105229_100073_pt1 | contig 44171 bp, 35 predicted proteins | sample Virmet3747_4435_FD_89711 | JGI IMG/M metagenome (GOLD analysis project Ga0105229, IMG submission 89711) | Marine viral communities from the Southern Atlantic ocean transect to study dissolved organic matter and carbon cycling - metaG 3747_4435 | ecosystem: Environmental > Aquatic > Marine >... | reverse complement strand
TGATCAGACTGGACGGGGAGGAAAAAGCGAGAAATAATCACCTTGTTTGAGGGGTAAAATGACAGTTTAAAGTGGCTCCATTAGCCCGCAAATGGGTGGCGCCATTAGGGTGCCAATCGACAACGTAAAAGTGGTGGTGTTTTCCTGACTACTATTCATAAGTTTACTGAAGATTTGGAGCTGCTGACAGAGCGAACTAACGTAATTTGTATCTCGGATGAAGCACACCGTAGTCAAACCAATTTAGAACAGAAAATTACAGTCACTGAAGACGGAGTGAAAAAGACTTACGGCTTTGCTAAGTATCTTCACGATTCTTTACCAAACGCTACTTATGTTGGCTTTACTGGTACACCGATTGACGCAACGCTGGATGTATTTGGTGCGGTTGTAGATAGCTATACAATGACAGAATCGGTTTACGATGAAATTACTGTTCGTATCGTTTATGAAGGTCGAGCGGCAAAAGTACTGCTTGATGGAAAGCAGCTTGAACAAGTAGAAAAGTATTATAAAGAATGTGAAGAAGCAGGTACGAACGAGTATCAAATTGAGAAAAGCAAAAAAACAATGGCGAGCATATCGACTATCCTTGGCGACCCCGACAGAATAGCAGCCATAGCAGCTGATTTTGTGGAACATTACGAAAAGCGAGTTGAGGAAGGGACTACACAGAAAGGCAAAGCAATGTTCGTTTGTAGTAGCCGTGAAATCGCCTATCAATTTTACAAAGAATTGCTTGAGCTTCGTCCTGAATGGGATGAAGTAAAAGTCTGTGAAGACGGTGCAACCCTGTCAGAAAGTGATAAGAAAAAAGTTAAGCCGATGGAGCGGGTCAAGATGATTATGACTCGTAATAAAGACGATGCTAAAGACTTATGGAACAAGCTAGGCAATAAAGAGTATCGAAAAGAGCTAGAGCGTCAATTCAAAAACGGCAAATCTAACTTCAAAATTGCAATCGTCGTAGATATGTGGCTTACGGGCTTCGATGTACCTTTTTTGGATACCATCTACATTGATAAACCACTTCAAAAGCATAATCTCATTCAAACTATTTCGAGAGTTAATCGAAAATTCGAAGGTAAAGAGAATGGCTTAGTAGTCGATTACATCGGTATTAAGAAGCAGATGAATCTGGCTCTTTCCCAATATACTGGTGGGCAAGCGCAGAACTTGGAAGATATCAAGCAGTCAGTAATTATCGTCAAAGACCATCTTAGCCTCTTGGATGTATTATTTCATAAGTTTGATACCACACCTTATTTCACTGGCACCGCGCTGGAACAATTGCATTGCTTAAACGCCTCGGCTGACTTTGTTTTAAGAACGAAGAAGCACGAAAAGACGTTTATGGATCTGACAAAACGTCTGAAGTCAGCCTACGATATTTGTGTTGGTAGTGGTGAGCTTACCCAAGTCCACAAAGATAAAATTCACTACTATCTTGCTGTTAGGACAATAGTATTCAAGATAACAACAGGTGGAGCACCAGATGTCGATCAAATGAATAGAAAAGTTAGAGATTTAGTTAAAGATGCATTGGTTAGTGATGGTGTGGAGGAAATATTTAAACTCGGTGAGAAAGACGGCGGAGAGATAGATATTTTCGACGATGATTATTTAGCGAAGTTAGAAGTTATAAAACAGCCAAATACTAAATTGCAATTGCTGCAACAGATGCTAGCAAAAGCCATTGGAGAGTTTAAAAAAACTAACAAAGTAAAAGGCATCGACTTTTCTAAAAAGATGAATGCGTTGGTAGAAAAATATAATGAACGAGATGAAAAGGATGTTTTGCGTTCAGAAGTGATTAACGACTTTTCCGATGAAATAATAAACTTATATAACGAATTAAGAGAAGAAATGGCATCATTTGGTGAGATGGGCATAGACTTCGAAGAAAAAGCGTTTTATGACATCCTCATAACATTAGCCAAAAAGTATGACTTTACTTACCCAGAAAATCGGTTGCTAGACCTTTCCAAAGAAGTAAAAAAGGTAATTGATGACAAAGCTAAATACACGGACTGGAACAAACGCGACGATATCAAAGCTGAGCTGCACTTTGACCTAATCTTATTATTGGATGAGTGGGGTTACCCTCCTATCGATAGAGACGAAGTCTACAAAGAAATATTTGAGCAGGCAGAGAACTTTAAACGTAATAAGCTATAGTATTTACTAATACATACTGTAAATTAGAAGAGAATAGGCAACAGATTTGGGGTGCATTAAGATTGACCCTTGCTGTGTGTTTATACAGTGTGTGTTGTTAATGAACTATAATGCTGTTAAAATGCGCAGCCCATTTAAGAGCCAAGTTCAAAATATTTAAGGAGCTGGAACATGTTTAATGTTAATAAAACTACTCACCTAGCTGCTCATATGATTGAAAGGTCAGGCGGCTCTTTGAATATATTAAAACTAGTGAAATTACTCTATATTTGCGACAGAGAGTTTATGAAAGCTCACGCGAAGCCAATAACATTTGATCGATTTGTATCAATGCCTCACGGGCCAGTATTGAGTTCAACTTATGACCTCATGACTGGTTGTGGGATGCCTGAAAACCAAGAAGTATGGAATAATATTATTTCTGATAGAGAAAATCATACTATCTCTCTCAATAATAATTCCTTCACGTCATCACTTTCAAATATTGAAATAATGGTTGCCGATTTCGTTTATGAGACCTTTAAAGCGTTTACTCAATGGGAATTAGTTGAATTCACACATGAAAACTTTCAAGAATGGGTTGACCCGAATGGCTCCTCAAAACCAATAAGGTATCAAGACGTATTTATGGCTATAGGTTATAAAAAACAAGACGCTATAGTTTTTTCTGAAAGGATTGAGTCTGTCGATACAGGCTTTTCATATGATTTGGATCAGATGGGAAAGGCAGTAAGGTCTGAGTCTGTCAAAATTCCTCACGGTTTGAAAGGAAAGGCTTTGAGAGCTTTTATACTTGAGAACGCATCTACTCACTAAACCTTATCGATGAAAGCAGAATATGTTCGAAGTATCATTTGGTAAGGTGTTTGCCAAACATTATGCTAATTTTCCCGACCAAGACAAAGATAAAATCGATGCATTTATTGAGCATTATCAAGAGCATGGATTTGTTGGTCTGTCGGGAAAAAACGTAGAATCTTCAAATGTGTCTAAAGATGATCCTGATTTCGTTAAAAAAGTGAAATATGCCCTTAGTCATAGCCTTTGGCATTACCACATAGGAATACCTGAATATACCCTGAGCCAATGTGGTACATACTCAACTTCGGAATATGTACTGCATTATCAAAAGCTTTCCGACTATGAGATTAAGCTTGTTGATTTCTCCCCCCATCCGCCGTTTCAAATGCCTAGTGAGAACTACCTAGATTAACTAATGCAAAATGTTTAGGGTATATATTGGGGTATCTGTTATTTTGCTTTTCATTTACTTTATATTTATCAAGTTCTTAGGTTTTTATGGGCGGCATGATGTAATCATCCGTCTCGCTTGTTGATTTAAAGGCATAGCTTTTAACATCAACAACATGACATATATAAGAAGCCACCAAGTTAATTCTTGGTGGCTTTTTTATTCGCCGTCTTCTGTCTTTATTAATAACAATCCAATGAGTGCCACAACGACAACAATGGCTTTAACCAGAGTGGGAAGCGGCAGCATGCCGCTGATGCCGGCAACCGCACATATGGCGCAAACCTTTAGAAGCGGTGTATTCATTGTATGTACTCAATTCAATAAGACATGGTGTTCGCAGCATAGGCATCAAGAGCAATGCCAAAAAACCATCTATTAATCTACCTACGCGAACTTCCACAAGCCACGTAAATATGCATTAAGTTTTATCGATACGAAACTGTACAGAAGTAGTGATTCACTTTAGAAAAGTTGTCTCTCAATCCACCAAATCTAAAGTCATCACAATACGCGGTTGATTGGCGGGCACGGGTGGGGAGCGATGCACTATGCCAGCGTTCTCATTACCCTGCCATAACTCGCCTTTAAGTAATGCCACATCGCCAGTTTGTAATGCGTTTATATCGTGAATAGACCTAATGAGGCCCCATTCAACATCATTAGATGAGTTGCTTCTATGGCCCAGCTTAGAACGGTCTACTGCAGCGTGTTCAATCCACTGACTTCCAGGGCCTAGAAAGGTGGTGACTAACCGGCAGGGAACTCTATCAACATGAAAACGTGGGCACATTGCTCTATCAAGGGTGGATAATCGAAACCCTACGGTGTTGGCCTCAAATAAGTACGCAAACATGTCTACTAGCTCAGCAATATAGGCATGGAGTTGCGGTGCGAAGGGCTGTTCGTCAGCAAGGGTTTTAATATAGCTTACGGCATTATCAACATTGAGCTGCCGTGCGGCGGTGAGCTTCCCGCCATTTTGCACGTAGCTTTCAAGTTGTGTGGCGAACTCTGGGTCTAAAGATCGCTGCCAAATAGCAATATTGCATTCATTGTTATAGACGTCAGCAAGTACTGTGGGGTTCGATGAAGCGCTGGATTGACGTGTAGCAACTTCATTTGATGCGAGCACATTTTCATGTAAAGGGGTGACCGCCAATATCTGAGACATTATGCTTCCTCCCAACGGGGAAAGGGGTCGGGTAAAGCGCGCCAGTAATCCGCACCTTTTAATAGGCTTTCGTCATCTAGTAAGCAGTTGTCTAGCGTTGCTATAATTTTATCTTCATCTAGATTTTGCCCTATGAAAACTAACTCTTGGCGCATACCACCGAAAGGCTCCATCCACTGCTTTTCTATTGAGGCCAAATACTCTTCATCTTTCGGCCATTGTGATTTAGGTAACGCCTTCCAAAACATGCCACCGTAACCGTAATGGGCAATCCCGCCAGCTTGGCTCCATTGACCTGCGCATTCAGGACGCGAGGCCAACCAGAAATAGCCTTTAGATCGCAGCAACTTTCCATAATTTTCGGTGGTATGTAAGAAGTTATAAAATTTCTCTGGATGGAAAGGGCGACGGGCGTGGTAGCTGAAGCTACTTATACCGTATTCTTCAGTTTCAGGGGTATGCTCACCGCGCATTTCTTTAAGCCAGCCTGGGGCAAGCTGTGCTTTCTCAAAGTTGAATAATTTCGTGCCTAGAACCTGAGCAATGTTAACGTTACCCTTATCAATAGGTATTATTTTCGCCGAGGTATTTAAGCTTTTTAGAATGGCGGTTAAATTCGCCACATGTGTCTCGTCTACCAAATCCGTTTTACTGATCAAGATAACATCGGCAAATTCCACTTGGTCAACCAGCAAATCAGCAACGCTTCTTTCATCTTCTTCGCCAAGTGATTCACTGGTTTCTTGTAAGTATTTCGCTTCTTCATAATCTTTAGTGAAATTTACAGCGTCGACCACGGTAACCATAGTATCTAACCGAGCAATATCTGAAAGTGACACGCCATTTTCATCGGCGAAGGTGAAAGTTTCTGCAACCGGAAGCGGCTCTGATATGCCAGTAGATTCAATTAACAAGTAATCAAAACTACCAGCGGTGGCTAAGCGGTTAACTTCCACCAGTAAATCTTCCCGTAAAGTACAGCAAATGCAGCCGTTACTCATTTCAACGAGCTTCTCTTCGCTGTGATTTAAAGACACATCGTTTTTAACAATGGCCGCGTCAATGTTGATTTCGCTCATATCATTAACAATCACGGCCACACGTTTGCCTTCACGATTATTGAGAATATGGCTCAATACAGTTGTTTTTCCTGCCCCTAAAAAGCCAGAGAGTACGGTAACGGGAAGCTTGACGTTATTCATGATCATTCACGGGTAAATAGTGTGGTTATCATTGTTATAATATAATATAATATAACATATCATATTGATTGGGAAGTCGACAATTTTGTGGTGATAAGTGCCGTGATTCACAATGTTTTGGCGTTGAAAAATACTACGTTTCATCGCACGGTAACTGGCAATTAACGCATTTTGATACCCATCAAATTCCTACTCCGAGCGAAAATTACCTCTTAGCTTTATTATCATAATTTTAACAATGCACGTTCTTCGTGCTATCGCAGAATATTGAAGTGTCCGCGATAGCTATCGTTTTTGTTAGGGTTGATGGGGAGTGAGGGCGCGGAAAGTAATATCGCAGCGGCTAGGCGAAGTGTTAAATAATTTGTGCTTTTTCTAAACCCTCCTTCTAACTTTGTATTGCAATGTCGTTCAACGCCTCACAGCCACTTGGTTGTGTTTGCCGTTTTTTACCATTACCCTGCCTCGGCTTGTCTTACTCTTCTTGAGACAACAAGATATTGCTTTAGCGCGTTTTCATTTGAGGCTAATACTTTTTATGGCAACCCCATTGTCCACTTTTACCAGTGGATTATATGCATCAGTCAAACACACCTTTAACTACACCAGTGGTTTAGGCGCTGTGTTGTGCCTGGCGAATGCGGCCTTGTTGCTAAATGTGGTATTAGTGATTAGCGGCACTATGGCAGATTCTGCGGAATTTGTGAGTGCGTTAAACGAAAGCCTTGTTATAGAGCCTTTTGTTATAGCGTTTGCCAATCATACGCTTTCTCAATTCATGGTACCTACCATTGCCCTGGTGCTAAGTGGCCTACTGGTTAAAGCCATTGCCATAGCTAAAGCGCCAATTGCCAAAAAACGTCGCTCTTTATCTTACCCTTGCCCTACATTTCCTCAGCCTTTTGTTCAAAAGCTAGGTAGTCGAGCCCCTCCGGTTTTTAACTAACCGTCTTAAATTTATACATCTGAAACCTGAATGCCGAACTTCCCTTTGTGTGAGTAGGCAGGGTGGTGATGTTTTTTCTGATGTTTTAAACCAGCTGTACCTTGCGTAAAGCGCGTGCATGCAGCTATCGCCGTTTAACGTGTGGGTTATAGGAAACCATTTTGTCTATTCGTAACCTTTTTAAATTACTTGTCACTATTTGCGTGCTAACACTGGCTGGCTGCAGTGGTGGTATTCTCGATCCGAAAGGGCAAGTGGGGGTGGATGAAAAGAACCTTATTATTCTTTGCACCATTCTCATGCTGCTTGTTGTTATTCCTGTCATTGTTCTAACGCTCTATTTTGCGTGGAAATACCGCGCCAGTCGTGACTTTGAAATATACACCCCAAAGTGGGCGCACTCGACCAAAATTGAAGCCGTGGTATGGTCGGTGCCCATTCTCATTATTATTGCTTTAGGGGTCATAACCTGGCGTTCGACGCACGCCCTCGATCCCTACGCTCCGTTAGAAGGAAAAGGTGAGCATCTTACCGTTGAAGTGGTATCACTTAACTGGAAATGGTTATTTATTTATCCGGAGCAAGGCATCGCGACGGTAAATGAGTTGGTGTTTCCTGCCAATAAACCGGTGGAATTTAAAATTACATCGGAAGGCACCATGAATTCATTTTTTATCCCGCAATTGGGAAGCCAAATTTATTCTATGGCAGGTATGGAAACCAAGCTTCACCTTATTGCCAACGAGCCAGGTACATTTAAGGGAATATCGTCTAACTACAGTGGTGCTGGTTTTACGGGAATGAAATTTAACGCTATTGCTACGCCCACTGACGCTGATTTTGACGCTTGGGTAAGCAAAGTTAAGTCACAGCAACAAACCTTAAGTCAAGCGTCTTACAAGGTATTGGCGCAGCCCTCAGAGTATCACCCTGTTACCTATTACGGCGACGTGGAAGATGGCTTATTTCACCATATCGTCATGAAGTATATGGCAGACCACGGTTCTATGGACTTTTACGCAAAGCCAGATCACGCCGCTGAAGGCATGCATGAGACAGCGGTAATGGACAATGGTCATCATAAAGAGGTTACACACTAATTATGTCTTTTTTAGGTAAATTATCGATAGAGTCTGTGCCCTATCACGAACCCATTATTATGGTGACCCTCGCAGTGGTTGCTGTATTGGGATTAGTGATAGCGTCACTTATTACTAAGCATAAACAATGGGGGACTTTGTGGTTTGATTGGATAACCTCCGTCGATCATAAGCGCTTAGGTATTATGTATATTGTACTGGCGATGATTATGCTTCTGCGTGGCTTTGCTGATGCCATTATGATGCGAACCCAATTAGCCATGGCCACTAATGGCGCGCCAGGGTATCTGCCTCCAGAGCATTACGACCAAATTTTCACGGCTCACGGCGTGATCATGATTATTTTTATGGCAATGCCATTCATGATTGGCTTAATGAATATCATTTTGCCGCTTCAAATTGGTGCCCGTGATGTGGCCTTCCCGTTTTTGAATAACTTGAGTTTCTGGCTGACTGCTGGCGGCGCAATTTTGGTGAATGTTTCGTTAGGTTTAGGAGAATTTGCTAAAACGGGTTGGGTGGCCTATCCGCCGTTAGCGGGGTTAGAGTTTAGTCCCGGGGTGGGGGTCGATTATTATATATGGGCCTTGCAGATATCCGGGCTCGGCACGCTACTTACTGCCGTTAACTTTTTAGTCACTGTATTTAAGATGCGTGCGCCGGGCATGAAATTGATGCAAATGCCTATTTTTACATGGACTTGCACGTGGGCGAACATTTTGATTGCTGCGTCTTTCCCAATTTTAACTGCCGTGTTGGCCATGTTAACCCTTGACCGTTATATGGATTTCCACTTCTTTACCAATGAAGCGGGTGGAAACTCCATGATGTACATCAACTTATTTTGGGCGTGGGGACACCCGGAAGTGTATATTCTGGTGTTGCCAGCGTTTGGTATTTTCTCGGAAGTCATTTCAACCTTTACTGCAAAACGTCTCTTCGGCTACAAGTCGATGGTGTACGCATCTGGTGCTATTGCCATTTTAGGGTTCGTAGTTTGGCTGCACCACTTCTTTACGATGGGCTCTAGCGCCAACGTCAATGCCTTTTTTGGCATTATGACCATGGTGATTGCTGTGCCGACTGGGGTGAAGCTTTTTAATTGGTTATTTACCATGTACCGAGGCCGTTTAGTCCTTAGCGTTCCTGTTTTATGGACTTTAGGGTTCATGGTGACCTTTACCATTGGCGGTATGACTGGCGTATTGCTTGCCATTCCTGGTGCCGACTATGTGCTTCACAATAGTCTATTTTTGATTGCGCACTTTCATAACACAATTATCGGCGGCGCTGTATTTGGCTACCTCGCAGGTTTCGCGTTTTGGTTCCCTAAAGCCATGGGCTTTAAGCTAGATGAAAAAACCGGTAAGGCAGCGTTTTGGTGCTGGCAAATTGGTTTCCTTTTGGCGTTCATGCCCCTTTATGTGCTTGGCTTTTTGGGTATGACACGCCGTCTTAACCATACCGATAATCCAGATTGGAATATCTGGTTATATATCGCCATGGTGGGGGCGTTCGTTATTGCAATCGGTATCTTTTTCCAGTTGCTTCAGTTGTTCGTCAGCTTTAAAAATAAAGATAAGCTAAACGATACCACTGGCGACCCATGGAATGGGCATACCCTGGAATGGTCAACAGCCTCCCCGCCGCAATTTTACAATTTTGCGCACATTCCTCATATCCAGGACATTGATGCATGGACAGACATGAAAGAGCGGGGGGAGTCTTACCAACGGCCACAGCAGTATTCACCTATTCATATGCCTAAAAACACGTCAGCAGGTGTGTTTATGAGCATGAGCTTTACCGTGATGGGGTTTGCGTTAATTTGGCATATTTGGTGGTTAGCCATAGTAGGGCTAATGGCTGGAATTGGTGTGTTTATTAAGCGTTGCTACACCCGCGATGTGGACTACTACGTTCAGGTAGATGAGATAGAGCGTATTGAACAAACGCATTTGGGCGCAAATACAACAGGAGCAAATGCATGAATACAGTAACAGCCACCATGCACACCGACGATCACGCACACCACGGGCATCATGAAAACAACACGGTATTTGGTTTCTGGTTGTATTTAATGACCGATTGCTTGTTGTTTGCCTCGTTCTTTGCCACCTACGCGGTATTGTTTATGAATACCGCTGGCGGCGTGTCAGGGAAAGACATATTCGAACTCAATTTTGTGGCGGTGGAAACCGCTGCTCTGTTAGTAAGTAGCATCACGTTTGGCTTCGCAATGATTGGTGCTCACAAACAAAACAGGGGGGCTGCGTTAGCCTGGTTAGCCGTAACATGGCTATTAGGTGCAAGCTTCATTGGCATGGAAGTCTATGAGTTTCATCATCTCATTACCCATGGGCACGGGCCACAGCAAAGTGCTTTTTTGACGGCCTTTTTCTCTCTAGTAGGGCTGCACGGTTTGCACGTTACCGCCGGTCTTATTTGGATGACGGTGATGTTCATTGAAGTTAGCCGCCGGGGCTTACCCGAGCAAACGGTAACGCGGTTAAGTTGCCTTAGTTTATTTTGGCACTTCCTCGATATTGTTTGGATTTGTGTATTTACCGTGGTTTATTTAATGGGGGCAATGTAATGGCGTTACACGATTCACATAGCAAAGCGCATCAAGATGCGCCAGCGCAGGCATCGCATGAAGACCACGGTAGCGTTAAATCCTACGTGGTGGGGTTTATCCTTTCAGTGGTTCTAACGGTTATCCCGTTTGTGTTGGTCATGAAGGGCGACTTTTCAAAGGTGACCACGCTTTGGAGCGTGATTATCTTAGGGTTAATTCAAATTTGGGTTCATTTGAAATACTTCCTTCATCTTAATTTTGTCACTGACGAAGGGCGAGCCAATACTTTTTCGTTTTTATTCAGTGCGCTTATCATTTTTATGGTCGTTGGCTTATCTATTTGGATAATTTATGAGTCTAACGCCATGATGATGTACTAGTGAACGCTTAAGTTAGAAGGCAAACAGTCAATGAATGCGACATTCAAACGCTACCTTACCGTAACGAAACCGGGCATTATTTTCGGGAATCTAGTTTCTGTTGCTGGGGGATTTTTACTTGCAGCGAAAGGTCATGTGGAGCCAATGCTAATGATAGCCACTTTGGTGGGCCTATCGCTGGTGGTAGCGTCTGGGTGCGCCATCAATAACTGTATCGACAGTGATATCGACAGGAAAATGCAGCGAACCCAAACTCGGGTTACGGTAACGGGAGAAATGTCCCTTACCGCTGCGTTTTTCCATGGCCTGTTTTTAGGTGTACTCGGCTTTGCCATCCTTGTCATTTACACCAATATGACCGCCGTGTTTTTTGCTGCCTTCGGATACATCATTTACGTGGGGTTATATAGCCTCTACATGAAGCGGAACTCGGTATACGGTACCTTGGTGGGAAGCCTTTCCGGCGCGGTACCACCTGTGGTGGGGTATTGTGCTGTAAGCGGCCAGTTCGACACTGCCGCGGCAATCTTGCTGGTTATGTTTAGCCTCTGGCAAATGCCGCATTCCTATGCCATTGCTATCTTCCGTTTTAAAGATTATGAAGCGGCAAATATACCTGTATTGCCGGTGGCTAAAGGGATGGCCAAAGCAAAACAACACATAGTGCTTTACATTGCAGTATTTTCCCTTGTCGTTTTATTGCTGCCATTAAGTGGTTATACGGGCATAGGCTTTATGGCTGTGGCGTGTACCACCAGTTTGTGGTGGTTGTTCATGGCACTTCGGGGATACCGCCGCGACATCAATATTGAAGGCTGGGCGCGACAAGTGTTTGGGTTTTCAATTTTAAACATAATCGCGCTGTCTATTGCTATGTCTGTGGATTATCACGAACCAATCAAGCACGATTTTTGTTTTCAATCGCTTCAATTTGCTTGTAAAGCGTTTCTGACTCTGCAGTCAGCATAGAATAGGTTTTTATATCGCCGTTTCGCTGAGCATGCATGGCGCGTTCAAGCAACTTATCGTATTGTCGGCGTAATTTTTTAGTTGGGTTAGATTTAAATAAACTAAACACAGGCCATTCTCAGTGGTGGGGTGACAGTTAAATAACGTAAATTCAAGCCTAAGCGATCATCTATTACAGGGTTTTAATTAAAGCCCTGTGCTTTTTATCCTCAAGTTGTTGTACCTCAGTGGTTTATGTTTATCAGGTAATCCGTTTTTCGCAGTAACCGGTTAAGTGTGAAGCTAGGTCTAACTTGTAGGTTCGAGTGATTATTCCTATTTGAATATTTTTAACAGAAGTCTTAGCACGCATAGCCGCTTAGTGAGAATGTAGTTGGTCTACTATTTATTTATGTTGCTAGGAGAATGGGCACATGTTCAAGGTATCGTGTTTGGGGTTATTCATGGGGACGTCGTTATTTGCTTTTGCTCAAAACCCGTTGCCATTAGGTGAAGGGCTAAGAACTGCAGACCCGTCCGCTCACGTATGGGAAGACGGCCGTCTCTATTTATATACTTCACACGATATGGAATGCCAAGAAGACTTCTGGATGCAAGATTGGTATACCTTTTCTTCTACCGATCTAGTGAACTGGACGAATCATGGCCCAAGTTTATCGTTAGACGAAATTGCGTGGGCAGACAACTACGCTTGGGCGCCAGATGCCGCGTATAAAAATGGAAAGTATTATTTAGTATTTCCCGCAGGTACAGGCCACAAAGATAGAAAAAACCCTGAAAAAAGCACTAAATGGATGGGGATTGGCGTGGCAGAAAGTGACTCCCCCACAGGGCCTTTTAAAGACATGATTGGTGCGCCTTTGTGGCGCGAACCCTATGCTAACGACCCCAGTCTATTTATCGACGATGATGGCAAAGCGTACTTATACGTTCACGCGCAAGGCGCTGATTATCATGTGGTAGAAATGGCTGACGACATGCGAAGTATTAAAGGTAAGCTGGAAAAGATGGATATGGGGGGGTATACCCCCAAAATGGAGGGGCCTTGGGTATTTAAACGGGAAGACTTATATTACTTTACTATGCCTGAAAATAATCGCGAACTTAGCTATTACACCAGCCCGTCGCCCAAAGGCCCTTGGACTTACCACGGGGTGATAATGGAACAAGAGGCGAACAGCAACAATCATCATTCTATTGTAAGTTATCAGGGGCAATGGATACTGTTTTACCACCGTTGGTTAGACATTGACTCTACCTGTGGTCGACAAAGGCACGTTGCTGCTGAATACCTCTATTTTAATGAAGATGGCACCATACAACCCATTCGCCGAACCCAAAAAGGCGTAGCAGACTTTGCGAGTCAGGGTAATCAAAAACAATAACTAAACCCAGTTATGAAGGCTTTCGTGGAGTAGGTTATAATGGCGCAATAGTGATTTTTTTAAGGTTCTTATATGGCCACGGCATCCGCACTTCACATATTGGTGAAAACAGAAAAAGAAGCGTTATCCATTTTGCAACAACTTAAAAAGGGTAAAGACTTTGCTACGTTAGCAAAACGCCATTCTACCTGCCCTTCAGGCAAACGGGGGGGCGATTTAGGGGAATTTCGTCGGGGCCAAATGGTAAAAGCGTTTGACGATGTGGTGTTTAAAAAAGACGTGTTAAAGGTGCACGGGCCAGTTAAGACCCGTTTTGGTTATCATTTGATAAAGACGCTATATCGAAACGGCTAGCCCCTTTAGGGCACCCAGCGTTCGCCGCAAATTCCGTTTTTCGTGTACTGGTTGAACGGGCTTTTGTAAGGGTGGATAGCCTCAGAGAGGGCGTTTTTATGATTAACAGAAATAAAGGCATCTGTGTCTGGTTTTCCCTTACTATCCAGCAAATAGTAATTTGATACATAGCCAGCCACGAACATTTTATCCTCCATTCCTACATCCACAAGTTGCACCTTGGTCACGGCTTTAAAGCGTGCGTTTTGGTTGTCTAATGACAAAATCTTGCGGAAGTAATAGCCCTTTTCTTTTTGGTGCTGTGAAAAGCCGCTTAGTATGTCGATGAGCTCGGTTAATCCAATGGCCTCTCGCTGAAGCATAAAGTTGTGGGTAACGCCTGTGCCCTGTTCGCTAGCGTGCCCAGCGTTATATGCCTGCTCGGTCTCCAGTTCGGCTAAATAGCTTTTGCCTTCGTCAGTGTATTGGTTCAGGGCTTCTGTATTCATATGAACGTAGTAATCACTGATGCCGGCAGGGGATACCTCAAACAGCCAGAGATCTGGGGTAACGGCGGCGCGCGCTTTCGGTTCTTGAGGGCCTTTGGGAACACATTTTTCAGAAATATAATAGTAATATTGCCCAGCATCAATGGCGTACGCATTTTGCAAACACAGTAGGGCAAAAACACCAATGAGTGCTTTGGTTCTACCTAGCATATTACGCAAAATTTTCATATTAACCCCACCAAGATAACCACAAAACGGCTAGTGTACGGGCATCTTTATCACAATGCGAGTGTGCTGGGTTTTCTTGTTACGCATAGGCCTTAGTTAATACCGCTAAGCTCGGCAACAAAAAAGCCCCTAAGCTTTTTCACTTAAGGGCTTGTCATCTTACAGGGTTTATAAACTTGGAATAGACTCAGGATCTTGTTTGATTTTACCCACTCCAGCATGGTTGATGACAATCGCTTTGGTTTTATCGGCATCATCTAATTGATACTCATAGGGCACTTCGTAACTGGATGTTGGCGTAGCCTCTGGCCCCGCAACCACGTCGCCGTCAGCCGGCGTTGTCCAGGTTACACCCTCACCAAACACGTTTCCTGATGTATTCCAGTAGCCAACCACATCGGAATAAAAAGACACGATGGGGTTCTGAGTATTTTCAAACACATTATTGTTAATGCGTAACTCAGCGCCTTGTCGTGAATTGATGGCGGTAGAGGCAATGTTGCTATAGTAATTATTATACAAATGACCTACACCGTAGCGAAACAGTGGCAATCGGGATTCGATGTTTTCAAACCGGTTATGGTGGAAGGTAATCATGCGATCAGTATTGGCACTGTCAGTATCGGTTTCCGTATGACCGTGCAGCGAACCTTTCCAATGGTCGTGCAGGTAGTTATAGGAAATAGTGATGCTTTTTGCGCCTCTTTTACTGTCAATTAAACCATCGTAATAGTCTTTGTCTACATTGAGGGTACTGTACAGTTCATTGTGATCAATCCAAATATGGCTGGTGGTTGAGCCATCATTGTCACCTTCAATGGCAATGGCGTCTTTTCCTTCAGTTAATACGTGGTGAATTTTCAGATTGCGAATAATGATGTTGTTGGCACGTTTTATCAGTATGCCTATGCCGTCCAATTCTCCACGGCTGGCCACACCAATAATAGAAACATCGTTCATGTCTCTAATTTCAATTGGCGCCCCCGAGCTGCCATTGTTGACGTCGGTAATGGTGCCATCGACGTATATGGTCACCGGGGTATTCGCTGCTTTTGCGTCGTCTAATGCCGCTTGCAATGCAAGCCCCGTATTCACGGTGACTACAGTGCCGCCCGCGCCGCCCGTCAGGGTGTAATTATGTTGAGCGAAACCTTGCGACACCGAAACATCGGGTACAGTCACAACCGGATCACTAGGTACGCTAGGCTGCCAGCCAGTATCATTGTCATAATGGGCAAAAATAGCCTCTCGGGTGGTGAGTGAACTGACGTCGCTTTCAGTGAGCAAATAAGCAGACTCCCGGGTAGAAAGGTTTAGCGCGTTTCCTTGCAAATCCATACTGCCATATTCTCGCCATCCCGCATTCGCCGTTGCCGTAACCGGGTTGGGGGCGGGTTGATCACGCACGCCCTCACCCGCCCAACCGATATCCGCAATGTGAGTATCAAATCGGTTATTGATAAGGGTAATGTTATCAAAGTAGTTTTCACTGCCGCCACTTCGGGCAATGTAAGTAGAATTATCCAACACACCATTACCAAGTGGGCCGGGGCCGTTGGTGAAACGACTGTTTAGAAAAATGAATCCCTTGTGGTCAATGTCTGGCACGCGGGCCTGTAACACGTAGCCGCCAGCGGTATCTTCATCTGGGTTGCCATTTTTAGAATCACCAATGGTACGAATTTCACTGTTTTCAAAAAGCGCGGTATTCACATAACCCCAAATGAAATCCACGTTGCCAGCAACAAGGGTCTCATAAAACCAGCTATAACCTTTTAGTTGCAATGTATCTTGTTCGCTGATGAAGTTCATGTTCACCGCACTTAAACGTCCATCATCATTGTTGAAATAAAGGGCTTCAGCTTGATTGGAGTAGGCGTTGCTACGTGTGTGTGTATTTTTCAGGGTGAAGTTATGAAGTGTTAAGTTATCTGTGCCCTCCACAAGAAACACGCTTCGTCCCCCTTCAGCTACCGTGGCGCCCACGGGCGAAGACTTTCCACTGCCACTGTTTAGGCTGTCGTAGTTGGCGTAATAAACAAGGGTGTTGTCTCTGCTTTCCCCTTGAATGGTGACGTTATTTTGATTGCGTAAAAAGAGAAGCTCTTCGTATTCACCATCACGTAGGGTAATGGTTGCAGGCTGATCCTTAGGAAGGTTTTCCATGACATAGTTTAATGCGCCTTGTAATGAACGAAAATCTGCTTCGCCATCATCATCCACTAAAAGGTGGGTGCCTGTAGGAGCGGCTTCCCGCGTTGTGAAGGTCCAATTTGCCGTTTTACCCAAACCGTTAAAAAGTTGGCTATTTAGTGAAGCGTCAGTGACCAAACCGTTGCTAATGGCTACATAATAGCTTTCGCCATATTCCAATACATTATTGTGAGGTTTAACAATAAGCTGATTACCTTCCACCTTGATAGGAAGGTAATTTACATGACGCAGTTTGTCTTGCCCATGATACCCAAGAGCGTCTATGTCACCACCCATTGAAATGACGTCTACAATGCTATCATCACTTTGTTTGTAAATACGCACTTCGCCGGAGGTGCCAAGGGTCGGGGCATCGTCAAACGTAAGTGTGAGGAGCCCGTCGAGGTACGCATTTTGTTGGCCTGCAAAGGGCGTGGTGAGGGGAAACAAGTCACCATACGTGGCACTTGGCATAGTAAAACCTTCTTGCACAGTCACGCTTAGCACTTTGAATAATGCAGGGTCTTCGCCAGAAGTGAAGGTGACTTGTGCGTTACCCTCCGCGTTTGCGCTTAGCACAACCAGCGAGCCATCCTGCTCTACGCTAACCACACTTTCATCACTGCTTATGACTGAAAATTCGTCTTCAGTAATACCATCACTTTTTACCGCAGTGACGTGAACATAGAGAGGGTCCTCACTGGTCGTGGTTTCCCATGCATTGGTGGCGTAGTCCAGCGTAAGCTGTACAGGCCTTTCACTTGGGTCTCCCACCTTTAAATCATCTAATTCAAATGAGCGATTGTTAGTGAATAGCCCGATTAAGCCTTTCGCGCTGTAACTGGAATCGGTGGTTGAGCCCAGATTTTCTCCATTGAGATAAACGGTTAGTTCATCGCCAACCATGTCTATACGCACTCGATACCAAGTGCCGTCAACACCGTCTTTTTCACCTATTTCTATGGGCGATTTTTTTTGTAGAGGTCGGCTAATACTGCCCGCTTTGCTCACTGCTATTTCAACTTGGGTACTGGTGCTAGCATTTTGCACGTTCAAGCCGCCTGCAAACCAATTGCCTACACTGTCATATCGACCAAGTAGAAAAATTTGCTTGTTTCTGGTGGTACTATTTTGGCGTGGACGAATTCGTGCTTCCACAAAATAATCTCCACTTTCAGGCAAGTCGGTGAGTACACTGTCTTTAACTAAGAGAATCTCCCCACCTTCACCTCCTGCGGTATATCGCATTACATTATTGCCATCATCATCCAGTATATCGAAGCTACCTTGCGCACCGTTACTGCCACTTTCATTGGCTAATAGGTCGAAGTTATCGAATGAACCCGAAGAAAAGTCATCACAAAAATAAAGCGTGGGGGCAGAGTCGCAGCTAAACGCTTGGCTTGAGGATCCATCATCCAAGTAGGTGATCACGAGATTATCAATGGTGACTACGCCACCACTTTCGGTACGCAATTGTAAAAATGATGACGAAGTGGCCACAAAACCTTCAATAGATAATCGCTGACCGGCAGTGAGTGAGGTAATAGGTTCACTGAAGAACTTGGCGTCGCCGCCATGGATTGACTTGCTGCTACTGCTGGTGTTGTTGTCTGCATAGATGATGAAGTTATTATCACCTTCGGTATCTTCAACATTAATAATGTCCATACTAATCATGTACGGGCGGCTTAAATCTAATATACCTGTGGTCGCAGTGTCGTCTGCGCTTGTCTCTACATCAGGCGTGGTGTTACCCAGCGTAAAGCGTGCACTATCTATGGTGAGTGAGCCGTCGCTCATGGTAAGGCCAGAGCTTCCGCCAGTGATACTATAAAACGGTGTTTGAGCACCGCCATCTGTGGCTTTGTAACTTGGCGAGAAGAAGCTATCAACGTCGGTTTCAAAGGTTTCTTCAAGCAACACATTAGCTGCAATATACTCAATGCGAATATTGTCGATAACCACTCTCGAACCGCTTTCAGTTCTAAACTGTAAATACGAGTTCTGACTAGCGATTGGCCCTTCCACGGTGACAGTGGTGCCAGCAACTAAACTAGTGACAAGCTCATTGTAAAAACGAGAGCTTCCACCTAGGTAAGAATTGGCGCTGCCAGAGGTGTTATTGTCCACATAGATTTGGAACTTGTTGTCGCCTTCAGTATCTTCTGCAGCCACTACGTCAAAGATGACGTGGTACGGTCGACTCAAATCGAGGGCGCCGTTCACTGATGTATCATCTGCGGAGCTTTGAGTATCGGGTGTAGTATTGCCTAGTGTGAAACGACCACCGTCTAGCTCAATACCATTGCTAACCTGGGTTACCTGCCCCCCTGTTTTCGTTAACATTGGTACGCTAACACCGTCAGCGGTTTCGATGGCAGCAAAATTGGTGGAAAAGATATCCTCGCTAATGCCAGCAAACGAATAACTTAGAGGCAGTGGGGTAGTAGGAATGATCACCGGTTCTTCAGGTTCGGTGGGTTCAGGCTCCGTTGGTGCTGTGGGTACGTCAACCGCATCTGCAACGGTCTCAATTTTAAGATTATCTAGGGTAATTGAGCCACTTGAGTCGGTTCGAAGCTGGAAGAAACTGTTAGTAACAGTGTTATCTAGAATCTTTGCATCGGATGCTGCAGGGTCGCCGCCATTCACATCATCGCCTGGTTCATACGTGTATGAATAGCGAGTACCGGCTTTAAGCTCTCCGTCGCTAAGAGAAATACTGACAAATTTTGACGCGGCGCCATGAATAGAATTGTCTTGACCTGTGGTGTTGTTGTCAACATACAAGCTAAAGCTACCAGCACTGCCAACTGCGACAATATCGAAGCTAATCGTAAAGCCTTCGCTTAGGTTGTAAATACCTTGTCCAACGGTATCTGTACCTGAGGTATTGGCCCCTGGATTTGCAGCCGCATTACCAATAGAAAAGCGATCGCCTTCTAGTGTTAACTGGCCTGTTGAGGCATCCACAAGCGGGCTACCGCCGGTAACATAGTAGAGCGCTCCTGCATCGGGCGCATCGCTAAGTCGCTTGTATGAGGATGAGAAAAAGGTATCGGTATCGGTATCAAAGTTCTCTTCTAAAGCGGCTTGAATCGCATTGGCAGCTTCTTCAAGTCTTATTGATTCTGCGTCAGCTTGTGCTTGGGTAAAGGCAAACACAGCTGCTTGTGGGTCGTCATTTGATAAACAGCTTTCAACGTAGGTAGCAATCGGGGTGGCGTCATCAGCACTGATTAAACACAGGCTATAGACATCATTTACGGTATTGTAGGCACGTGAAATGAGGTAATGGGTTTCTTCTTGTGCATGTAAAACCAGTACTTTTCTGCCAAAAGCGAATTCGTAGTTTCCGCTGAGCGTTTCATCCCCGGTCACTAACGTAAAGTCACCCGCTAAGTTATTTTCATCGACTGGAGTAAACGTAAATGTCCGCTGCGTCACTTGCCTATTTTCTATGAAGGGTGCATACACGTCGCCGGTAAATTTAGTGACATCGAAGGTATTAGGAAAGAGTGTACCTAGCTCGGTCTCAAGGTAACTGACGAAATGCGACAGTGCCGTTGACTTGTCTATTAGTGTGTTGCTTGCCCCGCCTGCAGCGGGTAACCAAACTTCAACATCGGAGGCAAAATCTGCATCCGATTGATTGAAAAAGTCAGTGAGGGTTTCGCCCTCTTCTAAGGTGACAGTTGCCACATTTGCAGCATCAGCGCTAAGCGTAATACCGTTTGTTGGGTCGCCATCTGTGTCTAGCGACTGTAGCAATCTAATAGTGTTCACCACCGATTGGTTAAAAGCATTGTCAGTAGCAAATAAATCTAGCGGAGATATAACACTTGATGCTGGGGTCTCAGGAAAGACTAAGTCCCCAATATAGAATGAGAGTTGCTCGCCTCGAAAGTACGAGAATTCACCATTTTCATCGGTTTGGCCGGCTTCAACGGACGCAGAATTATAGCTAAGCCCACTGACTGGGCTATCCACAAAAACACCTGTAAGCGCAGGATCTGGCGGCAGTTTTACGTTAGTCGTACTTTTCTCTCCGCAGCCAGCAATAACTAAAACACTACCTATAAGGGCAGCAACATAAGTGAGTTTCATTGACTCAACCTCCATGAAATGCCACGCGTACCCTATTAATCAGTTCGCGTTGGCATTGAAATTTTCAATGTCTGAGCCAATGGCTCAGAACGAACTAATTAATAGAATTTAACGTTCACACCTAATTGGTAACTTCTGCCATATTCTTCTTTTTGATAAAGAATATTGCCGCCGCTTAAGGCATTACCTTGGAAGTAACGTAAGTCTGCTTCTTCAGTTAAATTGATGGCGTCAAAATACACCTGAACCTTGTCGGTGACGTCGTACTGAAGTTTAAAGTCGAGGCTTTTCACATCGGCTTGGTACTGATCGCCCCACACTTTGCAACCTTTAGGGTCGTTTATGTCAGCGGTGACTGGGCAAGAGCCAATTTGTTCCAAAACATCAGAGCGGATGTTGCCGATAAGACGTGCTGAGAAAGTCTGGCTCTCCCAGCCGAACACCAGATTAAACGTGGTGTCAGCCTGATCGGGCAGCGCCACTTTGCCCTGTCGAATTGACTCATCAAGCACGGCCTCACTATTGAGAAGTGTTGCGTTGCTCTGCAGAAAGAAGCCATTGTCGAAATATTGGTTATAGCTAAGCTCAACGCCATATACCTTGGCGCTTTCACCATTAACCGTCACATTGATTTCGTTTAGATAGAGATCTTGTGGAATAACAAACTCTGTAACTTGATTCACCGGTAGGGTAAGGGGTAAATCAGCGATAGACATCCCGATACCATTTACATCAACAATGAAATTCTCAATATCTTTATAAAAGACCGCAGCCTCTAAAAACAGGTTTTCGCTAGGATACCAACCTACCGAGGCATCGTAGTTTACCGATGTCATCGCAAGCAAGTTGGGGTTACCAACATCTAACGCATTGTCTGAACCTAATACGTACTGACTGAGTTGTTGTTACGATGCGCCACCTTGGCTGTCGTCACAATCATCTGTACCCGGTGGGCAAAGTTCAATGTCGCTATCAAAAATGGCATAGGCACGGGCTTGTTTGAAGGAGGGGCGAGTGAAGCTGGTCCAAATTGCACCGCGTACTAAAATGTTCTCAGAAGGCTCCCACTTAATATGTGCACTTGGAAAGAATTCGCTGTATTTAATCGCTGCCTCTGGCAAAGGAATCGCAATATCCAACGCACCGGCGCCAGCGCCATTAAATTCAAAGTCGTCATTTTCCAGTGACATAAACCCAGTGGATGAGAACTCAGTTTCTGTCCATCGCACACCAGTGATGAGGGTAGCATCTAAGCCAATGGGAAATTCTGCCATGGCGTATACGGCCTTAGTATCCTCTACAATGGCATAATCACCTTTTGTGCTTTCTATCGACACTTCACCATTCGTCGCTGGCACCACGGTTTGTCGTGTGGCATCGACAATCTGATCCACGGTGGCTCGGCTTTCAAACGGTAGCTGAAAGTTGCTGTCAGAAGGAATGCTGCTGTCATAATCAGCCAAGGTTGAGTTTACGGCGGCAATGCAGGCGGCATCATCATTACAATCATTTGGGTTGGGGTCGAAGCTCCAGCGGTCTTTGTCGCGAACATGATCTCGTTCGGTTACTTCAGCGCCAACCTTGATGTAGTTAAGGTAGTCATTAAAAATATCTGTACGAAGGTTTAAGTTAACCGTTTTTATTTCATCGGTTCTTTTACCGTCTTCTAAGAATAAGTTATCAAACTGATAATTTGACAGTTCAAATCCGTTACCACTTCCGGACGTGCCAAAAATACTGTTGCTTGGGTCGTAAGTGAGGCCCGCAATCTCGGCGGCATCCTCGGCCGACATTATTTTTGCACTTATTGTATCCCGGCTTCCTTGACCATAGACGATTAAATCTCGTTCTCTAAATTGTACACGGCGATCGCCACTAGAGTCTTCTTCTGAGCGAGATTGCGCAAACTCATAGTCAAGCACAAAGCGCTCCGCAATGCGATTTTCGCCACCTAGGCTAAAGGTAGTCGTCTTGTTTTCACTTTCTTGGATAAAGTGCTGATGGAATACATCGATATCGCTTAATATGAATTCCTTGGTTTGACTGTTCACATAGACAATTTCACTGTTGCCTACCGAACCTGCATCCTGAAAATCGTAGAATTCACGCTGCGCGAGATCGTCGTCTTCAAATTGTGTGTAGGTGCCCTTAGCGTAATAGTAGCTATCCGCATTGGGCTTGTATTCTAAATTGAGCGCGGCAGCTTGGCGGGTTCGTCCCGCTACTTCCCTTCTATACTCCAATTGGGCTGGTGCTAAAATTTCGTCGCCGGCAGCAATTTCGTCATCCGTTTTACCTAAGTCTGCTTTATAAAACTTCATTTCATTTGTGCTGTGATGACGGGTTTCATCAATAAGGGTTTTTCGCTCTTCATGAGATATGGCAAATCCAATACCGAAGGTATCGTCGAGAAAGAATTGCGTGCCATCTAAACTGAATTTGGGCGAGTGAGCTCCTCGCTTTTGCGAATACGCATCTTGAGCTCTAATTTTTAGCGTATTTTTACCACGGTCAAAAGCCGAAATGGCTTTTACATTGACGGTGCCGCCAATGGAGTTAAGGTTTTGATCTGGCGTCAGTGTTTTCAGTACTTCAATGGTGCCCAATAAATCTGCTGGTAGCGCATCTAAGCCAACTTTACGCTCCTCACCTGCGCCAGACATTTGCGCACCGTTCATGTTTACAGAGACAAAACTTGGGCCTAAACCCCTCACAGTGACGAACTTTCCTTCGCCTTCAGACCGTTGAAGTGTTACCCCAGGTAAACGACGTAACGATTCAGCCACGTTTTGATCGACAAAATTACCCAAGTCATCTGTTGAAATAACAGAACTGAAACCGTCTTTCATGCGCTCTAAATCACGGGCTTTTAAGTCGGCTTGTTTTACACCTTTAACTTCTACAATTTCTATGTCTTGTTCGTCTCCTTCTTGCGGTTGAGTGGTGTTTTCTTGTGGGGTTGTATTAGGTATAGGGTTGGCTGTTTGCGCCATCGTTGCAAATGCTGCCGATACAGACAGCGCTAATGCTGTCCATTTAAACATGTGCATGCTGAGCACTCCTTTAGTTTTATTATTAGCACAGACTATCCACACCGCAGCTGTGCCACCGGTGGCATTATGGCTCAGTCTTTACATAATGCACACTATTTTAACGAGTTTTTAACCTAAAGTTTATATGTGAATATTTATTGAAGTTTTGGACTAGCGTAGGGCTAAGGCTCTCCATGCCTCCGGCGAGAGAGAAGTTGAACTAATAGCCTTCTGGCTATCGAGGGATTTTTTATAATCTTCCCAGTTAATAACCTGGGTTTCACTGTCAATAATCCCGTTACTATTGCCGTAGTGCTGGGTTTCTATAGAGGTGAATATCCGTTCATCTACCATGTCCGCTCTCAGTCCGCTGCGGCTAAGGTTAGCGCCCACGTCTTTGTTTTCAATTAATGTTGACCAAACCTCATTCGTTGGCAGCGGCAATAAGGCGGTTTCAGTTTCTAAGTGTGGAATTTTCTGTTTTGCAATATGGATGTTTAGCGCTTTGTGCCACCCTTTAGAGTGTTTTCTTTCATTTTTTACCACCACACCCAATTGGTTTTTTTCGCGAAGCTTAGGGTGGCCTTTCATGTGATTACCCTGAAGGAATACTCGGGTGAGCGGGGCTTTTTCGTACCATAATTGATAAAACCAGAGGTTGCGAGAGGCGGGGCCAGGAATAAATAAGTTGTTGATAATATTAGCCTTCCCGTTCTCCCCGCCATAGATGCTGTTGCTTCCCCAGTTCGCAATCACATTATTGGTGATTTCAACGAATTCACGTGCCTGCTCATAGGGAGCGTTTAAGCGCCAACCGTTAATTCTAGGATTTCTGCTGGTATGACTCACCAACAGGTTTCTGGTAAAGCTAGCATTCGCGCCCCCCCATATTCCGCCATACCCGTGGCTCCCTTTATGGTGCCCTGCATTGTTTAAACTTTCTGATAATATTGAGTGTTGAAGTGTAAATCGCTGATTATTATAAAAAGACCCTACCTCGTCATTGGACCAACTTAACGAACAGTGATCGATAATGACATCGCTGGAGTTTCGCACCGTGAGAGCATCACCTTCTTTCATCAAATGACCCGGCCGGAATCGCATGTGCCGAATAATGACTTGATGGGTTTTTACGGTGGTGCTGGCCCCTGTTACGACAATGCCATTTGGAGAAGTATGACCGGCAAGAGTGATATTAGGGTGAGATATTTTTAACTCATCTTCCAACACAATAACCCCAGAGACATTGAAAACCACTAAGCGCGGGAAAGGCTGTTCTACAGCCCACCGAAGGCTACCCTTTATCGGGTCTTTAGCGTTATCGGCGAGTGTATTTACCACGACAATTTGCCCTTCATTTCCTCCTTGAGTGTATTTGCCAAAGCCTAACGCGCCGGGAAAGGCGAGGGGCGTTTCAGTGGTGCTGAAACTGCTTGAGCATGCCATTACATTCAACAGCAAAAATAGATAGATAATGTTTTTCACGTTAGGCCCGAGTTGCTGGTTAGTTGATGGTTGAACGCTAAAGTTGCGACTTCTTTTAAGCTCTCGCTCCAAAATTGCAGTGCCTTCGTCGACCCCTCTTTTCCGGGGATTTCAATCGCGAGCATGGCGGTTAATTCGCCATGATTGATAAAAACAGGTACCGATACACAGGTGGTGCCAAGCGCGTTATCATAAACGGCGGCATAGCCTCGCGTGCAGGTGGACAGGCTAATCTTTTCAGCTAATGCTTTATCAAAGTGACCTAATTTACTGGTGTAGAAAGGCAGACTAAATTGATTCTGGTAGGCCAACATAATATGTCCTGGCGCCGAATCAAACAGCGGGAGTTTGGCGCCTGGCCTAATGGATGAGACCCGGTTGGGGCTACCATCTAGCACGTCTATTACAAATACCGCGGAGCCCCCTGGAATACTTAAAATGGCACTTTTATTGGTTTTTGCAATTAGCGGCGCTAGAGCGGGAATTAAGGCTTGTTGAATCTGTTGGCTTTGGGCATTAGAAGCACTGATTTCATATATTCTATTCCCATAGTAATAGCGCTTTCCGCGTTTATCTACAAGCCGCTCACTGACCAGCGTTCTCAATAACCTGAACACTGAGGTACGTGGTAGCGACAAGGCGCTTTCAATTTCGGCCGCCGCTAACCCTTCTGCATTTTGCGCTAGCAAATCACACAATTGTATTGCCTGAAAAACGCTTGGGATCAGGTACCTATCCATCTTCGCCATACTATGTATTCGAACCAAATATACCTTATGTTAACATAAATAAAGATAAATGCCACCGGTGGCATTTATGGGTGAGTTAAGTTAACATCATGCCACCTCTATATAAATATTAGTTATGTATCGTATCGAAATAATACTAGTTGATGATTTATATTTGACGTAGATTGCCCACCGTAATGCCGACTTTTTCGCCTTCTATAACAGGAAGGCCGACGTAAAAGAACGTGGTAAACGTGTATATCTGGCATTCAATTGACCAAAAGAATGCTCATAATAAGTGAATTAAATGGCTTGATCTCAATCGATCAGTGTCATTCTCATAGAGCCTGAATGGGAGGAGATGCGTGTGAAAATCATTGTTTTAAATGAATCAAAAACATCGACACCACAAATAAATGTGGAACGACGGTGTGCAGTAACGCCTGCGAGTGTGCAGCGCCTGTGTAAAAAGGGCGTAGAGGTGAACATTGAAGCGGGAAGTGGCGAATTATCTCATTACCTTGATAACGAATATGAAGATGCTGGTGCAACCATTATTAATGACGTGAATGATGCTTTATCATCTGCGGACATGCTTGTAAGTGTGAACAAGCCAAGTGAAGCCCAATTGTCGGTGATGAAAAAAGGGGCCATTGTGGTTGGCCATCTTGACCCCTTCTTTCAACAACCGCTAATTGAGTCTATTGCAGAAAAGGCGTTAACGGCCATCTCTGTAGAAATGATCCCGCGCTCGTCACGGGCACAAAAGATGGATGCGTTAAGTTCGCAAGCCAGTTTGGCTGGCTATGTCATGGTGATGCAAGCGGCCAATCAACTTCCTTCAATCCTACCCATGATGATGACGCCGTCGGGCACCATCAAACCTGCGAAAGTTTTTATTATTGGAGCCGGCGTAGCGGGCTTACAGGCGATTGCAACGGCTAAGCGTTTGGGAGCCAATGTATTGGCTTACGATACCCGTGCTGTTGTGGCTGAACAGGTAGAGTCGCTAGGGGGTAAGTTCTTAAAAATAGACATCGGTGAAACCGGCCAAACTAAAGACGGCTACGCCAAAGAACTTACCGAGGAGCAAAAAGCCAAGCAGCAAGAGGCGCAGCGTGATGCGATTGCCAACTCGGACATTGTGATTACAACCGCCCAGTTATTTGGCCGCAAGCCTCCCGTGTTGATATCAAAAGACACCTTAGCCTTAATGAAACCCGGCAGTGTGGTGGTGGATATGGCGGCAACGTCAGGCGGCAATGTTGAAGGGTCTGTAGCGGGTGAAACGGTTGAAATCAATGGTGTGAAGGTGATTGGTAACGGCAATTGGAGCCAATTTGTGGCGAAAGCCGCCACTGATATGTATGCCAACAACATTTACAACCTTGTCGATGAATTCCTTGATGAAGAGAGCAAAACGTTTGCGTTGAATTTAGAGGACGACATTCTCGCTGGGTGCGTGATTGCACACGAAGGTAAAATTACCAACGAGATGCTATTAAACGCATATAAAGGAGCCTAATTATGGAAATCATTTACCTACTTTTCATTGTGCTACTTGCTGCCTTCTTAGGTTTCGAGCTTATTCGAAAAGTCCCCGCGACTTTGCACACGCCGCTAATGTCAGGCTCAAATGCAATTTCAGGGATTACCCTTGTGGGCGCTTTAGCAGCAGCGGGTGGTGACCATTCTTGGTTAACCACGGTATTGGGCACTGCCGCAGTAGCCTTAGCGAGCATCAACGTGGTGGGCGGGTACCTTGTTACCGACCGCATGTTAAGCATGTTCAAAAAGAAAGATAAAAAATAGGGAGTGCGCAAGTGAACGATATAGCAACCATAATTAATCTTGCGTACGTTGTTGCAGCGGCGCTATTTATTCTAGGGCTAAAATTACTTAGCCACCCAGATACGGCCAAACGGGGCAACTTTGTCTCTGCCGTGGGCATGCTTATTGCCGTTGTTGTCACACTGCTCGATCAACACATTATTAGCTATCAATGGATCGTAGTCGGCGTCGTCATCGGTGGCGCGTTTGGCGCTTGGAAGGCAAAAACCGTAGAGATGACAGCCATGCCTGAAATGGTGTCGTTGTTCAACGGATTTGGCGGCATGGCTTCGCTTTTACTAGGTTGGGCTGCGCTCTCAGGCATGAGCGACCTGGCCATGCTAAATACAGGTGTATTTACCTTTGTGACACTGTTTCTCACTGTTTTAGTGGGTGGCGTGACCTTCTCTGGCTCTGTCATCGCATGGGGCAAACTCTCGGGTAAGATGACGTCTAAAGCGGTTATTTTCACTGGCTTAAGAGAGTTAAGTATTGCACATATTATTGCCATGATAGTGGTGGGGTATTTGTTTACTACCGACCCTCAAAACACCGTGTGGTTATACTGTGCCATTGCCCTAGCGCTTAGTTTCGGCTTATGGGCCACTGTGTCTATCGGCGGTGCAGACATGCCCGTGGTTATCGCATTACTAAATAGCTATTCAGGCATTGCAGCCTCGGCAGCAGGTTTAGCCACAGGCAATACCATTTTGATTGTTACTGGTTTGCTGGTGGGTGCGTCAGGACTTATTCTTACCAACATTATGTGTAAGGCCATGAATCGCTCATTAATGAATGTGCTTCTTTCTGGCTTTGCTAAACCCGTTGAAGCAGGTGAAAAAATTGAAGGTGAGATTAAAGTACTGTCTGCGCAGGATGCGTTTTATGTACTTGAAGCCGCACAGTCAGTATTGGTTATCCCTGGTTACGGAATGGCAGTAGCACAAGCTCAGCATGCGGTGCGCGAAATGCAATCGTTGCTAGAAGAGAATGGCTGTACCGTTGAATATGCCATTCACGCGGTTGCTGGGCGTATGCCGGGCCATATGAACGTGTTATTGGCTGAGGCCGATGTGCCCTATGACCAATTATACGAAATGGATGATGTGAACCCGCGTATGGAAAACTATGACGTGGCCATTGTAATTGGTGCGAATGACGTGGTTAACCCTGCGGCAAAAGAAATGAAAGGCAGCCCTATTTACGGTATGCCGGTTATTGAAGCGTATCGTGCTAAAACCGTATTTGTTTTAAAGCGTTCAGCAAACGCAGGTTTTGCCGGCGTAGACAACCCACTTTTCTTTAAAGATAACACCCGCATGGTATTGGGTGATGCGAAAGACACCATTAATAGCATTGTTCGAGAGTTTGGCGACGATTAACGTATCCCTTTTACTGGGTAGTTATGCAGCGCTAAACCCTTAAACCATCAAACTTGGTGGGCATGAAAATCTAAGCGCCTGATAAGGATAAATAAAACTCCTCTCAGGCGTTTTTTTTATAGTAAACCAAGCCTCATGGACGATAAAGTGACCAAAAATTGCGGGCACTTTATGTACACACATCATCTACAACTTTAGTATAATGCGTTGCTTTCTCGCCATCTTCTATAGAGCGACCTGACGTAGATGTATCAACCGCCTTACAAAATTGAAAACCTGGATAATTGGATTTGCATTACCTTACGTGGTGTTTGGGACATGGCGACCAATATCCAATATCTTTCAGCATTAGCCAACGAACTCAATGCTAAAAAAGGTAAGTCCTTTAATATCGCTGTGGATATGCGCGGGTGGGTTGTGCCTTTTTCTGAAATTACCGAGAGAATTAAAGCCCCTATCCATCTAGACAGGCGTAACCAGCGCTGTGAAGTATGGCTAGAAGAACAGGGGATGAAGGTTGATCATATTGCTAATAAATTTTTTAATGAGCAACATGTCAAGCTTACCCGTACCTACAGTTCCAGTGATTTTCTAGCGCATATGAAGGTGTTAGAAAATGAGCCGCTGGTATCGCACATGTCGCAGTGGTTACAACAAAACCAAGTCGATAAACAAAATTAGTCGCGACCATAGATATTTTACGTAGCACAGCAGGTTGTGTTGTCTATAATACGCGCCTATTTCGCATTAATTCCGAGCATGAACTCGGGGCATTTTACAAGGTGAACAACATTGTCTGATTGGAGCATTGAAGAAGCAGAACGCGTTTATGGCGTGTCTCAGTGGGGTGGCGGCTATTTTCAAGTTGGTGAAAATGGCAACGTTCATGTTACCCCCGTGCCCGATGACCCGAGTATCCGCATCGATTTTAAAGCCGTGATTGAAGAAATTCGTCAAGAAGGCGTGCAATTTCCAGTGGTCGTTAGGTTTCACGATATATTGCGTTCGCAAGTGTCGAGTTTGAACAATGCGTTTAGGAACATCATTAAAGAGGCCGATTATAACGGCGTATATCAAGGTGTTTATCCGGTAAAAGTTAACCAAATGCGCGAAGTGGTGGAAGAAATCGTAGAAGCCGGGAAGCCGTTTAACTATGGTTTGGAAGCCGGTTCAAAAGCCGAACTTCTTACTGTACTTGCCATGAATACCAATGAAGACTCATTAACCATCTTAAATGGCTACAAAGACGATGAGTTTATGCGTTTAGCGTTACTAGGTAGAAAGCTAGGGCGTAAAGTGGTTGTGGTGGTTGAAAAATACAGCGAACTTCTGCTGTTGGTTAAAATTTCAAAAGAGCTAAAGATTGATCCTATCATTGGCGTTCGCGCAAAAATGACGGTTAAAGGCCGAGGTAAATGGGAAAGTTCTGGCGGCGAAAGAGCGAAGTTTGGTTTAACCATTACTGAAATCATTAAAACGGCTCGCTACCTTGAAGAACAGGGTATGGCCCATTGTTTAAAACTGTTGCACTTCCATATTGGTAGCCAGCTAACAGACATTCGTGCAGTTAAAGAAGCCATGACGGAAGGGGCTCGCATATATGCTGACCTTCATAAAATGGGTTTCCCTCTTGATTATGTTGATGTTGGCGGTGGCTTGGGCATCGATTACGACGGCAGTAATTCCACCAATGAATCTTCCCGTAACTACAGTATGCAAGAATATGTCGCTGATGTGGTATACGGCATGAAGGAAATGTGCGACTTAGAAGGCGTGCCTCATCCCAATTTGGTAAGTGAAAGTGGGCGGGCGATTACCGCGCACCACAGCTGTGTTATTACAGAAATTGTCGGTGAAATTAAGTCGAATTCGGCGCAAATAGATACAAGCGAAAAAGAAGGTGAACACTTCTTTTTGAAAAACATGCGTGAGTTGTCGGAAACCTTCGACAGTCAAACTAACATGCATGAAGTGTATAACGATGCGTCTCAGTATAAAGAGCAGGCGCTGGATGCCTTTAAGCTCCGGGTGATTACCCTAGAAGAATTGGCAAAAATAGAAACGCTTTATTGGGACATTATGGGGCGTTTACAGCTATGGTACCGCAAAGAGGAATACGTACCTGAAGAGCTGCAAGAGCTAGATTATGGCTTGTCATCACAATATCTGTGTAACTTCTCGGTGTTTCAATCGGCGGCGGATACGTGGGCAATAGACCAACTTTTGCCGGTTGTTCCTCTTACGCGAATGAACGAGAAGCCGTCGGTGAACTGTTCACTGGTGGATATTACCTGTGACAGTGACGGTAAAATTGATCAATTCACCATTGGCCGTGAAATTACCGATGTGTTGCCTATGCACCCATTGCGTAAAGATGAGCCTTATTATGTGGGGCTATTCTTAACCGGGGCATACCAAGATGTGATGGGAGACATGCATAATTTGTTTGGGCGCCTAAACGAAGTGCATATCTTTAGTTACGATGATGATCCAGAAGACTTCTACATTGAAGAAGTGGTGAAAGGTTCGTCTGTGGAAGATGTGTTGAATATTATGCAATACAATCCACGGGCAATGGCGTCAGACGTTAAACGATTGATTGACAGACACGTGTCTAGTGGAAACATAAATCCAAGAGAAGGCGTACGCTGGACTGATTTTTATGAAAATTGTTTAAGCGGTTACACGTACCTTAAGCCTTAATCTAAGTAACACAGCAAGCTGAACTACTGTTGTTCGGCTTGCTGAAAATAGCGTTTCCAAAACTCGGCGGTAGTGGTGTTAATCATGTTAGATTCCGCATTCATTAGCATCACATACCCTACGCTGTAATCTGGTGCAAAGGCAACATCTGCGCGATACCCTTTTACCCAACCACCATGATAGTTAATGCGCTTGCCATCAAAATCGTAAACCCGCCAACCTAAACCATAATGGGCGTCATTTAAGTGCCCACGCCACCCTCTACGCCTTATTTCTCGCTGCGTTCTTACCCGTGGCGTTGTCACCTCTTCAATCATCTGTTTTGAAATCACTGTAGGGAATTCGCCCAGCAGCGCTTGAAGATAAATGGTCATGTCGCGAATACTGGCGTTAACGCCAGCGGCGGGTGAGAAACGGTAGTAATTGCTTTCTACTCTGCCTTCTCGCCAGCGATTACGGGCAATGGCAATGTGAGGGTGAGCCCAAGACGCAGACGCTAATAAGCCGCCTTTACCTGCACTAGACGCACTCATGCCTAACGGCGTTAAAATCTGGTTTTGCAATTCTCTAGAATACGAGGTGTTGTTATTGCTGAAATAGTATTCCAAGGCGCCAAATAAGGCATTTTGATAGGTGTAACATTCGCCTGGACGGCACAAGGGGGTGAGTTCCGAGAGGGACATTAACACCCGTTCAAGAGAGTAATCAGCTTCAATTAGGTTATCGTACGCATTGGGAATAAAGCCGCTGGATTGCCCCACAATATGCTGTAGCTGCAACGACTGCATGCCATTTTTTTCAAATGAAATATTGGGCAATAGTGTGGAGATTGGGGTTTCCCACTTTAGCCTGTTTTGTTCAACCAGCTTGGCGGTGAGTAACGCGGTAAATGTTTTAGATACAGACGCGAGCCTAAATACCGTATTTTCATTAATACGCTCACCGCCCTTATGGGTATAACCATACACAAATACTTGTGGAACTTTACCTTGCTCGTAATAAACAAAGGCATAGCCTGGTACGTTATACTTGTTAGCTTGTTGCTTAACGTGTTTAGCGTAATCGTCTAACCACTTCTCGGCATGCGCAGGTAAAGCTAACCACATCAACAATAAGGCGAAAAACACAGGCATGAAAGAGAAAAGGCGTTGATACCCGTAGCGGAAAGTGTGCAGCATAGATTTCGCTCAGTTGGGGCACGCCCGTGGGGGTGCTGGCGTTATTATTTTTTCTACATTATGCGTATGCATCATCAGTTTATCAACTTTGCCTCAAATAATAGTCAGTTCCGATTTTGTCGCACACCATCACGAAAACCGCGATACACTTCTTTCATACTGTTCGTTTTGTAATTAGGTGCACAATAAATGTTAGCCAACAGCGCAAGCGATACTGAAGAGCAATGGCGTGTTTACGCACAAGCGCGATTAAGCCGAGACAGTCGCTTCGATGGCCGCTTTTTTGTGGCAGTGAAGTCTACCGGCATATTTTGCCGTCCAATCTGCCCAGCGAAGTTACCACTAGAAAAAAACGTGGAGTATTTTGAGCATGCCACGCAAGCTTTGCATCATGGGTACCGGCCCTGTTTGCGCTGTCGGCCCGACAGCGCGCCAAGCTCATTCGCGTGGCAGGGTGTCACCACTACCGTAAAAAGGGGTATCTCGTTGCTAAGCCATATTCCTTCCCAACCTGTCAGTCATGTAGCGGAGCGATTAGGGATTAGTGAACGCTATCTCAACAAGCTGCTGCAAAGTGGGCTTGGGCTATCGGCAAAGCAATATCAAAGTTTACATCGTGTTTTGTTTGCCAAGCAGTTATTGCAGCAAACCGAAATGACGGTAGATGATGTGGCCTTAAGTGCTGGCTATGGGTCGTCTCGTCAGTTGCAGCGCGCCGTGCAGCAGTATTGTAAAACAACCCCCTCAGCACTGCGTAAATCGGTAAAGGGCAATGCACCCACCGTAACACTTAGACTGGCCTATCTTCCCCCGTACAATTGGCCACAAGTCCGAGACTTTTTAAAGATGCGTGCCATTGAGGGCGTGGAAGCGGTTAGCGATAATAGCTATCAAAGGTATATTCGCGTGAAGGGGGAAGTGGGGCGAATAAAAGCGACCCATAATGCCCATGCTAATGGCTTTGATATCGAATTGCGCTTACCTTCGTTAGACGGGCTACACAGTATTATTGAAAAGATAAAAGGCGTACTGGATTTACATGCAGACCCACAATTGATTAAAGCCAGCCTTCATGGTGCTGGGCTACCTTTAGCTCTTATTGATGAGGGGATTCGCTTACCGGGCACGTGGGACGTATTTGAAAGTGGTTGTAGGGCCATAGTGGGGCAACAAGTCAGTGTAAAAGCGGCCATAGGGCAAGCTTCCTTGTTAGCCAAGCAACTGCATTCACCCATAGGTACCGTTACATGCCCTGGCTTTGCATTCCCATCGCCGCAGCAGGTGGCAAGCAGTGATGTGTCTTTTTTGAGAATGCCTAATGCACGAAAGCAAGCACTGATATCTTTTGCGTCGCTCTTTGCTCAACAACCAAGTGGTACCACCCCAGAGGATGATGCCATTATGGCAATAAAAGGTGTTGGTCAATGGACACTAGATTACATTAAGATGCGTGGGGAGAAAGACCCTGATGTGTATTTAGCGGGCGATCTTATTGTTAAAAAAATGGCGGCGAAATATCCGGTTTCAGCTGAAAAAGCAGCGCCTTGGCGCAGTTATCTCACCCTACAATTATGGGAGTTAAGTAAGCGATGACATCGGCTCTACAACGTCAGGAACCCAGCAATTTTTATGCAGGGCATATTCAAAGTGAGCAAGGCATTGTTGAAGTTACCGCCAATGACAGTGGTGTCACCGCCATTGCCTTTGTTGCAGCGCCAACCGCGAACGCGCAACACAATGCTATTGTGCAAGAGGCCTGTAAGCAATTAAACGGGTATTTTTCAGGTACACTGACGCAGTTTGATTTACCTTTAGCGGCCAAGGGCACCCCATTTCAGCATCAGGTATGGCAAGCGCTAGGTGAAATAAAGTACGGTGACACAGCCAGTTATGCCGACATAGCCAATGCCATAGGAAACCCTAAAGCCGTACGTGCAGTGGGCATGGCAAATGGGAAAAACCCCATAGCCATTGTCGTGCCCTGCCATCGTGTTATCGGCAGCAATAACACACTTACCGGTTATGCTGGTGGACTTAGTCGTAAACAATTTTTACTCAATTTAGAGGGAGCACAGGGCGTGTTATGGCAATAAAGCATGTAGTAGCGTTGCTGATACTAGCGGCAATTTGGGGCGGTTCATTTATCTTTATGCGCGTGGCTGCCCCCGAATTCGGTATTTATGTGCTGGTGGCGATACGTACGCTACTGGCAACCTGTGTCCTTTTACCGATATTAATTATTATGGGCGGGGTACGCCAAATCTATCGTTACTGGGTGCCGATTGCCTTGGTGGGTATGGCAAACACAGCAGTACCTTTTGTGCTGTTTAACTACAGTAGCTTGCATTTAGAAGCGGGTGTTAATGCCATATTAAACGCCACGGCACCTATGTTTGGGGCCTTGTTTGCATGGCTTTGGCTAGGTGACAAACTTACAAAAAGTGCTATTGCTGGCTTGGCGGTGGGTTTTGTTGGTGTTGCCATTATAAGCCAACAGAAGTTGGGCGAGGGAGACATTAGCTTTTTACCTATCGTTACCGCCTTGCTGGCTACCATGGGCTATGGCTTGGCGGCCAGCATGATGAAAAAATGGCTGCAAGGGGTGAAGCCGCTTGTGGTTGCGACAGGAAGTCAGGCATTGGCCACTGTCATGCTTGCGCCATTTGCGTTAGCGACCTTGCCTGACACTATGCCAAGCCTTAATGCGTGGTTTAATGCCATTGCACTGGCGGTGGCTGGAACCGGTATTGCTTACATTCTTTACTTTAAGCTCATTGCCGATATTGGCCCAGCCAAAGCAATAACCGTTGCCTATCTTGTGCCTTTATTTGGCATTATCTGGGGAATTATTTTCTTACGCGAACACTTGTCGTTACAAACCATTATTGGTGGCTTAATGATTTTGTTTGGCGTAGCGCTAACCACAGGTGTGGTTAACGCTATACAGAAAAAGCCATTACGCCGGCGGGTTAAAGACGCGTAATGACATTAATCAATAAGTTGCATGCGAACTAAGTTACTGCCATCTCGTTTAGCTTGATAAAGGGCGTCTTCTGCGTGGGCAGTCACTTCGTTCATTATGCGTGCAGATGCCGTAAACGAAATACCGAATGAAGCGGTAAGTTGCAGTGAGTTTTGCCCTACCGGTGGTGGCAAGGTTGCAATGCCGTGGCGCAAACCTTGCGCCGTATCGAACGCTTCATGAGGGCCAGTTTGTGGCAGCAAAACAATAAATTCTTCGCTACTCCAACGACCTAGTACATCCTGCTCTCGTAGGTTATCCGCCAAATAGCCCGCCACTTTGTCGAGTATATCATCGGCAGTATTGCGGCCGAATGCGTCGGAAATATGGGAGAAGTCATCTAAGCTTACAAGTACAACGCTTATCGACTTTTCTTCTTTCAACAACGACTGATAAATCAACTCAACGGCCGCTCTGTCAGGCAATCTATTCGCATGGCGCACAACCATGTCAGGCTGCATGTCGCGGCGGAAATAGTAAAGCAAGTTGTAGATAAGCAGGAATAGCGAAAATATCACCACTAATAAGGTGACGACGCTGAAAATAAACGCCTGAGAGATCTCTGTTTGTCTATCTTCTAACGGGCTTAACAGAAATACCGTCCAACCAAATTGGTTTAGCTTTACCTCGGCGATTAAATAATCTTTCTGATCGATAGTCACCAACTTATTATTCAGCGCTTGATCGTTTCGCACGCTGAGTGGCAAACTGGCATACCAAGGTAATTCAGAGAGGTTCGTAAAATCAGAGTAAGTGGCAATTAATTTGGGGTCGGAAGACAACATAATATCGCCATTGCCATCGACAAAAAGGAAATCGTAACCGTATTGCTTTTTGTAGCTATCAAATACGCTTAAGAAACTACGAAGGCTTTTGCCAATACCAAAAAAGCCGAGAAATTTTCCGTCAAAGTCGTAAATTTTAATGTCGATATAAAAATGGGTATCTTCCCATTTACCAATATCGGCTACAGCATCTTCCGGGTAGTCGCGATACTTAAAATACCAGCTAACCTCGCCTTCAATTAAATCAAGCGTGCTGCCGTCTGAATTATAAAGCTTGCGACTAGTTTCGCTGGCAATAAAGAAAGACAGGCCAAATTTCTCTTCAAGCCGAGTTAAACTGGCAAAAATGGCGTCTTCATCCAAGGTTTCACCGTCCATCAAATGCACTAATTCGGTGGAATGGCCTAATGCCTCAGACGTATGAAGGGGTTTTAAAAGTTGTTCGACAATAAGAGAAATAGCCGGCGACAGTGATTGTTGCTGGGCCCGACTTTGCTCTGCTACGATTTTAGATACACTAAAGTGAACAAGTGTCACGATTGCGATGACCACAACAGCAAATAACACTAGAAGACTTCGGTGAAGAGTTCGAAATGTGTTCACAGACTACGCATACTCCCTTGCCTGACTGAACGAATACAAATAAAGGAGTGAGTATACCTGTTGCTTTAATGAACTGCTAGGCTGTTCAGCGTAGGTTAGACTTATGGACGAAGGATTAAAATGAATCGCTGAATTCTTTGGAATCCTTCGTTACACTATATCCAGTTTCCAATACGAACAATGTGAAAGGAATGAAATGGCATTTTCAGTGGTGATATTAGCGGCCGGAAAAGGCACTCGCATGAAGTCTGCATTACCAAAAGTGCTGCACAAAGTAGGAGGTTTACCTATGGTGCAGCGTATTATCAATACCGTAGACGCCTTGGATGCAAACAATATTCACTTAATTTATGGCCATGGTAAAACGCAGCTGAAAGCGGCATTACAGGGCGACAACCTCAATTGGTGCTTGCAGGAAGAACAGTTGGGCACAGGGCATGCTGTAAAACAAGCGGTGCCTCACATCAGCGACGACGAAGACGTTATGGTATTAGTCGGTGATGCCCCTCTTATTCGTGAAGAAACACTGGCGAAGCTTATTGAGGTAAAAAGCCGTTGCGATTTGGCGTTGTTAACCGTTGAACTTGACGACCCAACGGGCATGGGCAGGATTATTCGTGAAAATGACAATATTACCGCCATTGTTGAACATAAAGACGCTTCCGATGCACAGCGCGAGATAAAAGAAATTAATACCGGCATGATGATGATGTCGGGTCAAGATTTGAAACGCTGGTTAAACGCATTAAGTAACGATAATGCCCAAGGTGAGTATTACCTCACCGACGTTATTGCCATGGCAGCGAAAGAAGGCAAGCGCATCAATGCCGCGCACCCGCAAGATATTGTAGAAGTGGAAGGGGTTAACAATCGCCTGCAACTGGCACATTTAGAACGGGCATTACAACGTCGCCATGCAAACGAATTAATGATGAATGGCGTAACGTTTGCCGACCCAAACAGATTCGATTTACGTGGCCAGCTCACTACGGGTGAAGACGTAGAAATAGACATCAACGTGATAGTTGAAGGGACGGTAATTTTAGGCAACAACGTAAAAATTGGTGCTCACTGTATTTTACGCAACTGCGAAATTGCCGATAATACGGTAATAGAAGCCAATTCAATTATTGAAGAAGCGCTTGTGGGTGAGTACTGCACAGTAGGGCCATATGCTCGCCTACGTCCTGGTGCGGTAATGCACGCCAAAGCGAAGGTGGGTAACTTCGTTGAGATGAAGAAAGCCGTGCTTGGCGAAGGGGCCAAAGCCAACCATCTGACCTATTTAGGTGATGCCACCGTAGGGGCTAACGCCAATATTGGAGCGGGGACGATTACCTGTAATTACGATGGGGTTAATAAATCTAAAACGACCATTGGGCAAAATGCATTTATTGGGTCAAACTCATCGCTGGTGGCGCCTGTCACCATTGGCGATAACGCCACGGTTGGAGCTGGGTCAGTAATAACCTCGAAGGTTGATGAAAATGCGCTTGCGGTTGCCCGCGGCAAGCAGCGCAATATTGCAAATTGGCCTCGCCCAACTAAGAAGTAAAGTCAGGCTATTTCTAATAGAGTGGCAAATACACCAAAGCGAAGCTGTGCTGGTTTCGCTTTTCTTTCTTTTAGGCCTCTTATCTATTCTCCTTCAACCTACTTAGCCTTCTTGCTTTTACATCCTTGCGGTATATTGATAGTGTATACTCACTTACAAAATGGTCTCCAATTAACATAGGCTCTTGAAATGATTTCTACCTTATTGGTTGGCTTTGGATTCTCCGCCACCACTTTTCATTTACCCTTTTTGAATTATTTGCCACAGTTTTCTGTTGATGTGGTTATCTCTTCTAAGCCAGACGCGGTTAAAGCGGTTTTACCTCACGCAGAAGTGTACGCTTCACTAGAAGAGGCGCTTAAAATTCATGACGTGGATTTAGTTGTGATCACTACCCCTAATCATCTTCATGCGCCTCAAGCTAAAATAGCGTTAGAACATAGTTGTCACGTGTTAGTAGAAAAGCCTTTCACCTTAAGTAGCCAAGACGCCACCGAACTCGTTGCACTGGCTAACGCACAGCGTAAACAACTGTGTGTTTACCAAAACCGACGCTTTGATGGCGATTTTCTTACACTGGCAGCATTAATCAAGGAAGGTACCCTTGGCGACATTAAACGATTGGACAGTCGTTTCGACCGATTTCGTCCTGTACCTAGGAATAGATGGCGAGAAAATGCAGGTCCCGGAAGTGGTATCTTCTGGGATTTGGGCCCGCATTTGATCGATCAAGCACTACAATTGTTTGGCCAGCCAGAGGCAGTGTCTGCAAACATACTTACCTTACGAGAAGGTGGACAATCAGATGATACCTTCGACATAACACTTCATTACACTGACAAAATGATTAAGCTAGGCAGTAGCGCTTTTCAGGCGGGCACCACCCTGCGATATGATTTACAGGGCACTAAAGGCAGCTTCCGTAAATTCCATTTAGATCCTCAGGAAAACCAATTACGTGCTGGCCTTCCTTTTGACGATGCAAGTTGGGCGACCTCAGAACCCACACAGGATGGCGTATTAGCGCTAGTCAATGAAAGCGGTGACGTGGTGGAACAGACTATTCCTACCCAAAAAGGTGAATACCTTACTTTTTTCACTCGGCTTGCTCATGCTATTGAGCATGCAGAGCCTTCACCCGCTGATGCCAGCACCGTTATCCCAGTTATACGGGTGATGGAACTAGCGATAACGGCCAGTGAAACAGGCAAAACACTGGCGTATATTTAAACAACGCCCTTGATCAAAGTTTCATTTTAACTTACGATGCTTTCAGTTTAAAACTTATAGCTTTCGTTTTGAAAGTTGTGATGGGTGTTGAGGGTGCGTTGAAGAGCAGCAAGTCAGTCGAGGAGCGTCGCCAGAAAATAGTGGCGTGGGTAAATGCAAAGGGTCAAACTCAGGTTGAAGAGTTGGCTGTGCAATTTAATACCTCTGAAGTGACCATTCGAAAAGACCTAGCCGCCCTTGCGCAGCGAGGTGTTATCATTCGCCAGTTTGGTGGAGCAATGCCCGTGCCCTCCCTAAGTACCGACACTGTAGCGGCTAACGGTTTTCATACAAGCGCACCACCACAGCCAACAACAAACCCAAAAACAAGTGCAATAGGCAAGCTGGCGGCTGAATTAGTAAAGCCTGCTTCTAAGCTTGTTATTGATTGCGGCTCTACTACCGCTAGTGTGTTGCCCTACCTCACTCAGATAGATGACTTAGTGGTGATGACCAACACGCTTTCTACGGCGAACTTTTTAACCCAAAGTGAAAAAGAGCCTACCGTGTTGATGGTTGGTGGTACCTGGGATGCCCAATCGCAGTCCTTTCAAGGCGCGATGGCTGAACAGCTGGTTAGCGCCTATAGTTTTGACATTGCCTTTATCGGTGCGGCAGGTATTGATGTAAATCGAGGCACTACCACCTTTAATGAGCTCATTGGCGTCACCCGGGCGATGGCGGCGGCAGCCAGTAAGGTTGTTATACTCGCCAGCTCGAAAAAACTCACCCATAAAATGCCGAATTTAGAATTAGGTTGGGAACAAATTTCTGTGTTGATCACCGATGACGGTATTAGCGATCAAGACAAACTTAACATTGAAAATCAGGGCGTAACGGTATTAATTGCTACGCCTAGTGGAGAATAGTTATGTGTGGAATTGTTGGCGCTGTCGCCGAACGTAATGTAGTTGAAATTCTGCTAGAAGGGTTAAAACGACTTGAGTATCGCGGCTACGATTCTGCGGGTGTCGCGCTATTGCAAAACAACGGCACTTTAACTCGCATTCGTCGAACAGGTAAGGTGCAAGAGTTAGCTGATGCAGTAGCCAAGGGTGAAGCATTGGGTACAACAGGTATTGCACACACACGGTGGGCTACCCATGGCGGCGTAACCGAAGCCAACGCCCATCCCCACTTTTCCAATGACCGCGTAGCCGTGGTTCACAATGGTATTATTGAAAACTACGAGAAATTACGTCATGCCCTGAAAGAAAAAGGCTACGAGTTTGGCAGCGATACTGACACTGAAACCATTGCCCACACAGTGCACGAGGCGTTAAAAACCGGTGAAACACTATTGAGTGCGGTACAAAGCGCGGTGAAAGCCTTCCACGGTGCATACGGTACCGTTATCATGGACAAAGAAGACCCTAGCCGTGTTGTGGTTGCTCGTTCAGGCAGCCCCCTTGTGATTGGTTTAGGCTTAGGAGAGAACTTCATTGCCTCAGACCAAATGGCATTATTGCCCGTGACCCGCCGTTTTATCTTCTTAGAAGAAGGCGATGTGGCTGAAATTACCCGAAGAAGCGTTGCGATTTTTGACAAAGATGGCCAGCCTGTAGAACGTGAAATCATAGAGTCGAATGTAGAGCACGACGCGGGTGATAAAGGCATGTATCGTCATTACATGCTAAAAGAAATTCACGAACAACCTGTTGTAGTGCGCAATACACTTAAAGATAGGTTAGGTGAAACAGACCTCATCAGTGATGCCTTCGGAGCCGGTGCTGATGCCATATTATCGAAGGTTAAGCATGTGCAAATTGTGGCTTGTGGCACCAGCTATCATGCTGGTATGACAGCCCGTTACTGGCTAGAGCAATACGCCAATGTGTCGTGCAATGTAGAAATCGCTTCAGAATTTCGCTACCGCAAATCGGTTGTGCATGCAGACAGTTTGTTGATCACTATTTCTCAGTCAGGCGAAACCGCCGATACATTAGCTGCGTTAAGGTTAGCCAAAGAATTGGGTTACAACGCCAGCTTGGCGATATGCAACGTGCCGGGTTCCTCGTTAGTGCGCGAATCTGATTTAGCCTTCATGACAAAGGCTGGCGCTGAAATTGGCGTTGCGTCAACCAAAGCGTTCACCACACAGTTAACCGCATTTCTTATGCTGACACTGGCGCTAGGTGAATACAACGGCATGGCCGCGCAAGACAAACAAGACATAGTAAATGCGCTACACAGTTTGCCTGCTAAGTTAGAAGAAACACTGACCATCACGCAAGGCATAGAAGACCTAGCCGAAGAATTTGCTGATAAACATCACAGCCTGTTTTTAGGTCGAGGCGATCAGTACCCCATAGCAATGGAAGGGGCTCTTAAGCTGAAAGAAATTTCTTATATTCATGCTGAAGCTTACGCTTCTGGCGAGCTTAAACATGGCCCGCTAGCTCTTATCGATGAAGAAATGCCGGTGATTGTAGTTGCGCCAAACAACGAGCTCCTGGAAAAGCTAAAATCGAATGTAGAAGAGGTGCGTGCTAGGGGCGGCATCATGTATGTATTCGCTGATAAAGATGCTCATTTCGCAGGGGATGAAACCATGCGCGTTATCGACGTACCACACTGTGATGCACCTATTGCGCCCATCGTGTACACACTGCCGCTACAGCTGTTGTCTTACTACGTCGCCTTAATTAAAGGGACGGATGTGGATCAGCCAAGAAACCTCGCAAAAAGTGTTACGGTGGAGTGATTTGTAACTTGTAACGACAAATAGTTTTCACATCCAAACTAAGTTGGAAAGTTATAAACAAGGATGGAAAGTGACAAACAAAGTTGGATAGTGGAACCAAATTGGTTCCACTTACTTTAAAATGCTTTTCGAAAATTAGTAGGTAGCTAATGTCGTTAGTATTGAGTAATTTTTTCTATTATTTCTGGTATATCGTCATAACTTTCATACCAAACTATTGTCACACCCAATTCTTTCATTAGTTCTTCATTAAGTGTGTGGTGGCGGACTAAAAACTTTTCAGCACTATCGATATTATTAACTACTTGTTTTTTGGATTTACCGTTTGATTCAAAGCAAAAGCTATCGGTAGTTAGTCTTTTCATGAAAGCGAAATGTTTGCTTCGTTCAATGTTCCTAGCTGAAATATCTAGTAATCGTCTTAAATTTGGATCTGTCATAGATAATCCCACCATGAGGCAGCTGTTTTCTCTAAGACTATTTAACTGAACTAAGTTTGACCAATGATACGCATCAGAATAAATTTGATGATAGCCTTCTTCAGAGAAGACTAACGTAGAATTATCTAATCCATCGTACTTTTTTCTATCTTCGGGTAAGAATCCATGAACATGGTAAACAGGTAACTCGTCAGGATCATATGTTTCATTTTCAGTATAAATACATCGATGAATTATATTATTAGCTGAGAGTTGTCTTTCTATGAGGTCATCAAAATTATAGGTAACTACAGATCTTACTTTTGCTCCTGTTCTTCTTGGCATGCACATAGAGGCAATTGAGCGAATTAGTCTCGAATCAATTGCAAATTTCGAATTTCTTAACTTATAAAGGTTTTTTGTAATTGCTGAGGTAAATTCTTTTGCCTCAGAGCTATTCTTTACTAGCCCCTTCCTCAAATAGCGAGCGGCCATTAGGGCGGTTGGTTCGTCTACTGTATTAAGTCTTGTTACGAGTTCAGATATATCAGAATCAACAACTTCGCCATCACTATCAAATTCTTGAGTTAAATAAGTTACAAACAAAGAGTTTAGTAATGTATTCCAATCAGGCATTCCCGCAGAACTTGATACACCGGCCCCAAGGAAAAGTGAAAACTGCCCTTTTTGATAAGACTCTTGAAGTCCCTCAACTATTTTTTCTCGCTCAATTCTCCAGTCAGTATTTGGTTTTCTTACTGCTGATTCCAGTCTTAGAGAAAATAAGTTATTAACTATTTCATTTACTTTTGCTCTTGTACCCCGTCAGCACATGTTGGACAGTTAGCGCTTGATTGCTAAGGTGATGTTTTTGGCTTATCGAAGACGACGAAGGAGTCGAAGATGAGCAAAAAACAAAGTCCTAAAACCCATAAGGCG
>Ga0105229_100063_pt1 | contig 45937 bp, 42 predicted proteins | sample Virmet3747_4435_FD_89711 | JGI IMG/M metagenome (GOLD analysis project Ga0105229, IMG submission 89711) | Marine viral communities from the Southern Atlantic ocean transect to study dissolved organic matter and carbon cycling - metaG 3747_4435 | ecosystem: Environmental > Aquatic > Marine >... | reverse complement strand
TTCCTTTAACACCCCAATGATCTGAGATTCTGTATAGCGTGATTTTTTCATAGTCGTCTCCTGCGTTAATCATTGCAGAAAACTCCAATTATGTCTGTCTCAGTTTAGGGGAAGTGGACAACCTTACCCCACGCATTGAGAAATGATTCAATAAAACTGCACTACTCGCTTTACGTCACCCACATAGCGTTTGTTAAAAGCATAAATTCACCCATCAATTTCACCCTACTACCTCCATCATCACTTTTTCGTCACGTTTTTCACAAAAAAATCATTACATTGATTCATAAATTGAGCACCTTGTAATAAATCATCAAGGGACGAATTAATAATGAATACAAACCTAATATTACGAACTTTAGTACTGTTGCTGGCACTGGCTGCCTGTCATTCATACGCAGTTATCACTCGACATGATGTGGACCCAGCCCGCTATAAAATCGATACGCCCCCAGAATATTTTATTGATATGCCTTTTCAAGGTGCAGCAGTTTTAATTGATGAACACTGGTTACTCGCGCCTGCACACGTTATCTACACGTTTATGTATGAATACGAAAATAAACCCATCACCATACACGGGAGAGATAATGTTATTGCAGAGGTTATTTTGCATCCTAATTACGTTCGTGAAAAAGCATCTTCAGATAACGATGCAGTTCACTCTCTATTGACGCAACTCAACAACAACGTAGATATTGCATTAATTAGACTGGAGCAGCCAGTGACGCATGTTTCGCCTATTCCAATTTATGGTGGCAACGATGAGAAAGGCATGCAAGTGACTGGATTTGGTCGCGGCGCCATAGGCACAGGGCTAACCGGCGAAGTTGAAGACAGTCAAGGACCAGGCTTCCTGACTTATTATTGGTATCACATCACAAAGTTTTTCTCAGACTGGGCGTTTACTCAGGAAAACTATCAGCTTAAACAGTACAACAATCAGATAACTGAAGCCTCACAGCAGTGGCTAAGATATGTATTCGAAAAAGAGGACAAAGCCTTGCCCCTTGAAGGTACTATTGGTTCGGGGGACAGTGGTGGCGCGATTGTGATTTTTCGAGATAACAAGCCAGTTTTGCTAGGCATGGCTTCTTGGCGAGAATTTGAAGGCGATGTTCAGCAATTTAGTTTTGGACACTATAATGAAGTCGCCGTTTTTACACGCGTTTCTTATTTTAAGGACTGGATAATGCAACATGTCGACACTGCTGAGGTAATTTTTAAGTAAATGAGCTGTCTAGAGAGCCCTGGTGAACTCACCCTATGAATACACCAGGGCTGCTTCAGTCTCTGACACCGTGAATATTAGTGGCTATAAATTTATCAAAATAGCATGTGATAATACGCTACAACTTGAAGAATTCTATGCCTGTATAACGCAGCGCGGTTACATTGTGCTCTGCCACAAACTCGATGACTGAGCCTGATGTTGGATCAAGGCTAACACGAATTTGGTCAGGGATATTCATACCTGTAGAATCAGAATGCAGACCACCCCATTCAACATCAAAGCGCTGATGATCGTTCAGTTGTATGTATATTGTGCCAAGTAGTGGATGGCTATATTCACCCACATATTGTTTAGCAGGTAAACTCAGCTGCCATTCACGGGCCGAGATTTTCTGTTTTTCCTTGCTTATCATTGTGTCCAGACGAACGAGTTTTTCGTTTAGTGCTTCTACACGTTTGAGCAGGCGGCTTTGGTTATTTTCCTCTTCGAGTAACTCACCATAAACATAATCGGCAATTAACCCTGTTAGTCTTGAACTAAGAAAATCTTCCCCATTTAAAACAACTAAGCCTATTTTTTGCTCTGGCATGAAAGACAGATGCGCATGCACACCTGCATAACCACCAAAGTGATGCAGCATTGATTGGCCTTTGTAGCTACCGGTATACCATCCCCAAGCATAGCCATTTCGGGTGAAGTCGCCATAAGAGGTACTAGCTTCAACCTGCTCAATGTGTGAGGAAGCTATCACCGCCGCCGGATAAACTTGTTTACCATCAAGCTTTCCTTCATTGAGCTGTGCAGTAAGAAACCTTGCCATGTCTCTCGCTGTGGAATAGACGCCGCCAGCAGCATGCAGCGTCGCATCACTTTTTTCTAGATAAAGCGCTTGATTATTGTTTTCTCGTGGAAGCGAATAGCTGCGGGCGATATGGTGCAGGTCGTCAATAGAAGAACGCAGAGCAGTAGTAGACGTCATGCCTGCTGGCGCAAACACCTGATCTGCCAACTTTTGCTGCCACGATTTAGCGAATAGTTCATCGACATACGCGCTATATATGTTGTAACCCACATTGGTGTATTTAAATTGCCCTACGGGTTCAGAGGATGCTGTAGAAAGCTGACTGATTATGTCGCGCAGTGATTGCGATGTATGTACGCCGCTATACGCAGTAGCCAAAACCAAAGGCAAATTATTGATTGATGCAGTATGAGTTAAAAGTTGCTCCACGGTGACCTCCTTGCGGGAATCAACCTCAAACGACGGGAACATTTGTGACATGGTTGTAGTAGCAAGTTCGGGGCGGGTTTGAGCATCAAGCAAAAAGTTCAGCGCTGACAGAGGTTTTGTGGCTGAGGCCAAATAAAACAGCGTATTTTCATCTGCCGGACGTCTTTCTGCAATGTCCTGATAACCGAAATAGCCTTCATACACAATGCGGTCATCCTTCACGACCACCACAGCCGTTGCCGAGGGCAGTGTAGCGCTGGATTTAACTTCATTGACTAACGATACTAAGAAATCACCACCTTTCCAGGTTTCGGCAGCTATACTTTGGAATGTCATGCTTAACATGAGGGAAAGCAAAAGGCGTTTACTGTACTTCATTGATTTAACTCTATTACATGATGACATCGACAAATTTAGCAATCAGCCATCCAAGAATATAGAACAAATGTAACATTGCCCACTTTATCGCGAAAATAGAGAGACTAACTGGCTAGGAGGAATGTTGAAATGACGTTTGAGCACGCGAGTAAAATGACTCTGATCGCTAAAACCACTGTCACTGCTGGTTTGAGCCAAACCTTGATGGTAGTAAAGCAGAGATGACAAGCTGCGTTGTATCCGTATTTTCTGACGGTAATGAGAAATCGGCACGCCAAAATGCGAGTGAAATACTCTGCTCAAATGAACCCTGTGAACCCCAACACTACTGGCTATATCGCTGATACCGATATTATTGTCGTCATGCAGTGCCTGTACTGCCAACTTCAACCAGTGAGGGGGCATTTTAACGTTACCCCGATAAGGCTTAGTGATAGAAAGTAAGCCCAAGATTATTTCCTCCAGATCAATGGAGCAGCTTTCAGCAGGCTTGAATATCAGATTACGTAAATAACGCCAAGCAGTCTGGGCGCCGGTGATATCGCTAAGGTGCCAGTTAACGTTGCCAAACTCCGTTTTAAAAGCATCACCTTGATCATCCAGATTAATTGAAAGTAGCAATGCGCCTTCTTTTCCAATGTAATTACTGTGGCTAAAATCCGTTGGTTTAAATTCGGCAACACCATAGCGGTTTTCTACTTTCCTTGACCCAATGACCTCGACTGATTGCCCGCAAAGTAATGTTGAAAATTGAGCCGTAGCGTGAGAATGAGGAAGCATGACGACCTCAGGGGCGTAATAAACAAGATTAACGTTCTTTACAATCTCACTGTTAGCCGGAGAAAGTGATACTTTACGATGCTCGTGGTCACCACTAAGAGTTGCTAAATTTGCTGCCATCAATTTGCTTCACTTCCTTATTTTGCAAATTATTTCGAAGTGAAACTTTATAGACGAATGGGCCTAATACAGCAATATGTATTTATGATCATCGCGATCCTGTAAGTAAACATGATGAAATAACCAGATTCTGCGAGATAGCGAACATTCGGGAATACCTCAATCCCCAATGTTGGAATTCATAAAAAGCGCATAGTGCTAAAACGCTTCGACGACAATTAACCAAGGCGATGTTAAAGTGCATTCACTATTCAGACAAGAGTGCTCTTACTTCATCCAGCATGTTTTCTGCCTCGGCATACAAATTGGCTTGCTCTAGCATGGCGTGCGCACCAGCCCCTTTAATTTGCTCACTCCTTACATCCAAAACAATAGGAATGGCCATAGGAGACACCTTTTCAAGGTTGACTAATGTGGTTTTGCCTACATACCGAATAAGCAAATTCGCTAAGCGCTTTATGTCCAGCAGCTCACGCTCAGCATCTGCTCGGGCTACGGTTAGTAAGATATGGTCGGGGTCGTGCTCTCTCAGCGTATCGTAAATTAAATCGGTTGAGAAAGTGACTTGCTTCATGGTTTTTTGCGCCGCATGGTAGCGCTGCTCCGTTAATCCACTCACCACAGCCACCTGCCTGAATGAACGCTTCAGCATTGGCGCCTGTAACATCCAGTCTTCTAACTCATCGCCTAGAATATCCGGTTGAAATAAGGTGGTAAGCTGCGCCTCACTAATACGATTTACCGCGCTAATCGACAGCCCATAATCTGTCACACTAAAACTCAGCGGCTTAATGCCCATCTTTTCCATACGCCGAGTAATTAACATGCCTAAGGTTTGGTTGGCCTTTCTGCCGTCAAAGGTATAAAAAAGCGTGTAATGGGTTTGTCTAAATGGAAATTGTTCAACCAACAGTTGCCCTGGAGACGGTAAGGTTGAGAAAGCTTGTTGCAAGCCTAACCACTCTTTCACTTGCGCGGGTAAATTACGCCACATGGAAGGGTTAGCAAGAATATCCCTTACGCCGTCGGCTAAGAACGTAGATAAGGGCATTTGCCCTCCGGCATAACTCGGTATTTTTGCTTCTTTCGCCTTCGCCGGTTTTGCATGTAATTGCATGTCGCGGATAGCCTCAAATTTAAGTACTTGCCCCGCAAAGTAAAAGGTATCTCCTGGCACTAACTGTTGCGCGAAATACTCTTCAACTTCGCCGATAACTTTACCTTGATTGCCCCGCCGAATGCGCTTTACTTTTAATCTTCCTGCTTCGACTATGGTACCTATATTTTGCCGGTGCCGCTGAATCACTCGCTTGTTCGCGGGCGAATAGGTGCCATCGTTATTTTTAGTCAGCCGTTGGTATCGTTCATAGGCATTTAAGGCGCTACCGCCATCAAGGGTGAATTGCCACAATTTGTTAAAGTCGTCTTTGTCCAACCCTTGATAGGGCGTGGCGTTTAGTATTTCTTTATACAGCGCTTCAGGTGTACTAGGGTAACTACACAAACAATTCAGTATGAACTGAGGGATAATATCCATCGCCCCGGGTTGGGGAGACTCACCATCTAGCTGCCCTTTTTTTATCGCGGTAATCGCCGCCTGGCACTCTAGCGCCTCAAACCTATTTGCTGGCACAAGAAGCGCATCACTCGGTTCATCCAATCTATGGTTGGCTCGGCCTATTCGCTGGAGTAAACGGCTTACCCCTTTAGGCGCGCCAACTTGAATGACTTTATCCACATCCCCCCAGTCGATCCCAAGCTCAAGTGCTGACGTACACACTACAGCTCGTAGATCACCATTAGCCATCAAGGATTCCGTTTTTCGCCTTTGCTCTTTACTCAAAGAGCCATGGTAAAGCGCAATGGGCAGCGCCTGTGTATTGGCTTCCCATAAATGTTGGAATAGCATCTCAGCTTGTGCTCGCGTATTGACAAACACTAAAGCAGTGCGTGCTTGAGCGATAGCGTGGTAAATATCATCAATAGCATAGCGCGCCATAAATCCGCCAAACGGTATCCTAGCCTTGGATTTCACTATTTTTATCTTTGGCTTTTTACCCGCTTTCACTTTTATAACGTGAGCCGTATTTTCACTACCGGCCAACCAAGCACCTAACGTTTGGGGGTAAGCCACGGTGGCTGATAACCCTATCCGTTGAAGGTCGGGAGACAACGTATTTAGCCGCGCTAAGGCTAGCGATAAAAAGTCGCCCCGTTTGTTCGTATTTAAGCTGTGCGCTTCATCGATGATCACCCGCTTAAGCTTGCCAAATAAGGTGTCTGCATCCGCATAACTTAGCATCAGCATAAGCGACTCTGGAGTAGTGAGCAAAATGTGCGGCGGCTTTCGTCGCTGCCTTTGCCGTTTATGAGAGGGGGTATCTCCGGTACGGGTTTCGGCAGTAATCGGCAATGCCATTTCTTCAATGGGCTGCAGCAAGTTTCTGTGAATATCTTGAGTCAGTGCTTTTAGCGGCGAGATATAAAGTGTATGTAGGCCCTTATGCTGATTTTCAGTTAGCTCGACTAAGCTAGGTAAAAACCCCGATAGGGTTTTCCCAGCGCCCGTAGGCGCTATTAGTAACGTCACCTTGTACTTATCTTTATTCACTAACATTTGCTTTTGATAAGGTCGCAAACGCCATGCCTTACTCGAAAACCAATGTGTAAAAACGTCAGGAATTGTTGGCCGCTTGGCTGTCATAAACGCTCGTTGGATATCTTACATCAGAGTAAAATCTATACGTTGCTCATTCCCATAGGTTTATTTTGTTTCATATTCAACCAATTGCAACCTACCAACGTACCCATTTTCAACGTTGTTAAAACACCCTTAATGTAGGAGTCATGGTGCACCCGTCAAAGTGGATGAAGCCAGATGAGATTGGCTTGTTTTGCATACCCGGTGGTTTTTATATCGACCCCATGCAAAACGTGAGCACAGCCTTGATAACCCATGGGCACGCAGACCATGCGAGGGCTGGTCATAAGCAGGTATTCGCTAGTCGCGAAACCCTCGCGATTATGCGTACTCGTTATGGTGACGACATGGCCGAAGAGCAGCACGTGATTGATATGGAGGTGACCTATCATTTTGGTGAAGTGGCCGTTACCTTTTTCCCCGCAGGGCATATTTTAGGCTCGTGTCAGATACTGATTGAATATGGGGGCTATCGACTCGTGGTATCTGGAGATTACAAACGCAGACATGATCCTACCTGTCCGCCATTTAAGGTTATCCCATGCGACATTCTCATTACGGAAGCCACCTTTGGTTTACCGGTTTTTACTCACCCTCCCATTGACGTTGAAATTGCTAAATTGCTTCACTCTCTTACTGTATTCCCTAACAGATGTCACCTTGTGGGTGCCTATGCATTAGGCAAATGTCAGCGAGTGATTTTGGCGCTAAGAAATGCGGGATACACGAAACCCATTTACCTTCATGGCGCTCAAATTAAGTTGTGCCTTCTGTATCAAGAAATGGGGATCGCATTAGGCGAGCTTGTACCGGTCAGCGAAGTGAACGACAAAGCTTCTCTGGCGGGAGAAATAGTGCTTGCGCCACCATCAGCCCTGGCCGACCGCTGGTCTCGAAGTTTGCCAAAAGTTCGCCCCGTCATGGCCTCAGGCTGGATGCAGATACGGGCGCGAGCGAAGCAACGGAATGCAGAGTTACCTTTAATTATTTCCGACCATTGCGATTGGCCAGAACTGTTACAGACCATCACAGAAGTTAACCCTAAAGAGGTCTGGGTTACTCATGGAAGGGAAGATGCGCTCATGTATCAAGCTGAAAAAATGGGTTACAAAGCAAGGGCTTTATCATTAGTGGGCTACGACGAAGATGAACAAGGGGCATCATGAGTGAAAGCGTTCAGTGAATTACTAGAACAAGTGTATTTTACATCGAGTAATAATGCGAAAGCGGAGCTTATTAAAGCCTATTTAGCCGCCACGCCCGATCCGGATAGGGGGTGGGCAATTGCAGCCATGGCAGGCACCTTAAAATTCGACTTTTTTAAGCGAAATACAATAAAGAAACTGATTAGCGAAAACGTGGACCCGGCCCTTTTTGCGATGAGTTATGATTATGTAGGCGAAGTCAGTGAAACTGTGGCGCATTTATGGCCTCACTACACGCCCGTTAGCCCTTTGCCTTCACTTAGTGAAACCGTAGAAACCTTTCAACATGTCAGCCGAAAAAACGTATCAACTACCTTAGCTCAATACCTTTCTAAAATGACACCCGCGCAACGCTGGGCACTACTTAAGCTGGGCACTAGAGGGCTTAGAATAGGAGTATCTGCCCGTTCCATTAAACACATATTGGCAGACTATGGCAATAAAGATATACAAGAGATTGAGGCTTTATGGCATGGTGTGTCGGCTCCCTACGTCGAACTACTTGCCTGGTTAGACAACAAAGCACCAAAACCGGATATTTCTGGGCAGGTGACCTTTCACCCTGTCATGCTGTCACATCCTATCGACGACAAAGAGATAGAGGCCTTTACCCCTAAAGAGTGGCAAATAGAAAGCAAATTTGATGGTATTCGGGTACAACTTTCTTGCCACACTGGTACCGCCGACCCTGAAAAGGCGCTTTATTCAAGAACGGGGGATGATATTAGCCAGAGTTTTCCTGACTTGCTAGGCGCGGTATCAGGTCATATGGTATTAGATGGTGAGCTGCTCGTCATGCATGGCGACACGGTAGACACCTTCAATGCGTTACAGCAACGCTTGAACAAAAAGCGCCCTTCTCAAACTCTACTTTCCTCCTTGCCCGCTGCCCTTATGGTATATGACGCCCTTGTATTAGACGGTAAAGATATGACTCACCTTCCTTTAGTACAGCGTCGGCAGCAACTTGAAAAATACCTGTCCAAGGGGGCACCTGAACGCCTTCATTTATCACCCTTACTGCAGGCCGATTCAGTCAATGACCTGCGTGATTTACATCAAAGCGTGTGTGAAAATCGTGCAATAGAAGGTTTAATGCTGAAGCGTTTAGATAGCACTTATGTACCGGGGCGACCTAAAGGACCGTGGTATAAGTGGAAGCGAGATGCGCTCACTGTAGATGCGGTGATTATGTATGCACAACGTGGGCATGGAAAGCGCTCTAGCTTTTACTCCGACTTTACCTTCGGAGCATGGCAAGGTGAGCGGTTATTACCCATAGGGAAAGCCTATTCTGGCTTTACCGATGAGGAGTTAAAAAAGCTAGACAATTGGGTTAGGCGCAACGCTATTGGCCGCTTTGGTCCAGTAAGGGAAGTGAAAAAAAGCTTGGTGGTTGAAGTGGCCTTCGACGCCGTGCACCCATCAAGTAGACACAAGTCGGGGGTTGCTATGCGGTTTCCTAGGATCCACAGAATTAGATGGGATAAACCGGCCGAACAAGCCGATACCCTTGCAAGCGTTAAGTCGCTCATTGAAACCTAAAAGCGCAGGCTACTTATTGCCTGTAACCTGGCAATAAGTAGCACCAATATATGTCAGAACTATTGTGCAATATCAGTTTGTGTAGGCAACGCACTGAATGCGCCATACTGCGTCACGGTGAACGCGCCACAGCGAATAGCAAATTCTGTTGCAGCACTCACATTCTCAAAACTTTCTACCCAAGCATTAAATTCTGTGGTGTTGGCCACCTGCGTAGTGAGGTAATAGAGGAAACCTCCGATGAAGGAATCTCCAGCTGCTGTGGTATCTTTTACATCCATTTTAGGTGACGCTAACGTACCGCTAAATTCCCGCGTGATGTATTGAATAGGCTCGCCACCGTCGGTAACCAATACCACTTTCACGCCACTGTCTAACCATTGCTGGACTTTTTCTTTGGCATTTTCTTCGCCGTACAATTCAGCCAGCTCTTCTTTACTCGCCTTCAGCACGGTCACTTTCTTAGCGACTTCGTCAATACGACCCGGCGCGTTCGCTGTATCATCCCAGAAAGCCGGGCGGTAATTGATATCTAAACACACCATCATATTGGCTTGCTTAGCTTTCTCTAAAATATATTCTGTACCTGGAATAAGCTCTGGCCCTGCGATAGATCCTGAACAAAAATGCAATATGCTGCTTTCATCACAGTTTACTGTAGCCAGGTCGTCTTCGTTAATATGTTTATGCGCGGCATTGTCGACATAAAAATCAAAAGAGCGCTCACCATCTGCGTCTAGGTTGACGAACGCAAGAGCTGTATTGCCTTTGTCACAACGCCATACATGGTCGGTGTTCACGTTATAGTGGTTTAACATTTCCGTTAAAAATGCGCCGAAAGTGTCGTTACCCACTTTCGACACCATGGCACTTTCTCCGCCTAACTGAGCAACCCCAACGGCCACATTAGCAGGAGCGCCACCAGCATAAGGCTGGAATGGCTTCATTGCGGGAATATTGCCCTCTTTGGGCGCGGCGCCTTGGCTCAACATATCGATTAATACTTCGCCTAAACATAAAACTTTCATTTTCCACCTCAGAGCATTTCAAGTAGTTAGTCATTAACATTTTTTGTTTGAGCGAAGGTATTGCTGGAGTACATTGCTCACTTTCGCACCTGAGAGCCTAGCGCAGTATGTCATGCTTTGCTCATATTAAGTGCCAATGCGTTAATGATTCGTTAATCAAATTCGCGACAGTATTCACCAACGCGACAAATAAATCAACCATATTGATTTATTTATTTCGTTGTTTATTTTTTAAACTCACCGTCGTCATTTTTATATTTTTGAATCTAGGGAATTTTTAGAGTAGGTTGATATTTATGACAGTAATCTAAAAACCTCAGTGCAAATACCTAGGTGAGCGACTTCATTTCACAAATTATAACGAGGCAGTTTCGACATGACATGAATCTTTTTATTACGGCAGGGAGGCAAAACAAATCAGCAAATATGATATAAATGATGTTATACACCGCGCGAAGGAATGATTAACTCACATGACGACTGCAGAAGCTCCAACCCTTCTCGACCCTCGTACTCAAAACGAACGCGACATGTTACGGCTTATAAGGCAAGAACGTGCCTTACCTAAAGCTGAGATAGCCAAGCGTACGGGCCTGTCCGCGCAATCAGCGACAGTGATTATTAATAAACTTGAGGCGGATGGGCTAGTGTGTCGGTTGCCCGCGATTCGTGGAGGGGTAGGCCAACCCAAAATTCCCTTTGGCCTAAATGCACAAGGTGCATTTAGCGTCGGGCTTAAAATTGGTCGCCGCAGTTATGACATGCTGTTGCTAGACCTTTCTGGTCACGTTCGTGCCACACTTCATGAAAATATCGCTTACCCCACGGTAGACTCTTTACTTACCTTTTCACAGCGTGCTTTTGCACTTTTAGCACAACAACTGAATGAAGAAGGTGTATCACGCATTCGAGGCTTGGGTGTTGCCATGCCCTTTGAAATATGGAGTTGGGCTGAAGAAGCTGGTGCATCAGTTGAAGCGTTGAACGCCTGGCGTACCGTTGATATTAAGCAAGAGCTTGAAAACCAACTGCATTTACCGGTATTTGTCAGTAACGACGCCACCGCCGCATGTGGCGCAGAAATGGCCTTTGGTAATAGCCAACGTCTTAATAACTATATGTATATGTTTGTGGGTACATTTTTAGGTGGCGGCTTGGTCATTAACGGTAATTTATTTACCGGTAAATCGGGTAACGCAGGGGCAATAGGTTCGTTACCCTTCCTTGCGCCGCACAGCACACATGGCGCAGAATCTAGCCAGCTTATTACGCAGTCATCTTTGTACCTACTAGAAAAGGCACTGACCCATAAAGGTGAAAACGGCCTTCGCATTTACGATGACACTGAACATTGGCCTGCTTATGGTGAAGTATTGGATAATTGGATACAGCAAGCTTCATTGGGGTTAGCTCACGCTGCACACTGTGCCTTTACCTTGCTTGATCTTGACGGCGTTATTATTGAAGGGGCTATGCCACTAAAAATAAAGCAGCAGCTGGTAGAGAAAACAAAAACGGCACTTGCTAATGTAGACCATCGAGGCGTTAATTTCGGGGGCGTAAAAGCGGGCGAAGTTGGCAGTAAAGCCCAGTCTATCGGCAGCGCTAATTTACCTTTAATTGCTAACTACTACTAAATTTCACACCCACTAAGCCATAAAGAAAGGAAGTGATTCACCACTTCCTTTAACTCGTTAACGGGTTTTCTCTAAAACTAGGCGCCTTTAATATTACGCGCAAGAAAATTTAGCAGCCCTTGATACAATTCTTTTCTGTTTTGTTCATCATATACGCCGTGGCCCGCTTGCTTGTACTTCAAGTACAAAGGGGTTTTACCTTGTTTTTTAAGCGCGTTGTATAAAGCTTCAGAGTTCACTTCAGGCACGCGAGTATCTTTTGAGCCATGAATAAGCATGACGTTCGCTTTAATTTTATCTACATGATAAATGGGTGAAAACGCGCGAAGCTGCTGAGGATCGTCCCCCAATACCCGATGTAAGTATTCTTTCCCTCCCCAATTGTTGGGAATATCACTTTCAGTAAACATGTAGTTGAGGTCGTAAATACCTACGTAGCCAATGGCGCATTTGTACAAGTCAGGCGCTTTTACCGCTGACATTAATGCCGCGTAACCGCCATAACTTGCGCCATACACACACACACTATTGCCATCTACATAGCCTTTGTCTATGGCCCAATTGGCTGCGAAGGTAATATCATCTATCATTTTACCTCCCCACTCTCTATAGCCTTTCTTTCGAAACTCGTCGCCGTAACCATAGCTGCCTCTATAGTTAACTTGCAATACGGCATACCCCTCATTCGCCATGAGTTGCACCTCAGGGTTGTACTCCCAGTAATCGCGAGTGCCAGGCTGGTGCGGCCCACCGTGGATCATGACTACAAGGGGAGGCTTTTTCGCTGTGGTGTTTTTGGGCACCGTCAGGTACCCATTCAAGGAAACATTATCGTCTGTGTTGAACTGAACAGGCATCATTTTACTTAACGTACGAGGGTCAATCCAAGACGCATTCGCCCACAAAAACTTCGCTTTTAAGGTATCTCGCTCGAATAGGTAGTATTCGCCTGGGTTGATATCACTGCTAACGTGAACCAGTAATTTTGAACCATCTGCACTTCTACTGGAAATCATAGCCGTTTGACCCGCAAAAGCTTCGGCTAGCATCTTGTGAATGTCGACAGTGCGAGATTCCACACTACTATAGACATACTCTGACGCCCCAGGGAATGTCAATGCAACCGCGGGTACCCCCGCTTCGTTTGATGTGTAAGATTCTATGTCTGTTTTATGACCGGTGAAAAGCGTGGTTAACGTAGCAGAACCAAAATCGTATTGATAATAGGTTAAAATGCCGGTTTCTGGCGGGCGGCCCAGTAGTATAAGCTGCTGGCCATTTTTACTTAATTTTACCGGCGATAGCGAGTCTGAAATACCTAATGCTGTACCTAAATCTTGCCAGGGCGCATCGCTATTTTGTCGATACGCGCTGAAGTAATCTCCCTCTTTCGTACGCCAGCTCATGAATTTAACCTCACCCTTACGGTTTGCAAACGCCACCGCGCCGGGGTGAGGTAACACTTCAACTTTGCGCTTCTTACCGTTAAAAACGTTCAGTTTACTAATGATAGGCTCACGTTTTCTTGCATCGTAGTAGGTATTCCCCTCTTTCGACCAGGGGTATTCAATAATAAGAATGTGCTTTTTGTCGTGTTCTAGGTAACTCAATATTTCCTGAGTCGCAAAGTTATCTTCTCTATTAGAAATACGGCTTCCAACTTTTGCATCACCGGCTCTATAGCCATAGATCATCAACCTATGACTGTTATCAATGTTGGCTGCGTATAGCTCACCGGTGGGAATTGGCTGGTCAAAATTATGGGTCTTTTCGGCATATTCAAACACCACCCTTTCATTACTGACCCAATTAACGGAGTGGATAATGTCCCTTTTATCCGGTTTTAGTCCGCCCACCGGTTTCATGGAGTTTGTTTCGAGAATGACCATGAATACACGGTTGTCAGCCCTAACACGGGCAGCTAGGTGTTTACCGTCGGGCGATAACTTGAGGTCAAGGTAGTCGCCGTGCTTAACAAAATCGTCAAGGGGTAACGAAGAGAGGGCTGGCTTAATACTTAAAAACAATAAACAAAATAGAACCAAGCCACTATAGACAACTTTCATTTAAAATCCTTTTTAGAAATACTTATTATTTGTATTACCATAATTGCTGTATTGGCAAGTCTCAAGTATCAAGTATCAATAACTGTTTTTTATACTAAAGGATAGTCTCTCTTTTTTAACGCGTTACCACGCTTTTGGCCCCTTTTAATAGGTCTTCCTTATCTATTTTACTGGGTACTGCAACACCTCGGCGCGCTGCGGGTCTGTCTTCAATGTTGTTTTTCCAGCGCTGCAAATTAGCTAACCCTTCGATACTTACCCCCGACCATTCATAAGTGCGCACCCAACACCAGTTGGCCATATCCGCAATACTGTAATCGTCTACGAGGTATTCGTGGTGGCTCAAATGTTTGTCCAAAACAGTGAACAGACGCCTAACTTCATTTTGGTAACGTTGGATAGCCATTGGGATCTTCTCATCTAAATAGCGATGAAACACGTTCGCCTGCCCCATCATGGGGCCAACGCCTCCCATCTGAAACATTAACCACTGTAAAACTTGGCTTCGCTTTTTGGCATCCTTCGGAAGAAACTTACCACTGAGTTCTGCCAAGTAAATCATTATGGCACCTGACTCAAAGACAACAAAATCGTCATTCGCTTTATCAATAATCACGGGAATACGACCATTTGGGTTCATAGCGAGAAAGTCGGGCTGCTTCTGCTCTCCCTTCATTAAATTTACCCCATGGACTTGATAGACAATTTCCATTTCTTCAAGGGCAACAGAGGCTTTCCAGCCGTTCGGCGTTGCAGCCGTATAAAGTTCTATCATTAGGCTTGTGCACTCGCTCGTTGACTTATGGCGTTATACCAACGCTGTAAATGCGTGTGATCTTCCCTTATTCGAATGTTAACCACACGGGCAAAATCAATGGCACATACCGCGGTGATATCGGCTATTGAGAATTGTTCACCCGCAATATATTCATTGTTGGCCAACCGGCGCTCTAAGATAGACAGGTACTTGGCAGCATTGATTCCAGCCTGTTCGCCATACTCAGGTACTGGTACCATTCTGTCTTTAAAGTACCCCGTGGTATGTTGGAAACACATGCCGACTTGCATCATAAAAGCTAACTCAACTTGGCGCTGCCACATGGAAACAATGCCCTTTTCAACCGGCGTTTTACCCATTAATGGAGGCTCAGGCTGCAGCGCTTCAAAGTACATACAGATGGCATCGGTTTCAGCAATACAGGTTCCGTCGTCTAGCTCTAAAATAGGGATCTTACCTAAAGGGTTTTTAGCTCGCATTTCGGGGCTTAAATTCTCACCCTTTTGAATGTCGACCTGAACGTAATCAACGTCGATGCCTTTTTCCGCTAAAAACATGCGTACTCTACGCGGGTTTGGGGCCGTGCGGGTTTCATAGACCTTCATAAGCACTCCTAACATTTTATTAACATGCTAAGCATACTGGCCAGAAAAGACAGTTACAAATAACAATAAAGAGGGGGGAAACTATTCAGCAATTGAATATTATCGGGTAAGTTTTAACCTAGTAGCGCGATTTTCATGGCCTCATTCCACTGGTGTGTGCTCGAAACAAAGTAGATAGTTCACGGCCATACTTGTGCTTAGCTTCCATTTACCAGTAAACGGATTCAGTGCCATTCCCGTTTGGTACTTGAGCGAAAATTGGTCCCCTGACCATGCATCAAGCTCGTGAGGTTTAACAAACTTTCGCCAGTCATGGGTGCCTATAGGTAAGTAACGCATCACATACTCCGCCCCCACTATCGCAACGACAAAGCTCTTTACCGTACGATTAAGGGTAGCGAGTATCAGTAACCCGCCAGGCTTAACCAATTGGGCGCATTCTTTTATTAGTTGCTGCTGGTCAGGCACGTGTTCAACCACCTCAGCATTGATAACCACGTCAAACTGCGCGCCGCCGCTAGCAAGCTCCGAAGCCATTTGATGGCGGTAATCCACTAGTATCTGGTTGGCTTTGGCGTGACGTTTTGCAACTTCAATACTGGTAGCACTGGCATCAACCCCTGTCACCAACGCCCCTTTTTGTGCCAAGGGCTCACTGATTAAGCCGCCACCACAACCAATATCAACGATAGAAAGGTTCTTGAAAGGTGCGTCTACATGATGTCGGTTGAAGTGATGCCGAATTTGCTGCTCAATAACCTCTAATCTTGCTCGATTAAAGTCTAAAGCCGTTTTGTACTTACCCTCTGGGTCCCACCAACTTTCTGCTAGAGCATCAAAGCGGGCAATTTCTGCCGGTGATAAATTGATTGGCGCTGACTTTTCGCTTTTGTCTATCATGAGGAAGTCACTAAGCCTTTTATTAATTATCTATAATGTACTAAGTGTGAGAGGCTTTGTCATACTACCCACACAGGCTAAATGCGTGTTGCTGCTTTTACTTTACCTAATGTGTATACGTTGTAACTGAGGCTTTTGATTTTGGCAAATGCAAAAAATGTTTATGGTAACCCGCTACAACTGTGTTGCGGAAATACGGGATTTACGCGAGAAGGGTTCTGTTATGTGCCCGACGCCGATGTGGGCAATCACAGTGTTTGCGCAGTCATGACTGACGCATTTCTGCAGTTTTCTCTTCAACAGGGTAATGATCTCATTACGCCATGGCCTAGCATGGCATTTCCAGGCTTGTTAGCCGGTGATAGATGGTGCTTATGCGCTGCTCGATGGCTTCAAGCATACGAAGCGGGGGTGGCACCCAAAGTACGTTTGGCTGCTACCCATGAGCGCGCACTCGATATCATTCCGCTTTCTATTTTAGAGGCTCACGCAGCGGAATAGCGACATACTCTGTTCCCACTTCATAGCCCTTTTAGCGTGAACCTTGACCTAGGGAGTTCGAATGACCATGAGGCGCGTTTCCGTCATATCCTCTATGGCGTACTTAATCCCTTCGCGTCCTAAGCCAGAGTCCTTCACGCCACCGTAAGGCATGTTATCCACCCGCCAACTGGGTACATCGCCAATCACCACGCCACCAACCTCTAACGAATTCCAAGCTTGATGGGCCTTATAGATATCACGAGTAAACACACCGGCTTGTAATCCATAGCGACTGTTATTCACTTCTTCTAGCGCTTCATCAAAGTGGTCGAACGGATACAGCACTGAAAGAGGCCCAAAAGCTTCTTCTGCACTGGCATCGCAGGCTTTAGGTACATTTTCCATTACCGTGGCCTCAAGCATTGCGCCCTTTCTTTTACCTCCGCATAAAATGGTGCCACCTTCCTCTTTCGCGCGCGCAATCCAATTTTGTAAGCGTTCAGCTTCCGACTCTGAAATCATCGGCCCAATAAAAGTATCTTCGTTTGCAGGATCGCCTGTAACCAAGTTGCTCACCTTGTCCACGTAGGCCTGTTTAAATTCATCGTAAATGCTGCGATGAACAAGCAATCTTTGCACGCTGATACAACTTTGACCCGATTGATAATAAGCGCCAATGATAATCCGCTCTATGGCGTCGTTAATATCCGCATCTTCATCCACTACGCAAGCTGCGTTCCCGCCGAGTTCAAGTACCACAGGCTTCTTCCCCGCTTTGGCTTTTAGTGCCCAGCCCACATCAGGAGAGCCAGTAAAGCTAAGCAGTTTTAAACGTTCGTCAGTCGTGAATAAATCAGCGCCATCTCTGTTACAAGGTAAAATAGAGAATGCCCCTTTCGGCAAATCTGTTTCTGCTAATACTTCACCAATAATCAACGCGCCTATTGGCGTGTATGACGCAGGTTTAAGTACAAAGGTGCATCCTGCCGCAATAGCGGGTGCTACTTTATGGGCAGCAAGGTTTAGCGGAAAATTAAATGGCGAGATAAAAGAACAAGGGCCAATGGGAACCTTCTTCGTCATGCCTTGATACCCTTTCGCCCGGGCTGAAATTTCGAGATTAACCACCTCGCCATTAATTCTTACCGATTCTTCAGCCGCGATTTTAAACGTATCAATAAGGCGTGTGACCTCACCTTTAGCGTCATTAATGGGTTTACCCGCTTCTATACATAATGCTTTTGCAAGTTCGTCAGCGCGCTCGGTGAATCGCTTCACACAATGCTCAAGTATGGCTTGTCGCTGATAAGGCGCTAACGCGGTCATTGCAGGTTGCGCATCTTCAGCGGCTGCGATGGCTTTATCAATGATCTCGGCATCCGCAAGAGCGACGCGGGTGGCGCACTCGCCGGTGTATTTATTGGTTACCGCTAAATCGGTATTTGCGTATACCGCTTCACTGGCTAAATAATAGGGGTAGCTGTCCTTCAACATAATCACTCCTTAAAGTTTGGCACTTAATTCAGCAATCGTCTGATTAAGGGTTTTGTCGTTTTGGCTATAGTCCACAGGACAATCAATCACATGAACTCCAGGGTTATTCAAACAACTCTCCACTATAGGAATGAGGATATCTGCACTATCCACCCGCCAGCCTTTGGCACCATAGCTTTGCGCATATTTCACAAAATCTGGGTTGTGATAATCTAAGCCAAATTCATCGAACGTCATGTGGGCTTGTTTCCACTTAATCATTCCGTACGCGTCATCACGCAATATGATCACAATCAAATCTAGCTTTAACCGTACAGCGGTTTCAATTTCCTGACTGTTCATCATAAAACCGCCATCTCCACACACGCTCAGTACTGGCACATCAGGCTTCACCAACTTTGCGGCAATGGCCGATGGTAAACCTGCGCCCATAGAAGCTAGCGCGTTATCAAGAAGTAACGTATTTGGGTGGAAGGCAGGATAATTGCGTGCGAACCAAATTTTATAAACGCCATTATCTAACGTGACGATTCCCTCGTCCGGCATGACCTTGCGAATATCCCTCACAAAACGCTCAGGTAAAATAGGAAAGCGACTGTCGTTTTCTGCTTCAGCTCTATGTTGTACATACGCCTCATGAACATCTTTATAAAAGTCGAGTTTCCAGTTGTCTTGCGGCTCAATCCCCTCTTTAATCTGCCAAACACTATTTGCAATATCGCCTATGACTTCCGCTTGCGGAAAGTACACGGGGTCAACCGCCGCCGATTCGAAATTAATGTGAATCACTTTTTTACCGTTGTGGTGCATAAAAAAGGGCGGCTTTTCTACCACATCGTGCCCTACATTGATGATGAGATCCGCTCTCTCAATAGCGCGGTGAACGAAGTCGTTGTCTGATAACGCGGTGTTACCTGCAAACCTAGGGTCACTTTCATTCAACACCCCTTTGCCCATTTGGGTAGTTACAAAAGGAATACAGGTTTTATCCACAAATTCACGTAGCATTTTGGCCGTTAACTTGCGGTTTGCGCCAGCCCCTATAAGTAGCAAAGGAGAGGTAGCCTGCTGAATCATCTCTATCGCATTGGCAATGGCTTTGTATTCAGCAATAGGGCGACGGGTTAAGCTGGGAGACAGCAGAGGCTGATTTGTGGTTTCTTCTGCTATATCTTCCGGTAATTCAATGTGTACAGCACCAGGGCGCTCCTCGTGGGCAAGTCGGCATGCTTCGCGCACTATTGAGGGTATTCTATCCCCACTAACAACTTGCGCCGTATATTTTGTGATGGGCCGCATCATATCCACAATATCGATAACTTGAAATCGGCCTTGCTTACTGGTTTTAATTGGCTTTTGGCCGGTTATCATCAACATGGGCATGGCACCTAGCTGGGCATAGGCGGCGGGCGTAACCAGGTTAGTCGCCCCCGGCCCCAGCGTGGAAAGGCATACACCAACTTTGCCGGTGAGTCGGCCGTAGGTGGCGGCCATAAAGCCTGCACCTTGCTCGTGACGCGTTAATATTAGTTTGATTGAGGATGTGCGAAGCGACTCTAACAAGTCTAGATTTTCTTCGCCGGGGATCCCGAAAATATACTCTACACCTTCGGCTTCTAGGGCTTTAACAAATAAATCAGACGCTTTCATTGCTCATATACTCCATGCGGTGCAATGGCGCAGGAATGCACCAAATTACTCTTGCTACGCAGGGAGTATAATTAACGATTGATATTATTTAATGACAGGGCCATTCATTTTGTGGGCTACCGCCCGCTACTTATCTAATCCTGCTTCCCACTGAGCCAATTTCTGTTGCGTTGAGGCATCTACACTCTCTTTGTTTTGGCTTACCCACCAGCGCTCCATTAGACGCACGTTTTTTTGGTTAGCTTTATAAAATACGTCAATCAAATCGCCAATAAAAGGAACAAAACCCAAGCCAAAATCTATCGCTGAGTTCTTCACCATTTGCGCCACCAGCGTTTTGGGCATCCCCAGCGATTTCCCCAGCCAAACAATGCGTAAAGAAATAATCAACATCAACGCATCACCCGCTCCAGGAATAAGGCCAACAATAGAGTCGAGACCTACGCGGATGGGTATAAACGGCAGTTTGATAGCCGTATCCAAAAGGTTGGCGAGCTTTTGGGCTTTAAGTAAGGCTTTTGGTGCTTTCACTTCCATGTCGACTCTCCAAGTTTCAAAAATTACTTCGTTGCGCCCAAGGCTCGGGCCAAGTCAGCGCGTAAGGTATTTTCGCCACCTATTTGCCAACCGTGTAGGTTTTCCTTCACAATATCGAAAATCACATCCATATGTTCAGCGTCGCTGTTTAACGCCGGAATATATTCATATTTTTCGCCACCAGCTTCCATAAAGTATTCGCGATTTTCTTCACCTATCTCTTCAATGGTCTCCAAGCAATCTGCTGAAAAACCAGGGCACATAACCTGAATAGATTTCACGCCTTTATCCGGTAGAGATTTCATCGTTTCATCAGTATAAGGCGTTAACCATTCTTCTCGACCAAATCGAGACTGAAACGTTGTTATGTACTCATCGTGCGCCAGCTCTAATTTCTCTGCAAGCAACCGGGAGGTTTTGTGACACTCACAATGGTAGGGATCACCATTTTTGAGGTAGCGCTTAGGAATACCATGATAAGAAAGCACCAGCTTTTCCGCTTTCCCATGCGTAGCCCAATGCGCTTTAACCTTATTCGCCAGCGCAGTAATGTAACTGTCTCTGTCGTGGTAATTATTGACGAACCTCAATTCTGGTAACCAACGGCGTTTAGTAAAGTCAGCCGCCACCGCATCAAACGTCGAGCCGGTTGTAGACGCGCAATATTGTGGATACATTGGTAACACAACCAGCTTTCTAACGCCTTTCGCAAGCATATTGTCTATCACACTGGACACCGAGGGGTTGCCATATCGCATGGCATAATCCACAACCACATCATCGCCATACTCGGTTTTGCACCGAGCTTCTAGTGCTTTTGATTGCGCTTTGGTAATAGACAGTAAGGGGGAGCCTTCATCTGTCCATACCGTGGCATAGGCTTCCGCTGACTTTTTCGGGCGCGTGTTCAAAATAATAAGATTAAGTACAAACCACCATATGGCTTTTGGTACTTCAACAACACGGGGGTCGGAAAGAAACTCTTTTAAATACGGTCTTAACGCAGTGGCAGTTGGGCTTTCTGGGGTTCCCAGGTTGGTAATCAACACGCCTATTTTGTCTTTTTGCGCGTGAGTAAAGCCCGTATTACTTTTGTATTTCATGAATTCTTTCCGCGTTTAGTATTTTTAAAGGATGTACTTATTATACTGAATTAGCGCTAATTATGATCGCAAGTGAGAGAAATATACGGCGATTGACGTAACAAGAAAAACCGATTAAAAAGGCGGTTTAAACCGCCTTTTTATGATGAATGAAAAATAACTCTCTAGGGCTGGTAATAGGTGGCAGCGCCTGGCCCCACTGGCATACCCAGCAAAAATACCCAAATGTAGAAGAGAATAGTCCACCCTACAATAAACACCATGGAGTAAGGCAGCATCATGGCTATCAATGTTCCCATCCCCAGGTCTTTTTTGTATTTAGCGGCCATCGCGAGAATTAAGCCAAAATAGCTCATCATTGGCGCAATCACATTGGTGACGGAGTCTCCTATTCGATAGGCAGCTTGAATGACCTCTGGCGAATAACCAATCAGCATTAGCATGGGTACAAAGATGGGGGCGGTTACCGCCCATTGTGCAGATGCACTGCCCAAAGATAAGTTAACTACACCACACATTAAAATGAATAGAATAAACACAGAGGGGCCATCTAGACCCACAGCCTGAAGCAGGGCAGCGCCCTTCACGGCCAATACTGTACCTAAATTCGTCCATTTGAAAAACGCCACAAACTGCGCAGCAAAAAACACCAGGGTGATATACAGCCCCATGGCGCCCATGCTTTTCGCCATGGCGTTAATCACATCCTTGTCGTTTTTCATGGTGCCAGTGATCTTACCGTAAACAAAACCTGGCACCGCAAAGGTGACAAAGATAAAAGCCACAATGCCTTTTAAAAATGGCGAGCCTGGCACCGCACCGGTTTCTGGGTGACGCAAAATTCCGCTTTCTGGCACCACGGTTAACGCCAATATTCCACACACCACAAGAAACGACACACCCGCCCATACTAATCCTTTTTTCTCTAAGGCCGTAGGTTTGTGCATACTTTGAACGGCTAAATCATCCGGGGCGTCGGCTTCATCAAATTTCCCTAATCTCGGCTCTACCACCTTTTCAGTGACTAAGGCGCCCATAGTGGCCACCACGAAGGTACTGACAAACATGAAGTACCAGTTAACTTCAGGCCCCACGGTGTAATCTGGATCTATCATGTGCGCGGCGGCCTCAGTAATTCCAGACAGAAGCGGATCTACTGTACCTAATAAAAGGTTGGCGCTATAACCCGCAGAAACCCCAGCAAATGCTGCGGCTAAACCGGCTAAGGGATGACGACCCAAGGAATGAAAAATCATGGCAGCCAATGGAATAAGTACAACATAACCTAATTCACTTGCCGTATTGGAAATAATGCCGGCAAACACAATGGCGAAGGTTACCGCCCGTTTAGAGGCATTCATTACCAATGCACGCATTGCCGCTGACAATAGCCCTGAGTGCTCAGCAACAGAAACCCCGAGAAGGGCGACCAATACTGTACCAAGCGGCGCAAACCCCGTGAAATTAGTCACTAATCCTGTAACGATGCGCTGCAGGCCTTCTGCGCTCATCAGTGATATGACTTCAATCATGCCGTCAGCTTCGCGCCCGTTCGCGCCCTCAGGGCGAGGGTCAGCCACGGCAATATCAAAATAGCCCAGTACGCCGCTAAGCAATACGATAAACACAGAAAGGAGTGCAAAAAGCGTTACTGGGTGTGGAAGCAAATTCCCCAACCACTCTACGGTGGAAAGAAATCGCGAAAATAGCCCACTATTTCCGCCGTTTTTATCGGCAGAATGGGTGTTTGAATTATCCGGAATCAAAGTATTTCCCTGTCGTTTTTATCTCATACTTACCGACCCGTCAGCAGGGTGCTCTGCGGTGCCGTACCAATAAGCTGATTTTTATAATATGTCATTTTCGCATGTATTTTACCCGATTTTGTCGCAATTGGGCAGAGGGGGTAAAAACACAGAGGATAGAGAGGCGTAAAAAAACCAGCTGCAAAGCAGCTGGTTTTTGTTTAACTAGGTGAGGTAAATTAGTTCTTACCTTTAGAGCCATTCATGTAACGGAAGAAATCGCTATCGGGGCCAATGACCATGACGTCTTGCTTGCTGTCAAAGCTGGCTTTATAGGCATCCATACTGCGTAGGAAGCTATAAAACTCTGCGTTTTTAGAGTAAGCATCAGCATAAATTTGTGCTGCAAGTGCATCACCTTCACCACGAAGCTGTCTTGCATTACGTTCAGCATCAGCCAACATAACGGTTACTTTTGCATCAATGTTTGCACGAATCACCTCAGCTTGCTCCTGACCCTCTGAACGGTGTTCTCTGGCTACTGCTGCACGCTCAGCTCGCATTCGCTGGAAAATGGAATTGCTTACCTCGGTTGGCAAGTTAATCTGTTTCACGCGCACATCGACAATTTCAATACCTAACTCGTCAGATGACGTCGCCGCTTGCTCCATTGCTTGATTCATCAATGCCGAACGTTCGCCCGAAACAATCTGACCGATGGTACGTGTACCAAATTCAGAACGAAGACCGTTATTGACTTTCTGTTTTAACAGCGCTTCGGCTTGCAGTTTATTACCGCCAGTGGATAGATAATAACGCGCAAAATCATCAATACGCCACTTAACATAAGAATCAACAATTAAGTCTTTCTTTTCGCTTGTGACGAAACGATCTGGCGAGCCATCTAGCGTTTGAACACGTGCATCTAAATGTTTAACAGAGTCGATAAAAGGCAATTTAAAATGCAAGCCAGGGGTAAACACTTTAGTGTCACCTGTTGCATCATCGCGCTGCACTTTACCAAACTGTATAACAATGGCGCGCTCGCCCTCTTTGACCACAAATAATGCGCCAGACATTAGCACGACAACTACGACTAAAATTGCAATCGCTAAATTCTTAATCATGATTATCTCCCCTCTCTGTAGCTTTCGCCACGTAACCCTGTTGAGGGCGAGCTGTTACGGCTGCGTTGCCCTTCATCAAGCACTGGCATTTGCAAACCTTCTAAGGTGCTGCGAGAGCGAGGCGTTGAATTGTTTTGCTGACGTTCCATTATTTTATCTAACGGAAGATACATCATGTTGTTTCCGCCTTTGCTGTCCACTAAAATTTTACTGGTGGCGCTAAGTACTTGTTGCATCGTTTCCAAATAGATACGTTCCCGAGTAACTTCAGGCGCACGCTCGTATTGCGGAAGTAATTCTTCAAACCGTGCGACTTCACCTTGGGCTTCCAATGTAACTTGCTCTTTGTATGCCTGCGCTTCTTCGTTCATACGATTCACTTGGCCACGGGCGCGCGGCTCTATCTCACGAGCGTAGGCTTCGGCTTCGCGAATGAAACGCTGCTCGTCTTCCTGCGCGGCAATAGCATCGTCAAACGCGTCTTTAACTTGCTCTGGCGGACGGGCATCACGGAAGTTCATGTCGATAATCGACACACCCATGTTATAAGGTTCGATAATTGCCTGTAACTCTTCCCATACACGTTGACGAGTGACTTCACGGCCATCGGTCAATACGTCATCCATAGTGGAGTGACCCACTACGTATCTGATGGCGCTATCAAGCGACTGACTGAGGCTCATTTCAGGGTTCTCTACGGCAAACGTCCATCGGAATGGATCAACCACGCGATATTGCATTTCCATTTGAACATCTACCACGTTCTCGTCTTCAGTCAACATAGAGCCAGAAGAAGATTTATCGCGGATAGACTGCACATCGACAGGAATAACAGAATCGACAAAAGTAGGTGCCCAGCGCAAGCCAGGTTCAACCTGTTGATAATACTCACCAAAGCGCAGCACTACGCCACGTTCTGCTTCACGTATGGTATAGAAACCACTGATGATCCATATGACAACGATGAGGCCAATTAGTATACCTGCGCCAATGCCACCCAAGCTTTTGCCTGAGCCACCATTGCCACCAGATTTACCAAACTTACCAAATAAGTTCTTAAATACATCATCTAAATCCGGGGGACCTTGATCGCGTCCGCCGCGGTTTTTCCACGGGTCGTTATTATTGCCACCCGGCTCATTCCAAGCCATGCTGATACTCCATAGATTACAGTTTTATTTTTGAAATTCGCATGCATTGCCGTGTTAATTTAAGCACGGTTAATGTCGCACAACATACTCTGATATTCCGTTTTCCAAACGCTTTTCAAGCCTATTCCAGTCTGCCGTTTGCATACGCACATCGACAACCCAATCCCCGTGGCTGTCATATTCTTCGTTTGCTATACAGTCTAATTCGTATAGCACTCCGCGAAGACGACTTTGCGCAGGTGGGATTTTAAGCGTGTAATTTACCATACTTGTTGCCAAGCATTCACTAAGCGCCTGAGACAGTAACTCGGTACCTTCGCCAGTCTGAGCTGACAACCAGACGCGAGTTGGAATACCGTCTTCATTTCGTTCTATACGCGGTTCAACGTCTTCAAGTTTATCAATCTTATTACAGATAAGTAATTGTTGAATGTCGCCCGCATCAATTTCTTCCAATACGTTGTTCACTTCGTCCATGGTTTCGCGATATTTCGCGTCGGCAATGTCCACTACGTGTAAGAGTAAATCTGCTTCTTGCGTTTCTTGCAGTGTTGCTTTGAACGCAGCGACCAGATCATGAGGCAGGTGACGTATAAACCCAACTGTATCGGCCAATATCGCTGGCCCTACGTCTTTCAGTTCAATTTTTCTAAGCGTAGGGTCTAGCGTAGCAAACAACTGATCAGCTGCATAAACATGTGAATCGGTTATTGTATTGAAAAGGGTAGATTTTCCTGCGTTGGTATAACCCACTAAGGATACGGTAGGAATTTCCGCTCGTTTTCTTGAACGTCTACCTTGCTCCCGCTGCTTTTGTACTTTTTCCAAACGGCGCAAAATAGCTTTGATTCGTCCTCGCAGTAAACGACGGTCGGTTTCAAGCTGGGTTTCACCCGGCCCACGTAAACCTATCCCACCTTTTTGTCTTTCAAGGTGAGTCCAACCCCGAATCAGCCGGGTTGAAATGTGACGCAACTGCGCCAGTTCAACTTGAAGCTTACCCTCGTGTGTTCTGGCTCGTTGGGCGAATATATCGAGGATAAGCCCAGTTCTGTCTAGCACCCGACATTTGCAAACCGCTTCTAGGTTACGCTCCTGTGAAGGTGATAGTGCGTGGTTGAAGATAACGACATTAGCGTCGTGCGCTTTTACAGCTGCCGCTATCTCTTCCGCTTTCCCGGATCCAACAAAAAATTTTGCATGAGGCGCACTACGAGACGTTGTTAATACATCTGCAGCGGCGACGCCAGCAGAGGACACAAGCAACTCTAATTCAGCTAAATCTTCTTTGTTGTTCTCATCGGTAAAATTGACATGAACAAGTACAGCCTGTTCTCCGGCTTCATAACGGTCAAACAAGCGCGTTACCTTTTAAATTATTCACTTTTAGTATTTTCAGAATCTCCTGTTGAGCTCGGCATTGTAATAGCGCGAGCAGGCACAACGGTAGAAATTGCGTGCTTATACACCATTTGGCTCACTGTGTTTTTAAGCAGAATGACGAACTGATCGAACGATTCCACTTGTCCCTGCAACTTAATACCATTAACCAAATAAATTGATACTGGTATACGCTCCTTGCGTAACGCGTTTAAGAATGGGTCTTGTAAAGATTGCCCTTTAGCCATTTGATATCCTTAGTTTTTATTATTCGCAGCATGGAAAAAATGCTACTGCACGTCTAATGTATACCACACTCCATTAAGTTAGAGTGTGACTTTCGCTGTAATTTTAGTCAAATTATCTTTAGCAAATGTGTCAAGCCAGGTTACGTCTTCCCATCCACGCAACCATGTGAGCTGGCGTTTGGCTAATTGGCGAGTAGCAATTATACCCCTTTCACGCATGTCGTCATACGACAGTTGCCCATCAATGTATTGCCACATTTGCCGATAGCCTACTGAACGTATAGAAGGTAGATCTTCATTTAGATCACCCCGTTCGTATAGCTGTTTAACTTCCTGTTCAAAACCTTCTTCAAGCATGATATCAAAGCGCGTAGCGATACGCTCATGCAATATACTTCTTTCTGACGGCGCAATAGCGAATTGGCTAATGGGGTAAGGGCAAGCCTCACCTTTCTCTTGTTGCCAATACGTCAAGTTTTTGCCCGTACTGCGATAAACTTCTAGTGCGCGAGTTAAACGTTGCGGATCATTAGGGTGGATTCTCGCACCACTAACAGGATCGACGCGACACAACTCGTCATGCAATTTAGACCATCCCAAGCTTTCAGCCTGTGTGGTTATCTCTGCACGTATCTTTTCATCAGACTTAGGTAGTGGCGAAATTCCATTTATCAAGGCATTAAAGTACATCATTGTACCCCCTGCCAAAATTGGCACCTTGTTTCTGCCGTGTATGTCTTCAATTAACTTAACGGTATCACGACAAAATTCCGCCACCGAGTAACTCTGCGACGGGTCAATAATATCAATAAGATGATGAGGTACCGACTGCCTTTCTGCTGGCGTCGGCTTCGCCGTACCTATGTCCATATTAGTGTAGACTAAAGCTGAGTCTACGCTGATTATTTCGCACTCAACTTTTTCTGCTAGCTCAAGTGCCAGACCCGTTTTACCAGAGGCTGTTGGCCCCATGATCGCTATTACAGGTTTTGCAGGTTCTGTGCCATCAACCATCAACACCTCTCCAAAACTCAAGTACACGGGTTAAGTCGCGCACTTTACCAAATCGCTCAACCATTTCCCATTGTTTACGATCACTTTGCTGATCCAACCAGTGCCATACATCTAACGCCGTATTCTTATCGACTTCATCTTCATCAATGAAGAACGACGACGCTATATCATCTGTATTGTTCAAAGTGGTAGATATGAGTTTTTCAAACCATCGCAACCAAGGCAAATGGCGGGTTCCGGCGGGGACCTGTTGTAATCTAAATTTTCCCGCAACGTGATTGATTTCAAAATTAAGCTGCTGCAAAAGTGCTATGGTCGCCTCATTTGCCCCCTGACTATTTAACGCCACTGGCATCAATAATGGCTGGCTATGCTCGGCACTCTTGCATTGTTCAAGCAGCCAATACGGCACTATTTGAGTGACGTCTAAAAGGAAAACTTTCTCGCTTTGTGTGTAAATTCTACACAGGCTTGTCAGTTGAAAAGCAGCTTCGTTGGCAATGCTTCTACCTGACGCCTGGGCTTGCGTGTTGCCATTTGGCGACATTAAAGCATTAAATCCAGCTTGATAGGCCGCACTTGGACCCTTTGACTGACGCGATGAATAAGTGCCCGACTCTCGCGCTTGAGGCATCGACTGCGTGCGTGGCGTACTCGTTAACGGGCGAATATAGTCATGATTAACAGGACTGTGCTCAAACGCTTTTACCGGTACTTCTGAGGATGTGTGCTCTGGACCTGAGTGTTCACTATTCGTTTCACTGGCTTCAGGTTCGCTTATTTCCTGTAATGCATCGCATACCGATTTACAGATAAAATCATGTACCAGCCTGCCTTGTTGAAAACGGACTTCATGTTTCGCTGGGTGAACATTGACGTCCACATCTTTGGGATCGATAGTCATATAAACAACAAACGCTGGCTGTTCTACAATTCCCCATACACTTTCGTAGGCTTGCCGTATCGCATGCATTATAAGCTTATCTCGCATACTACGCCCATTAACAAAGCTAAACTGCAAATCATTACTGCTTCTAAGCATTACCTCATTGCCTAGCCATGCAGTCAACGAAATACCTTGATAATCCACTTTAACCTGTACCGCATTTTCGATAAATTTCTGACCTAACACAGAGGCAATTCTTGGTGCTAGTGCGCCGTTTTTGTCTGCTACATACCGCTTTATCATTTTGCCATTATGTTTGAGCAAAAAGCTGGCTTGTGGGTTACTTAACGCAATGCGCTTAATCACCTCTTCAATATGCTGAAATTCTGTTTTTTCAGTACGCAGAAACTTGCGCCTTGCCGGAGTATTGTAGAATAGGTCGGCCACATCTATTGTGGTGCCTTTAGGGTGAGCTGCCGGTTGAATAGTGACGGCCATCTCACGTCCTTCACAGTAAGCTTGCCACGCTTCTGATTGGCTTTCTGGCCTTGAAGTTAAGGTTAACCGGCTAACCGAACTAATGCTGGCTAGCGCCTCACCACGAAACCCTAATGACATGATATGTTCTAGGTCATCAAGGGTGACTATTTTACTGGTGGCATGACGACTTAGCGCAAGTTGAAGTTCATCTTTTGCGATACCTTTACCATTATCACGAATGAGAATACGTTTATGCCCCCCCTTTTCGATTTCAACCTCGATTCGATTGGCACCCGCATCAAGGCTGTTCTCCAATAGCTCTTTAACTACGGAGGCGGGGCGCTCTACCACTTCGCCGGCGGCGATTTGGTTCGCCAACTGGGGGGATAATAACTGTATAGGCAAAGGAAAACCTGTTTACTGTTTTAATATGAGGAAATTAGGTACTTGGAATGCTAAGTACTTGCCCGATTCTTACAACGTCACTGTTGAGATTATTCGCCGCTTTAAGGCTACTGACTTTAACATTATAACGCTGCGCTAGCAGGGAAAGCGACTCCCCACTTTTCACTTTGTGCGTTCGGTTTGACAATCTCATCGACGCCCATAAGGTACCATCCGGTGGTACTTGTTTGAAATACCGCTTAGTAGCACTGAACATGGCATTGGCTAGGCGTTCACGATGCTTCGCCCAATTAAGGTTCTTCTCTTCCTGCGGATTTGAAATAAACCCGACTTCAACCAATATTGAAGGTATATCTGGTGCTGTGAGTACAGCAAAACTGGCCGCTTGCGGTCGTTTTTTATGAAGGGATGTCACTTGCTTCAATTCTTCCACAACCTTATTTCCAAGATCATGACTTGTGGCCATACTATGATCCATCGATAAACCGAGTATGGTCTCTGTTAAGTATCGTTCGCTCGATTTATCGTTAATGACTTCAGCTGCACCGCCTAGTAACTCTGAATGGCGCTCTGATTTCTCCAACCATCGACCTAACTCGGTGTCGGCCCTTCTCATTGACAATACCCATACCGACCCGCCTTTTGGTTGCGGCTGACTAAATGCATCGGCATGGATGGAAATAAGTAAGTCGGCTTTTTTCTGACGAGCAATTTCTGGCCGCTGATTGGGAGAAATATAATAATCGCCGCTTCTGGTCATAATAGCACGCATGCCAGGTTCTGCGTTCACCATAGCTTCGAGCTTTTTGGCAATACTCAAGGTGATATGTTTTTCATAGGTACCAGCAGGCCCTACGGAGCCAGGGTCGTGGCCGCCATGGCCCGCGTCAATTGCCACGATGATGTCTCTGTCTCGTTGACTGTGGCTTTCGTCCATGACCACTGTATTTTCTTGTGGCTTCGCCACCTCGGGGGCACTGTCTTTTAAGTCAACCACAAGCCGGTGCCCATAGGGGTGGGTGGGCGCCATAGTGGAAATGGAAGGGGTGGCTGCGCGATTAAGCTCGATAACAATACGCGCCGATTGCTTATTCTTAGGTGTTGAATAGCGCACCTTTTTAACCAGCGAGCCCAACTTATCCGCCGTGGTTAATTTTGCTTTGTCTGAAGTGTGGGGTAAATCGATAACCAAACGATGGGGATTTTTTAACGTAAAATAGCTGAACTCTGGGGTGCCCGACATATCAAGCACCACTCGGGTGGTGTCAGCTGACGGCCAAACTCGAAGGCCTTCAATGTTATTTTGGGCAGCAAAGGCAATATGTGCCCACATGCACAAGCTCATCACCAATAATATTTTGCGCACCATAGTTAAGCCTTACTTCGCCTTTGCGTACCTGTTGAATCAGGTTTATCGTTGTATTTTTATCTGTTTGCTAAATGCACTTACAGTTTTGTAGTATTTTAGCGCCATTGGCAGAACGCGCCTCTATTTTGAATTGGCGTCCTGCTGGGTCAATATTTATACTAATCACTATGTCAGGCGATGCCAAGTATTCTGCGCCTTTTTCAGACCATTCTACCAATGCGATAGTTCCATCCCCGAAATAATCCCGAATGCCCATAAACTCAAGCTCTTCTGGGTCAGCTAATCGATATAAATCAAAATGGTAAATAGACACCCTTTCCAATTCATAGGGTTCAACCAGCGTATAAGTAGGGCTTTTTACACTGCCACTGTGACCGAGTGATTGAATAAAGTAACGACTGAAAGTGGTTTTTCCTGCGCCAAGATCACCATCTAAATAAATCACCGCCTCAATAGGTGATTGCGCTGCAACCGCCGATGCTAGATCTTTTGACAACACCTCTGTTTCTTCAGGTGTTTTGGCATAAAAGGTAGAGTGAGGGTACGACATTAATTTACTTTCCACATAATAAAACCAGCGTAAGCCAGCGCATTATTGATTAATTAGCACGCGAACCGCGTCAAACAAGTCGCTTGCAATCATACCACGTTGCCCGTACTGCTGTGCAATATCATCACCCGCTTTTGCATGAAGCACCACCCCATATTTTGCCGCCATGTCTACTGCTAACCCTTGTGCCATTAATGCACCTAAAATGCCGCTTAATACGTCTCCACTGCCTGCCGTGGCAAGGGCAGGGTTACCATGCCTGCATACCCAGGTTTTCTTCTCATTATCGATTAATGTGCCCGCTCCTTTTAATACGCAGACAGCGTGGTAACGTTGAGAACACTGACGGGCATAATTGAAACGATCACCTTCTACATCGTCAACTGACACGCCCAGCATACGTGCTGCCTCGCCAGCATGAGGTGTAAGAATGCTGTCATTAATGGTGTATGCGGTGGACTGTTTGCACAAGAGATTAAGCGCATCTGCATCAATTACTACTGGTTTGTTATGCGCCTGGCAATGCTTCATTGTGACTGTAAACGCCTTCTCGGCCCAATCGTCTTGTCCTAACCCTGGCCCTATAACCACACAGCTTGCCCATTCTAGCGCGGCACCTAAGTCGCTGTCCGTCACCATAAGTTCAGGTCTACCCGCACTGACCTGTATTACCGATGATTCGTGCGTGTAAACGCGAACCATACCTGCGCCACTGCGTAGTGCAGATTCACTGGCCAGCCTAATCGCGCCAGCGGTGCCCTTATTACCACCAATACACAGTAATCGTCCATAGGTACCTTTGTGGCTATGAACATCACGGGGCCCCATGCCTTTAAAGTGGTCGATATTCAATAAGGTTGCACTGGATTTTGCTAGTGATTGGAAGGCTTTACCCACCCCTAAGTCGGCGTAGACCAATTGTCCACAAGACTGCTTACCGGCCCCAGTCACTAATCCAGGTTTAATGCCAACGAACGTGACAGTAACGTTGGCTTGCACACATCGTCCCATGCTTTGCCCTGTATTCGCATCCAACCCAGACGGAACATCGATACTCACCACGGGGGTGACGGCACTGTTTACCGCATCGATAATATCTGCAAATTCATTTCGAATCGTGGTTGTGATCCCGGTGCCTAACAATGCATCAATAATGATATCAGCTTTGTCTATATCACCTTTCTCATAGGCTTTTATTTTGCCTCCCGCATTTAACCATTTCGCTTGGGCGTCACCGGCGTCGCCCTCAAGCGTGCGCGCGGGCTCAACTGCGCAGACTATAACGTGCTTACCGGCTCGTTTTGCATTGAGCGCGGTAACGTAGCCGTCGCCAGCATTATTTCCCTGCCCTACCAGAACAAGGTAGACATCTGAATTGGCAAAGCGCTCTTGGCACTGTAGATACACAGCATCGCCGGCTCTTTGCATTAAGGTGGCCATATCACATCCCGACTCTGCTGCCGCTTTTCCTTCATTTTCCCTTACCTGATCGGCGCGAAACAGTTTGTATGATAAGCTTGAGGAGAGTTGAGTATCTAACATAGCAGCATGTCCAAAATTCATTCTATTGACCTAATTCAATTGAGCAACGATATCAAGGCTTGGGGCCGCACGCTAGGCTTTCAAGACGTAGGCATATGCGATATTGATTTAAGTAAACACGAAAAGCCGCTGCGTGAGTGGTTAGACAAAGGCTATCACGGCAGTATGCACTTCATGGAAAGTCATGGCATGAAGCGCGCCCGTCCCGATGAACTGGTGCCCGGTACGCTTAGGGTCATCAGCGTTCGCATGAATTATTTGCCGCCAGATGCCTCGTTCGCTTCGCATCTCAATGATCCCGACATTGGCTATATAAGTCGTTATGCCCTTGGGCGAGATTACCACAAGGTATTAAGAAAAAAGCTTAAACAACTTGGTGAAAAAATAGCACACGCCATCGCCAATAGTGATATTGAACATCAATACCGCCCTTTTGTAGATTCTGCGCCAGTACTTGAGCATGCCCTTGCTGAAAAGGCTGGTATAGGGTGGACGGGAAAGCACAGCTTAACCTTGCATAAAGACGCAGGTTCGTGGTTTTTCCTAGGGGAGCTGTTTACCAACTTACCCTTGCCGATTGATGCCCCCGCAGAGCCAGCGTGTGGAACATGTAACGCCTGTATGACGATGTGCCCGACAAATGCGATTGTTGCGCCGTACACCGTCGATGCTAAGCGCTGCATTTCCTATTTAACCATTGAATTAGACGATGATATTCCAGAAGCGCTAAGACCCTTAATGGGTAACCGAATTTATGGGTGTGATGATTGCCAACTCGTGTGCCCGTGGAATCGCTATGCAGATATTACCGAAGAAAGTGACTTTTATCCCCGCCAAGTGTTGCATGGACAGCGCTTGCTCGATCTCTTTGGTTGGTCTGAAGCCACCTTTTTAAGCCATACAGAAGGCTCTCCAATTCGTAGAATTGGCTACGAAAAATGGCAAAGAAATATTGCTGTGGCCCTGGGTAACGCCCCCTACAGCAGTGAAATAGTTGATGCCCTTCAACACAGATTAGCAAAGGTAAGTGACCGGGTAGACCGACATATTCAGTGGGCGATTACCCAGCAATTGGCCAATAAAGCTAATGCTAAAAAAGACACGTCTCTTCGGCAGCAAGACCGTTTAATAAGAATTGTCCAAAAAGGGTTACCGAGGGATGCCTAACTGGCTTGGCCGAGCTTCTGCGAATTTAATGTTTCACGGGTAGAAAAGGTGACTTCAATAGTCGCTTTACCGTCGCCGGAGACTGCATGGCGCTTAGACTCATAAAAATGCCACCAATCTTGCTGCTGTAAATCGTGGATTAACCGCAGAAAATCGGCGTTGTCTCCCGCAAATTGTGCCGTAAATTCACAGGTATCGCTGGCATCGCATTGAAACGCCGTTAGCGTGAACGCCTTTCCATTTGGATGCGTATTTAAGAAATCTGTTAATACTACAGAACGTTGCGGAAAAGGCCGCGTTCCATGACGTATTGATGGCTGTTCGTGTTTTCGGGAACGGGTTAGCACGTCATTGATGCGCGCTTTTTCTGCATCAGAGGCCACCAGTTTGCCTCGATAAAAGCCAAACTGATAACCTGCTACAGCGATAAAGCCCACCAATAGTACGAGGATCCAAGTTTTCATGTTACGCGAGTGGATACCTTGTTGAACCTGTTAAGTAAGCTCAAATACGTCAACCTATTTGTGATAGGGCTGACTGAGTTCATGGACGGCATTAACAAACACACCTGCGTTTTCTGGCGGCACGTCTAAATGAATGCCGTGGCCCAAATTAAAGACATGGCCAGAGCCGTTTCCATAGCCTTTCAGAATATGAGCAACTTCTTCACGAATGCGTTGTGCTGGCGCATACAACATGGAAGGATCCATATTGCCTTGTAACGCAACCTTATCGCCAACGCGTGCGCGGGCATTTTCAATATCAATGGTCCAATCCAGCCCTACTGCATCACACCCAGTGGCGGCGATTGACTCAAGCCACATGCCGCCATTTTTGGTAAACAATGTAACAGGGACTTTGCGTCCATCTGCTTCGCGGGTTAAGCCGTCGACGATGCGAGCCATGTATTGCAATGAAAACTCATTGTAATCACGAGGCGACAACACACCACCCCAGGTGTCAAAGACCATGACAGACTGCGCACCGGCGGCAACCTGTGCATTAAGGTATTCAGTGACTGAGTCAGCAAGTTTTGCTAACAATGCGTGCAGTGTGGCCGGCTCTGCAAACGCCATTTTCTTGATTTTCGTAAACGCTTTGCTTGACCCACCTTCAACCATGTAGGTGGCAAGTGTCCAAGGGCTACCAGAGAAACCAATTAAAGGGACGTCACCTTTTAGCTCACGGCGGATAGTGCGCACCGCATTCATGACATATTGCAACTCGCCTTCGGGATCAGGAAGGCCTATTTTATCTACATCGGCTTTGCAGGTGATTGGGTTTTTAAATCGAGGGCCTTCGCCTGTTTCAAAATAGAGCCCTAATCCCATTGCATCAGGGATGGTTAAAATATCAGAAAATAAAATAGCCGCATCCAGGGGAAAGCGTCTTAGAGGCTGTAGCGTTACTTCGCAAGCTAATTCAGCGTTTTTGCACAACGACATAAAATCACCGGCTTCCGCTCGTGTTGCCTTATATTCAGGTAAATAGCGCCCAGCCTGTCGCATCATCCAAACAGGTGTAACATCAACCGGTTGTTTTAAAAGCGCCCGCAAATAACGGTCATTCTTCAACGCTGGCTTAGCAACACTATTTTCATTTTGCGACATACTTACACCTAATCAAATAAATTAAATCAAAACGTGAAAATTATACCAGTAATCTGGGTTAATGTATTAAAACCTTGGCAAAAATCACGCTTTGAGTCCAAACACTGATTAAATAAGATGAAGTTATATTGAACTTTAGTCTTGCTTTAACAGTAAGGGTTTGCTATTACTACTACCAGCAACGAAAAAGAAGCCCTCAAGGGACCGTGCTAACCTCATTGAAACCCTGCTTCGGCAGGGTTTTTGTTATCTGCCTAATCTCGCAATCAGCGACATTCACTTGCCATTGCATACCGTGCTACCGCGCGTTCATTTTTTCTATGGTGGCCTCAATTAGTTGTCCCGCAATAGACAACTTTGGAGGAATATTCGGTAAAGCATCAGGCGAAAACCATTGTGCGTCGTCAATTTCATTTTCTTGGCAACGAATGTCACCTTGCTCATACTCGGCGATAAAGCCCACCATAATTGAATGTGGAAACGGCCAAGGCTGGCTGTCAAAGTATTGAATATTTTTGACCTTAACTCCCACTTCTTCAAACACTTCGCGATGAACCGCTTCTTCTAAAGATTCACCACTTTCAACAAACCCCGCTAATGTGGAATACATGTTCGCTTCTTTGTGACGCACGCCTTTGGCAAGAAGAAGCTGATTCTCGCTATGGATAGAGACAATGATACAGGGCGACACCCGTGGATAACTTCTATGATTACAGCGATGGCAATGCACAGCCATTTCCCAATTCACTCGCTCTGTATGCGCGCCGCATTTGCCGCAAAACCTATGGGTACGAAGAAAGTGAACATACTGCCATGCGCGTCCAATGACCGAAAATACCGTATTTTGCTGCTCGTAAAGCAAATGTCGCAGTGACACGGCTTCCCACTCAGGGGCTTCGACACGTTCAGCCCCTAAATCCACCACATACACAGGCGCGTTTTTCTCTGCTACGGGTTCAGATAAGGGCGGTAACTCATGGATATCGTCTGCATACTCAGCAAGAAAATGAAAATCGCCTATACTGCCCGATGGAATATTGTTGTCGCCCTTACGAATGATGATACGGTCATTGCTTACAATCACCCAATGGCCTGCTTTGGCCGAAAGATGCTGAATACTGCGTTTTATCATCATAATATTGCCACCTATTCGCTATATATTTGCCGATAAGATAACATAAATATAATGTAAGCTTTTATCACGGTTCAATTTGTGTCGTGTTAGCAGAGTGTTATACTAAAACTCATTTGCGCTGAGCGGTTATCGGTTTTAAGGAAGGACCCAAACATGTTACAGCAGTTAGAAAGAGTGAAAGCTAAATGGGGCGGTAAAAGTGAAACCGTCGATAACTGGCTGTTAGCAAGGCAGCGCTTACTTGTAAGCTATTGCGCATTGGCAGGCCTGAATACGCATAATAGCTCGTTGCCCGAGGCAAACGATATTTCAGAGTTTTGCGAAAATCTAATGGATTACCTTTCTACCGGCCATTTCGAAGTGTTCGATATGCTGGTAGATAATGACGAAAACGGGCAGGCGCTAAAACACCGTCTTTACCCTAAACTTACGCAAACGACTGATGCTGCTCTTGAGTTTAATGATAAATTTGCCGAAGCCGTAACCATTGAACTAGCTGAACATTTTGATAGCGCATTAGCGAATCTTGGCGAAACCTTAGAAGAACGTTTTGGGTTTGAAGATGAGCTAATAGAGCACATGTACGCGAGCGATGCTGCGTCACAGGTGACACACCGTGCACCGCAGTAGAATAAACAACGTATATAATGGTAGTAATTAATGAATAATACGACGCTGATCCATAAAGCCCGCGTTTATTGCGAACAGCGAGGAGCAAGGTTCACACCGCTAAGAGAAAAGGTGTATGAAATCTTAGTCTCCAAGCATGGGCCAATGGGCGCCTATGAAATGCTAGATGCTTTGAAGGAAACAGAGTCTAGTGCAAAACCCGCTACTGTTTACCGCGCGTTAGATTTTTTACTGGATTTTGGCTTAATTCATCGGCTGGAATCAAATAAAGCCTTTGTTGCTTGCTATCATTTTGGTTGTAAACACCCTGTACAGTTTCTAATTTGCGACAGTTGCGGTGACGTTGCAGAGATACAGTCAGAAGGTTTAAAAGACACATTAGATAATCAAGCCAAGGCAAACGGTTTCCTTATTTCTAAGCAAACCATAGAAGCACATGGTCTTTGTGCAGATTGCCAAGCGTCGGAAGAAACCGTGGCCGAGGAACACTCACATGAATGCTGATTTTGTAAACCCTTTCATTGGCGGCTTGCTCAACGTGATGGAGACAATGGCGCAAACCAAGCTGACACCAGGTAAACCAAAGCGTAAACAAAGTGATGTAGCTAAGGGCGATGTTTCTGGTCTTATCGGTATGGTGGGCCCAAATGTAAGAGGTTCGATGTCGATTACCTTTGATGAAGCGTTAGCCCTGACTATTATGGAAAGAATGGTCGGCGAGCGCCCTGAAAAGCTTGATGCAGAAGTGGGCGACATGGTAGGTGAAGTGACTAACATGATATGCGGCAGTGCTAAGCGCGACCTTGCTGAGCGGGGTTATGAATTTGGTATGGCCACCCCTATCGTGGTTTCTGGCAAGCAACATACCATTAGTCACCAAGTAGATGGCGCAAAAATTATATTGCCCTTCATGTGCGATGAAGGGTTAGCGCATCTGGAAATATGTTTTGATAAATAATTTCTGGCACTCTGAAAAAATTACACTCCCAGCATTCCCAAGAGGCTTTCATTTAATCACTGATAACATCATTGAAGCCTTGCCGGATTTAAAAAGAGTTGAAATTGGTGTGTTGCATTTATGGTTACAGCACACGAGTGCGAGTTTAACGGTTAATGAAAACGCCGATCCTACCGTAAGAACGGACATGGAAAGCTACTTTAACCATACTGTAAAAGAAAATTTATCTTTTTACAGGCACACTTACGAAGGTAGTGATGACATGCCAGCGCACTTAAAATCAAGTATACTAGGCTGTCAGGTAACCGTGCCTGTAGAAAAAGGTAAACTCTTGCTAGGTACATGGCAGGGGATTATGTTAGGTGAACACCGCAATCATGGCGGCCCAAGAAGAATTATTGCCACATTACAAGGAGCTGAAACTAGCTCTATATAACAAATAGGCATAAATCGTGCTTAGCTATTTAGTTGAGCACTAGAAAGAATTATCACAAATCGATAATCACTCAACGTTAAACAGGATGTGACTATGAAAAAACACTTTAAATTGGCAGCAATTTCTTTAGCTGTTCTATCTACAACTGCGTTCGCACAAGACTCTTCAGAGCCGGAATATAAGCAGTGGTTTGGTTTATCGGGTATGTTTTATAACACCGACCCAGGTCGTCCGCTTACTGAAGGCGTTTATGATGATGGTCAAGGTATATCTTTCGAATACGGTTTCCGCTTTACGCAAAGCTGGGCTGCTCGTATTGAATATACTGACCTAGAACTTGATTACACATCTGCAATCAGCACAGGTTCTACATCTGAAGACGGCGAAATGGTCGGTATCGACGCACTTTACTTCATGCCTGACGACATGTACTACCTGTTTGGTGGTATTAAGCGCCAGTCAGTTGGTGAGTCAACTACCCTTGCTAACGTCGGTATTGGTAAACACTGGGATTTGTCTGATACGGTTAAAGTTATCACAGAAATCGCGACTTACCACGACTTCGGTGAAGACTACAACGACTACAGCGTTAAAGTTGGTGTAAGCATTCCATTCGGTAAATCAACGCCAGCGGCGCCTCAAGACAGCGACAACGATGGCGTAGTTGATAGCCGTGACCAATGCCCTATGACGCCAGCTGGTGTTCGTGTAGATGCAACAGGTTGTAGCGTAGATAACGACAACGATGGTGTTCTTAACAGTGTTGACCAATGTCCAAACACGCCTGCTGGCACGAAAGTAGATGCGAAAGGTTGTGCAATCAAAGATGCCGACAATGACGGTGTTGTTGATGCAATGGACGAGTGTCCTGACACAGCTGCTGGCGTAAAAGTTGATGCGAAAGGCTGTACAGTATTTGACGAAGAAACGGTAGAAATTACCCTACGCGTTCTTTTCGACAACGAAAGTGCTGTTGTGAAAATGCCTAAAGATCCTGAAATTTCAGAATTTGCTGAGTTCATGAAGCAATATCCTTCAACCACTGCGGTCATTGAAGGTCACACGTCTGCTCCAGGTTCTGAAGCGTACAACATGGACCTTTCTGAGCGTCGTGCTGCTAACTTCAAAGATGTCATGGTTGATATGTACGGTATCGATTCAGACCGTCTAGAAACTATCGGTTACGGTGAAAGCCGTCTACTTGATACTGCGAGCAATGCTGAAGCGCACCGTGTAAACCGTCGCATTTCAGTAACAGTGAAAGACACTGTTAAAGTTCCAGAAGAGAAGTAATAGTCACTCTTATTAAAAAAGGCGCCTAGGCGCCTTTTTTATTGCTCTGATAACACGAGTTAACGCTGCAATTCTAATATTCATCAGGCACAGCAGGGCCTGCATAGTTGTCGAAACGGGAAAACTGGCCTTGGAAAGTCAGACGGCTGGTACCAATAGGTCCATTACGCTGCTTACCAATAATAATTTCAGCCACGCCCTTATCTTCACTGTTCTCGTGATACACCTCATCACGGTAAATAAACATGATAAGGTCGGCATCCTGCTCGATAGATCCTGATTCACGAAGGTCAGAGTTAACTGGACGTTTGTCTGCCCGTTGCTCCAAGCTTCGGTTCAACTGCGACAGGGCAACCACGGGCACTTCCAACTCTTTCGCCAGCGCTTTTAATGAACGGGAAATCTCAGCAATTTCCAAGGTTCTATTGTCGCTCAGCGAAGGGACTCGCATAAGCTGCAAATAATCCACCATGATTAAACTGATGCCGCCACGTTCTCGTGCTAGCTTTCTTGCTCGACTTCGTACATCCATGGGCGTCAACCCAGAAGAGTCATCGACAAACAAGCTATCTTTGTCTTTCAGCATGGCCATGGTGTTTGAAATACGCGCCCAGTCTTCATCATCAAGCTGTGCGGTTCTGATTTTCGTCTGATCCACGCGACTAAGGGAGGCCAGCATACGCATCATGATTTGTTCCGACGGCATCTCTAAACTGAACACAAGTACCGGCTTTTCTTCCGACATCATGGCATTTTCAACCAAGTTCATGGCGAAAGTGGTTTTACCCATAGAGGGTCGAGCTGCCACAATGATAAGGTCTGATGGCTGTAATCCACTGGTCTTTTTATCAAGATCGGTGAACCCGGTGGTTACCCCTGTCACTTCTTTATTGGTTTTTACCAACACTTCGAGACGGTCAATGGTCTTGCCTAAAACCGACTCTACATCACGGGGGCCTTCGTTCTCGCCGGTTCTGCGCTCGGCGATTTCAAACACTTTACTTTCGGCTAAGTCGAGAATGTCTGCGCTGTCGCGACCTTCTGGGTTGTAGCCAACTTCTGCAATTTCGTGTGCCACACCAATGAGTTCACGGGTTATGGCACGCTCACTGATAATTTGAGCATAAGAGACCACATTTGCAGAACTCGGGGTGTTTTTAGCAAGCTCGCCTAAATAAGCAAACCCTCCCGCATCCTCGAGCTCATCATGCTTTTCAAGCTCTTCAGACACTGTGATAAGGTCCACTGGGTTACTGTTGTTCAGCAACCTAATAATGGCACGAAAGATAATTTGATGAGAACGGTTGTAAAAATCCGTGTCTGTGACCAGCTCAGCCACTTTATCCCAGCTTTCAGGATCAATAAGCATGCTGCCAAGAACTGACTGCTCTGCCTCTATGCTATGAGGCGGAACCTTCAATTTCTCTACGCTTTTATCGCCTTGGGGAGGAGATACCACTAACGTTACCTTCTTAGTTCACCAAAAATCCAGCTTGCTATTATGCGCTTTTGCGATGCTTTGAACAATAAAGGATATTGCCCAAAGCGTTTGAAGGTCAAAATTTTAATCAGGTGAATCGGCTCAACCAGCGGATAATAGAGGGGCTATATGGGTGCCACCTCTAACGTTTTTTCTATGCGATAGAAGGTACCATCAAAAACAGTATAAGCCGTGGTATCTTCCTGAAACACCAAAGTGCTACCTATATCTTTTGCGCCCAGTCCGCAATCTATGGTGACTTGTGTCACTTTGCCTGGGACAAAGCCAAGTGATTTAGCATCCACGCGATAATATTGGCTAAAGTCATCTAGGTGAAACTGTTGTTCATGATAACGCGGGGTAATGCACTGTTGTTGATTCAGCGTCGCCCTATCACTTTTATATTGTAGAGAACGGCCTAATATCGTTTGTGCCTGCTGTGGTGACACAGCAGATATACCCGGTTGGTGCGCCTCTGTCACCACCCATGTCCCTTCAAAAAATGCAGGCTCTTTTACCGCACAACCTAGGGTAAACGCACTGACACTGAGTGAAAGGGCAATAAAACTGTGAAAGCGCCAAAACCGCTTAAAATGGCGTACAACACCCACGAAAAACTCCTTATTTAAACTTTTTTCGTCCTATTCGCTACAGAATATGAGCCTCCCAGTAGAAGAGCGTTCATTTCTTAAGACAAAACGACAATAAAATACGTTGATAACACAGAAGAAAATAAAAAGTGCCGCGGCGTTCAATTTCTGAGTCTGCCCCTTTTCTTTCTCATCATTCATGTGTTGATGGTGAAGAAATGGGGGCAGATTTTGTTTTTTCAATCGTTATAACTAATTAGATTTTGACTATTTAATTCATTTTTCGTCTATGGTGATACTACCATGGACAGTAGAGATATCTACACTGCCTTCGCCACCATTGTTGATAAAGCGCAACCAGCTACTCGGGCCGTACTTTGGTTTTTGAGGCTTGTCGCTAGATATATTGTTTGAAATATTACCGCCAGCATGGGTCTCAATATCGAACTGTGCTGACACCCCTGGCTGAAATACCATGTTGATGGTTCCACCTACTGAACTCGCCTTCACCCTGCCATTAGGGTTAAGTGTAAGGTGGCTTTTCACATAGCCATTGACAGTGTTAATAGATAGCGCATCAATAGTTTGTAGCGTCAAATCAATCTGACCATTGACGGTTTCGACGGTGACATCAGGGCTAGATGTAGTCACCGCAATCTCGCCGTTCACAGATGCAAACGACACCATTTCATTGCCTATATGGGCAGCTTGTATTTCGCCATTTACTGTCTCTGCATCTAAACGACCATAGACATTCTCTAGGGTAATATCACCGTTCACTGATTCGGCTTTTACCCGTTTACCTGTATTGCTGATACTCACATTTCCATTTACTACCTCGACGTTGGCACCTTGGGTGACACCTTCTAAATACACATCGGCATTAACCGCAGTGTAATTAATATCGCTGTCTTTAGGCACGTAAATGGTCAGATCGTCGCCTTCGTCGTTATTTTCCCACCACTTTTTACCAAGTCGGTTTACTTCAACGTGTATGATAACCACGTTACCTTTGCGTTCAAAAATGAACTCATTGGTTCTATCACTTAGCTCGCCTACCACCTTGACTTGCTGATTATCCCAAACTTGAATATCCGCTTTACCATTTACATGCTCTATATCGAGCTTAGGTGAGGAGCCAGTGTCTAACGTACGATCCACCTTTTCACCGGCATCAGCTGGGGTACTTGCCAGGCTAAGGCCTAAGGTAAATAGGCTTAGCGAAAGCACGCGTGCATAAGTAGAACAGTTGCTATAGAAATTCATGATGAATTCTCCTTAGATTTGCTGCCATTTGGGCGCGTGCACTCGCTCAATTAGGGCAATTTGTTGTTGATAAACTTGATGTAACATTCGAATAAGCGCCGCGTTATTTGGGTCGTTTTTAAGGGCTGTTTTAATAGCCAACGCCGCGTCGTCTAACTCATTCATTTGCGCTTGCCAGTTGTCCGTTACCGCAGGCACACTTTGATAACTAGCGAGTAAACTGGTAACTTGCTGTTGCTGTTGCTGACTCATTGATTCCACTAAGGCATAGCCTGGGCTCTCCTTGTCATGAGTATCGAAAAACTGAGGAACCGTTAACCATAACACGCTGGCCAAACACACACTGGCTGCCAGTGCGAACCACTGATTTGATGACACTCTAGTCGAAACCGCTTTTTCTTCTACAATGGCTTCAGACGTTAGTCCCAACTCAATCCCTTTCCAGAGATCTCGCTGTGGCTGTTTCTCTGTTGGCAAGTCGTCGATTTTAGCGTGTAATTGTTTGTCGAAATCATTCATCTTCACACCCCATCCAACCTTTTATCAATTGCTTCGCACGGTGAAACTGCGCTTTACTAGATCCTATCGCCATGCCTAACATGGCCGCAATTTCTTCATGTCGGTAACCCTCTATGGCATGCAGCACAAACACCATGCGCGCGCGTTCTGGTAACCGTAAGATTAGCGCTTCCAAATCGACTTCTGCGCTGTCAGATTCAGCGACATTTGTCATTGCAGAACTCGTTTCAAGGTTAAACATGCGCTTTACCCATCCCCGCTGCTTACGCATATAATCCACAGTGACATTTGCTGTTACACTGTGTAGCCATGTAGTAAATAGGCTCTGACCGTTAAAGTTACTCAATTTATTGAATAACTGGATAAACACCTCTTGGGTCGCATCTTCAGCTAAACCTTTGTCACCGGTTAGGCGAAAACATAAAGCGTAAACACGACCCACATGCCCATGGTACAGCGCCTTGAAGGCTTGCTTATCGCCTCGTTGCGCAGCTGATATAACAGCCTGTTCGTCGCTTGATACCGACACCGTACTGGCGTGTATGACACGTTGTTGGGTGTGCTCCATGATAATCTCTATTATTTATTAGCAAGCCTGAACATTCGCGGTTTTTGGCTGGCGTATTTGTTAGTATTGTTAGGTTAGTCGTACCCTATACTAGAAAGGTTTAAAGTCACTACAATTTTTTTGGAGTTTTCATGGATGCCGTTTTCACCGTTAATGGCCTTTTTGCTGGCCGCGCACAACCTTTGGGCCCAAGAGGCGCCCCGAGCTGCATTGTAAAGTCCGCTGTTGCTTCGTTAACCGTAAGGGAAGATGGGACAGATGAGGATGATCAGGCGAATAAGCGATTACATGGAGGGCCAGAAAAAGTCCTTCACCAATTTGCCCCCATTAATTACCTTACTTTGCAAAAGCACTTTCCCGACGGTAAATTCGTTGCCGGAAGTATTGGTGAAAACATCAGTGTAGACGGCATGGATGATGCCACTGTATTTATTGGTGATATTTGGAAATTCGGCGAGGTAGAGTTGCAAATAAGCGCGCCAAGGGCGCCATGTAACAAAATATCCCAGCGCTTTGAAATACCGAACCTAGACCGGTTCGTCGGTGAGCGAGGCATAACGGGTTGGTATTACCGAGTGATTAAAACAGGGAAGATTCACGTAGGGGACGAAGTCACGTTACTTCATCGTGAGGAAAACAGCGTGAACGTCAACACCTTGATGCAATGCGTACACACCAAAGCTGACAAGGTTCTCGCGAACACGCTTGCTCAACTGACTGTGCTTGATGACGAATGGCGCGAAAAATGTGAGAAAATTGCAAAAAAATAGCGCTGAAATAAGCCCATAGACACATCGAGTAGGGTGAGGCGTCACCGCCTCATCCCTCTCACAGAACCGTACATACGGGCCTCGTATACGGCTCATGTACATAGTTATTTAGCGTAATTGCTAAACACATATCCCGTTTCAAC
>Ga0105229_100062_pt1 | contig 45939 bp, 47 predicted proteins | sample Virmet3747_4435_FD_89711 | JGI IMG/M metagenome (GOLD analysis project Ga0105229, IMG submission 89711) | Marine viral communities from the Southern Atlantic ocean transect to study dissolved organic matter and carbon cycling - metaG 3747_4435 | ecosystem: Environmental > Aquatic > Marine >... | reverse complement strand
TCGCATAATAAAAGCGTATTTTTACATAGTATAATTTAGACATTTGATCGCATATTTTAAACCGAAGCTATGCAAAGAACTCTTCTGATCACCGGTGCACTTTTAGGACTAACTGCTGTAATCTTGGGCGCATTTGGCGCGCACGGACTCAAAGAAAGTTTATCCCCAGAAGCTATTGATTCGTTTGAAACCGGAGTGCGTTACCAAATGTATCACGCTTTTTTACTTCTGCTAGCAGGAACCGCATTGCCTTTATCGCAAAAAGCACAGAAAATCAGTTTTTATCTGATTTTAATCGGCGTGATTTTATTTAGCGGCTCTATTTACTTACTCACCACAAAACCTATCACAGGTATTGATATTTCGGCGATCGCCTGGATCACTCCAATAGGCGGTGCTTTACTCATTTCAGCCTGGATTGCAATCACTTATAATTTTATCAAATTACTAAAATAATTATCATTTTTTAACTATTTGATAATTTTAAAGCATTAGCTTTACATCGTATTTCTAAAAATTCAAATTTATGGCTTCAACTGCCTTATTTACGAAAACGATTGCGATGACGCAATATGGAATCAAAAATGCAACAATTCATTATCAATTGCCTCCGGAAGAACTGCATCAAATATGCGTACTTTTAGGTCAAGGCACCACTACAGACTCTGGTGCTTTAGCAATTGAAACCGGGAAATTTACCGGAAGATCCCCAAAAGATCGCTTTATTGTGATCGATGAATACACCCGAGACAAGGTTTGGTGGGGCGCTATCAACATTCCTTTTGACAAAGCCAAATTTTACCGTTTAAAGGAAAAAATGACCACCTACCTTTCTGACCGCAAATTGTATGTACGCGATGCTTTTGCCTGCGCTGATGAGCGCTATAAAATGGGCGTGCGTGTGGTGAATGAATTTCCATGGTCTAACTTGTTTGTTTACAATATGTTTTTGAGACCTAGTGAAGATGAACTCGAGAATTTTAAGGAAGACTGGCTGGTGCTCAATGCGCCCGGCTTTAAGGCCGATCCTGAAATTGACGGAACGCGTCAAGAAAATTTTGCGATCATCAGTTTTGAAGAAAAAACGATTTTGATTGGTGGTACCGGCTACACCGGCGAAATCAAAAAGAGTATTTTTTCTGTACTAAACTTTGTACTGCCTACCGAAAAGAATACGCTTCCTATGCATTGTTCAGCCAATGTGGGTGAGGATAATCAAACAGCAATTTTCTTCGGGTTGTCAGGTACCGGTAAAACCACGCTTAGCGCAGACCCTAACCGTAAGTTAATAGGTGATGATGAGCACGGTTGGACAGCTGACGATACCATTTTCAATTTTGAAGGAGGATGCTATGCTAAAGTGATCAATTTATCTGAAGTGCAAGAACCCGATATTTTTAATGCGATAAAACGGGGAGCACTTTTAGAAAATGTGATCGTAGATCATCAGAAACAGGTGGACTACACTAATACGTCGATCACGCCCAATACACGCGTGAGTTACCCAATACATCATATTGAAAATATTCAAAAACCTTCTGTAGGTAATAATCCAAAGCATATTTTCTTTCTCACAGCAGATGCTTTTGGAGTATTGCCTCCTATTTCAAAATTGACACCGGGGCAAGCTGCTTATCATTTCATTAGCGGCTACACAGCTAAAGTTGCGGGTACAGAAGCTGGTGTAAATGAACCGGTACCTTCATTTTCTGCGTGTTTTGGAGCTCCCTTTATGCCTTTACACCCCACGCATTATGCTGAAATGCTCAGCGCAAAAATGAAAAAATCCGGGGTTAATGTTTGGTTAATCAATACAGGATGGACCGGCGGACCCTACGGTATTGGTAAGCGTATGGAATTAAAATATACGCGCGCGATGATCAATGCGGTATTAAACGATTCTTTTAGCCCTATCAATCACGAGGACTATCATACGCATTCTGTTTTTGGAGTAGCACAACCACGCACGTGCCCGGGAGTTCCTGATGAGGTGTTGAGTCCGCGTCAAACTTGGGGCAATGATGAGGCCTACTATGCAACAGCGCACAAACTTGCCGCTTCTTTTAAAGAGAACTTTAAAAAGTTTGAAGCTTATGCAAATGAAGAAATTCTAGAAGGACAACCTCCGCTAGGATAGTTAATTGAACACAAAAGGCTCCTAATCAGGAGCCTTTTAATTTTTTCTTAACCAGAAGATTATTTTTTATTGACGTCGTCAATATACTTCTCTAAAGCCATCGTCATCGATGGGGTTTCTGGTGTAGGTGCTTTGATGTTTACTTTGAGTCCGGCTTCTTCTACCGCTCTAATTGTAGAGTTTCCAAATACTGCGATGCGGGTGTCATTTTGTTTAAAATCAGGAAAGTTTTCAAACAACGACTTGATTCCACTTGGACTAAAGAACACAAGAATGTCATAAGTCACGTCTTTTAAGTGCGACAGGTCACTTACAACAGTTCGGTAAAAAATACCGCGGTCCCATTTTAAATTCAGATCGTTAAGAACATTAGGCACTTCAGGTTTTAAAGAATCTGACGATGGAAGTAAAAACTTCTCATTCTTGTATTTCTTTAAAATTGGTGACATCTCAGTAAAAGTACGTTTCCCAACATAAATCTTACGTTTACGATACACAACATACTTCTGCAAATAGTAAGCTACCGCTTCACTCTGGCAGAAATACTTTAGGCTGTCTGGCACCTTAAAACGCATTTCCTCAGCAATTCTGAAAAAATTATCTACCGCATTACGGCTGGTTAAGATAATCGCAGTGTATTTACTAAGGTCAATTTTTTGATGTCTAACCTCCTTGCCTGATACACCTTCAACGTGGATAAACGGAATGAAGTCAACTTTTACCTTCTTCTTTTCCTGTAACTCAAAATAGGGGGAATTCTCAACTTTTGGTTCTGGTTGCGAAACCAAAATAGTCTTCACTTTCATAGACATGCTAAATTTGTGTTTATTTCACGCTTCATGTTCAAACTATATAAAACTAAACACCTTATATAAAATGAAGTAGGGCGCAATTTCAAGTGCGCAAAGGTACAAAATAAAATAAAACAGATTATTGTAAATCATATTTTCATACCTGCGGTACGTGTTAAAAAGGCTGATTACATTAAAAATCAGAAACAAAATCACTATGATCACAATCGCTATAAAACCTGGCGCGAGTGCATAAATAAAAAAGGCATTTACGGGTAAAAGAAGCAACGCAAAGTAACTGCGGTAGCTAAGTTTAGAGAACTGGTATGAATTGAGCTCTTGCTCCTCATTAAAAAGTACGCCCAGCATACGTTCTATAAAAAACTTAAGTGATACAAAAACCACATAAGCCAAGACAATACGCACGTACAGCAAAAAATTTGAAGCGTCTGTGAGCACATTCAACTCATTAAAAACAATGTAGATAAACAACGAAATTGAAAAAAACTGTATGGTAAACAAGATCAGGTTAAACGGGTTCTCAAACCTGATGTCTTTATTCGCCTTCAGCAAGTATTTTTCATTGATCAAGAGCTCTACAAAATCTATAAACCGGGTTTCATAAACAGCCTTTGCCACGGCAATTAAAACCAAGCATGTCACAAAGACAATCGTGATCCAGTCATTACTAATAAAACTGCGTTCTAAGGCTTGCAAACTCTTCAATTTTTATGGGTTCAAAATTACTATAAATACAAGAGTTTATAGAAATGCCGAAACAAATAACCTCCAAAATCTTTACATTTGCGCATAAATCACACAACGATGGCAGGTTCGCTCGTCATAATTCCCACCTACAACGAAGCTGAAAATATTGAAAAGTTGGTGCGTAATATTTTTGCGCAGCAACGTGCGTTTGAGGTTTTGGTTGTTGATGACAATTCGCCAGACGGAACCGCCGCATTGGTCAAGAATTTACAGCAGGAATTTATAGGTCAAATACACCTGCTTGAGCGTCCAGGCAAAAATGGCTTGGGCACGGCATACATCGCAGGATTCAAGTGGGCTCTGGAACGAGATTATGCATACATCTTTGAGATGGATGCAGATTTCTCACACGCCCCTAATGACCTGATCAGACTGTATAACGCTTGTGCTAAGGGCGGTGCAGATCTAGCCATTGGCTCGCGATACAAAACCGGAGTCAATGTAGTAAACTGGCCTATGGGACGCGTCTTAATGTCATACATCGCGTCAAAATATGTTAGATTTATAACTGGCTTAGATATTGCAGATACGACCGCAGGTTTTATTTGCTATAAACGTGAAGTTTTAGAAAAAATAACGCTCGACAAAATCAAGTTTGTAGGTTATGCGTTTCAGATTGAAATGAAATTCAAAGCGCATTTACTTGGTTTTAAAATTATTGAAGTACCGGTAATCTTTGTTGATCGCACTAAAGGCACCAGCAAGATGAGCACCGGTATTTTTAGTGAAGCCGTTTTTGGCGTTTTAGGAATGAAGTTTAAAAGTCTTTTTAAAAGTTACGATATATAGATGGAAAAGGTACTGATCAAAGATGCACATATCGTAAATGAAGGCACCATTATGCGTGGCGACGTTTACATAGAACACGGAATTATTGTTGAAATAAGCCAAAACCTTAGTGTTAAAGGTCCGGATGTACATGTTTTTGATGCCGAAGGAAAACACCTTTTACCCGGGGTGATCGATGATCAGGTACATTTTAGAGAACCCGGCCTCACGCATAAAGCAACCATTGGGTCTGAATCTCGCGCAGCCGTAGCCGGCGGAATCACTTCGTTCATTGAGATGCCTAATACGATTCCTCAGGCAACCACTATTGAAAAATTAGAGGAAAAATTTACGCGTGCTGCCGAAACCTCACACGCCAACTACTCGTTTATGTTTGGCGGGACTAACGATAACCTTTCTGAAATAAAGAAGGTTGATAAATCAAAAGTTGCCGGCCTCAAACTTTTCTTAGGAAGCTCTACCGGAAACATGCTCGTTGATGATGAAGAAGTGCTACGAGAAATCTTCAAAAGCACAGATCTTGTAATTTCGGTGCATTGTGAGGATGAAGAAACGATCAAGAAAAATCTTGCGATTTATAAAGAGCGTTATGGTGACGATATTCCTATTAATATGCATCCTATTATTCGCAGTGAGGAAGCCTGCTATTTATCTTCTTCAAAAGCGATTGCTTTGGCTAAAGAAACCGGTGCACGTCTGCATGTATTTCATCTTTCTACAGCGAAAGAAATGGAACTTTTCAGCAATAAAATTCCATTAAAAGATAAAAAGATCACTGCCGAGGTTTGTATTCACCATCTTTGGTTTTCTGATGAGGACTATGAAGACAAACAAACCCTCATAAAATGGAATCCGGCAGTAAAGAAAAAAACAGACCGGGCAGCGTTATGGGAAGCTTTACTTGACGATCGTCTAGATGTGATTGCTACAGACCACGCCCCGCATACATTAGAAGAAAAGCAAAACGTTTACACCAAAGCACCTAGCGGCGGACCTCTAGTACAACACGCGTTACCGGCAATGCTTGAAAAGTATCACGAAGGCAAAATTAGCCTGGAGAAGATCGTAGAAAAAATGTGCCACAACCCGGCAATTCTTTTTGAAGTTGAAAAACGCGGGTATATCAAACCCGGTTATTATGCTGATCTTGTTTTAGTAGATTTAAACAATCCGTGGACGGTAACCACAGACAATATTCTCTATAAATGCAAATGGTCTCCTTTTGAAGGAAACACTTTTAAGTCCCGCATCTCTCATACTTTTGTCAATGGCCAATTGGCTTATAAGAATTTTAAAGTATACGATGAGAAGCACGGCAAGCGTTTAACTTTTAATCGATGATCAAAAAAGGCTACATTTTGCTTTTAGTTGTTTTGGCAGTCGTGAGCTGCCACGATATCGAGCGCCCAAAAAAGCCTGATAATTTTATTGAGCGGGAGAAAATGACTGATATCTTATATGATATTTCGCTCTTACGTGCTTTAAAAACCTATAGCGTAAACGATATGCGTGCTTTAGGCTTAGAGCCAGATACTTTTATCTATAACAAATACGACGTTGACAGTCTACAACTCGCCCAAAGCATTGACTACTACAGCGTAAACTTTAATGAATACACGTCGATTTGGGAAGAAGTCAATGCGCGTTTGACCGCACAACGTGATGAGATTCAGTTTGAGCAAAATGATCTGGATAGCATACGCATTGAAGAAAGTAAACGCAGAAGAGATTCTATTAAAAAGGCCAATCAACCTCGCCCTGATATTGAACTCGAAAACGATTCTATTTTAGCTCCTGTGAGTAGTTAAAATGTTTTGCAACTCGGCTGAGTGTAGTTTCTATAGGAGTGTACTCAAACTCAGGAAAGGGAGTTTTTAGTTTTTCCGCCTCATAAACGGTTTTTGTATACCCAGATTTGGCGGTGCTTTTGGTAAGCTGACGTCGTTTACCTAAAAGATTTAAAAACCAATCTATTTTCCAAGCGAGATCAAGCTGCCATTTCTTAAGCATTTTAGACGGAGCTTTTACTCCTAAGGCTGTCGCTGTTTTTTTCAATACGGTTTCAAAAGCAAGATTATGTCCTACCAGAATGAAACGCTCATTACACACATCGCTTTGCATTAAAGCGATCATCACGCGCACCACATCAATGACATCAACAAATCCTGTAGCACCAGGAACCGTGAATTTTAGTCCGTTTGCAATTTGTTTAAACATCGTACCGCTTCCACTGTCGTAAAAGCCTTCTCCCAAAATCACTCCCGGATTCACGATCACCACGTCAAGACCCTCTTGGGTACCGCGCCAGACTTCCATTTCTGAAGCAAATTTTGAAATACTATAAACGCTATTTTCTTTATTGGCTTCCCAATGCGTTTCTTCGTTGATTGCTTTTACACCATCTCCCAAAGCCGCCACAGAGCTAACATAACAGCATTTTTCAACTTGATGCTTTAAACACAGATTGATAATATTCGCCGTACCTTCAACATTGTTTTTTTGAAGTTCGTCAAAACGTTTAGGATTAAAAGAAACCAGCGCAGCACAATGGTAAACTCTAGTTATTCCCGTGAACGCTCCGGTTAGTGCAGGAATATCAGTTACATCTGCCTGAAGCCATTCAATCTGCGAAAAATCAGCTATAAAATCAGTAGTTTCTTCACGTTCATTTTTCCATTGAAAAAGCGCTTCTACCGCTTTAATTTTAGCTTCGGTTCTATAAATCGCACGAATCTTATTTTCGCCTTGCGCAACCAATTGCCACAACAAATGCGAGCCCACTAAACCGGTACCTCCAGTAACTAAAATCATAGCTACGAAGTTAGGCATATTCTTCTATTCTTGCTGCCAAGCTTTGGGCATTATATTTATATTTGCAGGCTCATAAATAGTCACCCGTTGACTTGTCGCTGAGGTTTTAGAAACTGATTTTTTCATCAACAACCGCAGCACTAAGAAAAAACATATTAAATCGCGCTTGGCGCGTAAACTAGCAATTATGATTACCAATTTTGTTGAAGAGCTGCAATGGCGTGGGATGATTCACGATGTGATGCCCGGGACTGAAGAACACCTTATGGAACAGATGCGATCTGCCTATGTGGGGATCGACCCAACTGCAGACTCGCTTCATATAGGTCACCTCGTGGGCGTTATGATGCTCAAACATTTTCAGGCAAGCGGTCACAGACCTATTGCGCTTGTAGGTGGTGCCACGGGTATGATTGGCGATCCTTCGGGGAAATCTGATGAGCGTAATTTGCTTGATGAAGAAACTTTGCGTCACAATCAAGAAGCTATTAAGGAGCAATTATCGCGCTTTCTAGATTTTGATTCTGATGAAGAAAACGCAGCGGTTCTTGTGAACAACTACGACTGGATGAAAGATTTTAGCTTTCTGGAGTTTATACGCGATGTGGGTAAACACATTACCGTAAACTATATGATGGCTAAAGATTCGGTTAAAAAACGTTTGTCTGCAGAATCTGCGGAAGGAATGAGTTTTACTGAGTTTACCTACCAACTCGTTCAGGGTTATGACTTTTTACATTTATATCGTGAGAAAGAGCTAACACTGCAAATGGGTGGAAGCGACCAGTGGGGAAACATCACTACAGGAACCGAATTGGTACGCAGAATTGGCGGCGGAAAAGCGTATGCAATGACTTGCCCGCTGATTACCAAAGCAGACGGAACAAAATTTGGGAAAACTGCCGGTGGTAACATTTGGTTAGATGCAGAACGCACTTCTCCGTATAGATTTTACCAATATTGGTTGAATACCAGCGACGAGGATGCAGCAAAATACATTAAGATTTTCACGTTCTTAGGAAAAGAGGAAATAGAGAACCTTATCGCAGAGCATCAAGAAGCGCCACATCAGCGCGCCTTACAAAAGCGACTGGCGGAAGAAGTAACCATCAGTACACACGGTGTTGAAAATTATGAGAACGCGGTAAAAGCTTCAGAAATTCTCTTCGGAAAGTCAACAGCAGCAAACCTAAAAGCGCTTAATGAGAAAACCTTTTTAGATGTTTTTGATGGCGTACCACAGGCTGAGTTAAGCCGTGGTGAGATTGAAGCAGGCCTTGATATCGTTGCAGCTCTTGCTGAGAAAACCGGGTTTCTTGCTTCAAATGGAGAAGCAAGACGTGCTCTTAAACAGAATTCGATTTCTGTAAATCAGGAAAAAGTAGAAGATGGTTACACCATTACTACTGAAGATTTAATCAATAATCGCTTTGTTCTTTTACAACGTGGGAAGAAGAATTACTTTGTGATTCGCATTCTTGATTAATCGCAAATACAAACTAAAAAAGCCCCAAACAGCATTGCTGTTTGGGGCTTTTTGTTTTTATAAATTCAACATCTTATCTGGATCACGTCGTACGTCAAAACATCATTGATAAGTATTGTATCTGCATCCACTATTCTATAAATCAATTTATAGTTACCTACCAGAATATAACGATACGTAAACTTTAAAGACTTGAGGTTTTCTTCTATTTGACCTGACTCGGGATGTTTCTCTAAATACCTGGAAGCACTTAAAATTTCAGTTCTTATTTTATGTGCTACACGCTTATTTACGTGCTCTGCATAATACTCAAAAATTTCCTTTAAGCGATCAATTGAAAATTGAGTCCAGACAATACGCATAACTTCGTCACCACTTTTCTGATGCTTTATTTAAATCTTTCAGAGATTGTACTCGACCTTGAGTAAAATCATCTTCAGATTCCTGAACACGGGCTATTAAATCCTCTCTTGAAAAGCGCGCACCTTCATCTTCAGAATTCAAAAGCTGTTCAATCAATTGATCTATTGAAAACTCTTCCGGAAGATGTTCTAACTGTTTTAATATTTTAGTTTTAGTCCACATTTTCAAAACTTTATAGCTTGAAGTTACACAAAAAACCCATTCCGTTTAAATGGAATGGGTTTTAAATTTTTATAGGCGTTACGCGCTTAACGTCTTCCGCCAAAAATCTGTAAAGCGAAGTATAACAAGGTGGCAAGTGAACCAATCGCAGCTACAACGTAAGTTCTGGCAGCCCATTTTAAAGCATCTTTGGCTCCGTCGTGTTCTCTTGGCGTTAACATATTTGCCGATTCTAACCAAGCCAATGCACGGTTACTGGCATCATATTCTACCGGAAGAGTAATGAATGAAAACAAGGTTCCCATAGCAAATAAACCAAGCCCGATAATCGCAACGGTCATTCCTAAACCAGAACCAATGATCGACATCAAAACGATTCCTCCAATGATCACAAACATAGACATACGCGATGCAACACTAACCACAGGCACCAGTTTTGAACGCATCGTCAACCAGCTATACGCCTTTGCGTGCTGCACTGCGTGACCGCACTCGTGTGCAGCAACGGCAGCTGCAGCAGCATTGCGTTGATTATATACAGGTTCGCTCAAATTAACGGTTTTCTTGGCAGGATTATAATGGTCTGTCAACTGCCCCTGCACTGAGATCACCTTTACATCAGTAATCCCATTATCGCTAAGCATTTTACGCGCGATCTCTGCCCCGCTCATTCCATTTTGTAGATGAACCTGAGAGTATTCTTTAAACTTACTTTTTAATTTATTGCTTACTAGCCAACTTACCAATGCAATCGCACCAATAAGTATATAATATCCCATCATAGCTTTGTATTTAAGTTGTTTTTAAAACTAACCAATATAAACAAAAAATAAGCCGAAAATTTCTGCTGCCGTTTTGACAAAACCTTTCACTGTCAGTTCGAGCGCAGTCGAGAACTATGTGATGTTGAACTAATAAGCATCTCGACTGCGCTCGATGTGACCTTAAAAATTACTAAATACTGAAACTTCGTATTTCTAATTTTGAATTTCTGATTTCAAAAATCAGCCTACAAAGTTCACGATCTTACCGGGGACAACGATCACCTTTTTCGGTTCGCGACCGCCTAAATACTCCTGCGTTTTCTCGTGTGCGCGTACAGCCTTTTCGATTTCTTCTTTTGAAAGATCTAACGGAAGTTCCATCGTAAAACGCATTTTTCCATTAAACGAGATCGGGTATTCTTTACTACTTTCTACCAGATGCTTTTCATCAAACTCTGGGAAAGCAGCAGTTGCGATTGACTCGTCGTGACCGAGTAAACTCCACAATTCTTCTGCGATATGTGGCGCATAAGGCGAAATCAACACCGCCAATGGCTCGAGCACTTCACGATTATTGCATTTTGCAGCAGCGAGTTCGTTTACCGCGATCATAAATGTAGAAACCGAAGTATTAAAACTGAAGTTTTCAATATCTTCCTGTACCTTTTTGATGGTTTTATGCAAGGTTTTCATCGCCTCTTTAGAAGCCGGCGCATCAGAAACTTCAAAGTCACCCAGATTTCCTGCTTTATCTACCTGATGGTACAGCTTCCAAAGTTTTTTAAGGAAGTTATGTACTCCCGTAATACCTGCGGTATTCCAGGGTTTTGCCTGCTCTAACGGACCTAAAAACATCTCATACATACGCAGCGTATCAGCCCCGTACTCCTCACAAATATCATCGGGATTCACCACGTTGTATTTGGATTTAGACATTTTTTCGACTTCGCGGCCTACTTTATAAACTCCGTTTTCAAGAATAAATTCAGCATCCTTAAATTCTGGTCTCCAGTTTTTAAAGGCTTCCACATCTAATTCATCTGATGCGTTTACAAACTCCACTGGAGCGTGGATTGGCTGTACAGACAAGTCCTTCTTGCTTTGAGCGGAAACAAATTTATTTTCACCCTCAATGCGATATACAAATGCACTAGTTCCCAAAATCATCCCCTGATTGATCAACTTTTTAAAGGGTTCTTCCACCGGAGCAAAACCACGATCTTTTAGGAATTTCACCCAAAAACGGCTGTATAATAAGTGACCTGTTGCGTGCTCGCTACCCCCAATATAGAGGTCTACATTTTGCCAACACTCCATCGCTTCTTTTGAGGCAAAAGCTTCGTCGCGCAAAGCTTTCTCCATATATCTGAAGAAATACCAGCTACTTCCTGCCCAACCCGGCATCGTATTCAACTCCAACGGAAATACCGTCTCGTGATCGATCTTGTCATTGCTCACGACCGCATGGGCTTTGGTATCCCACGCCCAAACATCGGCGCGACCTAATGGCGGCTCACCTTCTTCGGTGGGTAAATATTTTTCTACTTCCGGCAAGTGAATCGGTAAATGTGCCGCATCAATCATTTGAGGCATTCCATCTACATAATACACCGGGAACGGCTCTCCCCAATAACGCTGGCGGCTAAAAACCGCGTCGCGCAAACGGTAATTTACTTTCCCTTTTCCGGCACCTAATTTTTCTAATGCTTCAATCGCTTTTGGCAACGCCTGCTTGTACGCCAATCCATTTAAGAAATCTGAATCTTTTAAAGGCGTTTTATCTTTTTCAGCATAGGCTTGTTCGCTGATATCTACTCCGTCAAAAATATTCTTGATCGGAATGTTGAAATGCGTTGCAAAATCCCAGTCGCGTTGATCGCCACAAGGAACCGCCATCACAGCACCGGTTCCATAACCGGCCAACACGTAGTCACCAATCCAGATCGGAATAGGCTCTTTTGTGAATGGATGCTCGGCATACGCACCGGTAAACGCACCCGAAATAGTTTTTACATCGGCCATACGCTCGCGCTCACTGCGCTTTGCAGTCGCTTCGATATAGGCATCAACCTCAGCTTTTTGCTCTGGAGTTGTTATTTCTTTTACAAGATCTAACTCTGGCGCAAGCGTCATAAACGTCACCCCAAAAATAGTATCGGGGCGGGTGGTAAAAACCTCAATTTTGTACGACTTCTCGACTACGCTCGAAGTGACATTAAACTCGACAGAAGCTCCTTTGGAACGCCCGATCCAGTTGGTTTGCGAGTCTTTAAGCGGCTGCGGCCAGTCGATATTTTGCAAACCGTCTAGCAAACGCTGCGCATAAGCGCTGATGCGCATACTCCACTGCGTCATTTTTTTGCGTACTACAGGATGCCCACCACGTTCTGAAACGCCGTTCACGATCTCGTCGTTTGCCAAAACCGTACCTAGCGCAGGACACCAGTTTACTTCGGTTTCTGCCAGGTAGGTTAATCTATATTTTAAAAGAAGTTCTTGTTTTGCTTTCGCGGAAGCGGAATTCCAATCTTCAGCAGTAAAGGCTTCAACATCCTCATCGCACACTGCATTTACCGAAGCATTTCCTTCGGCTTCAAACTTAGCGATCAGTGTGTCAATATGCTCTGCTTGATTGGTCTCGTTGTTATACCAACTTTCAAAAAGCTGAATGAAAATCCACTGCGTCCATTTATAATACTCAGGATTTGAAGTGCGAACTTCGCGACTCCAATCAAATGAAAATCCTATTTTATCTAATTGCTCGCGGTAACGTGCAATGTTAGTTTCGGTAGTAATTGCAGGGTGTTGCCCGGTTTGAATCGCATATTGCTCAGCCGGAAGTCCGAACGAATCATACCCCTGCGGATGCAACACATTAAACCCTTGATGACGCTTGTAACGCGCATAAATATCACTGGCAATATATCCCAGCGGATGCCCAACGTGCAGTCCCGCACCTGATGGATATGGAAACATATCGAGCACATAATATTTTGGCTTTTCGCTGTTATTTTTTGCCTGAAAAGTACCCTGATCACTCCAGTACTTTTGCCATTTTTTTTCTATCGCGTTAAAATCGTAGTTCATTACCGTGTATTGCTTTGCGCACTGCGCATTTTAATGAGCGGCAAATTTAACGATTTAAAAGCGATTTAAGCAGGAAGGTTTTTTGGCACCGCCAAAGGGTTAAATACTCCGTCCCGAAAGCTTTCGGGATGCCACGAAATTGAAATTTTGTTCGAAACGAATGCCACGTGAGTCTGTCCTGAGGGGGTTCACTCGAGGTTTTCTAAGATCGAGCCTCCTTTTCCATTGGCAATAAACATTCAAAGATCATCTCGTTTACCGGTACAGAAACACCCAGACGCATCCCTTCGCGCACAATGTAGCCGTTAAAGTTGTTAAGTTCGCTGGGTTTACCTTCCATAATATCGCGTTGCGTAGAAGCGGTCACCTCTGCTCCTTGATTCTGGATCGCCTCAAAAACTGCCTCCATATGCTTTTCGGTAAGTGCAATTCCTTTTGCTTTGGCGACATTAAAAATCTCCTGTGCGGTGTCTTGCATCATTTTAAACAAATAGGCGCTCGAACGTATTTTACCCATAGGCACGCGCGTCAAACCGCCGATCCCGCTTATGGTACAAATGAATAAGAATTTCTTCCAGATCTCTACTTGAATATCTTCAACCAAATGCGCTGTAAAGCCGGCTTCTTCAAAAAGTGCTTGAAGTTCTTTTGCGCGTTCAGAAAGGCTTCCGTCGAGTTCACCAAAGGTGATGCTGGGTTCAAAAGTAGGATGCTTAATTTTTCCGGGACCGTCTTTAAAAGCAACTATTCTGCATAAACCGCCCAAAACCTGAGCATCAGGCAACACCTCAAGGATTTTTTCGGCATTGGAAGCTCCGTTTTGTAACGGCAGAAAAAGTGTTTCAGCTTTTACATATGGCTTCAAAGCTTCGATGGTCTCGGGAACCTGCCACGATTTTACTCCTAAAATCACAAGATCAGGCGTTGAGATTTCGCTTAAATCGTCAGTTGCCAAATCGGGTTCAGCTACAAAATCACCTTTGTAACTTGTGACTTCTAATCCGTTTTTTTGAATTGCTTCCAGATGTTTTCCGCGAGCAATAAAAGTCACGTGATTCTTAGTTTTGGTGAGTTTTCCGCCAAAATAGCCTCCAACGCCACCTATTCCGTAGATTAAAATATTCATAAACCAGTACAATTTAGAGTTTAAGCACTTCATTTTTAACAGCTAGCACCAGTGCTGGCGCTAAACGCGTGAAATGCTTCAGTATAAAAATACAAAATGCGCCAAGCGTGCGTTTAAGAAGCACGAACTTTAGTATTTTTGTCCACTAATCGCATTAAATTTTACGCAGCAGCATGGCATCATCTTTTGAAAAGTTTCAACGTCGCAGACTGGTCTCCTCGTATTTTTCGGTGATTTTAAGTATTGCGCTGGTACTTTTCTTATTGGGATTGCTAGGCCTTCTGGTGCTCAACTCTAAAAAAGTTGCCGATCATTTTAAAGAACAGATCGCATTGACGATCTACCTAAAAGATGACGCCAAAGATGTTGAGATCAAACAACTTGAAAAAACGCTTGCTCTAGCCGATTATACTAAGTCGACACAGTTTGTTTCTAAAGATGAAGCTGCCGAAGAACACAGCAAAGAAATAGGTGAGAATTTTATGGACTTTTTGGGCTACAACCCGCTGCAAAACTCCATTGACGTATATCTCAAAGCCGATTTTGTCGATGCGGCTCAGGTTAAAGAAATCGCAGATAATTTGCTCGCCAAAGACTTTGTAGAAGAAGTAAACTATGACCAGCCTTTGATCTCGCTGCTTAACGATAACATCAAAAAAATAAGTTTGTGGGTGATGGTCATTAGTGGTGTGTTTACACTTATTGCGGTATTGCTCATCAACTCTGCGATACGTCTTTCAGTATATTCTAAGCGTTTTACGATTAAAACCATGCAAATGGTAGGCGCGACCAAAGGTTTTATTCGCCGACCGTTTATCTGGCTGAGTATGAAATTAGGAATGGTAGGCGCAGTAATCGCACTCGCAGGAATGGCCGCGGTTTTATATTATTTAAACCAAACCTTCCCCGAGTTAGAATTGCTGGCTGATCCCGTGATTCTTGCAATTTTGTTCGTAGGCGTTTTTCTGGCAAGTGTGCTGATCACATGGTTCAGTACCTTTTTGGCTACTCAGCGTTTCTTGAATTTAAGAACAGACGAACTTTATTATTAGAGAAGAGCTTTTAGATCAAAAGCCCTTTCAAAACAAAATTTTAACCCTTTTTAGAATGGGAGAACAAAAACGAAAAAAACAAAACGAACTGCACCGTAGCAGTTTTATTTTTAAGAAGGAAAACTACAAGGTGATGTTGATAGGCCTGGCTGTGATCGCTCTTGGTTTTATCTTGATGTCTGGCGGCGGTAGTGATGATCCTACGGTTTTTAATCCGGAGATTTATAACTGGAGACGTATACGTCTTGCTCCGGCGCTGGTGTTGATTGGTTTTGGGATCGAAGTATATGCGATCTTACTGAATCCTGATAAAAAGAAAAACGCCAATTAACAAGAATTAAATGGATATAATTGACGCGATAATCCTTGGGATCATTCAAGGTCTTACCGAATTTTTACCGGTTTCCTCAAGCGGTCATCTTGAACTCGGAAAAGCTATTTTGGGCGACAGTACTCTGCCCGAAGAAAGCCTTCTTTTTACCGTAGTTTTACACTTTGCAACAGCACTCAGTACGCTGGTAGTTTTTAGAAAAGATATTCTTGATATTCTTAAAGGCTTGTTTCAGTTTAAATGGAATGAAGAAACACAGTTTGCTGTAAAAATTATCATCTCGATGATTCCCGCTGTGATCATCGGGTTGTTTTTTGAAGAACAATTAGAAAGCCTTTTTGGCGGAAACATTCTGCTTGTAGGAATGATGCTTATCATTACCGCGCTTTTATTATGGCTGGCAGATAAGGCTAAAGACACCCAAAAGCCAGTAAGTTACAGCAACGCTTTCACAATAGGTATCGCACAAGCTATCGCCATGCTTCCGGGGATTTCCAGAAGTGGTGCTACGATCTCGACTTCGGTTTTATTAGGGAATGACAAAAGCAAAGCCGCGCGTTTTTCCTTTTTAATGGTGGTTCCGTTGATCTTTGGGAAGATCGCAAAAGACCTCCTAAGCGGAGAGATCACTACCGAATCTGGTAATTTTACTGCGCTGTCTATAGGTTTTGTTGCTGCCTTCGTTAGCGGACTTATCGCTTGTACCTGGATGATCAAATTGGTTAAAAAGAGTAAGCTCTCGTGGTTTGCCATTTATTGCCTAATCGTTGGGATTATCGCGGTTGGTTTTGGGTACTACAACCTTTAGAAAACCGAAGAATTACAAAAACATTTTATGCAGTTTACCGAAGAATATTTTAAAGAAGGTCAGGTTTTACTTTTTGACAAACCACTCAATTGGACCTCATTCCAACTGGTAAACAAAGTGCGCTGGTTGATACGCAAAACCTTTAAGATCAAAAAGATCAAAGTAGGCCACGCAGGTACTTTAGACCCTTTGGCCACTGGTTTGCTTATCATCTGCACCGGTAAATTCACCAAGCGTATTGAAGAATTTATGGGGCAAGAGAAAGAATATACGGGCACCATCGTTCTAGGTGCTACGACGCCTTCTTATGATCTGGAAACGGAGATTGATCAAACCTTTTCTACAGAACATTTGAATGACACGCTTATTAAAGCCGCTACTGCTCAATTCACTGGTGCTATTCAGCAGCAACCGCCTGTTTTTTCTGCATTGAAGAAAGACGGAAAACGCTTATATGAGTTTGCACGCGCCGGTGAGGAAGTTGAAATTCCCAGCAGAACCGTTGAAATTTCAGAATTTGAAATCACCCGAATCGCACTTCCTGAGGTTGATTTTAGGGTGCGTTGCAGCAAAGGAACGTACATTAGATCGCTGGCACACGATTTTGGAAAAGCGCTAAACAGCGGCGGACATCTTTCCGCTTTGCGAAGAACAAAAATTGGTGATTTTGATGTAAAAGATGCCACTTCTTTAGAAAGCTTTGAAGCCGCTTTAAAACAAGCTGAAACTTCAAACAATTAGTTAACAGCTCTTCCGTTTTGTTTAACAGCCACGCATACTACGTTTTTGTAATTTTGCATTGATGAAACTGTCTCCTCAAGATAAAGCGATGTTGATCACCTTTAGCGGTGCCAGTATTCTTGCGGTAGTTTTTCTATTTTTTACCATCAAGCCTTACGACACGTCACAGGTAGAAGAATTTATTCCCATCCCGATTATTGCAGAGGAGCTGCCAGAAGAAGAACTTCTGGAACAAACCGAAGAAGAACAGCCACAATCCCAAGAAATCACTAATCAAGCGCAAAGCAGTAGTCGCTTGGTGCGCGAAGCTAATAGATTTTTTAGCCAGCAAAATGAAGTAGAAAATGCCTTAAAAAGCGACACGGAAACTGCAGACCCTTCTGAGGATACAGACGGCGATGACGAGGCATTTCTTGATTATCGGGAACGCATCGCAATGTTGCGTCAAAAGCGTGCTGCGCAGCAGTCTGCCGGCACATCAGACGACGCTAAAGAAGTTTCTAAAGTAAATACCTCAAGCTATCGACGCAGTACGGTTACTTATCAACTCAAAGAGCGCAATGCGATTCAAATTCCTAATCCCGTGTATACGTGCGATGCTACCGGGCGCGTGGTGATAAATATTCAGGTGAACGGCGTAGGCGGTGTGACTAAAGTTACGTTTAATAAGAGCGCCTCAACCACCGCAAACGGTTGTCTAGTAGATCAAGCTTTAGAATACGCTCAACAGGCTATTTTTAACAAAAGCACACGCGATTCGCAATTAGGCTCGATCAGTTTTGAGTTTCAAGGTTAAATTCTTTTAAGATCGCAAGCAGTTCTTCAACCACAGCTTGTCCTTTATTATCATTATACCATTTCTGAAGCGTGTTAATAAACTCCGGCGTTATCGTTTCATTCTCCGTTTTAAAATCTGTCACAAGTTGCTGTGCAGCCTTAGAACGCGAACCCCAACTTGTCACCACAGCATTATTCTCAGGATTCTGCACAATCAATTTTGGTATGGCTTTTCCGCCATTGGTCAAGAAGGCATCCATCAATTGCGGGTGATCATCACGCAAGACCAACTTGAAGTTTATGGCCGGCTGAAATTCAGCCATTTTATGCATTACGGCCACTGCCGCAGGAGCATCGCCACACCAACTTTCAGTAAGCACTAACCAATTTACCGGTCTTGTATAGTTTTTCAATTCGTTTTCCTGGGCCGGAGTAAACTGTAAAGTTTTATCCCAGCGCTTCATACGACGGTCATTAAGTACGGTATAATTTGATAAAGCTTCGGTTTGCGTATGCCCGGTGCTTGTGAAAGATTGGGCGTGTTTGGCTACCAAAATTCGGTAATCTGCGTAGGTTAAGGCATTTTTTCGAGCTTCCGTTACCAGCTCTTGTCGTTCTAAGGTTGTAATCGTCATAAAGCAAAAGTCGGTGTTTTTTGAATCAACTTACAAAGCGCAGTACCTAAGAACACCTGAAAATGACTACCTTTAATTTTCAATTGGCTCCGCCAAAGGGATTAATACTCGGAGGCTTGCCATGAAGTAATTTACTTTGAATTATGACAAAACACAGATGTGGCTGGTGTGTGGGCGATCCACTTTATGAAGCGTACCACGATCAAGAATGGGGCGTCCCCGTCTATGACGATCAAACCATCTTTGAATTTTTGATCTTAGAAACTTTTCAGGCAGGGTTGAGTTGGATCACTATTTTGCGCAAGCGCGAAAACTTTCGCGAAGCGCTTGATGCTTTTGACTATAAAAAGATCGCAGCGTATTCTGATGCCAAACTTGAAGAACTTCTTCAAAACCCCGGAATCATCAGAAATAAATTAAAAGTAAAAGCTACGGTGAGCAATGCTCAAGCTTTTATAAAAATTCAGGAAGAATTTGGTAGTTTTTCTAAATACATCTGGGAATTTGTAAATCATAAACCTGTTCAAAATTCAGTGAGAAATTATAAGGAAGCGCCGGCAACTACCGCAATTAGCGATGCCTTGTCAAAAGACCTAAAAAAGCGTGGTTTTAAATTTACCGGTTCAACTGTAGTTTATGCACATATGCAAGCTACCGGTATGGTTAACGATCACGAAGTGAATTGCTTTAGATATGCCGAAGTAAGCAAACTCCAATAAATGCTGTAAGTCGTTTACTTTGTCATAACCAGTTAGTTTAAAACTAGGCTCAAAGCCTTTCTGTCTTATCCGACGAATAAAAATTAGTGTAGATAAGACAGAAACGCTTCTCTGGTAATTTCTCTTGCTCCTAAACTTTCCAGATGAGTTGTATATACTTGGCAGTCGATAAGTTTATAGTCTTGCTGTGAGAGCTTTTGCGCTAAAGAGATTAGCGCAACTTTGCTGGCATTACTTGCTTTTGCAAACATACTTTCACCACAAAAAACCTGTTTTTCTTTGAGATTTACGCCATACAACCCTCCTACGAGAACCTCATCCTGCCATACCTCTACAGACTCTGCATAGCCCAATTTATGTAGGTTTAAATAGGCTTCGACCATTTCGTTTGTGATCCACGTACCGTTTTGATCATCTCGCTTGATGCGCTTACAGTTTAAAATTACGTCTAGAAAATGCGTATTGTAAGTCACCTTAAACTTGGCGTCGCGCAACACTTTTCTCATTGACTTTGAAATGTGTACTTCCTCAGGTTCCAACACCATTCTAGGATCTGGCGACCACCATAAAACCGGCTGACCATCATTATACCAAGGGAAAATTCCTTGACTATACGCATGGATCAAGCGCGCCGGACTCAAATCTGCACCCACGGCAAGGAGACCATCTTCATCAGCAAGATGATGATCAGGAAACGGCTGAGACGAATTGATAAAAATGATACGTTATGATTTTAATAAAAACAAGTATAAAATTTTGAGTAATTCCGATTTTTTGACGAAATTTATGAGAGCCTATTTAAAATTTTGTTCATCATTGCTTTTTTAGTTTATAAATAGGTTCACCTAAAACCAATTAAAAGCTCTTAATTTCAAGAGCTTTTTTTTATGCTCTGAACTGTCTTAAGGCTAACAGCGCATAAAAATTTGATTTAAAAAAAACTCAAAACCCCCGAAACTTACTAAAAGTATCGGGGGTTTTTCATGTGTTTAACGTGCTTTTTAGAAAGGCAGATCGTCGTGATCATCATCGTCAAAATCTGAAGCTGGCTCAAACTGGTCTGCCGGTGGTACCGGAGGCATTCCAGCAGAAGGCGCAGCGCTTTCAAGACTTTCAATTCGCCATCCTTGGATGCTATTAAAATATTTAGTTTCACCTTGTGGATTCACCCACTCGCGACCTCTTAAGTTGATGCTTATTTTTACGTTTTGCCCTACATTAAAGTTGTTTAGCAAGTCGGTTTTATCTTGCACAAACTCAACCATTATAGGCTGTGGATATTGCTCTTCGGTAGTTACAACAACTTCGCGCTTTCTAAAACCATTGTTCCCAAAGGTTTGTACGTCTCCAATCAATTTAATTTTTCCCTGTACTTCCATTTCTGTTGTTTTGTTTATATGATAAGCCTTTTAAAATTAGGCTAAAATTAATTTCCAGGCATCGCCCGTTCTATCTTGATTTACTAATTCTTTAATTGCTTGATGCAATTGCTCTTGATTGCCAGAGCTCACCACATCTTTTAAATCCTGATTATCTGCTAAAAATACCTTTACAGCTTCTTCATCTGGTAAAGCCTCAATATTACCTAGCCTTCCCAAGTCGTTTCCGCTAAGCACAGTGCTTAATCTAATAGCTTCCGGCAAGGCATCTACACCTACACCAAGATTGCGCAGCGGCTTTGGCACTTCAAACATACCTTCTATCGCCCGTGTGTACCAGTTGCCTCCCATACGCGCCACAAGATCAATTTTGTGCTCGTCAATGGTTTCTGCTTCGGTCAGCACAGCCTTTTGAATATGAATTCTAAGCACCTCGCAAACGACTAAGTTTCCCGCACCACCTTCAGTTCCTAAAGCCACAACTTCATTTACCTTGCACTCCAATTGCACAGGCGCTTCTTTCACACGAAAAGGCTTTACCGCTTCTGAAAGCTCTTTACTGAAACCTGCTTTTATAAATTCGTCTACACCGGTTTCATATTCAGTGCTGGCCAGCGACATCTGGTGTACCATAGCATAATTCACCACATTGATCACCACTTCTTTGGTTGCAAGAATATTATCTAGCGTATGTTTTGTGGTGTTATCTCTCCCCCTACGCACCGGAGAAAACACAACAATTGGCGGATTAGAGCTAAACACATTAAAAAAGCTATACGGCGCCAGATTAGGTTTACCCTCGGCATCTAAAGTACTTGCAAAAGCAATAGGGCGTGGCCCCACAGCAGCAGATAAAAGACCATAAACTCTGGCATTTTCTGAAGTTTTAGGGTCTATAGAAAGTGTTTCGGTGCTCATTTGGCAAAGGTAGGCATACGATAGTATTCTTAAAACCGTTTTGAAAACAATAATTGTATTCAAAATACTTTATATTTATTTCAAATGCCAAGTTGTATCTGCTTAAGAACAGCGCAGCTAAATAAAGGCTTTTTGTTAACACGAGCTTCAAAGAAACGAACCCTATGAATTTTAATAAAGATCAGCGTTTTATCCGCTGGTTTATCATTTTTGCAGCAGTAGTTATAACCGCGCTTATTCTTTGGAATGTCTCCTTATTTTTTGACCAACTCAAGCAAGCAGAACGGGACCGTATGGAAATCTGGGCCACTTCTATGGAAGCCTTTAATACTGAAGACATCAACCAGTATTACGCCCTGAGCCAGAAGATAAATTCTAAAAATCAATACATCCCCATAATCATTACAGATTATAAGGACAGTATTGTAAACAGCATCAATATCCCCGAAAATATTCTTGAAAACCCTATTAGATCTCAAGAATTACTGCTGGAAATGGCCGCCGAAAATGATCCTATTCGCATTGATATTTTGGGTGGCGAACTCTGGTATGCGTATTATGGGCACTCCCCGGTGATCAATCAATTGAAGTTTTTCCCGGTGGTATTGGTGATTATTGTAATTCTTTTTATCGCGGTAATTTATTTCTTTTACGCCACCTCAAAAGCTTCAGAACAAAACTCGCTTTGGGCAGGAATGGCTAAAGAAACTGCGCATCAAATAGGCACGCCGCTTTCTTCGCTTGTAGGATGGACCGAAATTTTAAAAGCCGAACAAGTAAACCCCGATTATATTGAGGAGATCAATAAAGATATAAACCGCCTAGAAACCATCACTGGAAGGTTTTCTCAAATAGGCAGTATCCCGAAGCTTGATCCTAAAAACATCATTACCGAAACCCAAGAAGCCTTTGAATATTTGGCCAATCGCAGTTCTAAGCTCATCGATTTTGAGATCGATGTTCCGCAAGGGCAACTTTTTGTAATGCTCAACAAAGAACTCTATGCGTGGAGTATTGAAAACCTGGTGAAAAATGCCATTGATGCCATGAAGGGTAAAGGAAAGCTCACACTTACCGTTAAACGCGACACCCGCTTTGCAAAAATCCTGATAAAAGACACGGGTAAAGGAATCCCAAAAATGAACTTCAATACCATTTTTGAACCCGGTTATACTACAAAAAAACGAGGCTGGGGTCTTGGTCTCTCTTTAACCAAACGTATTATTGAGGAATATCACGACGGGCAAGTACGCGTGTTGCATAGCGAACTCAACAAAGGGACCACCTTTCAAATAGCGCTTAAACTTATAGACGAATGAACGATAAGGTAAGAAATATGAAAGTCAGTATACTTTCTGACAATTGGTATACGCTAAACAAAGTAGACTTTGAATACCTCAACAACCAGAACACTTGGGAACACCAATCGCGCGAAGCTTATGACCGCGGAAATGGTGCGGTAGTGCTGTTGTATAATCCAGATCAAAAAACCGTGATTCTCACGCGGCAGTTTAGAATGCCTACCTATCTCAACAAAAACAGCGATGGGATGATGATCGAAGCCTGCGCCGGATTGTTAGACGAAAATGACCCAAAAACGGCAATCATTAAAGAGATCGAAGAAGAAACCGGCTACCGAATCAAAACAGTAGAAAAAGTCTTTGAATCGTATATGTCTCCGGGATCTGTAACGGAAATTTTGCATTTCTTTATCGCAGCATATTCTGAAAGTCAAAAAGTGTCAGAAGGCGGTGGTGCCGCTGATGAAACCGAAAATATTGAGGTTCTTGAATATAGCTTTCAGGAGGCCTTAGCACTTATAAAAACAGGAGAAATTAAAGATGCCAAAACTATAATGCTCTTGCAATACGCACAAATTAATCTGGCAGATCTTATGAAATAGGTTATTTTTGCGCCACCAACCAACCTCTGCATATGGCTTCTTCTTTCGTAAAATTTGGCGAGTCTAAACTGCGCAATAACTGCCCAAAATGTTATGCGCAAGATGGGTTAAGCTTTACGTTTTATAACAAGATCGAAGACAATAAGTTGCTTAGTAAAGCCACTAAGGAAGTAAAAGGCGAACTGCACTGCAGTCACTGCTCATCACAAATTTATCCGGGATTGTGGACAGACGAAATTGACCGCGTATACCTTTACAACTTAAAACGGATAGGCAATCCTGAGACGTATACGCGTTTTAAACCTCTAGCAATTATCATTCTGATTGCAATTGTAGTGGTTGCTGCGGCTGCCGCTTTTGCTATTTATAGATTGAAAATGGCCGCTTAAAAAGCTGCTTGAATCTGCAGCGCAAGCGCCTCAAATTCTTCTTGAGTAAGTTTTGTTTTACTAATAAAGCGCGCGTCTTCCATTGTTGTAAGCGGGATCAAATGCACGTGAACATGTGGTACTTCTAGCCCTATCACAGAAACACCGATGCGCTCACAAGGCACCACTTTTTCTAAAGCCTTAGCAACTTTTCGGCTAAATGCCATAAGTGCCATATATTCTGCTTCGGGCAAATCAAAAATCTTGTTGACCTCCTTCTTAGGAATACACAGCGTGTGCCCTTTTGCGTTAGGGTTAATGTCTAAAATTGCAATATGTTGCTCATCTTCCGCAACAATATGCCCGGGAATTTCGCGATTGATGATCTTTGTGAAAATAGAAGCCATAGGAAGTCTTAATCTCTGGTTATTTCTAAAATATCAAATTTCATCGTTCCGTTTGGAACGCTGATTTCGGCTACTTCACCTACTTTTTTACCAAGCAAGCCTTTACCTATAGGAGAATCTACAGAGATCTTTCCGCTTTTTAGATCGGCTTCACTTTGCGCAACCAGTTTATAGGTCATCTGCATTCCGTTAGTTTGATTTTTAATTTTAACGGTAGAGTGTACTAAAGCTTTAGAAGTATCTAGCTGAGACTCATCAATAATACGGGCATTAGCTACAAGCTCTTCCATCTTAGAAATGCGCATTTCTAGCATTCCCTGAGCTTCTTTAGCAGCATCATACTCAGCATTCTCACTCAAATCTCCTTTATCGCGCGCTTCGGCAATTGCCTGAGAAGCCTTTGGGCGTTCAATATCTTTAAGCTGATTCAGCTCGTCTTTCAATTTTTTTAATCCTTCTGCTGTATAGTATGATACTTTACTCATAACTTCGTTTATTAATGCACAATGACTGTGTGTATTTTTCGTTTAAAAATTTAATGTTTACAGAGCTGAAGTTTCGAGCTCGCTTATAAACACAAAAAATCCCATTAGAAACGGGATTAAGTGTTGCTAATATACGAATTTATTAATTGTTACTTCTAAATTTTTCTAAATTGATAAACCCTAATTTTTTCTTTCGCACCAAGTTGCTGCTCTGTTTTTTGGCTTTCGGCGTGGTTTTACAAAGCTGTAGTTCTGATGATAACCGCATCAATAATCCCAATATAAATCCTATTTCTTTTAGCGTAAATCTTAATACCAACCTTCCGGAATATAGTCAGTTGCAATTCCCCGGAAATTCGGTTTACGTATCTGGTGTAGGCATCCGCGGAATATTTGTCATCAATACCGGTGCAGGAATTCGCGCTTGGGAGGCAACAGACCCCAATCACGTTCCTAATAGCTGCTCGACGATGACTTTAAATGGCACCGAAGCAACATGCCCTTGTGAAGAAAATACCTATACTCTTTTTACCGGGCAAGATACCGCTCAAGAATTACCGTACACCCTTGTTGAATACCGGGTTGCAGAGAACGGCAACCTCATCAACGTGTCTTATTAAATAGAAAAAGCCGGCAATTGCCGGCTTTTCAGCTTCTGGTACGAACCCCTAAAATCGTACCGTGGCTCCTATTAAAAAGTTGATTTTTGCCTGCGGATAATATCCCGCTCCTTCAATGGTAGTCACCGTTCCCGGATTTGAGAAGTCGTCATCGTAGGTAAAGAAATACCCGTTAGAAACATATTCTTCACTAAAGATATTATTGACCAACGCTGTTAGCGTAACGCGTTTTGCAAAGCCTATATTCTTCAAGTCATACTGCACGTTAAAATCATTGATGAAGTATGCATCAAGCTTCGAACTTTCGGCATCAATGTTTCCTAAATATTGTTCGCCCACATATTTAGAAAGTAGTGACAAGCGCAAATTTTGCACTGGAAAGAAATCAAGTCGGTTTCCGGCTATGATTTCGGGTGAAAATGAAATATTGGTATTCCCTAAATTTTGCAATTCACCATCTCGCTGAAAGAAAAAGTCTCTGTTTTTATTGGTACTCAAAGCGATATTCGGCGTGATCGCTAATTGACGGCCCAGTTGAAATCCTGCTTCTATTTCTAATCCTAAACGATAGCTTGAACCGCTGTTTTGACGAATGGGCGCTCCAACATCATCAATCGCACCGGTAAGCACCAGCTGATCGCGATAATCCATAAAATACAGATTGGCAAAAACACGTGCACGTTCTTTAGTAAAACGATAACCCAACTCAAAATCATTTAAAGTTTCCGGCACCGGATTTCCATTTTCAAAATCGGTACGACTAGGTTCTCTATTGGCTCTGGCGTAAGAGGCATAGATTTTATTCTTCTCATTCAGCGTAAGCGTTAGTCCCGCTTTAGGATTAAAAAACGAATAGTTTTCATCAATAATAAATTCGTCGATATCGCTATTGATCCCATCAGTTTCGTAACTAATAAAACGTCCTTGAAGATCTCCAAAAACACTCCACATATCGTTAATACGCCAAGTTGCTTTAGCAAATGTGGTAAACTCATTCTTGTCTGCCGTGCCAAAATAATAGCGGTAACCCGCCTCTTCATCCTGAGCAAAATAACGTGCCCAAGTGATCTCACCATAATGATCACCACTATAAATACTACCAAAAACTCCGGCATCAAAATCAACAGAATTTGACTTATAATTGGTCGTCAGGTTTGCCACATAATAGCGGTTGTCTAACCAGCGACGGCGAATAAGATCGGTATCAGTTTGTAATTCACCATCAACCTCATATGGCTCCCAGTCAATAAAATCAAAAGTAGCATCGCTAGAAAAATTGACATTGGCATAATACCACGAGTCTACATACTCTTCAAAAAAGCCACGTCCCATGGTGTAGTTTAAACTCAGCTGTGTTGACCAGCCTCCACCATATTTTTGATTCCAATGCAGTTGTACGTGATCTTGCTTGTAATTATCAACCTGATCTTCGTAAAAACCTTCAAAATTGCCGTCGTCATCGTATTGAAAACCTATAGGGTTATAGGTTCTGTCAGTCGCTAAAGTCTGCGCATCGATACCGTTCCATGACTGGTAAGTAACCTCGTGACCGCCAAAAACAACAGCTTTAAGTAAGGTTTTCTCATTGCGATATTCGCCCTGAAGGTAATAGGATTTTAAGTCTGAACTGGCGCGATCTACATACCCATCAGACTTTATAGCAGAAAGCCTTCCGGAAAAACTAAAATGATCATTTATTAGTCCGGTACCAAATTTCACATTGGCTCGACGTGTATCAAAAGATCCTCCTGAAGCATTTACTTCCGCATAAGCTTCCGGCGTAGCCGCATCGGTTAAAATATTCAAACTGGCTCCAAAAGCTCCGGCACCATTGGTTGATGTTCCCACTCCACGTTGCAATTGTACACTCTCGATAGAACTACTAAAATCCTGCAAGTTCACAAAGAACGTTCCCAAACTTTCAGCATCGTTATACGGGATTCCGTTTATGGTTACATTAATACCGCGATTTCCGGTACCACGCACTCTAAAACCGGTATAGCCCACACCGGCACCGGCGTCTGAAGTAGTTACCACACTAGGTAAATAATTGAGTAAAATAGGCAGGTCTTGTCCCAGATTACGCTCGTTGATCTCGGCTTTAGACAGGTTGCTGTACGTGATGGGCGAGTCGGCATCTACACGTACCGATTGTACCAGCACCTCATCTAGTTTTTCTACATCGGTAGAATCTTGTGGTGTTTGTTGTGCGAGTGCGCCAAAAGTCGTTAAAGTGGCAGCACAGGCGAATAAAAGAGTTTTCATTCGTAAAAAGTTTTACGAATAAAAGGGGCAATTATTCTGTGTTACTAAAAGTTAATATGCAATGTTGCTTAAAAATATGCAGGTCGTCACCCGCCTTTTTAAGCGATTCCCTTGGCAGCATTATCTGCCCAGGTTCATTGGGTATGATCTCAGCTCGCTTTCTGCATAAATACAGAAGTTTAAGCACCCCTTTGAGATTTAGGGCGCAAATGTAATACAATATTTATGCTTTTATAAAAAAATTAAGGGCTTTTGTAAAAGCGAATATTAATTTTAAAATTCTATGAAAAACACCAAGCGATCAATTACCCTCAAGGTCCTTACCGGCTATATCATGATTGGTCTGCTAGTTGTAGTTGCTATTTATTTTATCTACCCGCAGATAAAAACTTTTATTTATCCTCCAAAAAAAGAACAAGCAACAAATCAAAAACTCACCTTTACTAGCAATGCGCTCAGTTATCTGTATGAGGCAGAGACTATAGGCAGAACCGCTATGGCCACCGGCTCTCAGCGCCAGTTTAAAGAGTATCAAGTGCTGGTAGATAGTATAAAAATTGAACTGGATTCCTTACAGCGTATAACAGACACTAAAGAGCAAAATGAGCAATTAGACAGCATAAAAATGTTGCTTTCTAACAAAACTAGCAACATCAGAGCAATGGTTCGCCTGCGGGACGAGCAATACTCCCGCAACTACTATGATGAAGCGCTTGACGAACTCGTTAAAGAGGATATCTATTTCGAAGATTATGCTAATGATCCGCGGTTAGATTCGGTTGACCCGTATATCAAAAGCGTGATCGTTGATTTTAATGAGTACATCCGTAAAGATACCCGCGATGAAGATCAAGGTCTGAAATCTATGGCTGAAACCGTGCGTAAAACGCTTTCAAATATTGAAGCGCGCAAGAAGGAACTTGAGATCGATATCATCAACCGCGAAAACACCTTGCTGGCTAACGACCGAAACATCAACCTAAAAATACGCAATCTCTTAAGCACCCTTGAGCGCGAAGGAAGTTTTAGCGCAAGACAGCGTGAGGCATTTTTGAACAGCAGAATTCAAGAGATCACAAAAACCCTCAAGATCATTGGGATCATAAGTGTTGTGCTGGCTATTGGGTTTGTAATTATGATTTTTAAAGACGCTTCTCGCAGTCAGCAATACAGCAAAAATTTGGAGCAAAGTAATGCCACAGCACAGTCGCTTTTAAAAAGTAGAGAGCAATTGATGGCGACCATAACGCACGATATGCGCTCACCGCTCAATACCGTTCTGGGCTTTACAGATCTGCTGAAAAAAACCGCTGTAGATGCCAAACAAATGCGTTATCTGGATACCGTGCAGAAGTCTGGCGATTATATTCTAAAACTGGTCAATGATCTGCTGGATTTTGCTAAGCTGGAAGCCGGAAAAATCAGCATTGAAAAAATCCCATTTAACCCTAAAAAGTTAATCGAGGATGTCATCGTAGTGAGTCTCCCGCAACCTTTAAAAGAAGGTGTTGAGATTCGTACCGAAATTCCTGATGAACTGGACGCGATTTTTTTAAGCGACCCTTTTAGGATCAAGCAAATTCTAGCCAACCTCATCACCAATGCTTATAAATTCACCGAAGAAGGAAGCATCACCATTGCACTTCATAAAGACGGAAAAAACCTGAGGTTTAAAGTGATCGATACCGGTTGCGGGATTCCTAAAGAGAAACAACAGCTGATCTTTAAAGAGTTTTCTCAGGCTGAAGAAACCACGCAGCGTAAGTATGGTGGTTTTGGTCTCGGACTATCGATTTCGCAAAAATTAACCGAATTACTCAACGGAAAACTTCAGCTGAAAAGTATTCCGGGGAAAGGGAGTACGTTTACTTTGATCGTTCCCGTAGAGCAAACCGAACAGCAAGAACCTGCCGATTTTGAAGAAGATATTTCTGAAGTTAAACTTGATGCACTGCGACGAATTTTGATCGTAGATGATGAACCCGTGCAGCAGCAACTTACCAAAGCTACACTAGCTCCATTCAATTTAAAATTAGACACGGCTTCTAATGGAAAAGAAGCGCTTCAACAGATTGAAAAAAATGAATATGATCTCATTCTTTCTGACATTCAAATGCCGGTAATGAATGGTATTGAATTTATTAAAGCCTTGAAAGCAAATAGCCGATCGCAAGATATTCCGGTGATTGCTTTAAGCGGAAACGAGACCCTAAAACAAGCCGATTATAAACATTTTGGCTTCGCTGCAAATCTCAGAAAACCCTACAAACCTGCTGCGCTGATCGCAATCTTAAAGGGTTTAAGCTCAACGGAAATTGAAGAAAATCACACTATTCCTTCAGAAGAAACAGCTGCAACTACATCGGGCAGGTTATATGATCTGAAACAGCTTAAAGCCTTTACTGCTGACGACGATGCTTCTCTAAAAAACATTCTTATCGTTTTTGCCGAAAGTGCTGCAGAAAGTTTAAGTCAGTTGAAAGAGCATCGCGAAGATCCAGAACAACTTAATCAGGTTGCACATAAAATGCTGCCAATGATGCGCCAACTGGAAGCTGATGATGTCGTACAGCCGCTGGTAATTTTAGAAAAACCAGATTTGGAAAACAAATCGGCGATCGCTATTCAAGATCTAGTGCAGCAAGCCATTGAGCAAACTGAATTACTTCTAAAGCAATTAAAAGAAGATCAAGGTCTATAGTTTAATGTCGTATTGCTTGAGTTTATTGTAAAGAGTTTTTCGGTCTATATCAAGCAGTCGAGCGGCTTTGCTTTTATTTCCGCCGGTTTTTTCTAAAGCATCTAAAATGCGTTCCTGCTCATTTTTGGCATTAAACAACGCATAATCGTCCTTCTTATCTTCGACCTTAGCCATGCGGATTTCACGAGGCAGCAATTCTTTAGGAATAAGTGACGCAGGAGCCAAAAGCACCATACGTTTTACAATATTCTTCAGCTCCCTTAAATTACCCGGCCACGCGTACTGAATCAGGGCTTCTACAGCATCGGGACTAAAACCTTCTACATCTTTCTCCAGTTCTTTATTGGCCTGATCTAAAAACAGGTTTATGAAAAGCATCAAATCTTCCTGACGTTCACTTAACCGCGGAACTTCAATTGAAAATTCGTTGAGACGATGATAAAGATCTTCCCTGAATTCCCCTTCTTTTACTGCTTCTTCAAGATCCTCATTAGTCGCAGCAACCACACGAATATCAACCGCTATTTCTTTATTACTTCCTACGGGTTTGATTTTTCGCTCTTGCAAGGCGCGCAGTAATTGCACTTGCAATTCATACGAAAGGTTACCTATTTCATCTAAAAAAAGTGTGCCGCCGTTGGCGGCCTCAAAATGCCCTACTTTGTCGTTAACGGCTCCTGTAAACGAACCTTTCACATGTCCAAAAAATTCACTTCCGGCGATCTCTTTAGGAATTGCACCGCAATCCACCGCAATAAACGGCTCACCATTGCGCTTGCTTTTATCGTGAATGCTTTTGGCCACATACTCTTTTCCTGTGCCGCTATCTCCGGTAATAAGAATGGACATATTTGTGGGCGCAACCAAATCTATATATTGATTGAGTTTTGCCGAAGCATCACTCACGCCCTTTATAAATCCAGAGGTAGGCTGCAGGGGTTCATCTGGCGTTGTTGTTGAAGAAACTTCCGGTTTGCTTTTAGGAGTTTCAGGCTTTGATACTGTTTCTGTTTGCAAAGCCTTATCCACGATTTTTAAGAGTTCGTCTGGGCGTACCGGTTTTGAGATGTAATCAAAAGCTCCTTCTTTCATCGCTTCGACCGCCTTGTTTACTTCAGCATAACCTGTCATTAGAATTACAGGGATGTTACCGTGATCTTCCTTGATGTGCTTAAGAATACTTAGACCATCATCATCAGGTAAACGTACATCTGTAATCACGAGATCAACAGTATCTTTCGCAAGAATTTTATAGGCTTCAGCAGCTGCAAATGCGCTGGAGAGTTCGTATCCTTTTTTTGATAAAAAGGTCTCTAGCATTTTGCAAAATGCTACGTCGTCTTCAATGAGTAAGATTTTTGACAAATCGAAAAGTTTTGATTAAAAGTACAAATACCCTGTACTGCGCTACAGTTAAAAATCATAAAAAAAGTTAACACTTTTTGATCAAAACGCATAAAAAAGCCCCGACTCGCGTCGGGGCTTAATTTTGAATTTTTAACCACTCTACAATTAAAAATTCAAATTAGGGAAACCTAACCTACTCTTTTGGCTCAATCCACTCACCTGCTGCATTGATGTATGCAGTTTCTGGTTCTGCCTCTTCAGCTTCTAAGGTTAACTTAAAAGTCTTATTTTCGGCATCAACCCAAGCTTCTGTTACTTTGGCCCCTTCTTTATCTTCTGCTACCGCATCAGTTACGGTCACCGGTAGATCTGCTACTTCAATTTTAGTATATCCTTCTACTGGTGCTTGTAATTCTGTTGTAGTTACTGCAACATCTTGTGCTTCTTGTGCAGTTACATTTTCTGCTGCAAACAACATAGTTGCTGCGGCTGCTACGGTCATCACTAAATTTTTCATAATTCAAATATTTTAATGCACATTATGTGCGTTTTTATCAGTTTTTGTTTTCGAGACTATCTAATCTCTTCTTATTTCTGGATTTTCACCCATTTACCTTCCTCATTAATGTATGCTGTTTCTGGCTCAGCACCTTCAGCTTCTAACACTAACTTGTAAACCATTAGTTCTTCGTTATAGTAGGCTTCTGCTACAGTTGCTCCTGCTTTATCTGTTGCTACAGCATTGGTTACCGTTTCTGGTAGAGCTGAAGCTTCAATTTTCTCAAAACCGTCTTGTACGGGTGCTTCAACTTCAGTTTGCATCATTGCTACATCTTCAGTAGTTTCTTGTGCTTTTATATTCTGAGTAGCGAAAAGCATTGTTGCAGCTGCTGCTACGGTCATCACTAAATTTTTCATAATCAATATGTTTTGTTGTTTTTAATCTGTTTTTAAAAAGCCTTTATCATCAAAAGCTCGATTAGATAAGTAGCAAAATCATACCATCATCAAAAAAGCCCTGACCAAACGAACTAAAACCTTGTAACTGTGCATTTTGATCAAAACTGAAACCTTACCCATTTTTGTAGAAAAAAGATATTTCCACAAAAAAAGTGTGGACATAATCCACACTTTTTAAAAAATCACTTAAAATATTTTGAATCCCTCAGAAAGAAGGCGGCTTGCGATTGGCTTTTTTCTCAGAATTTCGCTTTTTAGAATCGAGCCTGCGCTTTTTAGAGGCCAGAGTTGGTTTTGTTTTCTTGCGACGCTTTGGTTTTAGGAGTCCGTTTTCTAAAAGCCTGACAAGATTTTTAAAAACCTCATCTTTATTTTTATGTTGACTGCGACTCTGGTCGTAAGACAAAACCAATTGATCATCGCTCGTAAGTTTAGACTTTAACCGCTTAAATAAACGCTCTTTTTCTTCTTCAGAAAAAACATTGGAGTCCTTAAGACTCCAATGCAACATAACCTTTGTAGATGTTTTATTTACGTGTTGACCTCCGGGGCCGCTACTGCGCACAGCTTTAAAATCACATTCTTGTAAGAGCGCTTCTTTATTCATTACGCTTGTGCCTGATGCGAAGGTTTAAGTAAATCATTTACTGTTTTAACCGGATTGAAAGTTTCCAGCGGCACTTCAACAAACAGCGTGTTCCAGCGCGCCATAGCACCATTCCACAATCCCGGAAGCTCTAATGCTTTGATCTCATTACCACCATCGGTTTTATAGGCAATAAAAGCAAGATCAGGATTTACATAATCAAGCAGGTTGTATTTTTCACCTTTATAATTACGCACTCCGGCAACAATATCCACCGGATTAAAATGCGTAGAATTCTTAAAGATCTCCTCCTGTTTTGCATCTTTGTCATTTACCTGAGCGCTTTCAATAATTTGTAAAGCCACTTTGCCGCTTTCATCTTCAACCCAAAACGGACCACCACCAGGCTCGCCTTCGTTTTTAACCATTCCGCATACGCGAATAGGACGATCTAAAAGTTCTTTTAAATAGCTTTTCTTTTCTTCGGTAGAAAAAGATGTGTAAGCCTCATCAATACGTGTACTGAAATCTTCTTTTAAGAACGTTACCAGCTCTTGCAGCTCACCTTCAGCAATAGAATCTTTGTCTAAAAGTTCGGCGTATTTAAATACACTTTCTTGTTTTTTCAGTAGTAACCCTGCTAAAAAACGCTTCGTTCTAGATAATACCTGAATATTATCCTGCACTAAAACATTGTCAATATTTTTAATGAAAACCACATCTGCATCTACATCATTCAGATTTTCGATAAGTGCACCGTGGCCACCTGGTCTAAAGAGTAAAGAACCGTCGCCTTTTCGGTACAATTTGTTATCCATCGTGACCGCCACGGTATCAGTTTCCGGTTTTTGAAAGGAATAATCTACATCAAAACTCACATTGGTCGTATTACTTACCGAAGCGTGAATTTTATCGAATTCCTTTTTAAATGCGTCTTTATGCTCTGGTGAAACCGTGAAGTGCAAATCGGCTTGGCCATTTTTTGCTGCATAGGCCGCTGCTTCGTGTAAATGCTCTTCAAAAGCGGTTGCCATGTACGACCCGTAATAATGAAAAGGAATCAGACCTTTAGGCAGATTGCCGTAGTTCTCTCCATTTTCAGCCATCATCGTTTTGATAAACGCATATTTAGTGGCATTTTCGTCTTTTTTAGTTTCCTCATCGAGCCCGTCAATAATATGATTGTAAAACGGGAACTTTTTATAGCCCGCAAAAAAGTTTTTCATATGCTTATCGCCGGTACGCTCCAGATACTCGTCTATTGTTTCTTTTGAAGCATCATAATCCTCTAAAAACTGATAGATCTTTTTAAACATACGGCTCGCAGCTCCCGAGGCCGGCGTAAATTTCAATAGATCAAGCTCTTTTTTATGGCTCTCATAAAAATCCAGATATTTGAGCTCTTCCTCTTCCGTAAGTTTAAAAATCCCGTCTGCCACTGTCGCCGGAGCAACAAGTTTAACGTTAGGAACCCCATTAGTAAATAGATCAATTTGTGATTTGACTTGTTCTGGAGTCAAACCGTGATCTTTGATTTCGTTGATTTCTTGGTCGGTAAAATTCAATTTAAAATAGAATTTAGATGGTTAGTTATTCGTTTTATGCGTTCTTCAATTGAGCCTTTTACTAAAATATAGGGGCGGTTATTTTTGATCAAAGCATTTTCAAAAAGAGCAAACATTTCTTCACGTTGCTCAGGACGATCTCGTAGATCATCTGCTTGCCAAGGGGTATCAATATAGGTCAGGACATACAGATCGTACTCGTTTTCTAAAGCAGCTGCCACTACTTGCTCGTCGCACCATCCGTCATAATAGGCCTCACTATACACCTTAGTTTCTAAAAGGTCTGTGTCACAAAATACTAATTTTTTCCGGGAATTTGCAGCTGCATTCTCCAGCTTCATCTGGCCAATTGCAATAGGCAAGATATCTTTAGGTTCGCAGATTTTTTTCTCTTGATCCCATTTTTGCTGAAGATATTCCCGAGCAAATTCTGGCACCCAAGCCGCGTCATATTGCTTAGCTAAAGCCTTAGAAAGTGTCGTTTTCCCGGTACTCTCGGGACCAAAGAGTACAATTTTTATGCAGTTTCCGGAGTGTTGTTGAGGTATTTTTTCCACGCGATTAAGCCATAAATAGCAAGCACAGTAAAAATAAGATATTGAAAACTGGTAAATGTGAAACCTTTGTAAAAATACAGCGGCACCGAGATTATGTCTCCCACGATCCAGTAGATCCAGTTTTCGATTTTACGTTTTGCCATGAGCCACATTCCAACAAAAAATATAGCTGTGGTCAGGGTGTCTACATAAGCGGTCCAGCTCGTCCATTTTTCAAAATAGGTATAAACCGCAAAAACAAATAGAACGGTAGCCACAAAGATGATCCCAGACCAAAGATGTTCTTTCATGGTAGCTCTCGCAATGGGTGTCACGTGCGTTGCATCTACTTTGCGCGTCCAGACATACCAACCGTAAACACTCATGGAGAAATAGTACACGTTGATCATCATATCTCCCAGCAGTCCCCATTTGAGTAATAAATACACAAAAATCGAAGTACTGATCATTCCGGTTGGATAAACGAGAATATTATTCTGTTTAGAATACCACACAGAAAGCAATCCAAAAATCACGGCGATAATTTCGAGGATTATCGATGAAGTCTCATAATCTGCATATTGCCCGAAGAAAAAATCAAACACTGCATTCATACTAAAAATCACCTTGTTCAAAAGCCGTCCCTACCACAACGAGATCTGCTCCTGCAGCATAAACAGCTTCAAGTTTTGACTGACTTCGTATGCCACCGCCAACAATCAACGGAATGGAAATCGCTTCTTTTACTGCTTGAATGATTTCTACGGAAACAGGATTCAACGCGCCGCTTCCGGCCTCGAGGTAAATGAGTTTTTTACCTGAATATTCTCCAGCCAGCGCCGTATCTACAATACGTTGCACCATCTCTTGCGGAATCGCCTGCGTTTGACTCACACGTTCCACAGTAGTTTGCTTTCCGCCATCGATTAAAATATATCCGGTAGGTATGATCTCTAAGGCTGAAGCACGCAATTTTCCCACAGATTGAATTTGCTGCCGAATCAAATACTCCGGATTTTCCCCTGATAAAAGACTTAAAAACAAAATCCCATCTGCCTCTGCGGTTATTTGCCGGTAATCTCCGGGAAACAAGAGCACCGGCAAAGAGGTCTTTTGCTTGATAAAATTAACAGCAATCTGCGTTTGTGCTTGTGTAGCAGTACTTCCGCCTACGAGAATGTGCGTAGTGAATTCTGGTAGTTTTGAAAGCTGCTGCATCAAGAGCGGCTCAGAAAGTTCTTCGGGATCAAAAAGTATAGCAAAAAGCGGTTTTTCGGCTTCAATCGATTTTAAAAGCGCTGAATAAATACTGGTTCCGCTATGCGCTAATTTTTCGATCATAATGCCTGAGCATAAACACATGTAAAGCCTTCAAATTCCAGAAAATCAATAGCATATTTGCTGTGCTTTCCGTGGTAATTGATTACCGCATCGGTTTTATAATCCTCAAAATCAAAATCGGTAACGTTGATGTGTTGAAGAAAACTCAAGCCTTTTACTCCGTAAATTTTATACAATGCCTCTTTAGCCCCCCAAACGATCGTAAGCTTTCTAATCACTGCATCGTCGTTCGCCAATGTTCGGTATTCTTTAAGCGGGGTAAAACGAGACGCGATGCGTAAGATTTTATCGCGCTGCATTTCGATATCAATACCAACCTCAACGGTTTCACTCACGATAATCGCGGTAAAGTTGTAAGAATGCGTTATCGAAATGTATTTACCATCCTTAAGATGCGGCTTTCCATTTTCGGTGTAATACAGGTCCTGATCGGTGTAACCCGCAACGTGCAACAAGTGTCGTATACTTAAAAATCCACGTTGGTGCAGTTGCGATTTCATACTCTCAAAACGCGCTTGACAATGAGGTGTAAGATTCACATTTTCAGACAAGGCCTCAACAGATTCTTCCACCTTCCAGATGTAAACCTGAGTGCTAGGATTGGGCGTTATAGTTTTGAAAAGTGGCACGTTAACTAGTAGATATTACGTATTTTTGCAAAAAATAAGAATTGTAAATATAAGATTATGTCAACGAAAACCGTGCAGTACGTTCCTTATAAAGTCAGAGATATTTCTTTGGCAGCTTGGGGAAGAAAAGAAATAGAACTTGCCGAAGCTGAAATGCCTGGCCTTATGGCTTTGCGTGAAGAATATGGTGCAGAACAACCTTTAAAAGGCGCTCGTATTGCGGGCTGTTTGCATATGACCATTCAAACCGCTGTTTTGATCGAAACGCTAGTGGCGCTTGGTGCTGATGTTACTTGGAGTTCTTGTAATATTTTCTCTACTCAAGATCACGCTGCCGCTGCTATTGCTGCTGCAGGAATCCCGGTTTATGCCTGGAAAGGGATGAACGAGGAAGAATTTAACTGGTGTATCGAGCAGACCTTATTTTTCGGAGAAGAGCGCGAGCCGTTAAATATGATTCTTGATGATGGTGGAGATTTAACCAATATGGTTCTTGATGAATACCCAGAACTTGCTGCTGCAATTAAAGGTCTTTCTGAAGAAACCACTACCGGAGTTCACCGTTTATACGAGCGTATGAACAAAGGCACGTTGCCTATGCCGGCGATTAACGTGAATGACAGTGTAACCAAGTCGAAGTTTGATAATAAATTTGGTTGCCGCGAGAGTGCAGTAGACGCGATACGTCGTGCTACCGATGTTATGCTTGCAGGAAAACGCGTTGTAGTTTGTGGTTATGGCGATGTAGGTAAAGGTACTGCTGCTTCTTTTAGAGGTGCTGGTTCTATTGTAACCGTTACCGAAATTGATCCTATTTGTGCGTTACAAGCTGCAATGGACGGTTTTGAAGTAAAACGTTTAGAAACGGTTCTTGACAAAGCTGATATTGTGATCACCACTACCGGAAATAAAGATATCGTACGTGCTGAGCATTTTAAAGCGATGAAAGACAAAACCATCGTGTGTAACATTGGCCACTTTGACAATGAGATCCAAGTTGCTTGGTTGAATGAAAACTATGGCGATACTAAAGACGAGATCAAACCTCAAGTTGATAAATACACCATCGACGGAAAAGATATTATTCTTCTAGCGGAAGGACGTCTGGTAAACTTAGGTTGCGCAACCGGCCACCCAAGTTTTGTGATGAGTAATTCCTTTACTAACCAAACTTTGGCGCAGATCGAACTTTGGAAAAACAGCGACAACTACGAGAATAAAGTGTATATGCTACCAAAGCATCTTGATGAGAAAGTTGCTGCGTTACACCTAGAAAAAATAGGTGTTGAGTTGACGCAACTTAACGAAGAGCAAGCTGAATACATTGGTGTAACCGTTGAAGGACCTTACAAGCCGGAGTATTACAGATACTAATCAAAGACTTAATATTTAAGAGAAGAGATTAGATTTAAGATATAACAACCCTCGCAGTATTGCGGGGGTTATTTTTTTACAAGCGTCATTTGCGCGTGTTCTCCTTCTTTTAAGTTGGTGATGGTACGCACAAAATTGCGACTGTCCTCTACTTCTAATCGCACAGTATTAGGAGACGAAGTTCCTTCACTTACTGCTTCTACTCTAATTTTGGTTTCTGCATTCTTAAGATCAAATTCCAAGTGTTTAATCTCATGCAGCACGGTATAGTTTTCTAATACCGGTTTATCGTCTACAAACAAATTGATCACATCACCATCTTCCTTTCCGGCATCGTAGATCGCTAGTTTTATTTTTTGATCACGAGTGAAGATATTCAGGTTTTCATTTTTTGCGATGATGTTACGTGTGAGGGTGTCAAGCACCTTAGCCACCTTGATATTTTTCTTAATAGAATCTGAAAATTTACGGGAGCGCTGTACCACTTTATCTATTTTCTCCACACGTTTTTTAACCTCCTGGCCAGAGTTTACAATGATCATTCCGTCGAGGCAAGAAGTACCGTCTGCATATAGCCCTTTAAAGTCCCCGCTAAAGGCTTTCACACGATCTAAATTGCGCACCTTTCCTTCAAAATTTACAAAGCAAAAATCCTTTTGTACGACAGGCGATTTGGTATATACAATGTCATACTCTTCAAAGCTTAGCAGATTTTCGGCTTCATTATAATAGCCTTTAATATTGGATTTAGTTTCGTGTTTTCCGGCGAAATCGGTAAGGGAATATCCTTGTATAGAATCGTTGACACGGTCAAACAAAACCTTGTAACTAATGAAGGAAGTATCATTCAATTTGATGACGCCAAAGAACTCATATTCCTGCGCCTGAAGTGCAGTGGTAAAAGTTAAACATATCAAAAACAGGAATAATCGAAAGGAAGGGTTTCTCAAAATAGCGTACTTTTTAGGTAGTTTAATTAACCTTAGATCTTATGAATTTCAAAATTATCTTTTCACTGGCACTTCTGCTAATGATTTCAACAACAACTTTTGCCGGCTTTCCTGTAGAGCGTGTAGCAAAAGCAACCACTGAAGTTAATGCTGCTGATGAAGCTTCAAGCGAACTTATTTCTCCTGCTGCGGTAGCGGCAGACCGTCAAACCGTAGCGATCTTGCTTTGGTTATTTTTAGGAGCCTTTGCTGCACACAGATGGTATTTAGGTAGTCCGATTTTATGGAACATTGTCTTTATCTTAACCGCAGGATTCTTTATCGTAGGTTGGGTTATTGATGGTATTGAGATCATAACCGGGACTTACCCAGGATTGTAATCCGTATTATTTAAAAACCAAAAACCCGCCTTTGTGGCGGGTTTTTTAATTCATTATGATTTGGGGTCTCTTCTATTTCAACTTACCCAAATCGTAATAATAAAAGGTTCCGTCGTCATTCATTGCGACAAACAAACCGTTTTTGAACGTATCATTTAAAGGTACGGTCACCACCTCACAACCATCGGTCTCTGTTGTGGTAAGATTTACAGCTTTAATCAGCTCATTGGTTTTACGATCATAAATATTGAACTGACCATATTGCTGATCTGACACAATGATCATTCCGCTGCCGTCCTCGTATGCTGCGATCGCGATCCCTTCAATATCTTCTAAGAAATCTTCTTGCCCAAAAGCAGCAAGTTGCTCATTTCCTTTAGAAGGCTCTGCATAATATTTCTTTACACTATCTCCTTCATCAGAATAATACACAAAACCCATAGCATCATCAACAGCAATGGCTTCGATCTCTTTTTTACCACTGAAGTTTCCAAACTTGCGCACCAACTCAAAACCTACCAAACTATCGGCTTGGGTTGTGATTTTGTACTGATACAAGTAATTCTCGGTTGGTCCTGTTTTACGGCCGACAATCGCATAGAATGCTCCATCAACAGCCGATTTATACAAGCTCACGCCCATAGGATACTGAAACGCTTCATTAGCGTCATCAGCAAACACCGGAAAACCACCACCATCTAAAGGCTTCATATCAGGCACCGAATAAATACGCAACATTTTACGCTCTCTTTCGGTAAACGCGATGATATCGGTTTGTGTTGAATCGGTTACCGGAAAACCGTAACGCAGATCCACATTGTTAGGGCGTTGAATATTGGGAATTGATTTCTCAGGAATAATCTTTCCTTCAAGATCAAAGGCAAAAATTCCGCCATCTGTATCCTTATCGGTACCAAAAACGATACTCTGCGATGCATCTTCCGGATTGATCCATATCGCAGGATCATCGGTATCGTACTTGACATGTTCAGTAATAATATCCGGTTTAATTTCCGGCAATTGCGACTTTTTGCTTCCGCAAGAAAATAAAACCACTGCCGCGCCTATACCGGCGATATACTTTAAATTTCTCATTCTAGAATAAATCATATTTTACACCAAAAGTTAAACGCGTGCTATAATATTCCATTTGCATGGTACGGTTTTTAACACCTTGATAATAACGTAAGGGTTGATTGGTAATGTTGTTCAAGTTTGCATACACCTGAAGATTTCTTGACAAGAAAACGGTCGCATTAAAGTCTAAGAAAAACTGCTCGTCATAAAAACGATCTTCAAAAGCGTTGCCTCCTAATTCGTCTATGTACGCATCAGAGTAATTTCCTGAAAGACGCGCGCTAAACCACTTGTCTGCATACGAGAGTGACGCGTTAAACATATTAGGCGAAGAACCAGGGAGATCAAGATCACCACGCATATCACCGTCTTCGTTAGCGATACCTTTTGCTTCAGAGTTTAAGTAGGTATAATTAACATAGATGCCAAAATTCTTTAGGAAACCTGGAAGGAAATCCAACTGACGCTGAAACGCGACTTCTGCACCAAAAATACGTGCTTTATCTCCATTAAGCGGCTGGTACAATTCATAACCGGTACTTTCTTCTTCTGAAACACTAGTGTATATAAAGTCGTTTAAGTCTTTATAAAATACACCTCCTGAAAGAATCCCTACTGAATTAAAATACTTCTCGGCCATAAAATCAAAGTTCATCGCAGTGGTAGGATTCAACTGTGGATTACCTATGGAAACCTCATCATCTTCTCGCTGTCTGTAAGGCACAAGATCGATGTAATTAGGTCTAGCTAATGTGTTTGTCCACGCAAAGCGTAATACCGTATTTTCTGAAGCATTGTATTTTAAATGTACCCCAGGCAATACGTTAGTATACGAACTCTCATCGTTGATTTGCGTAAACGCTTCCGGCTCATCAACATCAAAGTTGTTACCCGTACTTTCTATACGTGTATTTTCAACCCGAAGACCTACAAGTACACTCAATTTATCTGAAAGTTTCTGATTGGTCATTACATAACCGGCGTATACATTTTCTGTCACATCAAAGTTGTCACCAAGGTACTCATCAGGAAGCGCTTCACCTTCAAAAGCAGCAGCGTCATTAAGATTAAGACTTCCTAAAAATTCTGGTGAAGCAAAAACGCCCGGTCTGTATTTTGCACCTGCTAAGAAATCATCCCCCGTATACGCACGCTGATCTACCATCGCCAGATTATCTAACGCACCGGTAAGCGGTGAATATTCAAAGAAGTTATTAGCTCTGTTTTTGTTTTTAAAACGGCCTCGTATACCAAATTTCACAGTACCATCTCCTTGAGCAAAGAAATCTGCAGGAAGCTCAAAATTTGCAAAGAAGTTGATGTCTTTTTCTTCGGTAAACTGGTATTCTTCAGTCAACTCGTCTAATTCAAATTCGCTTAAATCTTCAGCAGCAGCTGGCGTATGAATAGGCTTGCGCGTATCGTTGATCTCATTATTTATCCCATATTCAGTAGCATACACTAGGTAACGCTCGTTAGGGCGCTCTTCTGAAGCTTTTGCGAAAGAACCCATCCAGGTGAACTTCAGGTTTCCAAAAAGGTGATTTCCGCCTAAACTGTAGTTTTGCATACGCTGATCTTCAAGACGTCTGTTTTGAATTCTTCCACCGGGAATACCTCCTTTAGTCTCGCGTTTTGCTTCTACCGGAAAACGAGAAGGTGTGCCGTTTACGATCTCAAAATCTCCTTCCATAATGTCTTCGGCATCTAAAACTTCGCTAGAATACGCAAAACGATTCTCGCGGTCATCGCGCCAGTTATACATCGTCTTTAAGTAGATCTCGTTGTTTTCGTCAAAATTATAGTCAAAATTGGCCGAAAAACTACGTCTCACACGCTGCACCAAGTACTTGCGGTTCTCATAAACACTCGCATACGGATTCACATCTTCTTCAACCTCTTCGCCCGCGGCATTGGTATAAGCAAACGTGTCTGCCCATTCGGCCTCTACGTTGTCACTACCAAAGTCGTTATCATTGATCGATGCAGAAACCATCCACCCAAACTTTTTGTCTTTAGAGCGGTCACCTACTAAGAAAGATCCGCTTAAAATGCGTTTATCAGTAATAAAATTGATTCCTGAACCACCTGTTGCCGAAAGTCTAAAACTCTGCGGCGTAGAACGCGTAACCAAGTTTACAGACCCACCTAAAGCGTCTGCATCCATATCTGGAGTTACCGCTTTATTCACTTCAATAGTCTGGATCATATCAGAAGGAATAAGGTCCATCTGCACGTTACGATTATCTCCTTCTGCCGAAGGAATACGGCTACCGTTTAAGGTTACCGAGTTTAATTGTGGCGCAAGACCACGCACGATTATATTACGCGCTTCCCCTTGATCAACTTGCATCGTGATCCCCGGAATACGTTTTGTCGCGTCACCAATATTAGCATCAGGGAATTTCCCAATTTGATCTGTAGAAACCACATTGGTGATGTTTACATTGTTCTTCTGCGTATTTAATGCTCTGGCCTGACCGCCGGCACTAAATCCCACAAGTTGCACATCGTCTAGTTGAGTTTCTTCTGAAGCCAGCAAAATAGAAACCGAAGTGGTTTTACCTGCAGTAACCATCACCTCTTTGGTAAAATCTGCAAAACCTAAATATTTTATGGTAAGTGTGTGATTGCCTTCAGGGATTTCAACAAAGGTAAATTTCCCATCTTGGTTAGAAACAGCTCCTTTATTAAGGTCATCAATCATCACCGCGGCACCCGGAACATTGATACCGTATTCATCTGTAATTACTCCCTGAATAATGCCTTCCTGAGCAGATAATCCGGAATAATTTAAGGTAAAAAGCAGCGTTACAACAAGCAACTTTAGACTAGTAATTATTTTCATTTTTTTGATGTTTTGTTTGCACCAAATTTACCTGAGCCCTTTAAACACGGGCTAAATTAAAGTCTAACAAATTGTAAAGAATACAGAATTTAGAGGCTACAACAAGGCAACAATTACCTAAACTTTACACACGCGTAACCTTGAAGCAAAACTCGAGGTGTTTCTACAACTTTAGCATAAAATTCACGAGTTCATCTTCTCGTTCCAGCGGCAATTTTTTACGAAGACGGTAACGCGCCACCCGAACACTGTCTGGAGTTATGCGCAATACCGAAGCGATCTCTTTAGACGAAAGATCAAGACGAAGTAACAAACACAAGCGAAGTTCTGTAGCCGATAACTTTTGTAATGCTGCCTGATTGAGCTTTCGAGTAAAATCAGGATGAATCTCATCAAACAGCCCCATAAACTGTTCCCATTCATTCTCTTCTTGCAAATGCACATTGAGATCATTAGAAAGCTCATGAAGTTTGCTTGGGATATCCATTCGTTTACGCGTGCTCAATTTTTGTAAAGTCCCTGAGACTTCTTCAAGCAGCTTGTTCTTTTGAGCCAGACTCAAACTGTATTTGGAAAGCGTGGCCGTTTTAAGCTGAATTTGATTTTGTAGGTTTTGCTCCTGAGCGGCTTTTGTTTCCAACTCGGCTTCTAGTGCTCGTTGTTTGTACAACTCAACAGCTAACCGCGCTTGTCGCTTTCTTTTCTGTATGTAAAAAAGCAATCCGGCAGTAGCAACTAGCACAAAAATGGTCAGTAAAAGCGTTATAAACTTGATCTGTGCCGTTTTGTTTTTCGCCTGAAGCAAATCGATCTTAGCTTGTTTTTCTTTGGTGTCATACACCGTTTGCAATGCGTTAAGCTGATTAAAGTTTTGAGAATAAAACTGCTGTTCTACCAGATCTTGATAGGCTAAAGCATAGTGATGCGCCAGCTTAAAATCTTGGGCTAAAGCATAAGCTTTTGCTAGATCTTTATAGGCACTTTCAATCTGATGCGCATTTTGAAACCTCTCAGCAAGCTCTAGGGCTTCTGTGGTCTTAACAATGGCTTGCGCGTAGTTTCCTGTTTTCCGGTAGACATCGGCCAGATTGTTTAATGCGTTAACTTGCCTTTCGTCTTCGGTATTTTTAAAATAACTGAAGGCTTTTTCAAAATAGGTATAGGCTTTATCGTAATCCTCCAGATCCTCATAAATGCTACCGATGTTTTCAAGAACAACAGCTTCACCCGTGACATCAGCTAGATCTTGATAGATTTGCAGACTTTTTTGCTGAAATTCAAGGGCTTTTTGAGGTTGCTCCTGTTTTTCCCAGCAAGTACCAAGCAGTTGATAACTCTTCGCCTGTAGTTGCAAAAACTGCTGCGCTTCTGAATAGCCCAAGCTACTGTTTAAAAACTCTATCGCCTTTGAATAATTATTGAGCGCTATATATATTTCAGCGAGTTCGTTCTGTATTGTTGCGGTAGTCTGACTGCTTTGCCGCGTATTTTCAAGCGCTGCGTTGTAATGCGTGACCGCTTCTGTGTAGATCTGACTTTGTTTATAAAATCGGGCTAAATTGAAATGCGCAAGACTCAACTGCGCTGCATCTTTGCTATTTTTAGCAGAGTCCAGTTCGTTTTTGTATGCATAAAAAACAGAATCTTCAAAAACCTGAAAACGCTCTTCTATTTGCTGCGCCTGAATACTGCCGGCTACGCAAGAAAAAAGAATAAAAAATAAACACCTCAACATTGCTTCTGCTTAATCAAGCAATATAATGGTCTAATGTTACCGCATTATTAGATTAAGTTTAAATCAAGGCATAAAAAAAGCCTCATTATCTTAACGATAATGAGGCTTTTTAGATCTTAAACAAAGTTCTTAAGCTTCTGCAGTAGGTACTACAGATA
>Ga0105229_100057_pt1 | contig 47121 bp, 40 predicted proteins | sample Virmet3747_4435_FD_89711 | JGI IMG/M metagenome (GOLD analysis project Ga0105229, IMG submission 89711) | Marine viral communities from the Southern Atlantic ocean transect to study dissolved organic matter and carbon cycling - metaG 3747_4435 | ecosystem: Environmental > Aquatic > Marine >... | reverse complement strand
GCGGCGCGCCGCTGAAATGCACGGGCTGCTCCGGCACCGTTACCGTTCCAAGAATGGGGTGCTCTACCACCGAGGCCAGCCCGCGCGCCTGCGCCTGCGTCGAGCCCCAGGCCTCGGGCACCGAACAGAGGGTCGCGGCCGGAATGCTTGCCTCGGACAAAACCGCCACTGCGTTCTGCGCGCTGCGGGCCGCAGCCCAGCGTTCGATATGCTGCGCCAGCGCGGGTTCGTTCCGCCGCCGCAGGGCATCGCTAAGAAAACTCGGATCCTCCGCCAGCTCCGGCGCGCCGATGGCTTCTGCGAAGCGCGCAAACATCCGGTCATTCAGCACTGCGACGGTGAAACTGCCATCCGCGGCCGAATAGGTGCCGAAGGGTGCCGACAGCGCATGTTTGCTGCCCGTCCGCTTTGGCGTTTCACCCGCCATCAGTGCCCGGCAGGCCGCCACCGGCATCATCGACACCAGCGAGTCATAAAGCGCCAGATCAACATGCCGCCCCTTGCCGCTGCGTTCCCGGTCAAACAGCGCCACCATCGCTCCGAAAGCCGCGAACAGGCCGCCTGCAACGTCGGCAAAAGCATCTCCGGCCATCATCGGCGGGCCGTCCTCGGCGCCGGTCATATCCATCAGCCCACTCATCGCCTGGATGATGACGTCATAGGCCGGCAGCATCCGGTTCGGGCCTGTCTGGCCGAACCCGGACACAGAAACATAGACCAGCCGGGGACAGGCTGCGCACAGTTTCTCCGCACCCAGCCCGAACCGCTCCATCACGCCGGGGCGGAAGTTTTCGACCAGTACGTCGCACTCTTCTGCCAGCGCCCGTGCCGCCGCAGTCCCGTCCTCGGATTTCAAATCCAGAACGATGGATTTCTTGCCGCGGTTCACCGATTGGAACAGAAGGCTTTCGCCGTCCTTGAACGGGCCGATGTGGCGGTAATCATCGCCCGCGGGCGGCTCCACCTTGATCACCTCTGCGCCCAGATCGGCCATCAGCGCCGTGCAGTAGGGCCCGGCTAGAACCCGGGAAAAGTCCAGAACCCGGATCCCCTCCAGCGGCCTGCGGCCTGCCGTTTTGTCATCTTCGAACATGCGCCCCCCATCAATTGCTTGCTGAAGGATAGCGTCCAGTTTGCTATATTCAGAAATACGGGATGTGTATGAAGGCTATACCAATATGAATATACCATTGAACTTCCGCCAGGTTGAAATCCTGCTGGCGGTCGCGGATACTGGCAGCACCGCTGCGGCGAGCCGCGCGCTGAACACGTCCCAACCCTCGGTTTCGCTGGCTATTGCCCGCTGCGAGGAAGTGTTCGGACAGAAGCTCTTTATCCGCATCCCAGGCCGCGGGATGGAGATGACCCCGTTCGGTCAACACAAGCTTGTACAGCTGCGCGAACTGGAAAAACAAGCCCGCTGGGTGCTGAGCGGCGGCGAGGGCACGCCGGAGTTCCTGAATCTTGGGGTGTTTTCAACGCTCGGCCCGCGCTATGCGCCGCAGTTGGTGCGCCGCTTTCTGGACGCCCGCCCCGACGCCGAAGTCCGCATCCTTGAAGGCGACCTGCAAACACTGTTCGATTGGCTCAGCGCAGGTCGGATTGACATGGCGCTGCTGTACGATTTCGGCATTCCGTCGGATTTTGTCATCACGCCTCTGATGGCCGCCGAGCCCTACGCCCTTCTGCCGAGGGGGCACAAGTTGGCACTGCAGCCCTGCGTTCGCGCCGAAGACCTTGCGCAGGAGCCAGTCATACTGATGAACCTGCCTCACAGCCGCGGCTATTTCCTGTCTCTGTTGCAGAATGCAAGTGTTCCGGTGCGGGTGGCCCACGAAACCGGCTCGATCGAAATGTTGCGGTCAATGGTGGCCAACGGATTTGGCGTTGGCCTGCTGGCAACCGACCTGCCAGACGGCCCGTGCTATGATGGCAGTCCGGTGATCCGGGTGCCGCTCAACGGTCGCCCGCCGCAGCATCAGATCGCCCTTGCCCATCGCAGCGCGGCGCTCAAGCGGCCAATCACCCAGGCTTTTACCGCCTTTGCCGAAGCCTGTTTCAGCCTGCCGTCCTGAGCGCCAGGTGGTGCCCGGCGCTAATCCGCGGCATCCTGAATTGTGTCTATTGTTCTGGCTCCAGCATGTCACGACAAGCCCAAACACAATATTGGTTCTGTAGATGTATGGCTGAGCATGAACCGAAAGTGGGACAGACAGTGTAAGTATTTTGCAGGCGCGAACGCATCCCATTTCCTATGCGGAGCCAAGCACCAAGCAAGCCCTACCAGGACGAGATGAGGACGATCGTCGCGAACAGCGGACTACACAGATAAGAACTTCTCTTTCCATGCTTAGGCGAAAGCGGCATGTTCGGCGACGTGCCCTCCCAAGTGTCCGGCATTCACTCTGCGCCTTCATCAGAATGCAAAAGAATAGCTCGCCTCGACACCGTAGCTTGAGTAATCGTTCGCCCCGAACCCGTCGCCGTATGCGCTGAATTGAAACCGGCCACCGTTTGTCAATACCCCACCGTAGCCTAGCTCCAGCCGCATTCGGCCACCTTCATAGGTGGGTTCGCGCAGGGCGGCAGCACCGGAGCCTGAGGTTTCTGACCAAATGCCCGAAACCCCTCCCGTCAGAACTCGCCCACCGGCCTGATGAGTCAGTTGCAGTTCGAAATCTGCGCCTAACTCCACGTTGGTCAACCGAATTCCTTGAACCGGGATCATGTTGCCAAGGTGGTCAATATAAGCGCGCTGATCATCGCGAGTATGAGTGGCCGTCAGAAACGGAAATACAGTCCAATCGCCACTGATGACCTCTCCAGTGACACCGAGTTGCGCCAGCCAGCGCTCGGTCTTGAACTGATCGCGATAGGTTCCCAATGGTGCGATTTCGTTTTGCGATTGCCCATAGAGAATTTGCGCGCTGAATATCACCGGCTGATCGGGCAGGCGATAAACCGCATAAGGACCGATCAGCCAGCCATAGCCCTCTACCTCGGCTGGTCCTTCGGTGGATTCCGCATAGTCCATTTGCAGCATTGCGCCCAACAGCAAATTTGGCTGCACTTCAATGTGTCGACCAACCGCTGCCAGCGCATAGCCGCTGTCTTGGCCGTCGCTCTCACTAAAGGCAGCGCGCAAACTGGCCCACGCTCCGCCTCGTGGGGAGACCGCCATATCCATATTGACCTGACCCCGGGTGACAGAAGCGTTCAACTGGTTTTCGGAGCTGCGCCCCAGCAGAAAATCTGCGACGCGCGGCTGGTTGCTGATCAGATTGTTGGCACGGCTCTGCATGAAGCTGGCAATCAACTGACTGGTCTGTTCGATAATCCGGTTCACTGCAGTCATCTGGTTCGACGCTGCATTTGGAATACCATTGTTGTCATGGGTTACGCCCGCAGGAAGAGAAACCGAGAGATCACCCCGACCGCTGGCCAGCAATAGTGCCTGATAACGAGCACCACTTCCGCTGAGCGACTGAACTTCGCCGCCGGAGATCACCAGATCGCTCACGGTCAACCCGCTCACCGCCCGCGAAAACTGAATATCGATCTGGTGCTGACCGGGACCACTAAAGCTACCGGTCAGCCCGGTAAGTGTCACGCTTACATCAGTGCGAAGGGTGATCCTGATCTGATCGCTGTGGGTTTCGGTGCCGTCATTCACGGTGAGAGTAAAATCCAGCACCAGATCCGGGTCACCAAGAGAAAGACTGGGTGTCGTAAAACTGGGCTGTACCGACGCCGCATCACTCAGGGTGATGCCTGCGGGCGCTGTCCAAAGATAAGTCAGACCGTCGCCATCTGGGTCCGATGAGCCAGATCCATCCAGAGTGATGAGCACGCCGCCACCAGCCACCTGATCCGCTCCGGCATCCGCCAAGGGGGCGGTATTGGTAAAGCCGGTCGCGGTGAGGGAGACCGCCACATTGGTGTTGCCTCTGCTGTCCTGTGCCACCCCGGCTGGGAGAGTGATCGAGACCGAGCCGCGTGCTAGCGGGGCAACATCAAACTGGTAGGAACTGGGTGAGTGTTTCACAAAAGCGCTGAGCGCAAGGTTCTGCAGCTGCAAATCGGTCTCATCAAAGCCCGTGACATCACCGCTGAAGTCGACAGTAATCGTCTCGGAGCCGGTGATATTGGGCGGCAACCCCGCGAGCGTGGCGGCAATCTGAGCCATCACCGTGACGTCGACGGTATCTTGGTGTGCCTCGGTGCCGTCATCGACCGTCAACGTAAACGACAGCACCTGATCAGGGTCACCCGGCGCTGGGGTGGGTGTCGTAAAACTTGGCTGTTCCGCCGTCACATCACTAGGGACTATGCCTGCAGGAGGTGTCCAGAGATAGGTCAGGCTGTCGCCATCTGCATCGGATGAACCAGACCCATCCAGAGTGACGAGCACACCGCCACCAACCGCTTGATCCGCTCCGGCATCTGCCAAGGGCGCGGTATTGGTAAAGCCGGTCGCGGTGAGGGAGGCCGCCACATTGGCGTTGCCTCTGCTATCCTGTGCGACCCCGGCAGGGAGAGTGATCGAGACCGAACCACGCGCAATCGGAGCGACATCAAATTGATATGAGCTTGGCGAAGTTGATGCAAAGTTACTGATCGAAAGGTTCTGTAGCTGCAGATCGGTCTCATCAAAGCCGGTGACATTACTGCTGAAGTCGACAGTAATCGTCTCGGGGCCGGTGATATCGGACGGCAACCCCGCGAGTGTCGCGGCGACCTGAGCCATCACCGTGACGTCGACGGTGTCCTGGTGCGTGTCAGTGCCATCATCAACCGTCAACGTAAACGACAGCAGCTGATCGGAACCACCTGGCGCGGGAGAAGGCGCGGTAAAATTGGGCTGCACTGCCGTCGCATCACTCAGAGTGATGCCTGTGGGGGCGCTCCACAGATAGGCGAGCGCATCTCCATTCGGGTCGGAGCTGGCGCTGCCATCCAACGTGATTTGCGTGTCGCTTTGTACCACCTGATCTGGCCCCGCATTGGCCACCGGGGCAGTGTTATAGACCGTGCTCACCGGGGCCGCAGCGACCGAGAAAACACCGGGCACCCCTGCCACCGCCACATGTTGTGCCGCATCTGCCGGGACGGAAACCGTGATTGAAGCGCTGCCGTCCGGTGTGATCCGGGCGGTATAATTCGCACCGCTCCCCGAGAGGGACGAGAGCGTACCGCCACTGATCTGAATGTCCGATCCGGTGAAGCCTTCGACGGTTTTGGAAAACGTAATGGTTGCCTCAAACTCACCACCCACCGATGCGGGCACACCGGTGATCTCCGGTCGTGGCTCGTCCACATCCGCATACCCCAAATCGAGCTGAGTCTCGGCGCTGAAGTTACCGGCAACGTCCCGGAACATCCCTGCGGGGAAGGTCACATAAACCGGTCCATCACGTTGCGGTACAATCGTATATCGCATCTGGTTGCCGGGAAGGATACTTGTACCCGTAAGGGTGACCGTCCCCGGAAGTGTGGCCGAGTATCCGAGCACAAATATCGTCCCGGGTGAGTATTCGAGGACTGCACTATAGCCGACATAGGGGGCGGTGCTGGCGCCCGCGTCCACCAGCGTGATGGTGGGCGCAGTGGTGTCCACAAAACCAGAGAGCGTGTTGGAGGCCGTGTTTGCTACGCTGCGGTAATTGGACACCGCACCTGCTGGCAGAGTCAGCGATATGGCCCCGTCCCCATCCGGCGTCGCGGTCAAAGTGTAGGTCTGCGTCTGGCCATATGCGGGCGTCGGCGACCCTGCAGACAGGTTTGAGAGCGTCAGGTTGGTTGCGTCAAAATCCGACAATTGCAACGCATCTGATGTATCCACGCCCGCATTGAATTCCACTGTCACGGTCTGCGTGCCTACCACGTTGCCGCCAAATCCGGACAGAGACGGGGTCATGGTGGCAGGAACATCCACCACTTCGATGGTCATGCTCTGGGTGTCGCAGGTCGTGTAGACGCAGGTTTCCAGCGTTGCGGTATAGGTGCCATAGCTCGTGTATGTGTGTATAGGGTTCTGTGCCGTGCTGGTACCTCCGTCGCCAAAGTCCCAGTTCCAAGTCTTCAACGCCGGTGGAGTAGATGAGGATTGGTCTGTGAAGAAGACTGTATGCGGCACCGAAATTCCGAATCCAGGGTTAGCAGTGAAATCCGCTGTAATGCTGCTGATCCCTTCAGCCGTGCCGGACAGTGTATTTGAGGCAAGGTTTGGGAACGGTACACTGTCGGTCGCCACGCCTGCAGGTACAAGGACCGTTACTGCGCCCGGCGTATCGGGTGAGACTGTGAACGTATAGGTGGCACCCGACCCGGCGAAGCTGGAAATGGTGGCGTTTGTCACCTGGATGTCCGATGCATCAAAACCGCTGACCGTCTCGCTAAAGGTTGCGGTGACGGTTTGAGGATTAATAAAGGTGCTGCTCAGACCCGAAAGGGTAACGGTCGGAACAGGATCAGTGAGCACGACATCTCGCTTCACCACAGTATCGGTCACCCCGTACAGCCCGTGGTCAAAATCATACCGACCTATGCCAGGTACATCTGCTGTGAACCGGACGAACATTTGATCATCAGACGCGACAGTGCCATCCGCGCCGTCTTGGACAAGCCCCGTCACATTCGTGAAACCGCAGTTCGCCTCCAACCACGCGACCGTGATCGGCGGACGGAGCACAATAGCGCCGTCGTTGTGGGAAAAAAAACTTCCTCCAGCGGCCAAAGTGTTGAAGCCTTCATAGAAGAGAATGCTGGCACCTCGGGGATCTTGTTGCACCCTAGCAAAGCACTGTCCGCCCGGCATGGTCGGATAAGCCTTTACTCGTGCGTCCAGTGCGAGCGCTGACTGAGTGAACCCGTGCAGTGAAATCACGGCCAGCGCGCTGCAAACGGCAACTTTGGTCACAGATCTGCGGGTGAGACTCTCAAGCCTGCCCCACACCGCCGCTGCAATTTTCATCAGTGTCACCATTCCCAACCTCCCGCCCGGCCACTTTGCCCTGCGCTGCCGCTGCGCAAGCATGCCAAAACATGCCGCTGCCGGTGAAAGCGCCATCAGGAGGGAACCGGTTATTATTTGTCTTTTGGGCCGCCCGTGTTAGACATGCGCGGCTTTAGGCAAATCATATCCAGTTTTGGTGGGTCGCGTAGGGAGCGTGTTTGTCGAGGTGGCGGCTTTTTTTGTCGAATCTCAGCCTGTGCTCATGAAAGGTGTCCCGGCTCTTGCGTGAGGTGCGTGGTTCGCTTAGCCTATTCTTATCCTTTGTTTCTATTACCCTTTATCGCTAAATGTCTCTTGATTCATCTTCTTCTGACGCTTCTCAACCGGTTAAACTCTGTTTATCGGGCGTAGAGACAGTGACGGTAAAAACCGACGCGGTGGACATCGAGTTTCAGCGATCAAAAGCGGCTCCGGATACCGGCATTGGCTGGACTAAGACGCGGTTTCGCTCCAACGGCCCCGATACGGTCGAAGTCACAAACAAACGGCCTACAGATTTTGTATTTACCCAAGTCCCTTTGGGCGGCAGCTTCGCCGCTGAGTTGACCTGCGGAGCGCTCTACGAGAGTGACACGGTGGGGCTGATCCGCCCGCGTGATACGGGAGCTCTCTTTCGGTTGCATCGGCGTGAGGTCGACATCTTTGGTGTAAATGCACCATTGAAAATGGTTGAGAACTGGTTTGCGGGCAAGGTCCCCAAGGCAGTTCAGAGGATTTTGGACGGGATGGGGGGACCGTCCCTTGTCACACAGGCCCCGCTCCCCAGCTACCTCAGAATTTCGCTCGAGCAGGCACTGCACAGCCGTCTGCCACTTCGCACTCAGTTGATCGAGGCCGCCGCCCTGCAAATCCTCTGTTATCAACTGGAGACCCTATCCACCGACACCCCTCCCGGAATTGCGCCGCATGAGGTTCAGGCTGCACGAGAAGCCCATGCAATGCTGGAACTCGAGGCAATGACACCGCCCGGATTGGGAGAGCTGGCATCTCGGCTGGGTCTAGCAGCCAACCGTTTGGCGTTGGCCTACCGCGAAGTGTTCGGCTGTACCTTGGCGCAGAGCACCGAACAGGTCCGACTGCACGCCGCATGCGACGCGATACTTGGCGGTGCCCCAATAAAACGAGTAGCGAGCCAACTTGGCTATGCAAGTGTCAGCAGTTTCACCTACGCATTCCGCAGGAAGATGGGCATGCCCCCTCGCAAATGGCTCAACACGCAAGCGCGTAGGGTTAACCGGCTAAGGTCCGATTTTTAACATCTGATGGTATCCACCAGTGACCAGAGAGACACAACTCAGGCTTCAGAAAGGTTAACGTGCCGCTTCCCTAGCTCTGGTGATGGGATCAGTCGCAATGCATGCGCGCCTACCTACCATGTCCACATTCTCGAGACGAACGGCGAAAGCTCCCGCCTGCGCGAAAGCCGCAAATCTAAAACAAAAAACTGATCAGAACTGGCCTGCGGCCAGTGCGCCTTGGCACGCGTTAGCTATTTGGAGAGCACACACACCAAGGCGCAGCATCATTCAACCCCGGTGGCCCCATTTTCCTCCGGTAAATGGCCCCTTTTTGATCCGTGATTGACAGACGAAACGGGCCAAAACGCGATAATCTTCTTGAGAGCGGATGCATGAGCTCCAGCACTGCCGCGCCAGAAACACCGCAATTGAAAACAATCATAAAACCCGTCAATGTCACCTCAACATCAAGCCATTTGGAAAATACCTATTGAGTAAACATATATCAGAAGATGCAGATGATTTTTGGCTCGGGATAGCCAGACCTTCTTCTCAGGCACAAGACGTTCCGAACGCTGATTCTGTATATCATGCGCTCATGACGGTAGAGCCGCTGCTTGACGTCGTGCCGCTTGACGAACAATTCGGAATATGGCCGAGAAAAACAGTCCCTGACGGTCTTCGCGAGGCACTGTTCGGACAGCAAGACAGGACTAAGCCTGAGGAAAGTTTCGCCGTTCTTGATGCGGCAAAGGTGTTTGGACTTGCTGACTTTCTTGACTCCGAAGATCTGACGTATCGATGTCTATTCAAAGGGGCAGCCGAAACCGACCTGCGCGATGTCGCCCCATATTTAGTTCAGTTGGATGAGGCGAGCGATTTAACTCGAAGACTGTTCACTCGGTCTCAGCGCGCTGGTGGCCTGTGGGACAATGTACCGGGCATCTACCTGCGTACGACAGCCAGTTTTGACACCCTTTGGCGACATTTGCGCAGGTTTATTCGAGTTCAAGACGAGAACGGTGCATGGATGTATTTTCGCTTTTGGGAAATGCACTGCCTCCACCATTATCTGACTACGATAGCAGATAGTCCCACGCTTGCTCAGTACTGGTCAGCTACGCGAGACGGACACCCGCTGTGTTATGTGATGTCAGACGGAAGCGACTGGAATCTAGTTCGTGGTAGCGCTACAGTTGCGGCTAAGCCGCCTTTTCAGATGACCCGTGAAAGTCGAGATGTTCTGGCACAGTATCAGCATCGCCGGTTTCACATACGATTGGCCAATTACCTTCAGCGAGAAACTGGTGACCTAGAAATCTGTACAGCTTCAAAAGCGGCGGACTTGACTGAGAGGGCTATACGACACGGTTTCACTATTGAGAAGGCGATTGGAGATTTTGCATTAGCTGCGCTGTTGGCCGATTCGGATTTTCTAACCACCTCCGAAGTGAAACAGTTGCTTGCCACCCAACAGCACCAACTCGATAAGGCGTGCAAGATATTATCCTTGGCACGCGCGAACTCATCTTTCAGGAGACCTTTATGAGCGAACTGTCGAGTTCCTCCGAAGCTGGAGCTATCTGTGTGCCATGCCAAGAGGGCAATTGGTTTCGCCTTTCTGTCGCACCCGGCGCTAGCTGTCCGATTCCAATCATTGGCCAAGTGAATGGTGTCTGCACGCCGGCACTGCCTGAAAACAACGGTTTCACACTGCAGAATACACGTGAAAATACACGTAACGATCTCAGTTTGCACATTAACGGTCGAACATATCCTCTGGTGCCTGATATCCGTGCGCTCGGGACACCCGCTAGGGCGCAAAGCGTTGGTGCGCATATTATCATCAAGAGGGAACCGGAACCCGCGATACGCCCTATGGTACCCATCGGACAAGTATCCTCTGCACGCATGCCGGGACAATATGGTTCGATCCGTGCCGGCGACGAGATGAACGCACTTGATGTGATGTCAGAAACGGCTTGGCGAAATGCCGGTAGTCCCATGTCGTCGGACGGCGAAGTTCTGCCGGTGCCACCTTCTGACCCGATCGTGCTTGTTCACGAGATTGATGAACATATGGGGCCACCGCCGCCGCCGGGCATCTACGATATCGACACAATGAGCGATACCGAGGCGGCGTGGTTTGTATCTGCCATCCATTACATGACAAGCGATCTCGCGGGGGACTTGACGCGCTCAGCAGGCGATGCAGCGTTTCAGACCGGCGATATGTTGAGCGCAGGAAATAACCGGCGTTTTTTACGTGAGATGATCGGTCGTAAGGTGCGCGTGGAAACGCTCTATAATGGTGCGAAAGTACTGATCTTTGAGAGCGGTCAGTGGGATAATGGAATGCTCTGGTATCGCCGTCATTTGCAATACGGATCAAAAGGTCTTGGCCGTATGCAGGTTTCGTCGATGAACATCGCAGTACGCTCCGTGAGCGAAAGCATCGGTTCAAACCTCAGAGGTATGGCCACCAAAACGGGTGTTGTTGGTCTGGTCTTCGCCGTTAGTTTTGACATTGCTGAATATCTGAGCTCCGACGGAGAGCGGTTCTTGTCGGATTTGTTCGTCTCGATCGGGTTCACAGTAGCAAATGCAGTCCTTTCTACAATCATAGGTACGGCCATTGCCTCCGTTGCGATCGCGCTTGGGGTCGCAGCAGGCATTGCAGCATCACCCATTGTTGTTGCTGGCGTTGGTATTGCTGCAATCGTTGCGGTTGGCTTTGGCATAAATCGCTTAATCGCGACAACGGGTGTCAAGACTGCAGTGCAGGACTTTTTCAAGAATACCGACTGGTATAAGTCCGGGCTAACAGATGAAGAAATATACGATGGAGCAATGATTGCACCATGACAGACTTATCACCCCGTCAATGGACGCCATTTGCTGTCCATCCGTTTAAGGCTGACACGCTACGCATGTTTAAACTAGCGCCTTTTGTGGTGCTCGCGGGGCCAGCGATGTGGTCTTTTCTTATCCTCGCTGTCAGTTTCGGCTTAACCCATGTATCCACATTATTTGCCGCCGGTTTCATCATTTTGCAGATAGCTTTCATACTGCGTGGTAGATGGGAGGTGACGACACAACGCATCGCGACCGATGTGTTTCGTAATAGGTTCGGCTTGAACAGCATGCGAACCTTATGGATTAGTTTCTGCTTCTTTGGATGTGCGCTTGCGTTTGGTGGCGGTAGTTTTGTTTGGTGTGTGAGTGCGACTGTGCTTGGGGTAATGGTTGTGGAGCTTCGAGCAATGTTCCTTGCCCGGCGCATATCGAGCGCACGTGTTCAAGAGCTTGTCGGTTCCTGTATCGAGAGGACAACAAGAGGCACTCTCTACCTGAGGACAGCAGGGCCATCGCTCGCGGGAGCGGACTTGGGTACAGAAAGTCTGTGGATAGAGAAGTTTGGTCTGTGGATACTAGGTGGAGCACCACTGCTCGGCGGTTTGGCTTTTAGTGGTGCAGGCGATAGTGTCGCGGGCTTGATTGTGACCGCACTCGGGCTCTTCTTTTATTCGGCAAGCATGGGCAATTGGGTTGCAAGCCGTCTTCTGCGCCGAGTCATATCGGATATTGAGTTCAAAGGGGCGACCGCCTGACGATGTAATCGCGTTTCTCAAAGGATTGTTGCTATCCCGCCTTGGCATAGCGATCCCGTTGGGGGGTAACAACAAAACCGCACGAAGCTATTGTTCAGGCTGAGAGTTATCTCGGGCAGCAACTGACCAAGCAGATGGGCCTCCCATATGGAAAGAGCGTTATTGAGCCAGAGCCAACGGAAAGGACCATGTTGCACGAAAGCATAGGACTTCGTAGTCGGAGTGTAGATGTAGCGACAGGAATTCTGGATGCCGTTTAAGCACAACGCCTCACGGCGAGAGAAGTTTGAGAAGGCAAAGTATCGGGTCACGAACTGGTCGGAATACAACGAAGCTTTGCGAGAGCGCGGTGATGTGACGATTTGGACACCTCCGATAACCCGCCGTTCAGCCTGTGGTTGTCCGGTTGAAGGCTTTGATGCACCGCTTGCACGGCACTTTGAGTTCGTTCGGTGGGTCTTCAGCCCGGGTTTGGCGTCAAGCGGGCGCACTTTGACTGGAAAGCCAGCGCAATCGGTCCATGTTGTAGACTATGTTAGCCATCGTGATCTCGGCCGAGCGAAAGGCGGTGTCTGTCCAGACCTGACGCCCGGTAGGGTTGCGGCTCATTTCGTGCTTGCACCCAAGTTAAACCGCAGCCGAAAGGATCGGTAGGTTGCGGCGGTTGTGTGCTCCCACAACCAAATATATCATTCCAAAACAACAAATTATACCTCGCCTCGGCGGGGCCGCTTGCGTTGCGCCAGACGCGCTGGAAGCACTACGGAAGCAAGCGAGGCGGATTGAGGGTGTCGCCAAAAGACAACGGACCACTAATCGGTTAAACGAAGGCTGTTCCAGTTATATCTTGAAAGCAGGTCGGTGGATTCTGGCTCAACGGAATATTGCGTGTGGTTCGCTGCAAATTTATTTGCCATACACAGTTGCGCTCCGTATTCATCCTCAGATGTTTAGATTTATTTTAAGAGCGCGATTTAGGCCAAACTATCGCCCTCAATCCAATCGGCTCCCGGAGCCGGTTGAAAATACCTCAGCCTATGCAATGTCCTTTACACAAGCGCACCATACCCGTCACTGTGGCCGTAGGATAGGTCCGTCCGGGGAAAGGGGAACCGCGCTCAGACCCCAATTTGTGCAACAGCGCCCAGCGATCATTTCCAGAGCTTCTTCGGTCTCGACAAGTCGCTTGATTGCGTGATCGAAATAGATAATGCCTCCGGCTTCGACAGAGCGCAACGGTCGCACCCCGAGACGATCCAGTCGTGCGCCAATGATAGTGCCATTGCCCCGCGTCTGTGGATGACCTCAGCATTGAAGAGGCTATAGATCGTTTCTGCTAGGGCATTGTCATAGGAATCCCCGACGCTTCCGACAGATAGGGGATCTTCGCCTCGGTCAGCCAGAAGAGATCAGACATGTTATCACTCCGGTTTCGAAGCCGTGCGTCACACGCTGTGGCGGAACTCAATGCGTCCTGACCCTAAAGACAGTTCTCTGACCTTCTGTTCAGTGCAGAAAGAAAACCGCGGCCATGGCCAGTCCGATGACCGTCACAAAGTGGCGCAAAAGATCGGTTCTGACGATGCGACGGCTCAGATTTGCACCGAGATAGCCCCCGACAGTTATGCTGCAGGCCATCACGATCGCAGGTTGCCATGCGATCAGATTCGCAGCGATAAATGTGATCGAAGAGACCAATGAAACGACAGCCGAGACCAAGCTCTTGAGACCGTTCATGCCGTGCAGGTTGGCGTAGCCAATCAATCCGAATGTGGCCAGCAGCATGATCCCGAGTCCACCGTTGAAATAGCCACCATAAATCGACACCGCCAGCATCGCGGCGACCGAAACAGCGGCACCGGCGCTATTGACCCCACGATTTCGCACTGTGCGCAAAAGATGTGGACCACAGGCAAACATGAACGTCGCAAACAACAACAACCACGGGACAACCCACAAAAACGTATCTCCCGGCGTGATGATGAGCAGGATCGCCCCCACGGCAGAGCCCACCACGCTGACCCCGGCAATGGCCCAGGTCGACAGCACGCCCTCCCGTTTTATGTCGTGGCGAAATCCCCATGCGCTGCTGGCGTAGCCCGGCAGTGCCGCCAGCGTTGCAGTGGCATTCGCGCTGACCGGTGGTACGCCCACATATATCAGTGCAGGCAGACTCAAAAAGGTTCCGCCCCCGGCCACTGCATTGAGCAGACCGGCGCCAAAACCTGCTACAGTGAGCAGAAGAATATCAAAGTATGTCATGATGGGAGGATTGAACTTTCGCTGTTAGAAACGCACGTTCGCCGCGGGCGTTGATCTGGGGTGTCTAGACTGCTTGCCAGTCGACGAATCTCTTGTGACAACGCTGGTTCTGCCAATCAATAGGTTGGTCTGTAAATTGGTCTGAATGGAGCATACATTGCGCAAAAGCATCAAGGATGTACTGCCTGCCTGAATTGCGAGAGGCTGTCACCGGTGAGCGGAACCCTTCTGCTGGCTGAACTGCATCGCCCTGTGTCTGTCGGAGACCATCAACTTAAGTAAGGATGTTGGTTATGACAAAAAGCAAAATGGCAAATCGTTACTAACTTGAAGTCCGCGCACGAGCGGTCCGAATGGTGTTCGCGCATCATAGGCACCGTCGACAGTCACGGTGCCGATCTGCTCGTCTTCCGGGACCTGCCCAAGGAGGTATGGTAGCACGGGGCCGTCGCCGTCCGGGCTTGGCGTGAATTCCTCGGCGAGGATGTCGGATGTGGCCGGGTCACCATGCGCCACTGGTGTTAGCCCTGCAGCCCATGCTTGCGGGCTTGCCATTTGCCATCCCCAAGGAGCTTGATCCTGTTGCTGTCCACGAGAAGGTTGAGCGGGTCATCTGCGCGGCGATAGGGAACCTGCACGGCCAGGGTCTTTTGCCTGCGGCACAGCGTCGAGAAGTCCGGCTCGGGCCAGTCCCACCCCGCTAACTTCAGCAGGCTCGCCACCGTCCGGGCCGCTCGTCACGCGGCGTGAGCCAGGTAATCTCCTTGTCGACCCGGACTAGGAGCGCGCCCCGCTTTCGAAGTGCTTCGTTATAGCTGGACTAGTTCGTCGTACGATAGCGGGTGGGAGGTGGTTTGATCATGCGGCCCATCTAACCGCATGGATTCCCAAGTGAATCCCTCAAGGTGATAGTTCCGCAACAACGCCTGTGTTCTGCGCGGTTGGTTTCAATCACATCGCTTGGCAGTGTTGGCGATGAAACCTGACTCCTGCTGTCAGGTGTCAACTTGAGGCGCGGGTCGATCGAAGTTCGAAAAATTATTGAGATTAGATTCCAAAGTATGTATTGATCATCTAAAGAATGTAGAATCAGCGCGAGCTTTGCCCTTTTAGGCGGGCGGGAGAAGACTTTGGTGGACAAGGTAATTTCAGCAGGGAACGATATTGGTGTGCGTGTCGACACGATGCGTACTGATGTCCTGAGCTATGTACGCAGCGGCGACGATCTGGTTATCAAGTTGAAAACTGGTGATCAGATCACTGTCAGTGAATTTTACACACCAGCAGAGAATGGCTCGCTCCATAGTTTGATATTTGCAGACGGCACAGAAGCGGAATTCGAGCAGGGTGCCGAAGGTAGTGCGGGAATGGCGGGGGCTCTCGGAGGAGCAGGCATTGCTGCGCTAGCTGGCCTCGGGGTTTTGGGGGCAGCGGCCTTGGCCAACGATGATGGCGACAATGATGTCAACCCTACTGACGGCACCGACCCCACCGACGGTACAGACGGAACCGATCCTAGTGATGGCACCGACGGTGTCGACGATCAAGCGGGTGTTCTTGATCCGATCCTCTCTGATGATGGGCTGCTTGGTGAGCTAACAGGCAACGATGGCCTGCTGGGTGATCTGACCGGATCCGAAGGCCTGCTGGGGGATTTGATCGGTACGGATAGTCCGTTGGGTGGTCTGCTTGGGCCGCTATTGGGGCGGCCAGTGTTGGGCGATGGCGGAGCCGCTGGCGATGAAGGGCTCATTGATGCTGTGATTGCAGATGGCGGTCTTCTTGGCGGTTTGACCGGTAACAGCGGTCTGCTCGGAGATGTGACTGGGAGTGGTGGCTTGCTTGGCGATCTCATAGGCAATGATGGCTTATTGTCGTCGGTGACCGGAGTAGGTGGGCTCTTGGGTGATGTGTTGGGCGCCGGTTTGATCGGTACAGATGAGGGCGGCGACATCGGCACCGATGGTTTGTTTGATGGCGATGAAAATCTGTCGGGAGGAGATGGTGGACTGCTTGGCGGTGTTCTTGGTGAGGAGGGCCTCGTTGGCGGCTTGCTTGATGGCATCCTAGGTGAAAGTGGGCTTGTTGGTGGCCTGACGGACAGCAGTAATGAGAGCGCCCTGCTGTAAGCGGGTTGCTGTCATGACGGGCGTTGACCAAGCCCCCTTTGTCGGTCTGCGCCTGAGCAAAGAGCTGTCAGAGCCTTCCCCCCGAGGGTGTGGCAGTTCTTTACCGGCGAGCGGGTCTTGCACCCCACCAAGGCAATTGTGCCCGCTCGCCTATTTAAGAAATTATTCGAGTATGGAGGCAGAGCAGTGACGTATCGTGTATCTTATGCGGGGCAGGCCGTAGTGACGGGTGACGGGGATTTACGAATCGATGCTTTGGTTGCGGCCTCAAAAGCAGCTGCCAGTGGCTTTGACGGTTTGGCATCCGCGTTGGCGTCTGTGGCTGAGGGTCGCGACGTGAGCCCGGGATCATGCTTTATTGGGCGAAAAATCTACGCCAATTCTGATCATGCGCCCGCCATGAATGGGCACACCACTCCAGCATCCTGAATGAGGATGTTCACACTTCCATCGGATACGCTCTTTTAGGTGTCGTCCTTACTGGGCGCCATCATCTTCATTGAGGGGGTATATACTAAAGGGGTGATTATGCAGAATTACATCCTTTAGTTTTGACCTGCGATTTGTGGTGTGGTACTTAAGCTGAGAGTGCTGGGTTCAATCCATCTCATGGCGGTATTCTATGCCATGGAGCGGGATCCCGTGGTGCTAGATTTGGAGAGCGGTATTGGTCGCCAAGAAAAACAGTCGTGTTGGGCATGAACGCCAAGAGGCGGTAGAGGTTGCGGCCAATATCGGCGCTGCGCTTCGCCCGGAAAAGTTCGTTTCTGGAGGTTCTGGGGGCGGTACTGCTGGCGTGTCGTCAACCGCAACGGCAATTGGTATTTCTCTCGCTCTACAAAGCGCTGCCGCTGATGGTGTGTTGGCTGCGCAAGATCCGCTCGCTGAACATGATGTGCAAAGAGCGGGTGCGGGTCAGGGAGGTGAGCGAACGCTCACGTCGCCCCGGAACGCGGATTCTGTTGCTGTCGATGCCTCCGTTGGTCAAGATCTCGATATATCGCCTGACATTGATATTACGGCGCCAGCCGCTGAGGGCGCAGAGGCTATAGCGTTAAACCCGAGTGTTGCGGCTGCTGATTTCGATACACAACATTCTGCACTTGGTTCGGTGAAGGTTTCCACAGAAATCAATACAGCGGGCGATCCGACAAATGTTGCAACCAGCTCTACTGCCGCCGAGGGTCACGCTGCCGTCGGTGGAGTAGGCGGCGGCGCGCTAAGTGGCGAAGTCGATTCGCCTAAAGCTAGCGACGGTCTTCTTGGGGAAGGTGGTCTTGTTGACGATGTACTCGATGCTGTCGTCGGAGAAGATGGGCTGATTGATGACCTCCTCGGGGAGGATGGTCTCGTTAGTGATGTCATAGACGTGATTGTCGGCGAGGATGGGCTGCTGGGTAATGTGCTTGGCGGTGGTGGTCTTGTCGACGGCCTTCTAGGGGAGGATGGTCTTGTTGATGGCGTTCTTGGAGAGGATGGCCTCATTGACGGAGTTCTTGACGCTGTTGTGGGTGACGATGGCCTGCTTGGCAGTGTGCTGGGCGACGGTGGGCTGGTTGATGGTGTCCTAGGCGAGGAGGGTGTCGTTGACGGAGTTCTTGACGCGGTTGTAGGTGACGATGGTTTGCTGGGCAGTGTGCTTGGCGATGAGGGTCTAGTCGGCGATGTTCTGGGTGAAGATGGTCTGGTTGACGACCTCCTCAGTGAAGATGGCGTCGTTGGAAGCGTGCTTGGTGCGGACGGCATTGTCGCTGGCGTTGTTAATGCGGTTGCTGGCGGCGAAGGTCTGCAGGGTGATGGTGGATTGATAGATGGAATCCTCGGCGATGATGGGGTTGTAGGCGGAGTTCTTGATGCGGTTGTGGGCGACGATGGCATTCTTGATAGTGTGCTCGGTGGCGATGGCGTAGCAGGCGGGTTACTTGGTGACGACGGCTTGGTGGATGGTGTCTTCGGCGAGGATGGCATCGTTGGTAGTGTGCTGGATGAAGTTGTCGGCGATGACGGCTTGTTAGGGGGGCTGCTGGGTGGCGGTGGTTTGCTTGGCGGGGTTTTGGGTGGCTCCTCAAGTGAGTCCTCTGATGAGGAGAATGTCGTCGCACTGGATAGCGAATCCGGAAGCGACGGCGGCTTTCTGGACACTTTGCTCGGTGTGGCCACTGTCGGTGAAAACGAACTCGTCTCCCCAACGCTGGAGATAGGCGGCGCAGTGAGTGCAGATGTATTTGAAGCCTTACTTGGTGACGAAGATCTGCTTGGTCTGGACGTTGCGCCACAAGATGATCTTGCTGATGGAGACCTGCTGTCCGAGCTTACCGGGGTGGATGCGCTGAGCGGTACTCTTGTTGACGAGGGCGTGCTGGAAGGTGGTGGGGCGGTTCTGTCTGAGGCCGTCGATGATGTTGATCAGTTGCTCAACACGATCTTGGGCAGTGGCTCCGGCAGTATCGTAACCGGCGATGTCGCACTTACCTCGTTCCTTCAGGAAGGTGACGAGCCCGGGGATGCGACCGGCGCTGAAGGAGGCGGATTTATTTCCGATGGCGATTTCAGTGTCGAAAACGCACTGGGTACCTTGCTCGGTGGGTCTGGAGTGCTTGATGGGTTTGACGATGCCGGAGATGCAGACATCTGACGTTAGATTAACTGCATGAATAAATGCGAAAATTGAAAGTCGGTGACGTTTTCTTGTTTTCAAGCGGCGGGCAATCGCCATTAGGTAGCGTCGCTGCGATTCGCATCGCTATTTATGGGGAGGTCAATAAACTTTAAGACACTTTAATCACTTGCATTTTTTCTTACTGACTTGCATTCTGGGAGGAGCCGAGGGGTAATTAATCACCTCAATATTTGAATTCTTTTTACAGGCCTGAGGTGTGTCAATGGCGACGGAATTGGTATCCGGGTTGGGGGGCGTTGAAGATAATTCGCCTACGAGTATCGCCCGCGTGCTGAAGCTGAGTGCGCCAGAACGCGTAAGCTTAGACTCCACTCACTCTGAAATCTCTGATCTCGTCAAAAGCGGTCGCGATCTATCCGTGGTGTTCGCGGACGGGAAGCGGGTTTTTATCGAAGATTTTTTTGTTGTGGGGCCGGAAGGGGGATTTAGCACGCTCGTGGATTCCACCGGAGAGATCGTCGTATCCGGGCTGCAAGTTCCAGAACCGGCTGACTTTGATGACACACAAGACAACGAAGTTTTCCCAAAATTCAAAGATCCCGCGTCCGCCGATGCAGGCGCGATCGAAAGTGAGGCTGGAGGTGCCGCGCTGGTTTCTGAGGGTGGTGGAGACTTCATCACGCTGTTGGCCGGGACGGGGCTTGCCTCAGGTGCGGGGATGGTCGCAGGAGGTGGTGGCTCCGCCCCAAGCGATGACGTCTTCGACCAAAGCGCGCATGTGCTCGACGTGACGGAACAGGTTACGACCTTCGGGCAGGTGGTCACCGAAGAAGATTTGGGGCTGGTGTCTGTTGGTGGAAGCGAGGATATCGCTGCCTTCATGCCAGCGTCTGAGCCTGAGGTGGTTGGAGGTGATAATCACCACGCACCAGAAACTGGCGGCGAAGACTCCCCTCTCGCTGAGGCTGGTGCCGATATGGCGGTGATGTTTCCTGTCGAAATAGACCTGTTTACAGGGCTTACCCCCGAATTTGAAAGCGAAGTGGGGCTATGATGCGTCTTTGGAATAGTTGGCTGAGACAAGTTGCGCCTCAAAAGTTGACTCTTAAATGTGCAATATTTGCATTTTGTGCGAGCGTATCAGCCACGGTCGCCACTGCGGATTTGTCTTTACAGCGCGCGGTGATCATCGCAGCTGAGCGCGATGCCAATGTCACTGCTATGCGACAGCGGGTTGCCAGTCGTAACGTTGACGTCGAGTCTGCGCGCGATGCCTATTACCCCAGCTTCAGCTTGTCTGGACAAAGCAGCACAACAGATAGTGATGGGCCGGCAATTACGTTGACGGTTTCGCAAATTCTGTTTGACTGGGGGTTGATCCGTAACCAGATCGCCGCCGCCACGCAGGTCCGAACACAGGCTGTAGCGGATCTAAAAATGGCGGTAGAGGATTTGACGCTTCAGGTCGCATTCTACTTTCTTGATGTTGAAACGCTCCATCTGAAAATTTCAAAAACTCGCGAATATCTGAGCTTTGCAGAACGAATTGCAGAGCATGCAAAAAACCGTGCAGAGGGCGGTTTAGGGGATCGGGCTGAGGTGGCGCGTGCCAATCTGGAAATCGCACGTGCTCGAGATGAAATGTCGCAACTCACGTCTAGCCGTGATCGGGCAGTTGAGCAGATTGCGTTTCTGATTGGGCAAGGCCCGGGGAGAACGATATCTCCACCAGAAATTGGGTTCGATCGTATCTATGGAAATTCTTCACGTCTCAAAACGGCGGTAAGAATTGCGCCAGATTATATTTCAGCACGTGCGTTTGTGGATGAGACTGCAGCAGATATTGGCGTCGCTAAAGCTAAACGGTTGCCTACAATTAACCTAGAGGCACAAGCGCGCGGAAGTTTGGATGGTGGGCGCTCACGGACTGCGGTTGGTATTTCTGCGGGCGTCGATTTGAGTTCTCGTGGGTTTGGTAAACGCCAGATGCAGGCTGCAGTGTTAGACAATCAGGCGGCACAGTCTTCGCTCCTGGCGGTTGAGCGGGACTTAACCAACGCAGCACGAAATGCGCTTGCCGAGTTGGGAACCCTGAGACGAACGGAAACCGCTCGCAAGCGTCAACTCGTTGAAGCCGAGAAGGTTCTGGACACCTATGAAGAGCAATTCATTGCCGGGCAGCGTGAACTGGTGGATCTGTTGTCAACGGGGCGAGACCTCTATGACGCGCAGATTGATGTCATTGAGACCTACGATGACAGGAAGAGAACTGAATATCAGAACGCCAGAGATCTGGGGGTCTTGGGCACTCTAATCCTGTCTGCAGGCGGCTAGAGGCGAGGGCTTTTACTATGAGCACTGTTATAAATTCGCTGAATTGCCAATGGGGAATGCGATGAGAGATCTGGAGTACATAGATCCGGTCGTTCGGGGGCTTTTGGAACTGTGCCGAATTCATGGGATTTCCACATCTGCGGCCCAGTTGACGGATGGCTTAGCGCTTGAGGTTGATGAGCCGCTGAGTGAAGGGCAGATCGGTCTTGCCTTGCGGCGCGCAAATATGAGCTGTCGGATCAGCCGTGAGCCTTTGGAGAAGTTCCCTGCAAGTAGTTTGCCCGTCCTCGTGTTCCTCAAAGACGGGCGCACATTGGTTCTGGAGGCATTCGGGGCAACTGAAGCACGCGTGATTGACCCGGAAGCGGCTGGCGGTCGTGCAATATGGAAGCGGGGTGATCTGCTTGAGGCTTATGACGGGCGCTTGCTGGTCTCGAAGCCTATTGATCTTGTATCCAGTCGACTGGATGGCAAAGAACCGCAGAAGGGCCATTGGTTGCTGCGTCCGGTTCTCGGGAATGTGCGGATCTATCGGGATGTAATGACAGCCTCGTTCGCGGCTAATTTACTCGCAGTGGCAACGGCGTTGTTTTCAATGCAGGTTTATGATCGGGTTGTCCCCAATCAGGCTTTCGATACGCTGTGGATTCTTGCCAGCGGTGTTGGCATTGCGATTGTGCTAGAGTTCGTACTACGGCTCATGCGGGCCTCATTGGTAGATGTGTCTGGCCGAGACCTCGATTTGACACTCTCTGCGCGACTATTTGAAAAAGTAGCCAACATGCGGCTGGCGCAGCAACCATCGTCAACAGGTGCCTTTGCTAGTCAGGTCAGAGACTTTGCCACAGTGCGAGAGTTCTTTACCTCAGGAACCGTGACGGCTTTATGCGATCTTCCATTTGTTTTGGTTTTTGTGGCGGTGATTTGGTTCATCGGCGGTGAGGTTGCTCTGGTTGTTCTGGCTGGCGTGGTTTTTAGTGTATTGCCCGGGCTTCTTATGCAAGGGCGACTGGCTGCGGCATCAAAGGAAAACACGCGTGAAGGAGCCGCGTTGAATGGCCTTCTGCTTGAGACCATTTCGAGCCTCGAGACCGTCAAGGCGTCTCGCGCCGAAGGGCGCCTACAGCGGGCCTACGCACAGCTTACCGCCACGATGGCGAACACTGCTGTACGGACTCGGCATCTCACCACGATCACAACACAGCTTGTCTCGACAGTACAAAAGTTGGCTTATGCAGGCGTGGTGATTGCCGGTGTCTATCTGATCAATAACGGATCCCTTACGGTGGGCAGCCTCATCGCCTGTACGTTGCTTTCAAGTCGTGCCATGTCCCCAATGGGGCAAGTGGCAGGGCTTTTAGCACGCTGGCAGCATGTCCGGGCGGCAATGGAAGGGCTGGACGGGATTATGAACCTGAAGGTGGAGCGCCCGGATGATCGTCATTTTGTGCGAGCCTCAAATATAAATGGGGCGTATCGTTTGGATGATGCCGTTTACCGCCATGATCCCGAAGGGCCGCCAGTCGTATCGATCCATAATTTCGAAATTCCCGCCGGTGAACATTTAGCCCTCTTGGGAGGGAATGGCGCAGGAAAGTCAACGTTGTTACGCATGTTGGCCGGGTTGACTGATCCAGAGTCTGGTACTGTATTGCTGGATGATCTCGCGCTCAGTCAGATCGATCCAATCGACCGGCGTCGGCAAATTGGATATTTGCCGCAGAGCGTGGCGCTTTTCCAAGGTACTTTGCGGGACAATTTGCTGCTCGATCATGGGTTGCATTCTGATGAGGAACTATTGGAAGCGCTGGACGCGGTAGGACTGGGTAGCTTTGTACGGCGCCATGTGCGCGGATTAGATCTGCGTATTCATAGCAACGCCAATGTGTCTGGTGGACAGCGGCAAGCGATTGGTCTGGCGCGGGTGTTGTTGCAAGATCCAAAGATAGTCTTGCTGGACGAGCCGACGGCTGCGTTCGATCATTTAACCGAAATGCATGTGATCAATCACTTGAGCAAATGGCTTGAGGGGCGGACCACCGTGATCTCAACTCACAAACGAGAACTGTTGAGTCTGACCAAGCGGGCCGTGGTGCTAAAGGATGGTCGGGTCGTACGGGATGGTGATCTGTTGCAAATCCTCAATTCTGCGCGGTCGAACACGACACAAGTCAAACCGGTTCAGGCTGTTAAGTGATTGGATATGGACACATCACCCAGCCAAATGGACGGGAGCTATCGCCGTCAAGTTTTGCGAAAGTCACGATTGATGATCAATTTGATCGTCTTGTCGTTGCTACTTGCAATTGGATGGGCGTCGGTTGCGCAGATCAATGAGATTACGCGTGGTGACGGTCGGGTCGTGCCCCTGCGCCGCATGCAGATGATCCAGAGCCTTGAGGGTGGTATCCTTGCAGAACTGCTCGTCAGTGAAGGCGATATTGTGGAAGAGGGGCAAGTGCTTGTCCGCCTCGATCCAACCCGCTCCGAGTCTGCTTTCCTCGCTGCCAACGCTGAGATTACTGCTCTGGCGGCAGAGGTGGCGCGGCTGGAAGCAGAGGTGCTGGAGCAGCCGAAGCTCGATTTTGGACAGAACCCTGACGAGGCAGAGCGCACAGAATTGCGCCTGTTTGAAGCGAGGCGAACCAAATTGGAGGCCTCTCTCGAGGCGCTCGAGGCTGAGCGCCTCTCAATACAGGAGCAGATCGATATTACCAGTCCGCTCGTGGCGAAGGGATCTGTCAGCCGCATTGATGTACTGCGTCTCGAGCAACAACGTGCAGAATTGGAAGGCAAAATCAGCGACACTCGCAACGCATATGTTCAAGACGCCTACAAGGATTTGGCGCAGCGACGAGCTAAGCTGACCGCATTGCAGCAAGATGTGGTGCGAAAGCAAGACGAGTTTCTGCGAACAGAAATCCGGTCTCCGGTCTCTGGTCGGGTTAATAATATCGACATTACGACCTTGGGCGGTGTCATTCAGCCGGGCGAGCCGATCATGGAGGTGACCCCGACCGATGACCAGCTTTTGATCGAAACCAAGGTATTGCCGCGCGATGTGGCCTTTATCGCGCCGGGAATGGAAGCCAGCGTGAAAATTACAGCCTATGACTTCTCCACCTATGGGGATCTGCGGGGCGTTGTGACGCAGATCTCAGAGGATACTGTCGAAGAAGATACGCCGCAGGGGCCACAGGATTTTTATCGCGTCATGGTGCGGACAGGGAACAATTTTCTGGAGCGCCATGGTGAGACATTTGCGATCCGTCCAGGGATGCTTGCTCAGGTCGATATCGAGAGCGGAGAGCGTTCAGTTCTGAGCTATCTGACACGCCCGCTTTTGAGGGCGCGGCTGCGTTGAAACTATGCTCCCGCAGCGATGCGGCGGAAGACAATGAAAGATGCACTCCAATATGATAATGAACACTATTCGTTTCGCCACCCTGTCACGATGTGCGCGGGTAATTGCGGGACTGACAGGTTTTGCTTTAGTGGCAGCGGCCGGTCCCCTTTGGGGAGCTGTCAGCTCCAGAGTGGAAGTTCGCGGTGCGCAGTTTATTCCTGAAGAGGACATTCAGCGTACATGCGGCGTGGAGGCAGGCGTGTCTTATAGCGACGCTGAGTTGCGCGATATCGAGGCATGTCTGATGTCCACGGCCGTATTCGAGCGCGTTTCTCTGTATCGAGAGAGTGATGCGCTCATTATTGACGTGGTTGAGCTTGATACGCGTCCGGGCCGTTTGTCTGGCGCGCTGTTTTATGATTCTCAGGATGATGTCACCGCGCGTTTGTCATATGAGCGTGAAAACTTGTTTCCCGGTGTCTACGGCGCGCTCGAAGTTAGTTTCAACCCTGAAATCAAGCGACTAGATGGGCGGTTGATCTGGGACGACGCCTTAGGCGAAGGGCTTGATTTTGGCTTGAGCGTTTATGGCGAGCACCTTGAATACGACGATCGCAGCTATGCGCAAAAGAGCATTCAAATCGAGCCGCAGTTGGCATGGCGACCGTACGATGGAATTCGGATTGAGGTCGGTATGGGGGTGCGCCAGTACCGCATGGAAGGCGTCGAACCGGGTGCAAGTCCATTGCTGATAGATGAGGCGATATCGCTGGGCGAGGTAACGGCTCCTTATTTGCGATTTGGATTACAGCTGAACAATCTGGATGGCGATGAGGCTGTGAGGATGGGGTATGAGGCGAGCCTACAGCAATTCTTTTGGAACCTAGGTACAGATGATGTTTTATCTGAAACACGCGTCAGTGGGAGAATATACGTGCCGCTGCAGCCCCGAACGCGCTTGGTGTTAGGGCTAAGAGGTGGCGCTGTACTTGGAATGGATGGAAATTCGCCCCGTGCCGTGGATCGTTTTTTTCCTGGGGGAGAGGCTTTTCGCGGTTTTGCTCCCCGCGGTCTTGGGCCGCAAGACGGTGATGATGTCTTGGGTGGGGATTACTATCTTGTCGGATCAGTTGAGCTACAACGTCAATTTGAGTTGGAGCACGGCCCCAATTTTCTAGCGGGGATCTTTGCCGATGTCGGTACCAGCTGGGGATTGGATGACGATCGCGATGGCCTGATCGATGATGGCTGGCACCGGCGTAGTAGCCTTGGGGTGTCTTTGACCTTTGATGTGGCCGATATACCGGTCTCGCTCTATGTGGCACATCCTATAGAGCGAGAAGCTGGGGATGAGAGCCAGACTTTCGGCTTAAGTGTTTCAGCGCGATTTTAAGCTTTCAACGATGTGATGTCATGAGGGGCTCCGCATCTTCCTGTTTTGCATCGCTTTTCGGAACAGCTGCATATAGCGCGGTGTAACTGCTGCATAGCTATGGTGTTGGATCGACATGATCCGCGCCGCTGCACCATACCGCTTGCGCCGATCTGGATCTTCCATCAATGCCTTGATCGCAGAAATCCATGCCGCGTCCTCATCTGGTAGCAAGCAACCGTTCACATCGTCGATGATCAATTCTGTGGGATACCCGCTATCTGGAGCAATAACGCATGCGCCTCTTCCGAGTATCTCGACGAGGCCCCAGTTCGCTACGCCGTATTTCAACGGATAAAGGAACAGGTCGATGTCGGCGATCCGCTGTGTGTACTCTTCGTAAGGAAGCGTTCCAGCGAATTCGACAGCTTCGCCCGCCTGAGGGTAAACTGATTTCAAGTGCTCGCAGAAATTGGCTATTGCCCCATTGTGCTCTCGCTTTACCCACTGCTCCTCGTAGCCGTAGGTGGTAACACCGGCCCCGCCAAGCGCTATGAAGCGGGCTTCGACTTTTTGATCGATCAACTGGCTGACCAGACCCATGTAGGTGTCAAATCCTTTGGCGCTGGATAGATCCCTGGCGGCAAAACCGATGGTGAAAGGCGCATCCGATGCCTTCGCTCTTGCTGCATGGGAGTTGGTTTCGAAATCAAAGCCTTCCAGCTGGACTTCAATATTGCCTTGCAGCGCGCGGGGGAACATCTGCTTGGCATGGTGGCTTGGGCAGATTACCAGATCGCTTCGAACCGCTTGATGGAAGTTGAGCATCTCGGTATTTTTGTCGGCCATGCGTTGCACCAAATCGGGTGGATAGGCCGGATCCCAGCCGTGTGCTTGGTAGCTAGGGAATTCAATATAGCTGATGATTGCGGCATCTATTTCATCATAGAGAAAATGTGGCGCACCAAAGAGCGAATGCGAGACAACTACATCAATCTTCTTCTTGCTTTGGAATTCTCTTAATGCGTTCAGAACACCGCGACCAATCCGTGCTGAACGCTCGACTTTAGCTGAATAGTAGTAACTTTGCTCGCCAACGATCTTTCCGTCGGGCTGGAAGGCAAGGATATGCGCGCCGCGGTCCACGTTCCGAGCTCGGTGCCCTGGCGTTGTTAAGAAATATGTTTCGGCAACACCCGATTTTCGCAGGTAATCACAGAGGCCGCCAAATTGGCCCGGATAGACGGATCCCACAAATACAATGACTGGCTTTGTCACGGTTACCTCCAAGAGTATGTACTCATCACCATACAGACTAATGCATGTGGTGTGGAGGCCTGTGTGAACCCGTTGAACAATAAAACCACCGGACCCCGGCTAGTTCCGAACGGGGTAAAAGGATCGTCAGATGAGGTTCAAATCTCTTGCCACGATCACCGCCTGTGTGCGGTTGCTTGCACCGAGTTTGGTGCAGATAGACTTTACGTGCATCTTTACAGTGGGTTCTGCAAGGTTGAGGTCGCTGCCGATCTCCTTGTTCGGTTTTCCCTCGGCCAGTAAATTTAGAACGGTGGTTTCACGATCCGATAGCGGTGTACTGGTTGTATCCTGTGTCTTCACACGCTGTGTTTCGATGAGGTCGACAGGTATATAGCGCCCCCCCGCCGCGATGAAGTTCACTTCATTGCCAAGGTCCTTTAGGGATGTGGTCTTGAGGATCAGTCCCGCTCCGCCGAGTGACAAAATGTCTGAAACGACTTTCTGCGACGGGTTGCTGGTCAGAATTGCAACAGGTTTACCCTCGTTGAGGGCAATGGCTTTGCTGAGGCCGCTTGTGCCGTTCATGCCGGGCATGTTGAGATCAAGAAGTACGAGATCAAACGCTCCGCCTTGTTCGATCTTCGCCAACGCCTCATCCAGATCAGCAGCAGTCTCTGCCGTCACATTGGGGAGGTTAGAAAGGAAATGCTCAAACATTTCCAGTACCATGGCGTGATCGTCTGCAACGAGTATTCGAACTGGTTTGGGCGCGCTAGCGGTCATCTCTAATCTTTCTGCGGAGCAAAGCTCCTATTGCGTCAACACGGCGCATTTTAGTGGTTGCTAAAGCGGGATGTCCATAAGTGTATTTATAGCACCTGTTTGAGCGCGCATTACGCAAGCGCCAGTTCCTCGATGGCGTGGCGAGTGGCTTCAAGTAGTGATCGGGCGTCTTCTAGATGATCTCGGTTGAGTTTACGGTCTTCTTCGAGGCGTAGCTCAAGGGCGCGTAGCGCCTTTTCTGCTCTGGAAAGCCCCGTCAATCCGCATGCTCCAGTTGCTGCATGTAGCTGACGGCGGCTGTCGGGGGTGGCCCCACTCTCCAATAAATCACCCACAATTTCCTCCGCTTCTGTCAATGCTCGCTTCATGAAGCGTTGCGTCGAAGCGCTGCCCATCTGTTCCAGTAAATCTGCAACTACCTGCTGCGCGAGCAAATCGCCCGTTTGCAAGAAGTGTGGTTGCGTGTTCGCGGTTGAGAGTGCGGTTTGTGCGACGCGACCGGCCTCTTTTATAGTTTGAATCAGGGCTGAGGCGCGGATCGGTTTGTCCAGCACACGGTAGAAGCCGGACTCGTGGCAGGCTTTACGTAACTGATCATCCACATGTGCGGTTAGGCCAACGATTTGGCCGGTCCACTTACACTCTGCAGCGTCCTGAGCCGCGCGGAGGCGTTGAACGAGGTCCAATCCGCTCATGTAGGGCAGGGTCATATCAGTTAGGAGGATTGAGCGACATTGCTCGAGGCCATCGTCCAAGGTTTCCGGTGCGCTCAACAGCTCCAACGCCTCCATTCCGTTTCCAGCTGCAAAGACAGTTGCTCCGGCACGCTGTAGCACCTGCACCAACCAGTCGCGACTTGCGGGACTATCTTCAACAACGATAATTTTGTGATTTTCGAGAGACATGTCTGCCGCGGTGTAGGCCGGAGCATGTGGCCGCGTGGCTCTAGAGGCCGGTGGGGTGGCTGACAGTAGGCTAAATTCAGCGCGCAAGATTGTACCGGCAACGGGTGTATCGTCAGCCATTTGCCCTGGTGTTCCATTCGCATGTCGGTCCAAGACCTCCATCGTGCCACCCAGTTGGCGCAAGGCGTGTAACATAATGGTCAGACCAGAGGAGCGATGTGCCGACGTGTCTGACCTAGCCGATTTGTACGGATGACCAAGCGCGGACAATAGACGCGCTTTTTGTTCAACAGGCAGCCCGCCTCCCCAATCGCCAACCTCGAAACGGATCCGGAGTTGCTGGGCATCGCTCGCGTGCTCTGCGTCGAGGGGTTCTTCTATGCAGCGAAGCCCGATTTCGACTTTCGGGCCGCCGTATTTCACAGAATTGTCCACCATATTCTGAAAGAGTGCGCGGACAAATCGAACTGGGCCACTTACCCAGACATCTGCAGATGGTGTTTGGTTATATTCGAGCAGTGTTTCCTTAGAGCGCGCAATCGGCCTAATCATCGAGATGAGCCCCTTCAGCTCATCCGTAAGGCTGAAGGCTTCATCAGGGTTGATCTGTCCTGGCGTTTGTTCGCTGCGAATGATGCTCAGCACATGATCGATTTGATCCAATGCCCGTTGGGCAGTTTGATCGAGGTCCGAGCGCGTATCTTCGTGCAAAGTTCTGGGGGCGGCGCTTGTGGCATTGGACCACTCTTCAAATGCGGACAATAGGGATTGGATTGGGGTTTTGAGATCGTGGGCGACACGCAGAAGGGTTGCTGCGCGGGCCCGATTTCTCAGTGATGCTGCTTCCTGCTCTGTTTCCGACAGGCGAATCAAATAAGCCTCAGTTGATCCCAAGGGTAGGTGAACCAGCAGCCCTTCTACCGACCTATCGTCCAGCTCCGGTTGTATGGTCTGAGTTCCTGCGCGTCTGGCGTTGAGACAATGTGTCGACCACGCAGTCAACTTGTCTGTGAGGTGTTCGTGGATTCCGACACGCTGCGCTGCGGCATTGGCCAGAAGTACATCACCATTTTCACTTGCTAGGATCGTCGCGCGACGGTCTGTCGAAATAATGCGCGCGATCGTTTGCAAAGTGGACCGCAATGAAGTGACCTCGACCGCCGAGTGTGACTGTAGAGGGGGTGATGTCGAAGTGTTTTCCTCTGTGGGCAATGTCCCCTCCGCCATTTGTGGTGAGCACGCATGTTAAGTATGCATCCTTCGGAGGCAAGTCGATACTGACTTATAGCCATGCTCCTGTAGGATGCAAAGAACTCATGCGATGCACTCTGCACCCATTCTTTAGTTTGTGATGCGCGTAGCCGTCTCATAGTGAAGGCAACGCCCGCGAGGTTATGGTCGATTCGATTTGCGTAATTCTCTCGCTGGTTGTGCGAAGTTTCTCGGGGCAAAAACGACTGAATCCTGAATATGTAAGCAAGTATAGGCGTAAATTAGGTGCCCGACTTCCTCACGAGAGAAAAAGATACAATTTTAAAGGATAATTGCTACTCCAAGGTTGACTGAACATGCAAAGGTATGGGTAATACATACTAAAGAGTGATTATCGTTCAGTTTTTGAAGAGCACCACGCCTGGGCGGGTGGGAAATTAAGGAGACAGAGCTGTGGTAGACAGAACAATTCAGGCAGGAAGTGAGATCGGCGTCCAAGTTGATGCGGTACGCGATCAGGTCCTGCGCTATCTGCGCACCGGAGATGACCTTGTTGTCGAGTTGAAAGCGGGTGACCGTATTCTGGTAGAGGATTTCTATGTCCCAGCTGAAAACGGGTCACTGCACAGTCTGATCTTTGCAGACGGGACGGAAGCCCAACTTGAAGAAGGGGCTGAAGGGGGGGCAGGCCTCGCAGGTGCGATGGGAGGTGGCGAGATCGCCGCGCTCGCTGGCCTAGGCGCTGTTGGCATTGCGGCCTTGGCGTCAAACGATGACAATACCGACCCAACGGATCCCACCGACGGTACGGACCCCACCGACGGTACGGACCCTACTGACGGCACGGACCCTACTGACGGCACGGACCCCACCGACGGCACGGACCCTACTGACGGCACGGACCCTACCGACGGCACTGACCCTACTGACGGCACGGACCCTACTGACGGTACGGACCCCACCGACGGTACGGACCCCACCGACGGTACGGACCCCACCGACGGTACGGACCCTACCGACGGTACGGACCCCACTGACGGGACGGACCCTACTGATGGTACAGACACGCCGACAGATGCGCAGTCCGGGATTCTCGATCCAATTGTTGCTGACGGTGGTCTGCTCGGTGAACTCACCGGGAATAGCGGCCTGTTGGGAGATGTAACGGGAAGCGATGGCCTCCTTGGCGATCTGGTCGGGAACGACGGGTTGCTGTCTGATGTCACTGGCGAAGACGGTTTGGTCGGAGGACTGCTTGGTGCGGGTTTGCTTGGTGATGGCAATGGCAACAACTCTGATGGGGGAGGTTTGCTCGACACGGTTCTGGGCGAGGATGGCCTCGTGGGCGGCTTGCTCGCTGGTGGCAACCCGCTGGACGGTCTGACTGGCGGCTTGCTGGGCGGCGAAGATGGCTTGCTCGACGGAGTGCTTGGCGAAGACGGGCTTGTCGGAGGTGTGGTTGACACGGTTCTGGGTGAAGACGGCCTCGTGGGCGGCTTGCTCGGTGGTGGCAACCCGCTGGACGGTCTGACAGGCGGCGAAGATGGCCTGCTCGGCGGAGTGCTTGGCGAAGACGGGCTTGTCGGGGGTGTGGTTGACACGGTTCTGGGTGAGGACGGCCTCGTGGGCGGCTTGCTCGGCGGTGGCAACCCGCTGGACGGTCTGACCGGTGGCTTGCTGGGCGGCGAAGATGGCCTGCTCGACGGAGTACTTGGCGAAGACGGGCTTGTCGGAGGTGTGGTTGACACGGTTCTGGGTGAGGACGGCCTCGTGGGCGGCTTGCTCGGCGGTGGCAACCCGCTGGACGGTCTGACAGGCGGCTTGTTGGGCGGCGAAGATGGCCTGCTCGACGGAGTGCTTGGCGAAGACGGGCTTGTCGGAGGTGTGGTTGACACGGTTCTGGGTGAGGGCGGCCTCGTGGGCGGCTTGCTCGCTGGTGGCAACCCGCTGGACGGTCTGACTGGCGGCTTGCTGGGCGGCGAAGAGGGCCTGCTCGATGGTGTGCTTGGCGAAGACGGGCTTGTCGGAGGTGTGGTTGACACGGTTCTGGGTGAGGATGGCCTCGTGGGCGGCTTGCTCGGCGGTGGCAACCCGCTGGACGGTCTGACCGGTGGCTTGCTGGGCGGCGAAGAGGGCCTGCTCGACGGTGTGCTTGGCGAAGACGGGCTTGTCGGAGGTTTGCTTGACACGGTTCTGGGCGAGGATGGCCTCGTGGGCGGCTTGCTCGGCGGTGAAGATGGCCTCATCGGAAACCTTCTTGGCGAGGGGAACCCGCTGGATGGCGTGACGGATGGGCTGCTGGGTGATGCAGGCGGACTTCTTGGCGGTGTGCTTGGCGAAGAGGGGCTTGTTGATAGTGTCCTTGGCGAGGACGGCCTTGTTGGCGGTGCTCTTGGTGATGATGGCCTCATCGGTGGACTGCTCGGCGAAGGAAACCCGCTGGGCGGCGTGACCGATGGGTTGCTAGGCGACTCTGACAGTCTCCTCGCAAGTATTCTCGGTGAGGACGGTGTCGTGGATGGCGTGCTTGGCGAGGATGGTCTTGTTGACGATCTAGTTGACACGGTGCTTGGTGAAAATGGCCTTGTTGGAGGTCTCCTCGGCGATGGTAACCCGCTGGCTGGTGTGACCGATGGCTTGCTTGGGGATGACTTGCTGGCTGGCCTCACCGGAAGTGATGAAGGTGGGTTGCTCTAAAGGCGTTTCCTGTCAGTTAGGACCGGATGCGTATGTGTCCGGTCCTCGATTACTGAAAACGACATCTGGAATATCAGGCAGCCTGTCCGGTTCTCACCATCAGCATTGTAGGAGTTGTGTGAGTGCTCGCTGCTCAAGCTTGCAGTGTCTAGGCACAATGAAGGGAGAAGGAACATTGGGAGTTCTATTCGTAGGAGTGATTTCTGGTGTGATCGCGGTTTTGCTGGGCGGCTATTGGGGCGCGTCCCTGCTACAGTGTATTGTGCTCTACAGTAGCGTCGGTAGCGGTAGCGTAATTTTGGTGTCCGTCGTCAGGGATTTTGGGACAGATGGCGGCGTGATCTAAGAGAGGGGCTGGCTCATCTGGTTGCTTTGATTATGCGGCGGATTTGCGGTGAGGCAAGCGCCGGGTTTCGATTGTCTTCTGTTTGATCCTTTTTCGTCGTTTCAGAATGGTCTTGCCACGACCGAAGTAGACATCAGCCGGGGTGAGGTTTTGTAGGCTCTCGTGATAGCGCCGGTGGTTGTAATGGTCGACAAAGGCATCAATCTGTTGCTTGAGGTCACCGGGCAGGTAGTAGTTTTCCAGCAAGATGCGGTTCTTCAAGGCCTGATGCCATCGCTCCACTGCCCGGCAGTGCATTGCGTAGCAATGTCACGAGAGGGATCTTGCCCTGAGTTTCGGCCTGTGTTCTCTGTACCTGCAAAACGTCCAAGGGCACGGCTGGAAACAGAAATGCGACCGTAAGCTGGAGCTGAACCTCAGGATTAAGCCGCGCAAGCGTTTGAAATGGGAAAAGCCGGATGAATGAGCCGTGCCGCTATCGCTACAATCGATCCCCCGGATTAGGTCTGGTCCATCGACTTCATGGCTGACAGGCTTGGGCATGAACGGCAATTCCGCCTCCTGAACGTTCTGAACGACTTCAGCCGCGAAGGACTGGGTATTGAAATCGACTTCTCACTTCCTGCGGAGCGAGTTGTTCGAGCCCGACGGTGATAATCTCCGACATGACCGCTCTCCTATGTGGATCGTTGCAGACCCACCTTGACACATTGATGCCATGGGAGGGGCGGTTACATCATCAAAGCCCTTCGGGAGAAAAGGTCTATGATTGGCGTGTAATGTACCTCAAACATCCAGCTCTTCCACGAACTTGGCGTTCTCCTGAATATACTGAAAGCGCAGTTCGGGTTTCTTGCCCATCAGACGCTCGACCAGATCGCCGGTCTCGCCGGGTTCGTCCTCGTCGATGGTGACCCGGATCAATTTGCGGGTCTTGGGGTCCATGGTGGTCTCTTTCAAGTCCTTGGCGTCCATCTCGCCGAGACCCTTGAAGCGGCTCACGTCGATCTTGCCTTTGCCACCCAGACCCTTCTCCAGCCACATGTCGCGCTCGGCCTCGTCGAGGCAATAAACACGCCTAGCGCCTTGGGTCAGGCGGAACAGGGGCGGGCAGGCCAGATAGAGGTGACCACCGTCAATAAGCGGGCGCATCTGCGTGAAGAAGAAGGTCATCAGCAGCGAGGCGATATGGGCGCCGTCGACATCCGCATCGGTCATGATGATGATTTTGTCATAGCGCAGATCGTCGAGGTTGAACTTGCTGCCAAGCCCGACGCCCAAGGCCTCGCAGAGATCGCGGATTTCGGCGTTTGACGTGAGCTTGCCCGAAGCTGCACCGAGCACGTTCAGGATCTTACCCTTGAGGGGCAATAGTGCCTGATATTCACGGTGGCGCGCACCTTTGCCGGACCCGCCCGCCGAGTCGCCCTCGACGATGAACAATTCAGTGCCGGCGCGATCCTTGGACGTACAGTCAGTGAGCTTGCCGGGCAGGCGCAGCTTCTTGGTGGCCGATTTGCGCTGGGTCTCTTTTTCCTGCTTGCGGCGCAGGCGTTCCTCGGCGCGCAGGATGAGAAAATCGAGGATCGCGCCGGCGGATTTGGTATCGGCGGCAAGCCAGTTGTCGAAGTGGTCACGGACCGAGTTTTCGACCATCTTGGCCGCGCCCTCGGTCGAGAGGCGATCCTTGGTCTGGCCGACGAACGCGGGATCAGCGATAAAGCACGACACCAGTGCGCAGCCGCCCGCCATCAGGTCGTCGCGGGTGATATTTCCAGCCTTCTTATTGCCGACCAATTCGCCGTAAGCCTTGATGCCCTTGAGGATCGCGGCCCAGAAACCGGCGACATGGGTGCCGCCCTCGGGTGTGGGGACGGTGTTACAGTAGCTCTGGGTGAAACCATCGCGCGAGGGCGTCCAGTTGATCGCCCATTCCACATAACCCGGCTCGCCAAATTTTTCGCGGAATTCGACTTTGCCCGCAAAGGGTGCATCGGCATAGACAGAGGATTTTCCCAATACTTCAGTTAGATAGTCGCGCAGACCACCGGGAAAATGGAAGGTGGCCTCTTGTGGAGTCTCCCCATCAGTGATGGCGGATTTCCAGCGGATCTCGACGCCTGAGAACAGATAAGCCTTGGAGCGCACCAGTTTGAACAAGCGCGCGGGCTTGAAACGGTGAGAGCCGAAGATCTCCTCATCCGCATGAAAAGTCACGGTGGTGCCGCGCCGGTTGGGGGCCGCACCGATCTTTTCCACACCGCCCAAGGGCTTGCCGCGTGAAAACCGCTGCTCAAACAACTCCTTGTTTTTGGCAACCTGAACCACCAGCGAGTCCGACAGTGCATTCACAACGGAAGACCCCACACCATGCAGACCGCCCGAGGTCTGATAGGCCTTGCCGGAGAATTTACCGCCTGCGTGCAGCGTACAGAGGATCACCTCCAGCGCGGATTTGTCGGGAAACTTTGGGTGCGGGTCGATCGGGATGCCACGCCCGTTGTCGCGTACGGTGAGCGAGTAATCCTCGTGCAGTTCGACCTCAATCCGGTTGGCATGACCTGCGACGGCCTCGTCCATCGAGTTATCGAGGATTTCGGCAACCATATGATGCAGCGCGCGCTCGTCGGTGCCGCCGATATACATACCGGGGCGTTGACGCACAGGTTCGAGGCCCTCGAGGACTTCGATGGAGGAGGCGTCATAGGTGTCAGACGAGGACGGGCTCAGGAGATCGTCGGCCATATGCGGATCGCTGCTCTTATCGTTGGGTTTGATTGTCGTTCATTATGACGCATGTGGTCCGGCGGGGGAAGAGGCCAGCGTGTCCTTGTGGATAAGGGAGAGAAAGGCATTTGTGACCGCTGACGATAGGATCACGGTCGCAGGCTTTGAACAGGGTGCTGTCTCATAAGATCCATCTTTCCTTCAGGTGTAGGTAGCCGTGGCGGATGATTCAAAGAGAATGTGAGGTTGATGGCCTGGGTTGGCGACAAACCGGTGCATACGTCGGGATATTGGCCTTGTGCTCACGAAAACTCTACAACTTGGCAGGCCCTTAACAATTGAAATACCTCGTGATCGTAATAGCATGATCGCAGTATGCATGGGGGACACGATGGCTTGGATCGAGACTGTTGCGTTTAACGAGGCAACTGGAAAATTACGCAAGCTTTATGATCGCGTGAGCGGCCCGGATGGCAATGTCGACAATATTATGATGGCGCATTCCTTGCGACCTCATTCGATGGAAGGGCATATGGCGCTCTATAAAAACGTCTTGCACCACAGCGGGAATGCGCTGCCCAAATGGGTGCTGGAAATGATCGGCGTTTGGGTGTCTTCACTGAACGGGTGCGTATACTGCGTTGAACATCATTACCAAGGTCTGAGACGACTGATGCACGACGATACACGCGCAGAGGCGATCCGGGCGGCTATTGAGGCGCAGGACATGAATGCGCTGCCCGTAAGAGCAAGCGAAAGAGCGGCGATGAATTATGCGCGCAAGCTCACCGAGCAACCCGCCGGTATGGATGAGGCAGATCTACGACCGCTCCGTGACGCTGGATTGAGCGATGGCGAAATTCTCGAGATCAATCAGGTTGTGGCCTATTTTGCCTATGCCAATCGCACGGTGCTGGGCCTTGGTTGCTCCACCAAGGGGGATGTTCTGGGGCTTAGTCCCGGCAATGGTGATGATCCCCAAGATTGGGGGCATCAATAGGGAAAACCAAGATCCAGATGGCGGAAATTGGCACAGCTTCGGAACCCGGTGTTTTGTTCTCTTGAGCGGCGACAGAGCCTTGGCTAGGGTCCTGATATGCTGAAGCCTGTCGCCACTTTACTTGCACTTATCGCCCCACTGCCGGTGTTGGCGCATCCGCATATTTTTGTTGATAGCGGCCTGAAGCTTGAGGTGGACGCTGAAGGCATAGTGCAAGCCGCCGAGGTGACGTGGGTCTACGACGATTTCTACACGCTGCTGGTCTTTGAAGATATGATGCTCGACAACGATCTGGATGGTGAGTTGACCCCGTCAGAGCTGGAGCGGCTCAAAGGGTTTGATTTAAACTGGGTCGAGGGGTTCGAGGGCGATCTTTACCTAAGCCAACAGGATCTTAACCTCCATCTTGGTGCGCCGGAGCATTTGAGCACTGAAGTGCGTGATGGGGTCATCATCACCCGTCATCGGCGGTTGGTCACCGAAGAGACACCGGTGAAGGCTGAAGGCGTGACCGCACGGATGTATGATCCGACATATTATACCGCATATGATCTGAGCCAGGGGGTCGAAGTCACCGGACCATGTTCGGCGTCGATCACGCCGCCCAATCTCGATCAGGCCTATACGCTTGTCGAAGAGCTGCTCTATGCGATGCCAACGCAACAGGCCGAGGATGCATTCCCAGAGGTCGGCTCGGCTTTTGCTGCAGTGGTTTCACTGGATTGTGAGAGCTGAAGAAATGACACGCCACCTGCCGGGAATTATCGCAGCGATCACGCTGATTGCCGTTGCTGTGCTGGCGATTTGGCTCTGGGGGTTGGGCGGCGCGGATCAGGTTTTGCGCGCGGCCGCTGAGGCGCAGCGGGAGGCTCAGAACGCGATGGCGCGGGGGCTGCGGGCGCTCAAAGGTGGCCAACCCGGGGCATGGTGGGGCCTGATGGGCCTGTGTTTCGCCTATGGGTTTTTTCATGCTGCAGGTCCGGGCCACGGCAAGCTCGTGATCGGTGGGTATGGTCTGGGGCGCGCGGTGACACTATGGCGCCTTTCGGCGCTTGCAGTGGCGTCTTCACTGGCGCAGGCCGCAACTGCGGTACTGCTGGTTATGGCTGGTGTGTGGATGTTCGACTGGGGGCGCGAACGGCTGACTGCGACAGCTGAAAACCTCCTGGCACCGGTCTCATACGGGTTGATGGCGCTATTGGGGCTCTATCTGCTGTTACGGGGGCTGCGGCGCGGCTGGCGGCTCTGGGATGCGAGGCGGCACAGCCATGACCATCATGGCGATCACGGGCATCATGATCATCATCACGCTCATGCGGATCACCACCATGATCATGGTCCGGGTGAGGTCTGCTCCAGTTGCGGTCATCGCCATGGTCCGACGCTGAGCGAGGCCGAGAACCTCAGCTCATGGCGCGAGGCGGTGGCGATCATCTTCAGTATCGCGGCACGTCCCTGCACAGGTGCCGTTTTCTTATTGCTTTTGACATGGCGGCTCGACGTGCTTGGGGCTGGTGTGGCGGGCGCTTTTGCCATGGGGCTCGGCACCGCCAGTGTGACTCTCTGTGTGGCGCTTTTGGCGGCAGGAGTTCGGGGCGGACTATTGGCGCGTATGATGTCAGGAGATCGCACCGGAGGCGCGCGCATTGCCGCAGCTCTGGAGGTCTGTGCCGGTGGCTTGGTCTTGGCGCTTTGTTTGCAACTCCTCTTGCGGAGCATCTGACCCTTTCTAAACGGACAGAACCGCTGAGCAGCCGCTATAGGCGGGCTCTCGCCGGTTTTCAGACTGCCTGATCTTTGTGCAATTGTATCGGTACGAAAAGCTGTCTTGTCGATACCGGGCACGCGTCCTAATGGCTGTGTCTCATGAAGGAGGCCGATACAATGGCAAGTACACAACCAGCAGATCAGATGAGCTATGGCGGGCATGTTCGCGCGCTGTCGATCCTTGGCCTGCCGCTGATTGGTGGCCACTTGGCGCAGTTTGCCATTGGTTTGACCGACACCGTCATGCTGGGTTGGTATGGTGTGAATGAGTTGGCGGCGGTGACGCTGGCGCAGTCTTTTTTCTTTGTATGGTTTATCCTTGGTTCTGGTTTTGCCTTTGCGGTGATGCCGATGGTCGCCTCTGCCGTGGCGACGGATGATCATCGCCGTATTCGCCGCTCCACCCGCATGGGGCTGTGGTTGTCAGTGGTCTATGGCGTGCTGTCGATGCCTTTGATGTGGTATTCGGAAGCGATCCTTCTGGCGGCTGGGCAAGAAGCGCAGGTTGCTGCGGATGCTGGTACCTATCTGCGGATCGCGGGGTGGGGGATTTTTCCCGCACTATTGGTGATGGTGCTGAAATCCTATCTGGCAGGACTGGAACGCACGCAGGTGGTGCTTTGGATCACGGTGATGGCTGCGGTGGTCAATGCAATCGTGAACTACGTGCTGATCTTTGGTCATCTCGGCTTGCCGGAGATGGGCCTGCAAGGTGCAGCACTTGCTTCATTGGCGACTCAATCCGTTTCGGTTGTTGCTGTGGTGGCCTACGCCCTGTGGCGATTGCCGGAACATGACCTGCTGCGCAATCTGCAACGCCCTGACTGGGAGATGATGCGTGAGATTGTGCGCCATGGTCTCCCCATCGGTTTGACAACTCTGTGCGAAGTCAGCTTGTTCTCCGCTTCTGCCCTGATGATGGGGTGGCTCGGCACCGTGCCACTGGCGGCGCATGGCATCGCGGTCTCAGTCGCTGGTCTTACATTCATGGCACATCTTGGGCTCTCTAATGCGGCGACCATTCGTGTGGGCAATGCGTTGGGCCGTGGGGATAAAGCGCATATGGTACGCGGAGCAATTGTTGTAACGGTGGCCTCTCTGGTGATCGCGGTGGTAACAGCGTTGGTGTTCTTTCTTGCGCCGGAACCTCTGATCCTGCTGTTCCTTGATCCCGATGATCCACAAAAACCTGAGATCCTCGCAATTGGTGTGTCTCTCTTGGCCATGGCCGGGCTGTTTCAGCTGATGGATGGCATGCAGGCGATTGCGCTGGGGCTGTTGCGCGGGTTGCTGGATACAGGCGTGCCAATGGTGATGGCAGCACTCAGCTATTGGGCGGTGGGGGTTCCGACCTCCTACATCCTCGGGTTCCGCGCGGAAATGGGCGGGGTCGGTGTCTGGATCGGGTTGATCCTCGGCCTCAGCACGGCGGGTGTTCTGCTATTGCTGCGTTTTTGGCTTCACGCATTACGGCGTGTCCAGACCCCTCCACCGGGGAATGTACCGCCGAGCGATGCGATGGCTGGCTCCGCCTAACGCTTGCTAGGCCGCTCAGCGTATTACGTACGTCTTTCATAAAAGGCCGATCTTGTGCGGCAGGGTTATCGATCCTGTTCCAGACGATCGGCTTTTTTGCGCACCAGCACATTGCGCAGATCATGCATTGCGAGAAGCAGCGTGTCGGTCACCGCTTCAAGTTGATCGTCGCTGGCCCGTGATTGCGCCCACTGAGTGGTCAGGTTGAGGTGGTCTACCGTGCGCAGAATGTCATCAACCTCCCGATGCAGCAGCAGTTCTGTGCGTTCAATGACCCATGCCTCGATTGCGGCTTCATCTTCAGCGCTCAGGACAGTGTCGCCGTGGGGCTTTATCTCGCCCTTCCTGAGATTCACCACCGCGATTTGGTCCATTTCAATACGACGATTGCGGTTCTCGGTGTCGAGACGGAACACGATTGCGCCGTTCTCGCGGATGCGAAAATAGTAGTCGGGTAAGGCAGTTGTCATGAAAACCCTGAAAGAGATTGGACAGTCGGTTCAGCGTATCAGGCCCGAGCTCTAGGGCAAAGGGGGCTAAAAATCGAAAAGAGGAATGGTTTTTGAGCGCCTCTTGTTCGGGAGGGCTTCCGCCCATGCATGTCCCTTACCCAAGGGCAAGCGACATTGGCCCGGTTGGGCCGGGCGGTGGCCGCGCCGCAGGCGCGGCCACCGCCCCACCGCGATGCGCGAAGCGCAGCGCAAAACCTCATATGGTTCAAAATTTGAGGAATAGCCCGCGCAACCGAGCGCTGCCATGCAGCACTCGGTCCACGCAAAATCAGTTCAGCGCAGCACAGAACCGTTGAATGCGGCTGCAGGCTTCTTTGAGCGCCTCGTCAGAGGTTGCGTAGCTCACGCGGAAATTTGGTGATAGGCCAAAAGCTGCGCCAAAGACCACCGCGACATCCGCCTCTTCCAAGAGGGCGCTTGCAAAATCCTCGTCGGTATTGATGACCACGCCCTTTGGGGTTGTCTTACCGATCAGGCCAGCAATGGAGGGATAGACGTAGAACGCACCCTCCGGCACTGGGCAGGTGAGCCCTTCGATCTCAGACAGCATCGACACCACAAGATTGCGGCGGCGTACAAATATCTCGTTGTTGCTTTCAAGGAAATCCTGAGGACCCGTCAATGCTTCCAGCGCTGCATATTGGCTGACGGAACAGGGATTTGACGTGGATTGCGACTGCACCTTACGCATGGTGGCAATCAGCGCCTCTGGTCCTGCGGCATAGCCAATCCGCCAGCCCGTCATTGCGTAGGCCTTAGAGACACCGTTGCATGTGAGCGTCCGGTCATAAAGGCCGGGTTCCACTTGCGCCGGGGTGCAGAACTCAAAGTCGTCATACGCAAGATGCTCATACATATCGTCGGTCATTACCCAGACATGCGGATGGCGCATCAGCACATCCGTCAGCGCCTTCAGTTCGGTACGAGAATAGCCGGCACCGGTTGGGTTGGACGGAGAATTAAAGATGAACCACTTGGTCTTATCAGTGATTGCAGCATCGAGCTGATCTGGTGTCAGCTTGAAATTGGTCTCAAGGCTGGCCTCGACCGCGACGGGTGTGCCCCCGGCGAGAAGAACCATATCGGGATAGCTCACCCAATAAGGCGCGGGGATGATGACCTCATCCCCCGGATTTAGCGTCGCCATCAATGCATTATAGAGCGTCTGCTTACCACCCGAGTTCACGGTGACCTGCTCGGGGCGATACTCGAGACCATTGTCACGCTTGAACTTCTCGCAGATGGCTTGCTTTAATTCCGGGATACCGTCGACGGCTGTGTACTTGGTTTTCCCCTCTGCGATGGCCCGCACCGCTGCGTCTTTGATCGATTGTGGTGTGTCAAAATCGGGTTCACCCGCGCCAAGGCCGATCACGTCACGCCCCGCCGCCTTCAATTCGCGCGCTTTGTTGGTGACGGCAATGGTTGGAGAAGGCTTCACGCGGGAAAGTGTCGCAGAGAGAATGGACATGTCGGACCTCGGTTTGAATGTCATCTTCAAAACTCTTAGGGTGGCGCCAAACGGCAATCAAGTCGTCCACTTAGGAGAGACCGCATGACCGACATTATGAATGACTGGTATGGCCCCGATGCTGCGACTTTTGGCGATCGTGTTGCTGCCGCGCGCGAAAGTGCAGGGATGACCCAAGGGCAGCTGGCCCGCCGCATGGGTGTGAAGAAAACCACACTGATCGGTTGGGAGCAGGATCTGTCTGAACCACGCGCCAATAAGCTCTCGATGCTGTCTGGCCTGTTGAATGTGTCGATGAGTTGGCTTTTGACTGGTGAGGGCGATGATCTTTCGGCACCGAGCGAGGATACGCTTGGGGAAGATATGGCAGCAATTGCACGAGAATTGCGTAGCTTGCGCGAAGACTTGCGCCAACAGGCCGAGCGTGCCGGACGTCTGGAAAAGACGTTGCGCCGTCTCGTCGCCACGCAGGAGTCCGCAGAATGATCGAGGCGCAGGCTGATCTGGAAGAGAGCCGTGAAATCCGCATCAAACGCTTGACGATGCGCTCCATGAGACGCGGCATTAAAGAGATGGATATCTTGCTGTCTGGTTTTGCCGCTGCGAATCTGGCTGAAATGACCGACGCGCAATTGGGTGAGTACGATCACCTTTTGCGGGAAAACGATCAGGATCTTTACCAATGGGTAACGGGTCAGGCACCGGCACCGGAACGGTTTAACGCTCTCATCGATGAAATCTCTAGAACATACCAAAAATAAAAGAGAAATCCGGTTTAACGCATTTTCAGGAAATTCCAGTCACATTTGTCATGAAGCAATTTCGATTCGGAGATGCTGAATGAGTATGGAACGACCAATCAGCCAGCTAGACCGCAAAGGGTTCATGACTGGTTATCTTGATGCACTTGCACTGGTGGAGCGTCTGCACCGCTTGTTGTTGGATGTAATCAAGGACGAGTTTGAACGCGTGGGTGTCCTTGACATCAACGCGGTGCAGGCTCTGTTGCTGTTTAACATCGGCGACAATGAAGTGACTGCGGGGGAACTCAAAACCCGTGGCTACTATCAGGGTAGCAACGTCAGCTACAACCTGAAGAAACTGGTGGAGATGGGCTATATGCACCATCAACGCTGCGAAATCGACCGCCGGTCGGTTCGCGTTCGCCTGACCCCCCGTGGTCGTGAAATTCGCGACATCGTTGCGTCGCTGTTTTCACGTCATGCTGAGGGTCTGGAAAACAAAGGCGTAATCAGCGCCGAAGGGATCGAGGATATCACTGGTTCCCTCAAGCGTATGGAGCGGTACTGGTCTGACCAGATTCGCTACATCTATTAAAAACCGTTTTTCGGGCCGCAGGGTTCGTGGAACACATAAGATAGCTTTACGTCTGCTCCTTTTGCCAATTTCGGCTCTGCCGAAAACAGCCAATTGGATTAAATCAGAAGGTAAATCTGTCAACCCGGTCAAACCAAACGCCGTGATACGGTTCAAATGGTAAGATGGGGGCGGTTGCAGAAGCAACCGAGGTACTGCCGAAGCCGGAGAATTCGGCAATCTGTCAGTTAAGAATGTAATACGTTGCTACCCATTGTTTCGGGTATGCTGCGACGGTGACCCCATGGGACACCCGACCAGTGAAGGAATGGTGCTGCAATACTGTTACTGAAGTTGCGTTCTCTCTTCTCGCGAGCGTGCTTTGAACCGGGCGGTCCGTGATATTTGTCGCGGACAAGTCAGGTATTTCAGCGAAAGCTGTCAATCAGCCCGGACTGGCATGAGCCAGATCCGGGCTGTTTTTACATCGGTTTAGAAAAGAACTCAGCGATCTCGTGCTGCACCTCGAAAGTGCGATCAGCCGAATATCTCAATAGGCGGCGCACCTTACCAGTGCCCGGTGTTTTCCATACTTGCCCATGGCTCGGCAGCGGCAAGCGCCTCTCCTGCCTGCAGCAACTCGATTGAGATATTGTCAGGGGAGCGGACAAAAGCCATACGCCCATCGCGCGGCGGGCGGTTGATGGTGACGCCATTGTCCATCAGGTGCTGGCACATCTCATAGATATTATCGACCTCATAGGCGAGATGGCCAAAGTGACGGCTGTCTGAGGGCAGTTCATCATCGCCATCCCAGTTCCACGTCAATTCAATAGGAGCCTCTTCCTGACCTGGAGGTGCCATGAAGATCAGCGAAAAACGTCCGCCTTCACTGTCGTGGCGGCGAATTTCCTTCAAACCCAGAAGTTCATAAAAAGCCATGGATTTTTCGAGATCTTTCACTCGGACCATGGTGTGCAGATACTTGAGCGGCATGGGACGTCCTTTTTTCCAGCAGTCAAAATAAAACGGTGTCGCAGGTCAACCTAAGTTCTGCGGCTGGAATGTCGAGGGTGGCGGGGTAAACTGCTTGGAACTGTCCAGTTGGCGCGGTATCACCGGAGGGCAAACAGGAGGCCCGCGCCATGCAGCAATATCACGACGCCTTGCAGCATATCCTTGACCACGGGGTCGAGACGACGGACCGCACCGGTACGGGCACCCTGTCGTGCTTCGGCATGCAACAGCGGTATGATCTTGCCGATGGCTTCCCGCTCGTCACCACAAAAAAGCTGCACCTGCGCTCTATCATTCACGAGCTTCTGTGGTTTTTGTCCGGTGATACCAACATCAAGTACCTGAAAGACAATGGTGTTTCGATCTGGGACGAGTGGGCGGATGAAAATGGCGACCTTGGGCCGGTCTATGGTTACCAGTGGCGCAAGTTTCCGCGACTTGAACTGGCAGAGGGCACTTTGGGGGATGAGCCGCTGTATCGTGCAGGCACGGTGGATCAGATCAGCGATCTGGTGGAAATGATCCGAAATAGTCCCGACAGCCGCCGCCTGATTGTGACTGCATGGAACCCGGCCGATGTTCCCGATATGGCGCTGCCGCCCTGTCATAGCCTCTGGCAGGTACGCGTATTGGGCGGGAAAATGCATCTGCAGCTTTATCAACGCTCCGCGGACATGTTCCTTGGTGTGCCGTTCAACATCGCGTCTTATGCGCTGCTTTTGCAGATGCTTGCGCATGTAACCGGCTATGAGGTTGGGACATTTGTGCACACCATGGGGGATGCGCATATTTACTCAAACCACATGGAACAAGTGAAGCTGCAACTGTCCCGTAGCCCGAAACAGCTGCCACAAATTCGCATCGCGCGGAATGTGACATCACTCTTTGATTTCAAATACGAGGATTTTGAAGTCATCGGCTATGATCCTGATCCCACCATCAAAGCGCCCGTCGCGGTTTGATCGCTCCAGATACATGCAGGCACTTTTATGATCACACTTATCGTCGCTCGGGCTCGAAACGGGGCCATCGGCAAGGACAACGATATCCCGTGGCACGCGCCCGAAGATTTAAAAGCCTTTCAGCGCGAAACGCTGGGCGGGGCTATCATTATGGGGCGCAACACCTGGGACAGCCTACCCGTAAAGCCCCTGAAAAACCGGCTTAATATTGTTGTGTCCTCAAACCCGGATGCGGCTGAAACCGTAGTGAAAACGATCGAGGACGCTGTTGCCTTGGCGCGGCGCGAGGGCTATGCGCGTATTTATGGGATCGGTGGGGCAGGGATCTATAAAGGCATGCTGGAAATCGCGGACCGGTTGATGATTACCGAAGTCGCGCTTGATATTTCCGATGCAGATGCCTTCTTTCCGTCATTTGACGAAAGCCAGTGGCGTATCGGTGCGCGTCTGCCATTGAGAACGGAAACGCCAGCCTGCGTCCTGACGGAGTACCTGCGCAAGCCGAACTGACCCACGGCATGAAATCTGCGCGCCGGATTTGAGATTGTGGAATAGAAAAACTGCGCCCAAGCCACAGAAGCGTGGGTCGGACGCAGAGATCTTTATGGGGGAGGGGCCTTAAAGCGGGCGAATATCGCCGGCCATTTGTCGGCCATCTCGGCCTTCGCTCAGCTCATATCCCACTTTTTGGTTGTCAGCCAGGCCGGTCAGGCCAGAGCGTTCGACGGCGGAAATATGGACAAACACGTCCTTGCCGCCCTCATCGGGTTCAATAAAACCATAGCCCTTGGTGGTGTTGAACCATTTCACGGTGCCAGTTGGCATGTCCCGTGTCTCCTTCTCACTTGCACTTCACTTTGAGCATGCTCAAAGTACCTTTCAATCTCCCGTCCCGAGGCGAACAAACGACGCCCAAGCCCAGGTGATCCAAGCCCTTGGTTAACGCAGGCCCGTTTTAGTGTGGCACGGGGTTTTGAAAAATCAAAGGAAATCGGTAGAACTCTACCGTAAATTGTGTGAAACTTTCATGCGCAAGGGAAAGCTGAAGTGAAGCTCTATGGTCTGAAAACATGCGACACATGTCGCAAGGCACTGAAATCATTGCCTGCGGCTGATTTTGTGGATGTCCGCAAAGATGGAGTTCCGGCAGATGTGATGGAGCAAGCTTATGCTCAATTTCCAGACACATTGCTTAACACCCGCTCGACCACTTGGCGTGGTTTGAGCGACGAAGAGCGTGCAAGACCCCCACTGGAACTGGTGGCAGAGCATCCGAGTCTGATGAAACGCCCGCTGATTGAGGCTGAAGGGCGGTTTTTTCTCGGTTGGAACGCTGATGTAAAATCAGCGCTCGGCGTGGCCTGAGAAACCCCATTTTAGATAGAAAGACGGCGCGTCTGGTCGGTTCAGACGCGCCGTTTCTAAGGAGAAGGGATGTTACCTCAGGACTGGGTTGCGGCGTGGCGGTGACGCAAGAGGGCATCAACCGATAGCGCGCCTGCACCTTGTACGACGAGAAACATCAGCACAAAGACCCACAACAGCCGTTGATCCATTATGACGCTGTCAGAAAAGCGATCAAACCATGCACCCAGTGTTTTGGTGTCAGTTGCGCCGTGCCCGTAAACATCGGTGAGAGACTGCACTACCACAAAACCGATCATGCCAAGAGCGGTGAGACG